>ERZ773207.626-NODE-626-length-13024-cov-15.453697_pt1 | contig 13024 bp, 10 predicted proteins | sample MGYA00580997_ERZ773207 | MGnify/ENA primary metagenome ERZ773207 (study PRJEB29015, sample SAMEA2738170) | human oral metagenome | biome: human oral; feature: human-associated habitat; material: saliva | place: China | collected 2239 ... | reverse complement strand
AAGCCTGTGAAGCCAGATAGGTCGTATTTCGTCACGTTTTCACGAGGCCTGGGCGCGTAGTGCGCACAGGGCGAGGACAAAGCGCGTGTGATAGAAACAACGGGTGAGTATTGACAAGGATCGTTGGGCACCGCCGCATGAGGGCGAGAAGTCAGGAAGGCCGTCGCCATCTCAGGCGGCACGTCCGTCAAACACGCCGCCCCGTAACGCTGACATATCGGTCAACCCCGATGTGATCGAGGATTCATACACGACAGCAATCACGGCGACGCTGCCTGACGAGAGTGCCGATTCGTCGAGGCGTCGGGCCTTTCGCGCGGGCGCTACGCGCGCCGGGTCGAGTGTGAGGAGCGCGCTCTCGTTCACGAAGACGTCCAAGGGGTGGGGGACTCTTGCCGTGGTTGTTTTCGTCGCCGCTCTCTTCGGGGCGATCGCCTTCCGAACGTCGGCCGGTTCGTCGTCGCTGGCAACGTCTCGTCCCCAGGGTTATAGGGGCACGGCGACCAACACGGAGACGCTGTCCTCCGCATGGGCATCGGGGATCAACACGGCGTGGGTACTCCCCTCCGCGCCGGACAAAGCGAGCACCGAGGAGCAGTCTGTCCTCGTCGAGGGCACGACCCTGTACGTGGCTACCAGGACGCAGGAAAGGGTCCTGAGGCTGAGCGCCTACGACATTGCTTCCGTCCAGCCTGTGCAGAAATGGGTGTCGGACGGTCAGGACATTGAGGTGCGCAGCAGGTCTGGCGGGCCTCGGATGATCTCTGCGGGTGCTTGGGTGGTCGTTGAGAATGTCCTGGTGTCCAAGGAGACGGGCAGGCAGCAGGAGGCACCGTGGGACGAGGACATCCCGGCTGCTTTCGTCGACGAGGTCTTGGTGACGTGCTCGGGTCTTGAGACGTGTTCCGGATGGACGAACCAGTCCGGTTCGTGGACGCGCCAGTGGCAGAGCATCACGACGAAGCAGTCCTGGTCGAGTGACACGCGGTCGGATACTCGTTCGCAGACCGTCGGAAGTGGCGAGGAGACCTCGGTGATCATTCCCGTCTATTACGACAAGAACCCTCAGCTGGTGAACGTCCACACGGGCGTGGTCGCCACCCTGGGCGCCGACGGTCGCCTGGGGTCAGGCTCGCGGGTTGTGAAGCTCTACGACGCCTCTGACGGGGTCATCGTGGAGCGGGATCGGGGCGAGATGGAGGTCTACGACGTCTCGGGAAGGCTCGTTGATACCTTCGACGCGGTGAGGCACAACACGCAGCCGACGATGGACGGTCGTGCGCCCACGGTGGCGGAGTTGAGAGGTTTCTTCACGGAGGTGTCAGCCCCCTGGACGACGGGCAGGGTGACGATCGAGAAGGAGGATTGCTCTGTTGTCAGACTGACCCCCACCGGGGATTTCCCCCCTCGTTCGGCGACGGGCGTGAAGGGGCTGACCACCTACTACTCCTACACCTCAAAGACCTGCTCCTTTGAGCCGCGCGAGCTTCGCGCCAGCACCGACGGGTCTGCGGCGTTCATCTGGGTCGCGACATGGAGCACATCCACCGCGTACATGATCGACATGAATGCCAATAAGACGCACACTTTCTCAGGCCTGACGCGCTCGACGAAAACCGTGTGGGCGTTCGACGACCTGCTCATCACGATCAGCGATGATGGCATCACGGCCTTCACACCGGCCTCGTCGTGAGACTACCCTGGTGGCATGACTGATCTGCCTTTCCGCATCGGCCAAGCGGTCGACGTACACGCCTTCGCAGCCCCCGATTCGCAGCGCACCCTCATGCTCGCGTGCTTGGAGTGGCCGGGCGAACGCGCGCTTGAGGGTCATTCGGACGCGGACGTCGCCGCGCACGCGCTCTGCGACGCGATGCTGCTGGCTACGGGCCTGGGTGAGCTCGGCACTGTGTTTGGCGTGGATCGCCCGGAGTGGGCGGGCGCGTCGGGTCGGGCGATGCTCCAGGAGGTACGCCGCATGGCGACCGAGGCCGGCTGGAGGCTCGGCAACGCGACCGTCCAGGTCGTGGGCAACCGCCCGCGCATGGCCGCACGCCTGCCCGAGGCCGGTGCCGTCATGAGCGAGATCGCCGGCGGCACGGTGACGGTATCGGCGACGACCTCGGATCGTCTGGGTTTCACGGGCCGAGGCGAGGGCGTGGCCGCGCTGGCGAGCGTCCTCATGGTCCGGGTCGCCCCCGCATCCAACTAGACGCGGATCCCCACGCCGGCACGACGCGGGACAGGCACGCCGACGCTCCTCGCATGATACAAACGTCCCATGAGTAACGATGATTCTCGCGTGACGCCTCCCGGCAATGCGCAGCCGCGTTCGTCGCGCGCACGCGGCGAGGAGTCCCCGAGCGGGGCCGACGCCTTCATCCTGCCCGAGTTCGATTCCCTGCCGGACTTGGCACCGCTGCCCGACCTTGACGAATTCTTGAAGGCCGACCCACTCGCAGGATTCGACGAGGCCGTGGCCGCGCAGGCGGACACCATCAGTTCGCGCGACGATGACGCACTCCCAAGCGCCGCGCCCGCAGGCGACATCCCATCGCTGCCCACGAGTCCGTCGTCGCCCGCGGTCCCATCGCTGCCCACGAGTCCGTCGTCGCCCGCGGTCTCGACCACACCGACGCGGAACACAGCTCCGACGTTCACCGTCACCCCCTCCCAGGCCGATGCCGCACCCACTCACGCAGCCACGGCCTCGTCACGAACCAGTCCTGCCCAAGGACCGAACGAACGCGTCGCTCACCCTGCGGGTCGACTGTCCTGGGGCAAGCAGGGGACCACGAGTTCCGCCATCCCCATCGGTCTGGCGATCTCCGGTGCCATCGTCGTACTCAGCGGCATTATTTCCTCGGTCTACGCGGGCGGCAGCAATCAGAAGCATCACACGCTCCCTCCACCGGACCTCGACACGAAACAGCAGGTCATCCACGTGCCCGGATACCGTGGGGCCGCGACGAACACGCATTCCCTGTCGCCCGAGTGGGCCTCGGGCGTCGCCACTGCGTGGACGATCCCCACCACGAACGGGCCGGCGGGGACACCACCGCAGATATACGTCGACGGGTCGGTCCTCTACCTCGCCGCCGACGACCTGATGGAGGACCGGAGGAAATCGGCCGTCACAGTGTCAGCCTATGACCTGTCGAGTAACGAACCCACTCTCCTGTGGACGTCGACGGGTCCGACGGAGAACTCGGCGATTATGTCCTCCCACACGCCCGCGTTCCTCTCGGATGACGACCAGGTCTTTTTCCACGACGTCGTCATCGACAAGGCCACAGGCGCGCAAACCCAGGCTCCCTGGAAGAGGGATTATCCTCTCGCGATGGCCGACAACATCGTGGTGACGTGCTCAACCACGACGACGTGCAGCGGATGGACGCGCGAGGGCAGCGAGTGGACAAACCTGTGGACGACGACCACGGCAACCCAGTCCGGATACGGGTTGCATAACCATGATCTGGGCTACGCACCTGCGGGCACTGCGCTCGCCGGAAGCGGCGCACAGGCCGCCGTCCTGGTCCCCACCGCCCCCAACGAACTCCCGCAGATCCTCAACGTCCATACCGGCGAAGTAACGACCCTAAACAATCCCGACGGGAATGCCGACTATCGGAAGGTCGAGGTGGCCACCGACGGCTTCCTCGTCTACGAGCGCAGCGAACAGGTCGGGTTACTCTTCGAACCCAACGGGACCCTCCAGTCCACGTTCACAGCAGAGCCGCACCTGCCGACAGTCAGCCACGACGGGAGGCAGCCAACGACGTCGGACATCCAAACCTTCATGACAAGCACGAAGGCACAGTGGACGGCGGGCACGATTGCGCTGACAGGCACGGACGAATGCGCCATCAAGTACAAGCTGACCGCCGACAGCGCCACACACACGATCTCCATCCCCTCAGCGGCACGCCCGAATATGACGCCGGGCTGCTACTTCGACCCGACCGACGCGCGTGTCAGCGTCGACGGATCGGCTCTCTACATCGACACCTTCAACTTCCAGGACACGAGCAAATATGTCATCGACACCGCCAAGGGACTGTCCTTCACGTCGAATGACCTCAACGAGGCCACGCACCTCACCTGGGTCTTCGACGACATGCTGATCGGCCAGACCGACGGCGGAATTCGAGCGTTCGTGCCTGCCTCCTCCTGAGAGCGCACTGCTCACAGGGGGCGAGGCCTCGGCTGACGAAAGCGGAGAACCCACGCCCGCGTTCCACACGGGTGTGATAGAAACGTCTCATGAGCAACGACGACGTCCTCGGAACCCCCACCGACGGGAGGCCGACGTCCTCCGCGCGCTCGCGGGAGGAGGAATCCCCGGACAGCGGCGGCGTCTTCGCGCTGCCGGAGTTCGGGACACTGCCGGGCTTCGCGCCGCTGCCCGAACTCGCCCCGCTGCCGGATCTGGCCCCGCTGCCCGATATCGGTGACGTCCTCTCCTCCCCCGCGTCGATGCCCGGCGACGAGGCCGGTGCCGGGCAGGCGGATACTGCGGGATCGCGGGATGACGACCTGTTCCCGGGCGCCTCTCCCCTGCCCGGGATCTCGCCGCTACCTGACATCGCCCAGCTACTCGCAGACACTCCCACCTCGTCCACCGTCGACGACACTCAACCCGTTGCGCCAGAGTCCAGGCCTCTCTCAGACACCGCTCCGACGCCCACCTCCGCTTCCCTCCCCGAAGCCGCTCGCCTGCCGGACGCGGCTCCCTCGGCCTCGGCAGCCACCACCCAGATGGATACCGTCTCCGCGGTCGCAGCCCCGGCCTCGTCGCTGGCGGGACACGTGAGCGGCCGATCATCGAGCGGCCGCGCTCCCTTCCGCCTCAAGCCCGAGGAGAGTATCGGCGAGGCTGCCTCCGCCCACAAACGCCTGCCCCGCCCCCTGATCGCGCTCGGATGCGTCGTTGCGCTCGGCGTCGGGCTCTCTTTCTGCAGCCAACGAAACGTCGAACCGATGACCTCGTCGACTACGTCACCTACGGTCTCCTCGGTGCGGTCCTCGCACACGCCGACCGTGCAGGTGCCCGCGCAGGCACCGAATCTGCCTACTCGCGCGCCCGGCTACCGTGGGACCGCGACGAACACGCACACACTGTCGCCCGAGTGGGCCTCGGGGATCGCGACCGCGTGGATGATCTCGGTTGAGAACACATCGTCCACATTCCTGCCACACATTTACGTCGATGGCTCAACCCTCTACGTTGCATCCAACGCCACGATCAAGGGCGAGCCAGGGTACGCCGTCACGGTCACCGCCTACGACGTGTCGGGGGTGCAGCCCACTCAGCTGTGGTCCTCAACCGGGCACACGAAAAACAACGTGGCCTTGACCTACACGCCCACCTTTGTCTCAAGCGACGACCAGCTCTTCTTCCACGACGTCGTCATCGACAAGACGACCGGCAAGCAAACCCAGGCCCCCTGGGGCATAGCGTTTCCCCTCGTGATGGCCGACGGCATCCTCGTGACCTGCTCGTCAACAACGACATGCAGCGGATGGACACAGGAGGGCGGCGAGTGGACGAACCTGTGGACCACGACAACGACGCAGCAAAATCCATCGGGGCTCCGTCAGCTCGACCTCGGATACTCGCCCTCAAGTAACGCTATTACCGGCAGCGGCGAGCACACCTCCGTCCTGGTTCCTATCAACAACGATCGGATTCCGCAGATCATCAATATCCACACTGGGAAGATCGCGTCCCTGAGCAACCCCGACGGGGACGGCGAGTACCGAACCGTCGAGGTCGCGCCCGAAGGATACGTCGTCTACGAGAATATCGATTCCTACGGGATGCTCTTCGACAGCGACGCCGCCCTCCAGTCCACGTTTAAGACCGCCCGCAACCTGCCCATAGTCAGTCACGATGAGACACCTCGCAGCACGCTGGACGTCAAAGAGTTCCTGACGCACCAGAACGCGCCGTGGGCCGTAGCTACCCTGCGCATGACTGGCAGGCACCAGGATGAGTGCATGTTCGAGGTCACCTTCACCGCCGACGGTTCGACTCATACGTCCCCCGTCCCCAATGCGCTGACGCCCAGCTTACCGTCCACCTGCTACTTCGACCCGAAGCAAGTGCGTATCAGCGCCGACGGATCGGCTCTGTACATGGACGCATTCGTCGGTGCCGACAAGAACAAATACGTCATCGACACCGTCAACGGCGAGGCCTACATGTCTCCGGCGCTCAACGTCTCGGAACAGCTCACCTGGGTCTACGACGACATGCTCATCGCCGTGTCCAAGGCAGGTGTCAAGGCCTTCGTGCCCGCCTCCTCCTGACGTCGGCAACGACTCGGGACGCTTTCCCCCGCGTCCCAACGCCCGGTGCCGCATGGTAGAAACGTCTCATGAGCAACGACGATTTTCGCGTGACACCTCCCGGCGAGGCGCAGCCGCATTCGTCGCGCGCACGCAGCGAGGAGTCCCCGAGCGGGGCCGACGCCTTCGTCCTGCCCGAGTTCGATTCCCTGCCAGATTTGGCACCGATGCCCGGCCTCGCTCCGCTGCCGGACTTGGCACCGCTGCCCGACCTTGACGAATTCTTCAAGGCCGACCCGCTCGCAGGATTCGACGAGGCCGTGGCCGCGCAGGCGGACACCGTCAGTTCGTCGGGGGTCGACACCTTCCCGAACAAGACGCCAGCCACCAAGGCCTCGCACACCCCGAGCAAAGCCACACCCGCGAGCGCGGCCACGGCCTCGTCCCGGGCGGTGCTCGATGATATCCCGCCACGCGGCGACAGCCCCGCCCCGGCGTCCAAGGAAACCGGGGACGCCAGCAAATCCAGCAAGCGCTCCGTGGCCGCCACGCTCGCGGCCCTTGGTGCCACGATTGGTACCGCGTTTTCCGCGGGCCACGTCGGTGGCAGTACCACCCCTCGCGTCCATACCCCACGGGTGCCGCACGGGTCGCTGCCGAGCGCGCCGCTGACGCACGCGCCGCTGCCGAGTCTACCGAGCCTGCCGTCGCTCCCATCAGCGGGATACCAGGGAAGCGCACAGGATACGCACGCCCTGTCGCCTGCGTGGGCATCGGGTGCCACGACCGCGTGGACGATCCCTGTGTCGGCTCAATCGGCCGACGCGACACCGCAGTTCCACGTGGATGGGTCAACCCTGTACATTGCCTCTGATGCTGCGAATGCTGCGAACAGCAGCAAGAACGGCTCGGCCGTCACGGTGTCAGCCTACGACTTGTCGGGGAGTACACCCGCCCACCTATGGACGTCGACGGGTCCCACACAGAGCTCAGCGAGATTGTCGTTCCACACGCCCGCGTTCGTCTCGGACGGGGACCAGGTCTTTTTTCACGACGTCGTCATCGACAAAGCCACGGGCGCGCAGACTCCGGCTCCCTGGGGGACAGATTTTCCCCTGGCTCTGGCTGACGACGTCATGGTGACGTGCTCGACCACAACGACGTGCAGCGGATGGATGCGCGAGAGCGGCGAGTGGACGAACCTGTGGACCACGTCCACGGCGACACAGTCCGGGTATGGGTTGCGTGACCATGATCTGGGCTATGCGCCTGCGGGCACTGCAGTCGCAGGGAACGGTGTGCACGCCTCGGTCCTGGTTCCCACCGCAACCAACGAACTCCCGCAGATCCTCAACGTCCATACCGGCGAGGCGACGACCTTGAGCAATCCCGACGGGAACGGCGACTCCCGGAAGGTCGAGGTGGCCACCGACGGTTTCGTCGTCTACGAGAGCCCCGGTTCTCGTGGGTCTGTCTTCGACAGCGATGGGGTCCTTCAGGCGACGTTCACCGCCGAACAGGACCTGCCCGCGCTCAGCCGGGACGGGACGCAGCCGACGACGTCGGACATCCAGACCTTCATGACACAGAAGCGAGCGGCGTGGGCGACGGGAACGGTGAGCATGACCGGCACGGGCGAGTGCACGATCACGGTTGCCCTGACCGCCGACGACTCGACGCACGAGGTCCCACTCCCGGACGCTGCACGCCGGTTCGTGCGCGACGACTGTTCCCTCACCCCGAAGGACCTGCGTATCAGCACCGATGGATCGACCCTGTATGTCAGGTCCTTCAACTCCCAGGACACTAACAGCTACATCATTAACACCGCCGATCGTTCGTCTTCCTCGACGAAAGACTTCAAAAAGGCCACACGCCTCACCTGGGTCTTTGACGACATGCTGATCGGCATCACCGATAAGGAAATCAAGGCGTTCGTTCCTGCTTCCTCGTGACGAGGCCTGGGTGGCCACGGCGTCATGCTCAGTGTGCGGGTGTGATAGAAACGACTCATGAGCAACGACGATCACCCCCGCGCGAGTAGCCCGGTACCCCAGCCGTTGCACGCCTCGAACGGCGGCTCTCAGGCACCCGCGCCTCAGCCTCCGCAGTCGTTCTCCCAGGACCGCCAGGTGCCTCAACCCACTGCTCAGCAGCCCCCACGGCGAACGAAACTAGGCCGTCAGGCGCTCGTTGTCCTCGTTACTTTGGTTGCGGTACTCGTCATCGGTGCCCTCGCCGGATTTCTGTACGAGCTTTCCGTGAGGAGCACGTACATTCACGTCCGTCATCCAGATCCGACGCCGGAAGCGACTGCCCCGCAGATCGAGGCGGATCCCACCCCGGTCGGCTATCAGGGGACAGCGACCACCACGAGGACTGCAGTCCTTCTTCGTCGACATGAACAGCGAGGTCGTATACACATCGCATGAACTGAACCAGGCGACAAACCTGATATGGGCCTTCGACGACCTCCTCATCGGCGTGACCGACGAGCAGATCGTGGCCTTCACACCGAAGGTCTCGTGATCCTCTCTCACCAAGCACTGACAGAGCACAGGCACAGACCGTGAACACCCAACGATCTCCCTTCCGGACCTCCTCCCGCGAGTCCACCCCTGTGCGAAGGACGAGCTTGCTCCCCTGAGCAACGTCTCGGGTGCCACCGTGGTCATCCTCGTCGACGAGGCTCACGACGCCCCTCCTCTCATAAACGCAGGTGAGTCATTCCCCGACCAGGGACGCTTCAGGACGTTCGCAACCTGACATCACGCTGTGCTCGCACGCCAGCCCCCTGTTCCGCACGCGGGCCGTCTGCTCCGCACGTGGGCAGGGTTGCCCACATTCGGAATAGCGGGTTAGCGTGCGGAGGAGAGGGACTCTCCGATAAGCGAGCGCGGAGTATCTGTCCTCTGGCCCCGAGCCGCGGAGTACCGACGAAGCGATCCGCTGGAATAAACCCCAACACAACACCTAGGACTAGTCCCGCCAACACGACATGTCCAATAACCCCAATAGACGACACATCCCCGACGCCCGAGACTCACTCGGTCGCGTCGGGGACGTGTCACGCGTGGGCGTGGGGCCTCGCCGAGGCCTCAGTCCGCCATGTGGTCGAGCGTGGCACACTCGGCTTTGACGGGTGCCGTCAGGGCCAGGCCCACACCGAGGATCAGCATGATGCCGAGGATTCCCCAGTAGGTGTAGTCCGCGCCCGCGGGGGTCATCCGCTTACCGATCATGAGGAAGAGGCCGTACATGGCGGGGGCCATGAAGGACACGGCGCGGCCGGTCGTGGCGTAGAGGCCGAAGACCTCGCCCTCGCGGCCCGCGGGGATGATGCGCGACAGGAAGGAGCGCGACGCGGACTGGGTGGGGCCAACAAAAACACACAGGACCAGGCCGAGGCTCCAGAACACGATGGGTCCGTGGGAGTGCAGGAAGAAAACGCCGAACCCGGCGACAACCATTGCGGTCAGGGACAGCATAATGACGTTCTTCGGGCCGATCTTGTCGTCCACCCACCCGAACGCCACGGTCGCCAGGCCTGCAACGATGTTCGCGGCGATCGCGAAGATCATGACATCGCTGGCGCTGAAGCCGAACGCCGTCTTGGCCAGGACCGCGCCGAACGTGAAGACGCCTGCCAGGCCGTCGCGGAAAACGGCTGAGGCGATGAGGAAAAACAGGGTGTGCGGAGCTTCGCGCTTGAGGGTGACGACCGTGCGCCACAGGAGCTTATAGGAGTCGAGGATCGTCTCATGGTCGTCCGCCGTCGACACCTTCTGAGGCAGCGGCGGGTTCTTCAGGACGGGGATCGCGAAGCCGCCCAGCCACAGGGCGGCGATCACCATGGAGATGCGGATGTTGAGGTGCTCGTCGGCGGGCACGCCCAGCACGTTCACGCCAATCAGGCCGACGTAGAGGATCAGCAGCAAGACGATGCCGCCGATGTAGCCGGCCGCCCAGCCGAAGCCCGAAATCTTGCCGCGGTCTTCCTTCTCACCCAGGTGGTTGAGCATCGCGTTGTAGTTCACGGAGGCGAACTCGAAGAACACGTTACCCAGGCCCAGCAGCGCAATACCCAGCATGAGCGCACCCTTAGGGCCGAGGACCGACGCCGGGTGCACGAAGTACATGGCGAGCATGCAGACCACGACCGCCCCCGTGAACCATCCGAGCCAGGCCCCGCCACGGCCTCGTCGATCAGCGCGCTGACCGGTGATCGGGGCGAGCAGCGCAATGAACAGGCCCGCGATCGTCATGCCGTTGCTCAGCCACGTCGCGGCCGTCCCCGCGTCCGTGAAAACGCCGTCGCTGGTCAGGTACGTCGTGAAGACAAAGGTCGTGGCGACCGCGTTGAAGGCGGCGCTGCCCCAGTCCCAAGCCGCCCAATCGACGACTTTGCGCGTGATGACGCGGCGATGGGTGGCGGGCGTGGTGCTCATGGAATCGGGCTCCTTCGCTCGGGAGTGCTCGGTGGCGCTGGTGCGCCCAGGGCGAAACTACCACGTTTCGCGGCGCGCCCCCTCTTCGGGCCGCAGTGGGGACGAGGCCGTGGACACCTCGCGGGGAACGCCTGGCTGCGCGGGCGGGCGCAAATGCGGAGGTCAGAGCCACCGCAGGCCACCATAAACGGTATGGCAGGCGCGATGGCCTTCCTTCAGACAAGATCCGCCGCGCCGCTAGGCGCTCGGCTCCTCTGCTGCAAGAAGCTGGGCGAGGGCGAGGTCCAGGGGGCGTGTCACCTTCAGGGAGCGTTCATCACCGGCAACGGTCTGAACGGAGCCTCCAACGGCCTCGACGAGGCCCGCGTCATCCGTGGCAGCCACGGCCTCGTCGGCGCTTCGGGAGGCACCCGCCTCGTGCGCGCGGGTGAGCACGTCCCATCGGAAGCCCTGCGGGGTCTGCACGGCCACCATGTCAGCGCGCCGGGGCGTGCCCGTGACGAGGCCCGAGGCATCCACGGTCTTGAGCGTGTCCGTGACGGGCAGGACCGGGATGACGGCACCAGCACCGCCGCGCACCGTGTCGATGACGCGCGCGCTCACCTCCGGGGGTGTCAGGGGACGAGCCGCGTCATGCACGAGGACAACCGCGTCCGCATCGCGGTGCCCGAGGGCAGCCAAGCCCAGGGCGACGGACGCCTGGCGGGAGCGGTCAGAGCCAGCGACCACGAGGACGTCCTCGATGCCGGCCAGGGCAGCGCGGAAATCCTCGATGGACGAGGCCGGGGCAGTCACGACGATCATCCCCACTCCCCCGGCGCGTAGGCCGCGGGCCGCCCACCAGACCAGGGAGCGACCCGAGAGGGAAACGAGGGCCTTGGGCAGCTCGCAGCCGAGGCGCGAACCTGAACCGGCGGCCGTCAGGACCGCGCAGGCTTCACTCAGCTGCGGCATTGTCATCGATCTCGATGCGCCCCTCAGCCAGGACGGCGTCGAGACGCGCGGCGGCCTCCGACTTCTCAATGTTGCGAGCCAGGGCCAGCTCGGAGGTGAGGATAGAACGCGCCTTCGTCAGCATGCGCTTCTCGCCCGTGGACAGCTTCTTCAGGTCATCGCGGCGCGTCAGGTCGCGCACGACCTCGGCGACCTTAACAATATCGCCGGTCGCGATCTTCTCCTGGTTCGCCTTGAAACGGCGCGACCAGTTAGTGGGTTCCTCAAGGTAGGGGGCGCGCAGGACGGTGAGGACTTCCTCAAGCCCATCCTCATCAACGATGTCACGGACGCCGACCAGGTCGACATTCTCGGCGGGGACCTGGATTTCAAGATCGCCCTGGTTCACGCGCAGCTTGAGGTATGTTCGCTCTTCACCACGGATGGTGCGCGTCATGACCTCTTCGATCGTGGCTGCGCCGTGGTGCGGGTAGACGACCGTCTGACCGATTTCGAACGACATGGAAAGTCTCCTGGGTGCTTGCGTGGATAGCACAACCTATTCTACCAGTTGCCTGACGAATGTCCCCGAGACGGCGCGAAAGGCCTACGTTACACCCATTCGAGGAACGACACAAACCAGCTTCAAGCAGGACCACCATAAGCCTCAGCGTGGGACCCCGGTCACGATCAGCCGGTCAGGTTTAGGGAATGCGCCACAGTGCGCGGACAACGCACAACAGCGGGGATTCCACCGGCTCCCTAAGCCTCGCCCACACGGCACGCGCCCCCCGAACAATCCCCACTGGCCGCCCGGGAACCGCACCCGCGGGCATGACGAAGCCCTGGCCTCGTCCATGAGACGAGACCAGGGCTACGCTCAGCTCACTTGCCCTGGTTGGCGACCGCGGCGATCTTCGCCTCGGCCTCGGGATCCAGGTAGGTGCCGCCCTTCTTGATGGGCTTAAGGGTCTCTTCGTCGAGCTCGTACACCAGCGGGATGCCGGTGGGGATGTTGACGCCGGCGATGTCCTCGTCGGAAATCTCATCCAGGTGCTTGACGATGGCGCGCAGGGAGTTGCCGTGCGCGGCGATCATGACGGTCTTGCCGGTCTTGATCGCGGGAACGATGGTCTCATCCCAGTAGGGCAGCAGACGCGCGATGACGTCCTTGAGGCACTCGCTCATGGGGACGGGCTCGCCGGCGTAGCGCGGGTCGGTGTCCTGCGAGAACTCCGAGCCAGCCTCGATGGCGGGCGGGGCCACGTCGAAGGAACGGCGCCACAGCATGAACTGGTCCTCGCCGTACTCGTCGCGGATTTCCTTCTTGTTCTTGCCCTGGAGCGCACCGT
>ERZ773207.625-NODE-625-length-13041-cov-5.319575_pt1 | contig 13041 bp, 12 predicted proteins | sample MGYA00580997_ERZ773207 | MGnify/ENA primary metagenome ERZ773207 (study PRJEB29015, sample SAMEA2738170) | human oral metagenome | biome: human oral; feature: human-associated habitat; material: saliva | place: China | collected 2239 ... | reverse complement strand
AGGGCGCGCCCAACAATCACACTCATGGCGTAGTCGAGGTAGGAGCGCTGCATTTCCAGCTGCAAATCGACGCGCTCAACGCGGTCGAATCCGGGTTCCTCGATTACTTCGATCTGGTCGTCACTCACGAAAGTTATTCCTGTTCTTTAAGTAGTCGAGGGCTCAGATATCCAGGAAGCGCACGTCGTTAGCATTGCGTTGGATAAAGCTACGGCGTGATTCGACGTCGTCACCCATCAAAACTGCGAAGGTTTCGTCAGCGTCGGCAGCCTCATCCAAGGTGACCTGCTTGAGGATGCGGTGGGCTGGGTCCATGGTGGTGTCCCACAGCTCGTGGTCGTTCATTTCACCTAGACCCTTATAGCGCTGAATGCCGTTTTCCTTGGGCATACGCCAGCCCTTGGCAGCGCCAGCTTCACGCAGGCGGTCGCGCTGCTCATCGCTGTAAGCAAATTCGTGCTCGGCGTTGGACCACTTGAGGCGGTACAGCGGCGGCATAGCGATGTAGACGTGACCGTTTTCGATCAGCGGGCGCATGTAGCGGAACAGTAGCGTCAGCAGCAAGGTGGCAATGTGGGAGCCGTCCACATCGGCGTCGGCCATAATCACGATCTTGTGATAGCGCAGCTTTTCAAGATCAAAATCTTCACCAATGCCGGTACCAAAAGCGGTGATCAGCGAGCGGATAGTGTCGCTGGACAGGGCGCGGTCTAGGCGGGCCTTTTCCACGTTCAAAATCTTGCCTCGAATTGGCAAAATCGCCTGGTGCTCGGGGTCTCGGCCACCTACCGCAGAGCCACCTGCAGAGTCACCCTCAACAATGAAAATTTCAGATTTGGAGGCGTCACGCGAAGAGCAGTCACGCAGCTTACCTGGCATAGAGGCGCTCTCCAGCACCCCTTTACGGCGGGTAGCTTCACGGGCTTTACGGGCCGCTAAACGTGCGGCAGAAGCCTGCTTGGCTTTGCTAATAACCGCCTTGGCATCTGCCGGGTGAGCGTCAAACCAGTCGGTTAGTTGGGCGTAAACCGTCTGCTGCACAAAGGAGCGGGCCTCAGTGTTACCCAGTTTGGTTTTGGTCTGGCCCTCAAACTGGGGCTCAGAGAGCTTAATGGAGATAACTGCCGTTAGGCCCTCACGTACGTCCTCACCGGAGAGGTTATCTTCCTTGTCTTTAAGCAGGCCCTTTTCGCGCGCATACTTGTTGACCAGCGTGGTCAGTGCGGTGCGGAAACCTTCTTCGTGAGTACCACCCTCGGTGGTGTTGATGGTGTTGGCGTAGGTGTGTACCGACTCGGAGTAGGCGGCGGTCCACTGCATGGCGATTTCTACGCTCATACCCCCGTGCTCGCCGCTTTGCTCAGCAGAGAAGTCAATGATTTCGGGGTGGATCAGCTCGGCCTTCTTGGTTTTGTTCAAGAAGTGCACGTAGTCGCGTAGACCGTCAGAGTACATATAAGACACACTGCGGTGCTTGTGCTCCTGGGTGTCTTGCTCACTGCCGGCAATTTCATCGCCGTCAACGGATAGGTCACGCTCGTCGGTTAGCGAGATGCGCAGGCCCTTGTTCAAGAAGGCCATCTGCTGGAAACGACGACGTAGCGTCTCAAAGTCGAAAACGGTGGTTTCGAAAATCTCGGAGTTGGGCCAGAAGGTGACGGTTGTGCCCGTCTGGTCAGTGGGCTCACCGCGACGCAGAGGAGCAGTAGGGACGCCGTCGGCAAAATCAATATTCCAAACGTAACCGTCACGGCGCACCTCAACGGACAGACGAGAGGACAGGGCGTTAACTACCGACACACCCACACCGTGCAGACCACCGGAAACGGAGTAACCGCCGCCGCCGAACTTACCGCCTGCGTGCAGCACGGTAAGTACTACCTCAACTGCGGGCTTGTGTTCAGTGGGGTGCTCATCCACCGGGATACCGCGACCGTTATCTACCACGCGCACACCGCCGTCGGGCAGGATGGTGACTTCAATGTGGTCACAGTAACCAGCTAGAGCCTCATCTACGGAGTTATCCACTACCTCGTATACGCAGTGGTGCAGGCCGCGCTCACCGGTGGAACCGATATACATACCGGGACGCTTACGAACAGCTTCAAGGCCTTCCAAAACCGTGATATTTGAAGCTCCGTAGCTGTCGTTAGTCACAGTGCTATCCTGCTCAGCCACGTCTAATATGCTCCTCGTTCTTGCTTGGCAGGGTCAAAAAAGATCCTTGCCTTTGCATTAGGTCTGTATGTGCCGTCTAGGGAGGGTTTAACGGCACGTTTAACTACCCGGTAAGGCAGCTCAAACTACCTATATTCTACCGTGTTAGGCGCGATTTTCCGGCCTGGCGGCGGTGTGGCCCTAAGCAAATACTGTGCCTTAGCTATCACTTAGGCTCCGGCTGCCCGACGGCGCCCGGTGGCGGCGCTTAATACCCACAGCCGACGGCGCCCGCTTGGGCAAGCCGCACACTTTAGCCGTAGGTGTCGCGCACCCCGCGCGCCCCGGGCACAGCCAATTTGCCGTGCTGCCAGGTGTAATCTGCGTTGGGGCCGCGCACTTTAATGCTTTTGACAATGCCCGGGCCTACTTCGCGCTCAAATAGGGCCTCCAGTTGGGGCATCATCAGTTGCAGTTGCTGCGCCCAGTTGGTGGAGTGGGCGCGCATTACCAGGCGTCCATTTTTGAAGGAATAAATGCTGCAATTTTCAGCCATATCCTTGCCGACAATCTCTTCCCAGCGCACCTTGACACTGGCTATGCGCAGGGATTCTTCCCAGCCTTGGCGGTGAAAAAAGCCGTCTAGCTCGCGTTTACCTGAGCGCGGATCGCGCCAATACACGCGAGCTTGGGAGACGGGTTGGCCGTTGACGATCTCGGCGTGGCGTTCTTGGCGCCGGCGAATACGCCCAATACTGACTGCGTCCCAGGGCGCTAGTGCGTCCGCGTTTGCGGCTGGGTTTTGGGCGGCGTTTACAGCTGCATTTTCAGCCGCGTTTGCGCCTGCATTTACGCCCGCATTTAGGTTTGCGCCTGCATTTTGCCCGTTCAGCGACGACGACGCCGGAGCCCCGTCTGCTGCTCGGCTTGCTGCTAGCACTGGGCCACCGGGGCTTTTACGAGGTAGGCGCTTTAGGGCATGGCCCGCGTTCCAAGCCTGCTCGCGCTGGCGTGCCAGCGCGGCCACAGCCATTTGATCACCGTAATCTTCACTGTTCACAGCTAAACTTCGCTTACTACAGAGCCGGTCACCTGCAAACGGTGATGATCAAGTTCGCTAGGGACGTCGTCGCCAACCGCAGCGGTAATAAGCACTTGCTGAGCCTGGGCCACCATCTGCGACAAAGCCCGACGCCTGCGCATATCTAATTCCGCGAAAACATCATCAAGAATCAAAATCGGGTCTTCACTCTTACCATCGATGCTGGTCAAGGCGCTATCAGCGCGCATTAGCTCAAAACTAGCCAGACGCAACGCAAGCGCCAGCGACCACTGTTCACCGTGTGAAGCAAAACCTTTAGCGGGCAGATGCCCCAGGAACAGCGTCAAGTCATCGCGGTGTGCCCCCACCAGGTTCACTGCCCGCTCTAATTCCCGCTGACGCAGCTGTCCCATAGTTTCGAGTAAAGCTTTACTGGTGGCCTGCACATCCAGGAGAGAATTTTCGTAATCCTCCCACGCCTCGGTGTCTGAAATGTCCGGGTCGGCTACGCCGCGCGCAGCCAGTAGGCTCGCGCGGTAGGCCAGATTTGCCTGCGACTGCGCTAGCGAAACCGTTTGATAAGACTGGGCCACCCAAGGGCGCAGCTGGCGCACAAGTTTAACGCGCGCAGCAATCAGCTGGGCAGCTAACTGGGCTAGCTGCTCATCCCAAACATCCAAAGTGGCTAGGGCGCTGGCGCGTGCCGAGCCACTTTTACGTTTAAGTCCCCGCAGCAGGCCTGAGCGCTGGGCTAGCACCTTGTCGTGGTCTGTGCGCACCCCGGCCAGACGCGGGCTCATCATAACCACCAGGTCATCTAAAAAACGCCGCCGCACCTGCGGATCTGAACGCACCAAAGTCAGATCTTCCGGGGCAAACAGTACCGTGCGGCAAATCCCCAGCAGCTGGGTAGGCCGGGTGGGGGCCCGGTTTAGCCGGGCCCGGTTAGCTTTGCCGGAAATAATTTCTACTTCTAACAGCTGCGGGCGGGCGGCAGTGATTAGTTTTGCGCGGATGACGGCGGCGTTGGGCTGATTTTGACCGCTTGCGTCACGCCTAACCAGGGCCGTATCGGCGCCAACTCGGTGGGAGGAAAGCGTAGCTAAATAGTTAATGGATTCAACCAGGTTGGTTTTACCCTGCCCGTTAGAACCCACCAGTACCGTAGCTCCAGGCGGAAAACTGACTACCGCCTGCTCATATGAGCGGTAGTCAGTCAGCGCCAAATCAGCTACGTACATATGCCTTACACGCCAAAGCGAATAGGCATCAGCAAGTAGCGGAAGCTGGGGTCAGGCTCTGCGCCAGGCTCATCTACCCCAACCAACACTGCCGGCTTATTGGGGTGGGTGAAGTCAAAGCGCACATAGTTACTAGATAGCGCGTTTAGGCCCTCTTGCAGGAAAAGCGGGTTGAAAGCAGCAGAGATTTCGTTGCCATCTAGGTGAGCTACCAGCTCTTCACTAGCCTGTGCATCCTCACCCTGGCCAGCCTCAAGATGCAAGTTACCCTCGGTGAAAGTTAGGCGCAGTGCAGTGTTGCGTTCAGCCACCAAAGACACAAACTTAACCGCATCTAGTAGCTCTTTACGTCCCACCGTGGCATAGGTGTTGACCTGCTCGGGGAACAGGCGACGCACCTGGGGGTATTCGCCGTCGCTAAGCACTGAAGTAGTGCGGCGCTCACCGGATTCAAAACCAATCAGGCGTGAGGCTACGGCGTCGTCGTCATTAAGCGCAATCTCAATGGGGGCACCGGAAACCAGAGACTTAGCCACATCAGCTAAAGTGCGGGCCTTTAGCAGCACCACAGCATCCAGGGGCTTAGCCGGGTTCCACTCAACTTCGCGCATAGCTAGCCGGTAACGGTCAGTAGCCAGCATGGTCAGCTTATTGCCGCTAAATTCCATGCACACATTGGTCAGTAGTGGCAAGGTGTCGTCGCGGGCAGCGGCAATCGAAACCTGAGCTACCGCCTTAGAAAGTACGTCAGAGTCAATGGTGCCCACCTGGGCAGGCATTGAAGGCAAAGCTGGGTAGTCATCAACCTGCATAGCTGGTAGCTCAGAGTGGGCTGAACCACAGGTGAAACGTACGCGGGTGCCCACCAGCTCAATATCTACCGGCTTGTTAGGAAAGCCCTTAGCAAACTTGGTGAGTGCACGGCCGGGAATAAGTACCTCGCCCTCAACCTCAACCGAGGCCGGGATTTCACAACGCCCAGAGACCTCATAGTCAAAGGAAGACAGGATTACAACATTCCCCTTGGCCTCCATACGCACTCCAGCCAGCACCGGAACCGGTGGGTTGGGCGGCACTGAGCGAGCAGTCCAGGCTACTGCTTCAGCTAAAACGTCACGGGCTACCCTGAGCTTCACGTTGGGAGGCCTTCCTTAGATGGATATAGAGGGGCGGCTTAAAAGTTTAGCCGGTATCTGCATATAGAGCATCTCAAAAGGGTCACTGTGGGACTTTTGCACGCTTTGGCCAGCGCCGCCCGTAGCGGAGGTTTTCCCCAATTGGCCTACGTTGGCGAGCTTGGAAATCGTGTGGGGTTTAAAAGTCAGTAGTAGTAGTAGCGGGTGTGAATCTTGTGGAAAACAGCTTTTAGGCCCGGTGGCGCGCCGAAGGCGAATGTGGGCTGTGTGTGGGTAAAGCTTGGGATAAATCGGAGAGTCTGTGGAAAGTGCTAAAGCTCATAGCACCAATCCACAGGCGAGCCTTAGTTAAGCACAGCAAAACCGGGGTTGCCCACAGCCTTACCAACAGGGCCTGTGGGCGAAAAACCACGTATTTGAGGGCAAAAAAGGCCGCCGCTAAGCCCAAAAACAGGGCCCAGCGGCGGCGTTGGGAATTATTCGAGAATTAGGAGAGAAGCGGCTAAAGCGCACGGCAAAGCGCAACCAGGCGCGGCCAGCACACGCCGCAAAATCAGAGCAGCGGCTAGGGGTGAGGCGTGGCCGCAGCCTGCTTAATGCGGCTGGTTAGCTCAGTTACCTGCGTGTAAGTGTCTGCCTGGGCAGACATTTGGGTGCGCACCTTCTTATCCGCACTCATCACGGTGGTGTGGTCGCGGCCGCCAAACTCGCGCCCAATCTTGGGTAGCGACAAGTCAGTCATTTCGCGGCACAGATACATGGCGATGTGGCGGGCGGTAACAATAGTGCGTGAGCGGTTGGCCGAAGACAGATCCTCAATGGTGATCCCAAAGTAGTCGGCGGTTTGCCCAATGATCAGTGCGGCAGTGATATTGCCGGTGTCCTGGGTGGAAACCAGATCTTTAAGCACCATCTCGGCTACAGGCAGATCAACCTGCAGCTTGTTAATTGAGGCGTAGGCAGTTACGCGGATAAGTGCGCCTTCAAGCTCGCGGATGTTAGCCGAGATGCGGCTGGCAATGTACTCCAAAACCTGTAGGGGCACATCCAATTTGTCGGCCTGGGCGCGGCGCGACAAAATCGCAATACGGGTTTCTAAATCCGGGGGCTGAACGTCAGTAGATAGGCCCATATCGAAGCGTGAACGTAGGCGCTCATCAATTTTCAGGGCCTTGGTGGGCTGGTCGGAGGTCAGCACTACCTGCTTATTTGCGTTATAGAGCGCATTGAAGGTGTGGAAGAACTCCTCCAGGGTCTGCTCTTTGTCTTGCAGGAACTGGATGTCGTCAACCAGCAGGATATCCACCTGACGGTAGCGGCGCTTGAAAGCATCCATGCGGCCTTCAGACACGGAGGTGATGAAGTCAGAAACGAATTCCTCAGAGTTTACGTACTTAACTTTGCTCTTGTGGTAGGCGCGAGTGTAGTGGCCAATGCCGTGCAGCAGGTGGGTTTTACCCAGGCCTGAGCCGCCGTAAATAAACAGCGGGTTGTAGGTTTTAGCAGGGGTTTCTGCCACGGCGTAGGAGGCGGCGTAGGCAAAGCGGTTGGAGGAGCCAACCACGTAAGTGTCGAAGGTGTAACGCGGGTTTAGCTTGGAGTCATCGAGGATGTCGCTGGGGCGCACATTCAACCCCTTGCCGCGCGCGGCCTTTTTGGGCTGCTCAGGGTGACCAAACTCCACTACGGTCTGGGTATCTGGCACCACCAGGCCGCTTTCTTGGCCCAGCTCTAGGCCTAGTTGCTGGGGGGCACTTGGTGCGGCGGCGTCGTTAGCGCCGTGGCCTAGGTTTAGTTCGGCTGGGGTGGGGATATTACCTTTGAACTGCGACGACGGCGCCTGGGTTGGGGCAGTGGGGGAGCCGGGGGCAGCAGCAGGGCTAGCGTCGTCGTCGGCATTTACCCCCGGGGCGCCAGAGGCGGCAGAGTCCCCATGCACGGCGGCGTGGGCGGCCTTAATAATGACCTCAAGATCTTTAGCTCCCGGCGCGACAGTGTAAATAATGGGCATGTCATAGCCGATTTGCTCAGCAACTGCCGTCTTGATTGTGGCTGACACTGCGCGGTCAGTTAAACGCTGTTTAACGAATTTAGAGTTGACCACCACTACTAGTGTGCCCTCAACATCGACGGCGTGGCAGGTGCGAGCCATAGCCAGGTAGCTGGGAGTCAGTGAGTTTGAGGTGGTCAGAGCTTCTACAACACTTTCCCAAAGCTGAGCGCCGAATTCAGCGCCCGGGTCAGTTACCGGATCGGACACGGCGTCTCCTTAAGTTCATAAAACAACTAATTGGGTCAGGGCCCTGCGGGCTGAGCCCAAGTTGTCCACAGAGATATCCACACCTGGGGATGGAGTAGATGTCCGCGAACAATTTTAGGCCGCCTATTGAGGATATACGCAATCTAACTGGTAGGAGTGGAGTTACAAGCTTGTATTTTCCTGTGGATAACGTGGGGTTATCCACATGCTGTGGGCTAGTGTTTTACGCAGGTGTGGAGAAGAAAATGGGTAAAATCACCACCGGATGTAGGCAGCCTCACGGCAAAGATGCTTTGACCGGTGGGTGTAAGACCATATAACGTTAGTTAGTCGTACGTGTACATGCGGGTTCCACTCAGAGGATCCAGTGCACGTGACCTCATCAAAATGGTGAGGTACCACAAACTTTCGTGCGGCCATCCGGGCGCGCGATATAGACCTAGCAGGAGTACCCCGTGAGCAAGCGGACCTTTCAGCCGAACAACCGTCGCCGCGCCAAGGTGCACGGCTTCCGCCACCGTATGAGCACCCGCGCCGGTCGCGCCGTCCTGGCTGCGCGTCGTCGCAAGGGTCGCGCTCGCCTCGCTGCCTGAGACATGCTCAGTGCGCCGCATCGGATGCTGCGCAGCGAAGACTTCGCGGCTGCAGTTAAAGGCGGCGTGCGCAGCGGTAACCGCGCGCTGGTGGTTCATTTGAACGCCGACGATGACGGAGGTAACTCTCCTGCACTCGTCGGCGTTGTTGTGCCCAAAAAGCAGGTTGCCCGCGCCAGCCACCGTAATCGGATTAAGCGGCGTCTGCGCGCCCTGTTAGCTGCCCGAGTGGACTTACTGCCTGCCGGCTCGCGCCTGGTGGTACGTGGTTTGGCAGGTGCCGACGGCGCCTCTAGCCAGCAGTTAGCCCGCCAGCTTGATCGGGCCTTGGCCCGGGTAGGAGTAGTGGTACCTCAGTCTGTGCCGGGCCAGTTAGCACCAGGCGGTGAAAGTGTTTAAGCGTTTGGTGCTAGCTCCCATTGGCTGGTACCGCAAGTACATTTCCCCAGCTATAGCGCCGCGTTGCCGCTACTATCCCAGCTGTTCCACCTACGCCGTCGAGGCTATTGAGGTACACGGAGTTTTTAAGGGATTAGCGTTGAGCGCGTGGCGCATTTTGCGTTGCAATCCCTATAGCCGTGGCGGCGTGGATCATGTGCCCGAGGTGGGGTACTGGCGTTACGCCTACCCCAAAGATGTAGCCCGCTTCCAGGTGCCTAGTGCAGCTGCGGGCCAAGAAGCGCCGCAGACGCGGCAAGGCCAGCTTGGCTGACCATAAAAGGAGAGTTTAATGGACGGACTGCTAATGCCACTGAAGGTGGCCGAGGCTTGGGTGATGGTTACCATCCACAAGCTGCTGGTTGCCCTCGGTATGAGTGATGGGCCTGGCCCCGCTTGGGTGCTGTCAATCGTAGGCCTAACCATAGTGGTGCGAGTGCTGATCATGCCGCTGTTTGTGAAGCAGATTCGCTCTTCACGCGGTATGCAAGCCATGCAGCCTGAGCTGCGCGCCCTGCAGAACAAGTACAAGGGTAAGAAAGACCCCGCATCGCAGGAGCGTATGCGTGAAGAAATGATGGCGCTGTACCGCAAGCACGGCACCAACCCACTGTCTTCATGCTTGCCGCTGCTGATCCAGATGCCGATCTTCTTTGCGCTATTTCGTGTGCTGGCGCGCCTGCAGGAAGTGGCTAACTCTGCCGGTAGCGCCCACCCGATAAAGATCGGTCCGATAACTCCCGCCGTGGCTGCGGATGTGCAGTCCTCCAGCTTGTTTGGGGCACCGCTGAGCTCTTCCTTCATGCACGGCGGCTCTGCCAACGTAAAGATTGTGACCATGGTGCTGATCGTGCTGATGACTGCCACGCAGTTCTACACCATGCACCAGCTGACCATGAAGAACATGCCTAAGTCGGTTACCGATTCCGACAACCCGGCTATGCGTACCCAGCGCATGATGATGTATGGCATGCCGCTGATCTTCTTTATTACCGGCCCTCAGTTCCAGGTTGGTGTGTTGATTTACTGGCTGGTTTCTAACGTATGGACCATGGGGCAGCAGTGGTGGACTATCCGCAACATGCCCGCAGTTGGCTCTGAAGCTTACAAGAAGCGCCAGGAGCGCCGTCGTCGTAAAGGTCTGCCGCCCGACGACGAAAAGAAGCCCGCCGCAGCCGGCAGTGAGGATGAAAAGGCGTCGTCGGGGCCGGGGCAGCGAGTCCAGCCGGTACGCAATAACCGCAAGAAAAAGAAGAACCGCACCGCCTCTACCGCTGAGCAGCGCTACGCTGAGCGTGCCCGCGAACGCCAGCAGGCTTTTGACGCCAGCGGCGCCAAGAATGCTGGTGCCAGCGGTGCTAAGGGCTCTGGTGCCAGCGGCGCTAAGGGCTCTAACGGGGCCGCTAATGGGGCTAAGAACGCCAGCAAGTCCGGCGGCGCCAAGAAGAAAAAGGGCTCTAAGGGCGGTAACTCCGCTAAGAAGTAGTTCTTATAAAACTAATAAGACTTAGTTATAACTAGTGGAAGGAGTTTTCTGGTGAGCCAGGAAACCGTCAAGCAGCTTGAGGAAGAAGGCGAAGTTGGCGCTGACTACCTAGAAGAGCTACTAGATATTGCCGATCTGGGTGGGGATATCGACATTGATGTGGACCACGGGCGTGCCTCTGTGGCCATCATCCCCGGCGAGGACGGCGACGAGCGTGAACTAGCCGCCCTAGTGGGGCGTGACGGCGAGGTGCTTGAAGCCCTCCAGGAGCTGACCCGCCTGGCCGTACAGGCTCGCACCGGTTCGCGTTCGCGCCTAATGCTGGACATCGCTGGTTACCGCGAGGAGCGCCGCCAGCAGCTGACTGCTATCGCCGCCGAGGCGGTTAAGTCCGTGTTGGCTAGCGGCAAGCCGGTAGCGCTGGAGGCCATGAACCCCTTCGAGCGCAAGGTCTGCCACGATGTGGTTGCTAACGCCGGCCTGGTCTCTGAGTCTGAGGGGGTAGAGCCGCACCGTCACGTGGTGGTTCTGCCCGTCGACGACGCCGAAGATGAGGTTGAAGAGGCTGAAGAGGGCGCTGAGCTTGTGGCTGATGAGGCCGACGCGGCTGCCGAAGCCAAGTCCGCTGAGACCGTCGAGGCCAAGGCTGGTGAGTCCACTGAGACGGTAGACAGCCCGGCCGACGCCGTCGAGGAAGCCTGAAATGAGCCATAACGCCCAGGGGGAGTGCTCCCAGAGCGAGCAGGCTCTGGAAGTACCCACCGCCGAAATGCGCGACATGTTCGGTATGGCCTGGTCTGGCCTGGAGCACTATGCCCAGATGCTGGCTGAGGAGGGGCAACTGCGGGGGCTGATCGGCCCGCGCGAGCTGCCGCGCCTCTACTCGCGCCACCTGGTTAACAGTGCGGCGGTGGTGCCTTTCCTACCTAGGCACGGTAGCGTGGCGGATCTAGGTTCAGGTGCGGGGCTGCCCGGAGTGGTGGTGGCCTTGTCGCGTCCGGATCTGGAAGTGACGCTGATCGAGCCGATGGAGCGCCGCTGCGCCTGGCTGGAGCTGGTGGCTGAAGAGCTAGACCTGGACAATGTGCGGGTGTGGCGGGGTCGTGCCGAAGAAATGCGCGAGCGTTTCGATGTGGTGACCGCCCGGGCTGTGGCCAACTTAAGCAAGCTGACCCGCATGGCCTCCCCGCTGATCGCCCCCGGTGGCGTGCTGCTGGCACTGAAGGGGGAGCAGGCACAGCGCGAGATTGATGACGCCAAGTACGTCATTAAGAAGGCCAAGCTGTTGCCGGCAGTGCTGCATGAAGTGGTTACTAGCGACGACGACGTCACCCGCGTGGTGGAGGTGCGTCGGCCCCGCTAAGGCTGGGTCAGGCTAAGGCTGGGATAAAGCTAAGGGTTGGCCAGAGCTAAAACTGGACCCAAGTTAAGGCTGGCTCCAAGCTAAAGCTAGACCCGGCCAAGGATGGCTAAACAACGTGAGCGAGGCTCGGGAAACCGGGCCTCGCTTTTGTTTTGAAATGCTGCAGAATGTAGTGCAATGAGGTTGATCTAGGGCGCTAAAAATCGCGAACCCCTAAACGTGCTTATGTTGCTTGATCGGCTAATCGGTGGAATTATTACTTTGTTTGCTACTGGTATTGACAAAACATTCTCTAACTGGTGATAGGTCACGGAAGATAGATCATGGAAGCACAAAAAAAGTTGCGTTTAGCCCTTGTTGGTGCGCTTGTTGTTATTCTTGTGTTGGTTGGCGCCCTGGTTTGGTCGTTGACTAGCGATGGTGGCGAGGTTAAAGCTGGGCCTGCTTCTCCAAGTATGGCGGCGACCAGGGGTGGTCGTGTTGATTTGAGTGAGCCGCGTCCTGGTAATACTGTCCCTGCTACTAGTCAGGCTTCAATTAACCCTACTGGGAAAGTTGATACTTGGGGTTCGGTCTGTGGCTTGGCGGGCACCGAGCTTAAGCCCACAGTCCAGGTAAACATGCCGGCTATGCGCACTAAAGTGTTTGTTGATAGTACTTATTACTACTATAACAATCTGGTTGGCCCTGATCGGCGTATTGATGGTGACGTTCCCACCTGCTACGCCCACAGTAGTGAGGGCGCTATCCTAGCTGCCGCTAACTTAGAGGTAATGCGTGGGTCGGGCAAAAAAAAGGTTGAAGTGGTCAAAACTCTTACCTATGAAAACGATGCTCAACAAGCAGTTTTAAAGGAGGTTCAAGAAAGCGGAGATTCTGCGACTGCTGTTTCAGTTAAAATCGTTGGTTACAGCATCGAGGTCATTGACGAAAACAACGCAACTGTGAATCTCGCTTTCACTAGATCGGATGAACCGGGTGATCTTTACAAGAACACTTTTAAAATGACCTGGAGTAAAGGTGACTGGAAAGTTGTAATCCCAGCAGATGGTAAGTCTGAAGTTGAAGAGATTTCTTCTATAACAAATGCTGGCATGGTTTCACGGATCTTTTAATGTTTTCCCCGCTTACGCGGGGATGAGCTCTGCACTATCAGCCAGTGATTTAACTGATTGCTAACTAGTGGGGTCCGGCACTGCCGGGCCCCACTAGTTTTGTATGCATAGTGAAGTGGGTGTGCTCGCTTGGGCGTGGCTTTTACGTCTTTGCGCCAGTTCTACTTGTTAACTGTGTGACTGGTGTGACTGGGGAGCTCAGTCTGTTGC
>ERZ773207.622-NODE-622-length-13087-cov-10.566605_pt1 | contig 13087 bp, 8 predicted proteins | sample MGYA00580997_ERZ773207 | MGnify/ENA primary metagenome ERZ773207 (study PRJEB29015, sample SAMEA2738170) | human oral metagenome | biome: human oral; feature: human-associated habitat; material: saliva | place: China | collected 2239 ... | reverse complement strand
CCAAGGTGTTTTGGGTCTTTCTTCTACCCTAGCGGAGGGGGTGGGAGATTTACTAGGTTTTGCGCTGTTTTGTAGGCGTTCAACGGGCGCGTAAAAGCCCGGTGTTCTCACACGAAAATTCACGTGAGAATACCGGGCTTATCCGCTATTGCGGGGGTTGCGCTACTAGTTGGCGAAGCCGAGCGCGAACAGCCACGCAGTACCGACCGCACCCCAGACGACGAGGTTCACGATAGCTGCCACGAAGCCAATCTTGAACCATTCGCCCACGCTGAAGTAGCCGGAACCGTAGTACACGCCCGCCGGGCCGGAAGCATAGTGGGTGATGCCGCCAATTAGGTTGCCCATGAAGCCGAGGAACAGCGCCGCGAACATCGGCGGAACACCGGCAGCTACCGCCGCACCGAGGAACACGGCGTACAGCGCCACAACCTGCGCGGTGTTCGAAGCGAACATGTAGTGGATGAAGAAGTACGCCAGAACCAGGATTGCGAATGCCATAGGCCACGCCATGCCGCTGACGCTGTGCGCCGCCTGCTGACCGATCCAGTCGACGACCTTGAGCTTCTTCAGGTGGTCCGCCATGCCGACGAGCACGGCGAAGAAGATGAGGGTGGACCATGCGCTGGAGTTCTTCGCCATGTCCTTCCAGGTCAGGACCTTGGTGACCAGCAGAATCGCGATGCCGAAGAATGAGGCGCTGGTGGCGTCAATACCCAGGGAGGTGCCGGTAATCCACAGGACCAGCAGCAGTGCGAAGGTGCCGAGCATGATCCATTCCTTGGAGCTCATGGGGCCCATTTCGTGCAGTTCCTGACGGGCATGCTCGGGTGCGTCCGGGGTCTTCTTGATGGTCGGCGGGTAAATCTTTGACATAATCCACGGCATCACAATCAGTGCGGCAAGACCGGGAACGATAGCGGCGAGCGCCCAGGTACCCCAGTCGAGATTGATGCCGCGGTCGTGCGCGAACTTCTGCGCCAGCGGGTTACCCGCCATTGCGGTCAGGAACATTGCGGAGGTGATGGTGTTGACCTGCGCCTCAGTCATGAGCAGGTAGGAACCGAGCTTACGGCGCGATTCGGGGGTCTCGTTGGTGGAGCCGTTGACCTCGGAGAGGGAACGGATAATCGGGTAAATCACGCCACCGGCACGTGCCGTGTTGGAGGGGGTGGCGGGGGGCGAGAACCAGGTCGGTGATTGCCATACCGTAGGACAGGCCGAGGGAGGACTTGCCGAGCGCACGCACGAACAGCAGCGCGATGCGCTTGCCCAGGCCGGTGATGAGGAAGCCGTCGGCGATGAAGAACGCGGCAACAATAATCCAGATGGAGGAGTTACCGAAGCCGGTCAGCGCCTCGCTCTTTGCCGCCATGGTGCCGGTAATCATTGCGGCACCCAGGCCGACGAGCGCCACGGACGGGGTGGGCAGCGGCTGCAGGATCAGGCCGAGGATGGTGCCGACGAAGATGGCGAGCATGTGCATACCGCGCGGGTCGACGCCTTCGGGGGCGGGAATGAACCAGATGGCGAGGGTTGCTACGAGGATGATGGCAACGTGCAGGATCAGCTTGTTTCGCTGTTTGCGGGCTGCGTTCGCCTCCTGGCTGGGGGCGGCGGCTACCGCTGTGTTGGTGGACTGTGTCATGTCCGTACTCCTTATGTGAAACGTACAGTGTGGTCCGTGGCGGGTGGGCCATCACGGTGTGCGCGTTTCTTCTGCGTTGTCATGCTGTGTTGTGTACTTGTGGCAATGTGTGGGATGCCACGTAGTCTTTTAATCGTAGTGGTTTGGGTTCACTGAGTGAAGAAAATTGGCATAAAAAATGTGAATATGACCGGGCGTATCGGCCGCTGGGCAGTCACCTCTGAGCTGCCCTTGAGACGCCCGCCGACCGCGCATCGTAAGTGACGGGCGTAACCGTAAAATAGGAACGTGCAGATTATTCGAGAGACCGGCCCCGAGTCCGGCGATATCCTCATTCACCACGATCAGACGGTGCAGATGCTCCGCGAGGTGGCAAGCGGGCAGCGTGAAGCCACCCTACGCATGTATCAGCCGAACCCGACGGTCGCGTTCGGCCGCCGTGACGAACTGAACCCCGGCTTCGCGGAGGCCTCCGCGGCGTGCGCCGAGCACGGTTTCGAGGTGCTGGTGCGCAAGGTCGGCGGGCACGCCGCCGCCTACCATCAGGGGTGCCTGGTCGTGGACCATTTTCAGCCCGCCTCCGACGCCCGCAGCGGCAACACCCTACGCTACGAACTGTTCGGCTCCATGTACGCGCAGGCGCTACGCGAAGTCGGCGTGGACGCGCGCATGGGTGAAATCCCGGGGGAGTACTGCCCCGGCGAGTATTCGGTGCACGCGCAGCTTCCCGCCTCCGCAGGTGGTGGTCGCATTAAGCTGGTCGGCACCGCCCAGCGTGTGGTGACCGGCGGCTGGTGGTTCAGCACCGGCATCGTGGTCTCTGATTCTGCACCCCTGCGGGCTGTTACCGCGGATGTGTACCGTGCCCTCGGCATGGACCTGGACCCCGCCACGGTCGGCGCGGCGCAGGACGCGAACCCCAACCTACTCATGGAAGACCTGGAAGACGCCATCGTTGAGGTGTACGCCCAAAACGGTTTTCGCTGAAGCGACTCACTGAGCGATTGACCGGGCTGATTTCGCTCATTTTTATCTCTGACTTTTATCCGTAACTTATTCGATATACCCCCACCTGAAGCGAAGGAGCATCCATGCGTTGGGCACAGATTAAAGACTCGAAAGGCAGCCGCGCAGTCTGCTTCTTCGAAGAGACCGTGTACGAGCTTCCAGCGAAGCTCAGCCCGCTACTGAATTTCTACAGCCGGTTCCGCCTAAACTTTGGCGACCCGAAAAACGCCGTAGCGATCCTGAAGGAGAACGGCGCGACCGTCATGGGTCACGGCGAGGAACTGTGGAACTCCCTACCGTTCATTCGCCCGCTGGATAAGCCCGGCAAGATTGTATGCGCCGGCCTGAACTACCGCGACCACGCCGCGGAAATGAACCTTGAAGTACCCGAGCATCCGGCGCTGTTCGCGAAGTTCCCGAACGCGCTGATTGGTCCCGGCGAGCAGATCCGCATGCCCGCCGATGACGGCACCGGCAGCACGAAAATCGACTGGGAGGTTGAGCTCTGCCTGGTCGTGGGCGCTCGCCTGCGTAACGCCACGGAGGAGCAGGCGCTTGAGGCTTTGATGGGGTACACGGTCATGAATGACGTGTCGGTGCGTGACTGGCAGGGCCGTTCCTCGGAGTGGTTCCAGGGCAAGAACTGGGATGCGATGACCCCGTTCGGTCCGGTGATTGTGAGCCCCGATGAGGTTGACCCGGTTGCCGGCCTGGAGCTGGTGTGCGAGGTAGACGGCGTGGTGCGTCAGCGCGGCACGACGGCGGATATGGCGTTCACCCCGGCGCAGCTGCTGTCCTATATTTCGCGGTTTATGACCCTGGAGCCGGGCGACCTGGTGGCGACGGGTACCCCGGCGGGGGTTGGCCTGTCGCTGCATCCGCGTCAGTGGTTGAAGCCGGGGCAGACGGTGCGCACCCGCATTGAAGGTATTGGTGAGCTGGTGAATGTCTGCTCGGAGGCGGGCGCCCTGTAGCCCTGCGGGTTGCTGGTTCTGTAGCCGGTAGCTCTGCGGGTGGCTGGGGCTCGCCTCGCGCGAATGAACCCACATGAACCCACACTGGGGGTTGCCGATACCAGCGGCAGGGGGCTCCCGCGGTAGTTATAAGTGAATATATATGCACTCCGCATGTGTTTTGAAGCACATGCGGAGTACTTTTTTGTGTCAATAAAGTCCCTGGTGGGTGGCTTGGAATTCTTGGAATGTACGGCGAAGAACGTCCTGTGCGGGGGAGTGTGGCGCATGCATGGTTACACGCTGTCAAACACACAAAAACTTTGAGGTTTGACCTAAATTTTAGTGTTTTGGGTGGGTTTTGTGGGTCTATAGGGGTGAAACAAGGGGGTTCCTATGAGTGCGGCCCCTGCTCGAAAGTTGCTGATCTGGCGTACGGGAGCCCTTGTTTCGGTGATTGAGGCCATATCTACCCCGGTGCAGAATCTCAAATTGTGGGCACGTGTGAGGAATGCAATAGGGGGTTTCGGCGCGTCTTTCAAGGAACTTCAAGGTTTAAGGTTTAGTTTCTCGTGCGCATTTTTCGTTTTCTTTGGATCACCCTCGCTTGACTAGGCATAAAGCCTAAACACCGGGGTGCAAATTCTGTTTTTCCAAACATCAATAAATGCACAAAAGTGTAAAGAAATGTGAGCCTAAACCTGAACCTTTAGCAAAAAATCGGTGCCCCAAGTCACAAACTCGTTTTGCGTTCGCCCCAAAGACTATGTAGGGTATGGGGATTATCTGAGAGTTTCCTGAAAATTCCTGCCAGAAGATTAGGACCCACCCGGGCACACCCTCAGATGAATATTTCACTCACGTCCGTGTTTGTTCATACAAACGCACTCACTCAAACAAGCCGACACGAACGGAAGAAAAACATGACCACAACTGCATCCAAAAACCCGGCACAGCGCCCGACAAACCGCCGCCGTGCCACCATCGCTGTCTCCACAGCACTGGCAACCGTCATCACCGGCGCGAACCTCCCCGCGACCTTCGGTGCCACCGCCTCCACCCGCAACGTATCCGGTACCACCTGCGTCGAAGCAGGCTACCGCACCGTGCCGACCCTCGCGAACATCACCAACGTCGCGCCCGGTCCGACCTGCTACTGGAACCCCGACCAGCAGGCACAGACCATCGATACTCTCGCACCGGTCAACTCCTCCCTCACCAAGGAGCAGCTGACCACCACCGAGAACACCTCGCCGCTGAGCGGCAAGCTCGCCGGCGACTCCTTCGCAGCCCAGAAGCTCACCGGCACCGAAGCCGTCGCGCCCAACAGCAGCGAAATTAGCCGTACCTTCCTCGAATACAGCGCCGATGCGGGCAACCACCCCATCACCACCGCCATCAACGCGGGCACCGTGCGGAAGAACCGCGCACAGACCGTCGGCGGCCACGAGAATATCCCGACCCTCGCCGTGAACTCCGCGAACCCGCACCAGGAGTACGTCGAGGTCGTCTCGCGCGACAACCGCGTCAAAGCCAACGCAGAGAACAAGCGCATCCTCACCGGCGGCGTCCCGATCCCGAAGTGGCTTGCCGAGGACCACGGCCTCTCCGGCGACCAGTCCGTCGCCCTCTACGACGAGGCGACCGGCATCTGGCGCTCCTACTTCAAGTTCGTCAAGGATGCAGACGCACAGACCTACACCAGCACCGCCCGCGTGCAGGTGGGCGGCGGCAACGTCTCCACCCCCAAGAGCGCAAAGATTCAGTACGACAACGTCGGCCGCGGCAACGCAGGCCAGACCGTCACCATCAACGCACCCGTGAGCATCGACGCGAAGTCCGGCAACGCCCGCACCTCCTACCCGATTGCTCGTGGCGCGAAGTTCCGCCTGGCAAAGAACGTGCCCGGCGCGTCCATCGACGCGAACACCGGCGTGATTACCTACAAGATCCCTGCTGGTACCCGCGGTACCGTGGACATCCCCGTTGCGGTTGACTACCCGGCGACCTACCACGTGTCCTCCGGCGGCTACATGCTCGCTAAGCCGAACTTCGGCGGCGTGGGCGAAGACAACTACTGGCTGACCCTCAAGAACGGCACCTCCTCCGTGGTGGGCCTGGCAAATGAGCTCACCCAGATTGGTGTGGACGAGCTCAAGGCAGGCAAGATCAACCACATGGTGTCCATCACCGCGGCTGACTACGCAGCGCTGACCTCCTCCTTCCCGGCAAAGGGCACCGACGGCAAGATCGACGTGAACAAGTACCCGAACGCACCCCGTGCGGGCCAGCGCGGCTTCCTGCCCGCAAGCTTTGACGTGGAAGAGCACCTGGCAAACACCGGCCACGCCGACGACCAGCTCACCCGCATGATCCTGACCGCCATGAAGGAATACGGCTTCATCATCGCTGACCGTAACCTCTTCACCAACGCATTCAACCTGGAGGCGGCAAGCTCCTACGCGCCCTACGCCCGCCAGGGTAAGAACGTGTACAAGGAAGACCCGCAGCTGGCGGCAATGTTCGCAAGCTTCGTTCCCAGCGGTTTTACCGGCAACCAGTTCCCCTGGCAGCAGGTGCAGTGGATGCCCGTGAACTACACCGAGTCCGCTGAGAACACCGCACGTCGTGAGGGTACCCAGGTTCTGCCGCAGGGCGACAACCAGGCTACCGACTCGAATGCTGACGCGCACAAGATTGCACGCCCCGTGACCGTGCGCCGTTCCGCCGTGCGCACCCCCAACGCTGACCGCATCAGCGACGCAGACACCCAGAACGCGGCAGTGAACCAGTCTTCGGATGCCGTGAAGTTCAAGTACCCCTCGGACGCTTACGGTAAGACCGGCACCGGCTCCGGCGTGATCTACCAGCCCGCCGAGCACCACGCCACCGTCTACTCCGGCGAGACCGCAGTCGCGCAGAGCGCGCACCAGTCGCACAAGGTGTCCCCGAACTACCGTTACGCCCGTGACTACAACTTCCAGGAAATCGAGCAGACCCCGAACTTCCGCCCCAGCCGCTGGGTCAACAAGGAGAAGGTCAACACTGCTGGCGGCCAGTTCTCCAGCGCGGAGACCGGCATCCGTTTTGCCTCCAACGGCAAGACCGGCACCTACTCGATCGACCTGAACACCCACGACGTCACCGGCACCACCTGGGACCTGCGCCGCGATAAGGGTACGAGCATCACCGTGAACCGCACCGGCAAGGCACCCGCACGCATGTCCGATGTGAAGGCAAAGAAGGGCGCAGCCGCGCAGCTGTACTCGATCCCGCTGAAGGTGCACGTGGTGGACAAGAACAGCCCCATCGCACGTGAGGACTCCGTCTCCCTGTACTCGGGCACCACCCAGAACGTGGCAGTGCTGAACAATGACGAAGCATCCTTCGGCGCGTACCGCCGCGGCGAAACCGTGAAGAAGCTGGAGCTGCTCAACCAGCGCGGCCAGGCCGTCAGCGCATACAGCGACGAATACGGCACCTACCGTGTGGTGACCCTGCCCGACGGCACCCAGGGCATCGCGGTATCCGCTAAGAATAAGCAGGGCTTCGCGCCGCTGGTTCGCTACCGCGCAGTGACCGATAAGGGCGTAAAGTCCGCTGAGGGTTACCTGCAGGTGGCAGTCGCTAACCGATAGCGGCCGCGCATGTAGTATTAGCGCACTTCAAGAGCGCACATAGGGGAGAGGGGCACGCTCAAGAAAGCACGCCGCACAGGCATCACTTTCTTGACGTGCCCCCTTTCCTGTACATAAGGTGAAAATACTATGACTCAGAGCCAGCACACAGACCAGACCGAAACCACCCACGCTAACTACGCTACCGAACAGGTAGCGAAGCACGTAGCAGAGCACTCCGCAGAGCATGCCTCAGCGCACGCCCACGAGGCGCCCACCAACGCGCCCCGCATCGAAGGCAACAGCCCCAAAGACTGGGAGGAGCAGTTCGGTGGATCCGTCGCGATTTTCTCGGCGCTCGCTAACCCGTTGCGCCTGGCGCTTGCGCATCACCTGATGCACCGCCCGCACAGTGTGAGCGAACTGCACACCTGCCTGGGCATTTCGCAGCCGCTCGCATCGCACCACCTGCGCATCCTGCGTGAGGCGCATGTCATTGATCGTGAGCAGCAGGGCCGCACCACCATTTACCGTCTGAAGGACGACCATATTAGCCACATTGTGCTTGACGTGTATGAGCATACGCGTGAGCATCATGCGGACTAGTCTGCTCTCAAGCTGAGCGTTGGCTGGGAGCCGTTGTAAGATGGTGTGTGTCCGTGCACCAGTACAGTGCGGAATAGTATGCGCACCCGCGGCGCCCCGAGTGGCACGCGCGCGCCTGAGTTAAGGAGACTTATGTCCGCCGCTGATTCTTCAGCAATTGTTATTAGCGTTTCTGGTGAGGAGCGCGAGGTCACCGCGAAGACTGCCGCTGAGCTGTTCGCTGACGACCCGAAGATCGTTGTAGCACGCGTGAACGGCGTGCTCGTTGACCTCTCCCACGAGCTGTCTGCTGGCGACTCCGTTGAGCCGGTTTTCATTCACGAACCGGACGGCCTGAACGTTCTGCGCCACTCCGCTGCGCACGTGATGGCGCAGGCGGTGCAGGAGTACCGCAAGGACGCCAAGCTGGGCATCGGCCCGTACATTACTGACGGCTTCTACTTTGACTTTGATGTGGCTGAGCCGTTCACCCCGGAAGATCTGAAGAAGATCGAGAAGTCGATGATTAAGATCATCAAGTCCGGTCAGCTGTTCCGCCGCCGCGTGGTCACTCATGACCAGGCTGTCTCCGAGATGGCGAATGAGCCGTACAAGTTGGAGCTGCTCTCCTTGAGCCAGGGCCCCGGTTCTGGTGCGGATGCTGCCGAGGGCGCATCCGTGGAGGTCGGCGAGGGTGAAATCACCATCTACGACAATGTGAACCCGAAGACCGGCGAGACTGTCTGGAAGGACCTCTGCCGCGGCCCGCACCTGCCGAACACCAAGCTGATCGCTAACGGTTACGCCCTGATGCGTGCCGGTGGCGCGTACTGGCGCGGTTCTGAGAAGAACCCCATGCTGCAGCGTATTTACGGTACCGCATGGCCGACTAAGGACGAACTGGTGGCGTACAAGGAGCGCATCGCTGAGGCGGAGCGCCGCGACCACCGCCGCCTGGGCCGTGAGCTGGACCTGTTCTCCTTCCCGAAGAACATTGGCCCGGGTCTGCCGGTGATTCACCCTAAGGGTGGTGTGATTAAGCGCGAGATGGAAGACTATGTGCGTACCCGCCACATTCAGGAGGGTTTCCAGTACGTCAGCACCCCGCACATTTCGAAGGAAGACCTGTTCTACACTTCCGGTCACCTTCCGTACTATGCGGACGGCATGTTCCCGGCCATGGAGCTGGATAACGGTCATTACCGTCTGAAGGCTATGAACTGCCCGATGCACAACGAGATTTACCGTTCTCGTGGCCGTTCGTACCGTGAGCTGCCGCTGCGTTTCTTCGAGTTCGGCACCGTGTACCGTGACGAGAAGTCCGGTGTGTTGCAGGGCCTGACCCGCGTGCGCATGATTAGCCAGGACGACTCGCACTCGTATGTGACCAAGGAGCAGGCACCGGACGAGGTGCGTCACCTGCTGAAGTTCATGCTGAGCCTGCTTGAGGATTTCGGCATGACTGACTTCTACCTTGAGCTGTCCACCCGCGACACTGAGGGTGATAAGAAGGATAAGTTCATCGGTACTGATGAGCAGTGGGAGGAGGCTACCGCGGTTCTGGAGCAGGTTGCGAAGGAGACCGGCCTGGAGCTCGTCCCGGATCCCGGTGGAGCTGCGTTCTACGGTCCGAAGATTTCGGTTCAGGCGAAGGACGCTATCGGCCGTACCTGGCAGATGTCGACCGTGCAGTACGATTTCAACCAGCCGAGCCGTTTCGGTCTGGAGTACCAGGCTGCGGACGGTACCGTGCAGGAGCCGGTCATGATTCACTCGGCGAAGTTCGGCTCGATTGAGCGCTTCCTGGGCGTGCTGACTGAGCACTATGCGGGCGCGTTCCCGGCATGGCTGGCACCGGTCCAGGTGATTGGTGTGCCGGTGGCTGAGGCGTTCAACGACTACATGACCGAGATCGCGGATAAGCTGCGTGCGCACGGTGTGCGTGTTGAGGTGGATTACGGTTCGGATCGCTTCACGAAGAAGATTCGTACTGCGTCTACTGAGAAGGTTCCGTTCATTCTGATTGCTGGCGGTGAGGATGCGGAGCACGGCGCTGTTTCGTTCCGTTTCCGCGGCAACAAGCAGGAGAACGGTGTGCCTGTGGATGAGGCTGTGGCACGTATTGTGGAGCATATCCGCAACCGCGTGAACGAAGACCCCAAGCCCAGCGCTGAGGCTGCTGAGTAGTACTAGGCTTTCTGGTCTAACCCGTATATAAAAACCACCCCCTTTGCGGCGGAAGCTGCGGAGGGGGTGGTTTTTACGTGCTTCGAGGAGGCGCGGGTGGGGAGTGTGGTTGGGGGGTGCAGAAAGTTGTGTTGTGGTGGAGTTTTTCCTAGTCAGGGTGAGTATCGTTATGCTAATGTAAGTGATGGTGCTAACGTTCGTTGCCGTTCGGAGGTGCCGGTAATTGTATGATTGGATAAGGATGTCTGGATGTGTCCTATCTAATCTAAGCATTCAATAATGAAAGGAATATCTCACATCATCTTAATGTTTTAAACATTCTTTTACTTTCTATTCATGGCAGTTAACTTGCAATATTAAGCAGTACATTATTTTATTTTTAGGGGGTCATTATGGATATTTATATGAGGTCAAAGAAGATGAGTGAATTGGGAGAAATTGTTGAAAAGATTGAAGGGTCCGTTGGTGATGTAAAAATATTTGTGGGTCGAAAAGTTCCAGTATTTCAAGACAGAGCTACATGGCTGGCTGCGGTATGTGAATACTATAGAGACGAGTGTGGGCGAAACGTCTCATTGGGTAACCCGGAGGCAGTTCGTAAAGGTTTATCAATTAATAATCCAGTAATTGTTAATAGTGCATCAATAAATAGGCATGAGCCACTGTATACTGTTTTTAAATATACGGAAGAAAATATTAGTATGATTGTTGATAAGTATAAAAAATGGATAATGAACAATATTGTTCTTCCGGAGGGTTTGCTGTGGACTTTTGGTTGGAGTCTCTATGAGGTTATGGATAATGTTTTTCAGCACAGTGGAGCTAAGTATGGTTATGTTTCAATGCAGTATCATTACAGCTCTAAAAGGTTAAATATAGCCGTCACGGACATTGGGAAAGGGATAATTAGAAGCATGAGTGAAGGGGTGATGGTGAAGGATACAAAGATTGACTCAGAAGTTTTTATGAATCATTTTAAAAAATCTGAGTATGGAAGTATTATTAAATATGCTGTCAATAAGGGAGTGACGTCAAAGGGTAATAATAATAAAGGGATGGGTCTTTATGGTCTGACTGAGTCTGTTCGACAAAATGGTGGAACTTTTATCATTGATTCCGGAAAGGGTTCATATGAATATAATTCTCAAAACGATGAGCCGAGTAAGACTCGTGAATTCATTTATTCGCCAATTGAGTTTGTAAATGGCGACAATGTTAAATACTTGACCTGTGTCAACTGGAGTCTAGATATTTCAAATCCAGTTAATATGAGTAGTATTCTAGATGTTGAATATACTTCAAGTGAAACAGATGAATACTATGATGAAGACCTCCAGTGTCACGTTGTTGATATGATTAAATATGAAGCTCAGGTGGCAACTAGAAATGGTGGTGCTAAAGTTTCGAATGTTATCGGAAATTTGGTAAATGATGGCGCAGAGCATATTCTTCTAGATTTTGAATCAATTGATATCATATCTTCAAGTTTTGCTGATGAAATCATTAAAGCTGAGATGCGATACCCTCGTAGAATTTTCTTTAGAAACTGTAGTGATGAAATTATCCTTGTTCTTAAATACGCTCGTAATGATCGAAAATATCTTCATCGGCACTGAGAATAATTGAGTGCTTACGCCCAAATTATCCAGGCCGAACGCGTACGAAACCTCGGGCAAGACTCACGCGGTGTAACAACCGTTGCGAGCGCATCCGGTGTTACCCAGCCAGAGACCGCACACGAAGACCTGACAATCGGCACTTTCTTGCAGTACGCACAGATGATCCCGAACGGCTCAGTTGTCCTAGAAAGCGATCTGAACCCAGCACCGAGGCTGCTGAGTAACGAGGGTTTAAGCTTCTAACCTAGCTATATAGAAAACCACCCCTTTGCGGCGACAAGCTGCGGAGGGGGTGGTTTTTTTGTATGTTCTATGCGGTTAGGCGGGGGAATGTGGTTGGGTGCAGAAAATTGTGTTGTAGGGGAAGTTTTTCCTAGTCCGGGTGAGTATCGTTATGCTAATGTAAGTGATAGCGCTAACGTTCGTTGCCGTTCGGAGGTGCCAGTAATTGTATGATTCGGATAAGGATGTCTGGATGTGTCCTATCTAATCTAAGCATTCAATAATGAAAGGAATATCTCACATCATCTTAATGTTTTAAACATTCTTTTACTTTCTATTCATGGCAGTTAACTTGCAATATTAAGCAGTACATTATTTTATTTTTAGGGGGTCATTATGGATATTTATATGAGGTCAAAGAAGATGAGTGAATTGGGAGAAATTGTTGAAAAGATTGAAGGGTCCGTTGGTGATGTAAAAATATTTGTGGGTCGAAAAGTTCCAGTATTTCAAGACAGAGCTACATGGCTGGCTGCGGTATGTGAATACTATAGAGACGAGTGTGGGCGAAACGTCTCATTGGGTAACCCGGAGGCAGTTCGTAAAGGTTTATCAATTAATAATCCAGTAATTGTTAATAGTGCATCAATAAATAGGCATGAGCCACTGTATACTGTTTTTAAATATACGGAAGAAAATATTAGTATGATTGTTGATAAGTATAAAAAATGGATAATGAACAATATTGTTCTTCCGGAGGGTTTGCTGTGGACTTTTGGTTGGAGTCTCTATGAGGTTATGGATAATGTTTTTCAGCACAGTGGAGCTAAGTATGGTTATGTTTCAATGCAGTATCATTACAGCTCTAAAAGGTTAAATATAGCCGTCACGGACATTGGGAAAGGGATAATTAGAAGCATGAGTGAAGGGGTGATGGTGAAGGATACAAAGATTGACTCAGAAGTTTTTATGAATCATTTTAAAAAATCTGAGTATGGAAGTATTATTAAATATGCTGTCAATAAGGGAGTGACGTCAAAGGGTAATAATAATAAAGGGATGGGTCTTTATGGTCTGACTGAGTCTGTTCGACAAAATGGTGGAACTTTTATCATTGATTCCGGAAAGGGTTCATATGAATATAATTCTCAAAACGATGAGCCGAGTAAGACTCGTGAATTCATTTATTCGCCAATTGAGTTTGTAAATGGCGACAATGTTAAATACTTGACCTGTGTCAACTGGAGT
>ERZ773207.616-NODE-616-length-13144-cov-15.806402_pt1 | contig 13144 bp, 9 predicted proteins | sample MGYA00580997_ERZ773207 | MGnify/ENA primary metagenome ERZ773207 (study PRJEB29015, sample SAMEA2738170) | human oral metagenome | biome: human oral; feature: human-associated habitat; material: saliva | place: China | collected 2239 ... | reverse complement strand
TCAAACTCAGCCACACCTTTCTTGGAAATCTCAACCACCGTATGCTCATCCGTCAGCTGAATCAAATCCTTGTCCCCACTGACAATGGTAATATCAAAACCATCCTGCTCTGCTAGTTTATCCAGTGTCCCAATGATGTCATCCGCCTCATACTGAGCCAACTCATAGTGACGAATCCCCATATGATCCAGCAACTCACGAATGAAAGGAAATTGCTCACGAAACTCATCAGGAGTCTTAGCCCGACCACCCTTATAGTCCGCATACATCTCTGTACGGAAGGTCGTCTTTCCCGCATCAAAAGCCACCAAAATATGACTTGGCTCAACCCGCTCCAACAAATGGCTCAACATCAACTGGAAGCCATAAATCGCATTGGTATGCAAACCAGCCGCATTCTTAAAACGGTCCAACTGCTGATAGAGCGCAAAAAACGCCCGAAAAGCAACAGAAGACCCATCAATCAATAATAATTTTTTCTTATCCATACACCCATTATAAAGGAAAGCACCAAAAAATACCATTGGGAAGAGCCAGACCAAGTATTTTTCATACTTTTTCCGAATAAATAGATAGAGCCAGATAATCTAGTAAAACTAGATTTAAAAATGTGCTATAATGAAAGGAGAAAGAATATGACTGTACGTCATCCGGGCATCAGCCCGACCAATGACTTAGTTGCTAAGAAAATCTTTAGCAACCCAGAAATCACTTGTCAATTTATCCGCGATATGTTGGACTTGCCAGCCAAAAATGTAACCATTTTGGAGGGAAGCAATATTCACGTCTTGCCTTCCCTGCCGTACTCAGCGCAGGATTTCTATACAAGTATTGATGTCTTGGCGGAGTTGGATAATGGCACTCAGGTAATTATTGAGATTCAGGTGCATCATCAGAATTTTTTCATCAATCGCCTGTGGGCTTACTTGTGCAGTCAGGTCAATCAAAACCTTGAAAAAATCCGTCAACGTGAAGGTGACACCCACCAGAGTTACAAACACATCGCACCAGTTTATGCTATTGCAATTGTGGACAGCAATTATTTCTCAGATGACCTAGCTTTTCATAGCTTTAGCATGCGAGAGGATACGACAGGTGAGGTCTTAACCATCACAAACAATGGACAAGAAAACCATCTAGTAAAGATGGCTTTCTTAGAACTAAAAAAATACAGAGAAACCAGCAAAGACAAGGTTCGCAAGCCCTGGTTAGAGTTTTTTGGGAATAAACCCTTTACCCAACAACCCGAGCGAGTCATCAGTCAAGCAGACCAACTGCTAGACTACAAGAGCTGGTCCGAGGAGGATAGGAAAATGTTTAGTGAACAACGCAGACGTGAAGAACAAGCCTTACTCGCTCATGACTATGCCTTGGAAACTGCTAGGGCTGAGGGGATTGAACAAGGACTGGAACGTGGAAAAGTTGAAGGACAAATCTTTACCTTTCTAGATTTAGTACGCCAACATGTTTTAACTTCTGAATTTGCGAGTGAACAATTAGGCATGTCAGTAGCTGAGTTTGAAGCACTCTTGTAAGACTATCACAAACAATGGACAAGAAAACAATCTAGTCAAGATGGCATTCTTGGAATTAAAAAAATACAGAGAAACCAGCAAAGACGAGGTTCGCAAGCCGTGGTTGGAGTTTTTCGGGAACAAACCCTTTACCCAGCGCCCCGAGCGAGCCATCAGCCAAGCAGACCAACTGCTGGACTACAAGAGCTGGTCTGAGGAGGACAGGAAGATGTTTAGTGAACAACGCAGGCGTGAGGAACAGGCATTATTGGCTCAGGATTATGCCTTGGAACAAGCCGAAGAAAAAGGTATTGAACGTGGAAAACTGCTTGCTTTTTTAGATATGGTTCGCCAACATCTTTTAACCGTTGAGGTTGCAAGTGAGCAATTGGGCATGAGCGTCGCTGAGTTTGAGGCGTTGTTGTAAAACCAGCACTAACGGTCAAGAAAACCATCTAGTCAAGATGGCATTCTTAGAATTAAGAAAATACAGAGAAACCAGCAAGGATAGCGTTCGCAAGCCGTGGTTGGAGTTTTTTGGGAATAAGCCATAAGCCAGGCAGACCAACTGCTGGACTATAAGAGCTGGTCTGAGGAGGACAGAAAGATGTTTAGTCAACTACGGATGCGTGAAGAACAAGCATTATTGGCTCATGACTATGCCTTGGAATAAGCTGAGGAGAAAGGTTTAGAGCGTGGTCGTGCAGAAGAGATTGAAGAGGGATTAAAAGTAGGTTTAGTAAATCTAGTCCGTCAACAGCTACTGTCATCTGAGGTTGCCAGCCAGCAGTTAGGTATGACTGTCTCTGAGTTTGAGGAGCTCTTGTAAAACAATACAATCACTAATAACATAAAAGTGAACAGGACTAAAATACTATCCTGTTCACTTTTTATTTTATGCTATCCAACAAAGCCCTCACGCGATTATATGCCACAAAAAATAGGACACCGTCTTACCGCTGCCCCGTCAAAAATTTAAAATTTTTATTTGATGAATCTATTATACCAATCTTTTTTAATGTATCAAGTATAATCTTTATTTTTTGATATTTAGAAGTGAATTTTTTCTCAGCCTCTATATAATTACGCAAAACAATAATTGCCTTTTAAATCGGATTTAGATATTGCCCCTTCTTCGAAATCGATAGAATCTTTCTTGATTATGTCTATATTATCGTGAGTTCGAAGAGTTGAGATTGTAATACAAGCTAAGAAATACCAATGAATTACTCGCAATAATTCAAGATTATTTTGGGATTCAATTATTTCATCTATTTCTTTATCTAACTGTTGCTTCAGAGAACCCTCAACTTTTTTCGAATTTTTCACTATCGTTGAAACATCTGACTGTGTCTCTACAAAAGACAATACAACTTTAGCTAAAGCTGGATATTTCTCTTCGTATTCACAAATCATGTCTTTTATTATATATTTTTCTTGGAAAAGTGTGTATAGAAGATTATATACAAACATTTTCTTATGTTTTTTTGTATCTTGTAGATAGAAAAAGAAACCAAGTAATACAACAATAATTAAAAATAAAATTGTACCCATATTATTCTACCTCCTTTTATTATGAAACATTTTTTCTAAATCGTTAATTCTCTTATCTCTATTAACAATTATTTTATTGAGCTCTTCAATCACCTTGGCTTGACTGTTAAAGGTCGTCTTATAATCTTTCCGTCTTTCTTCTTGTAATTTAAAAACAAAATAATAAGCACCTAACGCTACTATGATACAGACTCCCAATGGAACATCATACCCAAAAAATTCTTTTAATGGCTCAATTATATTCATTTATTTAATCCTATTCAAAAAATATGAGACTAAATATAATCCCCATCACTAGTATAGTAATCTTTTGATATTTTGTCAACACCTTTGTCAACACTTTTTCAATTTTTTTCCAACAAATAACATCCCTATTGACAAAAAAAATAAGAGGAATTTCCCCTTATTTCTTTATTATATCCATTACACCCACTCACCGTTGGCATTTACTGTGTAACCATTGATTGTAGTGCTGACAGTTAGGGCACCTGAGCTATAAGCATAGTACCACTTACCATCTACAAGTTTCCAACCAGTTCTCATCACACCAGTTTCATCCAAGTAATACTATGAACCATCTTTCAGCCAACCTGTCTTCATTCCATCTTCTCTAGAGAAATAATACCAGTCACCGTCAATTTTCTTCCATCCAACAGAGCGATTTCCCTCATTATCAATAAAGAATTTTTTACCATCAATTACAGCAATATTGGGTGTCAGAATACCATCTTTTAGATAGTAAGTTTTTTCTTCTGTTTTGATAAATCCAGTTTTCTTCTCACCATTTTCAACGAAATAATAAGTCTTGTCAGCAACTTTTACCAATCCCAACTGTTTGAAGCCATCAGTTTCAAAGTAGTAGGTCTTACAATCAATCTTTTGCCAGCCAGTCATATAGACAAAACTCAACACACTACCATTGTTAAAGTCAAAAAAAGCAGGAGATAAATCTCCTGCGATATTAAATAATTACTTATTTAACCCATTCACCGTTTCCGTTTACAGTGTAACCATCTACAGTAGTGTTAACTGCAAGGGCACCTGAACCGTTTACGTAGTACCATTTACCACCAACTTCAAACCATTGGCTAGCTTTCATAGCACCTGAGTTGTCAAGGTAGTACCATGTATTACCATCTTTAACCCAACCAGTTTCCATAGCACCTGAAGCGTTTAGGTAGTACCATTTGTTACCATCTTTAAGCCATCCAGTTTGCATGATACCTTCAGCATTTAGGTAGTACCATTTGTTGCCATCTTTAAGCCATCCAGTTGCTTTAGTTCCTTGAACATTTTTCAAGTAAGTCCATTGACCTTTAGCATCTTTACGCCATCCTGTAGCAGATTGCCCTTGGAATGTTACATCTGTATGACGAACTTCATTAATAACGATATTTGCATTTGTATACAAATCACCAGAAACTTTGAATTCACCTACAAATTCTACATCTTTACCATCTGTAGCATGAGATTTTACTAGACGATATTTTACTACTGTTCCTTCAGCGAAACTTACTGGGAGCTCAGCGTCTGCTTTATTTCCAGCTGCATCAACTGGAACTTTAACTGTTTTTGTTACAATAGCTGATCCTGCTTCATCTGTAGTAACTGTTACATATGCAACACCTTTATCAGTTGTAATTGAAAAATCAATAGCTACACCTGGGATTGGGTTTCCTTTAGCATCTACAACATTTACACGAACATAGTGTTCACCTTGTTCTTTCACTTTAGCAACTGGAGTAACTGAAGCATCTTTAATATTAAAGTTACCAAAACGAGTATATCCAGGTAATGTTGTTACAACTTTACCAGTATTATCAGTTACTAATTTACCATTTACAAAAACATCTTGATCTGTAGCAGTGTTTTGTCCATTGTTAGAACCTGCGTCTGTCACTAGTTTACCTGTTTTTGGATCTACCATACCAGGTTTAAGAGTTACAGTATTAGCTGAAACAGCTTGTACAGCACCAAATGCTGCAAGAGCGACTGCGCTTGTCAATAAAACTTTTTTCATCGTTTTATCTCCTTTGTTTTTCATTATATTATTTTTCGTAAGACTATCTTACTACCATACAGTATATAAATATTTGCAGGATTTGTCAAGGGTTTTCTTCTAGTTTTTAAAGTTTTTACCTATTTTTAGAAAAAAAGGTGAAAAAAACATATTTGTGAGAAAAATACCCGTCAAATACTGTATTTTTGAGTGAAAATCTCACAAACTAATCATCCTTGAGTAAAATCATTCATATCTAATCTACATAGATAGTTGGATAGAACTCACTTCCTTGGTATTATCTTATAAACCCTCATAAAAGTCAAGTAAAAACGGCAAGTATTCAGCTAAAACTTGCCATTTCATAAACTTTCTACTATATAAAGATTGAACTCATAATAAAGCCTCAAATTCAGCAACCGTCATACCCAATTGTTCACTCGCAACCTCAGGTGTCAGAATACCTTGACGGACTAGATTTGCTAACATAGCGAAACTTCCTTCAGCTTTCCCACGCTCCAGTCCCTGTTCAAGACCACGCTCTAAACCTTGTTCAAGACCTTCCGCCCTAGCAGTCTCCAAGGCATAATCCTGAGCCAATAACGCTTGTTCTTCGCGCATACGTAGTTGACTAAACATTTTTCTGTCCTCCTCGGACCAGCTCTTGTAGTCCAGTAGTTGATCTGCCTGGCTGATGGCTCGCTCGGGTTCTTGAGTAAAGGGTTTATTCCCGAAAAACTCCAACCACGGCTTACGAACCTCGTCTTTGCTGGTTTCTCTATATTTTTTTAGTTCTAAGAACGCCATCTTGACCAAATGGTTTTCTTGACCGTTATTTGTGATGGTTAAGACTTCACCTGTCGTGTTCTCCCGCATACTAAAGCTATGAAAAGCCAAGTCATCTGAAAAGTAATTACTGTCTACGATAGCGATAGCATATACTGGTGCAATATGTTTATAGCTCTGGTGGGTATCACCTTCTCGTTGGCGAATTTTTTCTAAGTTTTGATTGACCTGACTGCAAAGGTAAGCCCACAGGCGATTGATGAAAAAATTCTGATGGTGAACTTGAATCTCAATAATTACTTGCGTGCCATTGTCTAGTTCAGCTAAAACGTCTATACTGGTATAGAAATCCTGCGCAGAGTACGGGATGGAAGGCAAGACGTGAATGTTACTTCCCTCTAAAATGGTCACATTTTTGGCTGGCAAGTCCAGCATATCGCGGATAAATTGACAAGTGATTTCTGGATTGCTAAAGATTTTTTTAGCAACCAAGTCATTGGTCGGGCTGATGCCCGGATGACGTACAGTCATATTTCTTCTCCTTTCATTATACCATAGTTTTAAATCTAGATTTACTAGATTCGATGGTTCTATCTATTTATTCGAAAAGGAAATGGATTGTGAAGATGTTTTATCTCGTTTCAACTAAAATATAATCTTGAGCAATCAGCTATCCATCAACTGTCAGATTCAGGAAAAAATACAGGGTTGGTATGCACAAATCTTTTTTGCTTTCCCCAGCTTGCAATTGAAGAACTTGAATCTCATCCTGATGAATAACACCATATCCAGTTAAAATCAAATCTTAATTTCTAAAGGCGTACTACATTCACCAGTATATTGAACTACACCATCTTATTAACAACTTTATCCACAATTGTGGAAAAAGCTGTTAATAACTAAACATCTTTTCCTAAAGCCTTTCTGATTCAATACTAAATCATAAAAAATTATTTTTATTACAATGTAAAAAGTCTTAACTTTTCTGACGAACTACTACTATTCTCTACCAAAACCCATCCCCTCCTAGCTAACAATTAACATTCAAAGTTTCTCCGTGTCAACAAATGAAACCGTATTGTTTACAAAAATTATCTTAGTTCCACCCTTGATATTTGCTACATAGAATAGACTATCAATTCAAAAGAAGGACATATAAACTCCAAATAGCAATAATTAATCATATCTATCCCCACGCTTGTCCACAATCTGTGGATAACTTCTGTGAATTATCCAATTTTTAAGAACTCTTTTACTCTCAGTTGGCTACTATTTCTAAGGTTAATGAGATTTTCCCACTCTTATAAATCTGTGGAAAAGTTTGAAAATAACTCCATCTTCAAGCAAACTGTTATTTTCAAGAAACAAGGTCAAGTCTTACAAGAGTGCAAAAAAACACCCCTCTGAATGTTCATTCCAGAGAGATGTTCCTTTTGTCTTAGCTATTGTAAATCGATTGTCTAAAGTCATCTGAATCTTTGAGATAAGCTTTATAAATCGCTTTTTTCAGTTTTTGGACTGGGGTTTCGATAAAGGTATAGGTGCGAGCAGTTGTTTTGCCTGTCTTAATCTGTTTCAACTCCTCTTGGACAGCTTTCTGCATCAATTCACTTAACTTCTGACTTGTCAGACTTACTTCCTGACCTTCATATTGGATTGTCAAAGGTTTCAATTGATTGAGCCTATCCACTCTTTCCTTGATTTGTGCTTTTTTGAACTCAGCATAACTCTTACCATTCAAAACTTTATTGAAAATGTAAGTATCAGATAAAGGTTTGTTCTCAGATTCTGCTGCTTCTTTGTATTGATTTGACACATAAGGAACAAATCCTTCATAATAACCCAAAGCAGCCATCAATTCAAAGGCTTGTTTTCTAAAGGTGATATCCCCACTCATACCAGAGTCATTTTGACTAACACCATAAATGGTATCAAACATATCAACGGTATAATAACCATTTGCTGCAATTTTACCTTTATCCGTAAACCCAGCAATGATATAACGATTGACCAGGATATGATTGTCAATCAAACTATCAATATCTGTCAATTTTTTGGCATCTTCTAAGGTCAGAGCTTGAATCTCCTCACTCTTATGAGTCGGTTTAACTGCTGTATTACGGTAATCTACCCAAGTTCTAGGACCTGTTGAAGTGATTGGCGTTATTTTTTTGAAATAACTCATCTTATCTTCTGCAGATAAGCCTTTACTTGCCTCTGCTTCTAGGTAATCTAGAGTATAAAGGACATCAAAACTTCCCTTCATGTAAGATTGCAAATCTTCTGCCGTTTTAAATCGATCAGGTGTTTTATTGTAAAATCCATTCTTATCACTCTCATCATATACAAAGTTGAGATTGAAATAAGTATCCTTTTCTGGATTATAGGAGTTTTCAAAAATACCACGCGCATAAAACTCTGCTCCTGTACCATCTCGACGACCGTGATTATTAAACAAGACCGTTCTATCTAGTAAGTGCGTCATTTCATGAGAATAAGTAGCTGAACCTCTATCATCCAAAATCCTATCTATAAAGTAACGGACACCTAATCCATTAGCCTCAGCTCCCACCTTACTTACTGGAGAATAGTAATTCATAGGAGTCATAAATTGGTCAACTCCCTTATCAGCTCCATTACCAGTAGCTGGTGACCAAGTACTATCAATCTGGGCATTTGGATTGCTTGTATATTTCTTCATCGTATCAATAATCAAGCGATTTGTCAGTAACTTATCACGATTTTCGGGTTTTGTTATACGATAAAGAGTATCAACATAGTTGGCTTGTTGTACAGCCGCCTTTTCAATTAAAGACTTTACTCTAGCAAGTTCAGCTTGATACTTAGTTGGATTAGACTTGGCAAGAGAAGTATCTATATAGGAACCAATATTACCGTAAGTAATCGTCGCCATATTGCTAATCACGTAAACATGTGGTTCTTTCACATTCAAAAGTCCCAAAATAGCAGCCATATTAGCCTCTTGTTTACGAGGATCCTTTTCCCCAGCTGTCAACTTGCTATACAACCCGACATGCGCTGAAGGATTTTCCTTAGATGGTTTTTCAACAATCATAGCTTGGCTAGATTTTTTAAGCCAAGTATCCGCATCATCTGACGTAAAGAGTTGGCGATTGCTGTCTAAAAATTCCTTCAAGCTAGCCTTACCTGTAATGGTAGATAAGTATTTTGTAAATGTTTGAGGACTATTGGTCAACTTCATCTCTTCATAAGACATGGATCCTAATTTTTTCAAACTATCCAAGGCTGTCATCGTCTTATTACCAAATGAACTTGGATTAAAGGCCAGAATATCACGAATATTCGTGTCCCCAAATTGAATATTATAAAAACGATTGATATAAGACAGTCCCAACAAGATCTGCTCTTTGTATTGCTCCAGCTCTTGTTTGACCTTACTGCGATTTTCAGGGGTATCTCCTATAATTCCCAATGTATGCGAGGCAATCTTTTTGAAACTTGACTCAGCTTGCATCTTCGTCTGATCAAAGCTTTCTTGAATTGACAGTTTTTGAAGATACTCTGTGCGCAACATATCTTTGACTTCTTGGTCAGTGATATTTGAGTGTGTTTTTCTGAGCGCAATTCTCTTTGTTATAATATCTCGAGGATCATAGGTAGGCTCTAACTGTGCTTTTAGTTTACTGTCATGTAAGAAATCTACTGATCTCGCGCTTGTGGTAAGAGCAGACACATCCACAGCATCTTCTCTCTCACTATTAGCCGGAAGTAAGTGTGGTTTATCCTCCTGACTACCAACTAAAATAACTCTCGGTTTCATTGGTTTTGTTATTTGACTCGCTTCTTGAGGATTAACCAATTCACCAGTTTGTTCATTGATAGCGTAAGTTCTGGTAAGTGTATTCTCACCAACTTCTCCTTCAGATGCTACCTTTTCTATATTTTTAGCAAGTGAAGAATCCTCTCTTCGCTCCTCAGTAACAGCAATCGGTTGTATTACTTTTTCCACATTACCAACTTGAATCACTTTATCGACTGCTGGATTTACTTGTCTAGTGGTGTCAGACACCGTCACCTGACCTGTTGACTTATCTAGTTGATAAGTCGTCCTAGTTTCCACCGAACCATCACGCCCTGCAACCGCTACTTCCTCTTTTCTGAACTCCAAAGCAGGATTCACTTGGTAAATCGTTTTATGAGATAGGACAGTAGTTTCAACACTCGGTTTAGTTCCAACTTCTACAACTTGATCAACTTTGTTAGCTACTATTTTGACAGTTTTATTCTCAGAAATATTTCCACTTGCTTGATCTTTAGTATAGGTAGTAGTAACTTGTTCTTGTCCCTCAACACCCGGAATTTTTACTCTTGTAACGCCGTGGTCTAGTTCCTCATTCTTTTCATAAACGGTTTCATAAGGAACAGCTTTGGTCTCCACTTTAGTCTGAGGAAGTTGAGTGTCATCTTTATACTCTGGGAGAGCCTCCTGTATCTCAGGCTCGCCGGAAACGCCACCTTCATAAGAAGGAAGAGACGGCTCTACCGAAGGCTCACCGGAAACACCACCCTCATAAGATGGAAGGGACGGTTCCACCAAGGATGCACCGGAAACACCGCCTTCATAAGATGGAAGGGACGGCTCTACCAAAGGCTCACCGGAAACACCACCTCCATAAGATGGAAGGGACGGCTCCACCAAGGATTCACCGGAAACACCGCCCTCATAAGACGGAAGGGACGGCTCCACCAAGGATTCACCGGAAACACCGCTCTCATAAGACGGAAGAGACGGCTCTACCGAAGGATCGCCGGAAACACCGCCTTCATAAGACGGAAGAGATGGCTCTACTAAGGACTCACCGGAAACACCGCCTTCATAAGAGGGGAGAGTTGGCTCTACCGAAGGATCGCCGGAAACGCCGCCTTCATAAGAGGGGAGAGTTGGTTGGACTTCCGGGGCTGTGCTTATGCCATTTTCTTGAGGTTCCTTCTCTTTTGTCCCGACCAGAATCACCTGAGTAACTGGTTCACGAAGCACTTCTCTCCCTACTTCATTTCGCGTAACAATACCATCGACAACCCTTACTTCTGTTAAGATTCGTTCTTGTCCCTTGGCACCTTCTATAGAAATTCTTTTTTCTCCCTTAGCCAGAGTTGGGTCAGACTGAAATTGAGTTTCAAATTCTATCTCCCCTATCCTCACTTCCAGTTCTGGCTTGTCTTCAATAACAGTTTTCATTCCTTCATCTGGTACTTTTTTAGACTCAATACTCATACTTTTTTCAGGAGTTGGATTTAAAACAGGCTCAACTGCGTAAGATGGTTGAGGAGATTGCACAATATCTTTAGTCGAGCTAAAATGAGATGCAGTCTGTGGTACAATCTTCTTAGATTGAGGTTCTAAACTTTCCTCCTTTTGAGATAATGCTGGCGACTCTACCTTATCAACAGAAAGTTCCTTGCTAGCACTATCTCTTACCAAATAATATCCCGTAAATTCATATCCTTGAACTCTTTCAGGACTTGGTAAAAACTGACCTTCTACTCTCTTAACAAGGGCTGGTTGCAATTCTACCAGATTTTCGAAAGCAGAGATGGATGCTCCCCAGCCACCAACAGCAAAGACTGTCACAAGGAAGTAAGACGCTCCCTTTTTTCTCTTAATTAAAGTGAAGGAAAGCAATAATAATCCTGCTCCCAAGATAAACATCCCATCATTAGAAAACAGACCTGTTTCTGGTAATCTTGTAGCCAATTTTCGATAGACAAAATAGTATTCTTTTCCCTCTTTTACCTCAATCTTATTTTCTTCAAACCATTGCAACTCTGATTTCAGATTTTCAGATAAATCCTGCTCATCCAAATAATGACTTGAAATTAGTGTTGAAGTCGTTTCTTTAGCCTGTACGGGTTGAGCCCCCATACCAGCAAAAAATAAACTCGTTCCTAGCAAGACCGAACAAGCTCCTATTGTATATTTCCTCAAAGAAAAACGCTGCTTTCTCTCAAATTGAAATTCTTTCATCCCATATCCTATCATTCATTATTACTGTATATTTAGTATATCAGAAATAGTTTGTATTCACAAATCTTTCTAGTTATTCCCTTATCATTCCAAATTAAGGAAAACAACATACAATAATTTTAGTTAAATGTATATCAATGTTCTTTGCTTTTCTTAACAAATGCAATGCAAAAAGAGCCTGTTGCCAGGCTCTTTAGTCTATTATTTCTTCTCAGCACGGAGGGCTGACAAGATTTGTGTACGGATATCATCCACACCATTTGGCGTATTTGGTAAAAAGATGGTTTGATTTCCTTTAGAAGCAAAGGTGTTCAAGGTATCCAAATACTGGTTGGTCAAGAGGATAGACATGATTTGCTCTTCTGTCATGCCAACATTGGCTTCCTTGAGTTCTGTGATAGACTCTGCCAATCCATCCACAATCGCCTTACGTTGTTGGGCAATCCCCACACCATGAAGGCGGTCTTTTTCTGCTTCGGCTTCAGCTGCAGTGACGATTTTAATCTTGTCAGCTTCCGCTAATTCTTGCGCTGCGACCCGCTTACGTTGCGCCGCATTGATTTCATTCATGGATTGCTTGACTTCTGCATCTGGTTCGACCTTGGTAATCAAGGTTTTCACGATAATGTAGCCGTAAGTAGTCATTTCTTCTGCTACTTGGTGTTGAACTTCAAGGGCAATCTCATCTTTTTTCTCAAACAATTCATCCAAGGTTAATTTGGGAACAGAAGAGCGAAGAGCATCTTCGATATAAGATTTAATCTGAGATTCTGGACGCATGAGTTTATAGTAGGCATCTGTCACGCTCTGTTCGTTGACACGGTACTGGGTCGCTACATTCATCATAACGAACACATTGTCCTTGGTCTTAGTCTCAACCACAATATCACTTTGCAACAAGCGCAACTGAATCCGCGCTGCAATCGAGTCAATCCCAAAAGGCAAGCGAATATGAATACCGCTATTGGCAACCTTTTGGTATTTCCCAAAGCGTTCAATAATCGCCACCGACTGCTGACGAACCACATAAACTGTACTCAGTGTGACTATCAGCAATAGGAGCACACAAACCACCACAAAAATCATCAAAAATGTTGCCATTATCGTGACCTCCATTATTATTTTTCCTGTATTATAGCACATTTAAAGAAGGCTGTGCAGTTTTTACTGCGATTTTTCCTGAAATGTCAATAATTAGAGGTGAAACTACATTTCAAGTTAGTAATAGCTTTTTTCATTACATTATCTTCTATAGAATCTTCATCCATATTCAGAGAATAACTT
>ERZ773207.612-NODE-612-length-13162-cov-7.976730_pt1 | contig 13162 bp, 11 predicted proteins | sample MGYA00580997_ERZ773207 | MGnify/ENA primary metagenome ERZ773207 (study PRJEB29015, sample SAMEA2738170) | human oral metagenome | biome: human oral; feature: human-associated habitat; material: saliva | place: China | collected 2239 ... | reverse complement strand
CTTCTAGTCCCCAAAAACAACCACCTGCTAGATAAATTTCAGCCATCTTATTTTCCCCTTAATTTAATTTTTTCTGTCTACTAAACTATTTTTCAAAAAAAGGACAGGAAGCCCCCTAATCGAGTGTTTCCCCATCCTAGTCTCTATTATTTATTTTATTTCCACTCGTACGCCCTGTGTATCCACCTTCAAGTCATGAAGATTGCCTTTAAAGGCTTGCTTTTCAAGCTCAACCTTAATGATGGGCATCTTGTCATGAGAAGCCAGAACCATAACAGTTGGACCAGCTCCAGATAGATAGGTTGCGTAAGCTCCATTCTCTTTGGCTACTTGCTTAATCGTTGCAAATTCTCTGACCAGGTCTTGGCGGAACCGTTCATGGAAGAGGTCCCCTTCAATAGCTTTCCCTGCTGTCACCATATCTCCTGACAACAAGGCCGCTACAGCAACATTGGCAATCGAACTTGCTGAAACAGCTTCCTTGTAGGACAATTTCTTAGGTAGGACACCTCGACTATCGCGCGTTCGTAATTCATAGTTGGGAATATAGGCAAGAAAATCACATTCGGGGAAGTCTGCTATAATAGCAGAAACCTGCCCTTCAACTGAACTTGCAACAACAAGATTTCCATAGATGGCAGGCGCCACATTGTCAGGATGTCCCTCAATCTTAGTTGCTAACTGCAGTTTTTCATGATCAGTTAAATCAAGATTTGCAAGTTGGTTAGCTAATTCAATCCCAGCTACAATGACAGAACTTGACGAACCCAAGCCACGTGCCAAAGGAATATCACTGGTCATTTTCAAGCGTCTTGGCTGCAATTCTGGGGCAATTTGAAGAGCAATCTTAAGCAAGAGATTACGCTCATCATGTGGAATCCATTTACCAATTTGATGTTCAATCAACCATTCATCTCGTTCTTCACAGACCTCAATTTGAAGATACTTGGTTACAGCTACACCAACAGAATCAAAGCCTGGCCCGATATTTGCACTGGTTGCAGGTACAATAATCTTCATCCTAAACTCCTAACACTTTGAAGGTATTTAAGAGGTCAAATTCTGTAACCTTCTTCAATTCATTTGAAACATTTTCGAGCTGTTTCTTATTGATCTTATGTGTGATAATCACGACACGAGCCTTGTCGCCTTCGTTACCATCTTGAAGAATTTGTTTGAAGGAAATATCTTCTGTATTAAAGATTTCCGCAAGCTTCAATACTTGACCTTTTGAATCAGGTGCCAAGATAGAGAAGTAATAGTTAGCTTTCACATCTTCTGGATTTGCAAGAACCAAGTCACGGCTATACTCATTGAAGTCTTTACCAATGGTACCATCATTTAAACGACGAACAATACGAACAATATCAGCCACAACACTGGTTGCAGTTGGTTTTTGACCCGCACCTGGTCCATAGTACATAGACTCACCAATACCAATAGACTCTACAAAGACAGCGTTCATAACTCCATTGACACTTGCAAGTGGATGAGCTTTAGGTAGGAAGGTTGGTGTTACTTCTGCAGCAATACCTGAAGCAGTTTCTTCAATTGAACCAACCAACTTAACGACATAGCCAAGTTCTTGAGCAACAGCAACATCTTCTGGAGTAATATTGCGGATTCCCTTGTGGGCTACATCATCAAAAGCAACTTTCATTCCAAAGGCAAATTGGCTCAAAATAACCATCTTATAAGCCGCATCAATACCATCTACGTCATTTGTAGGATCGCTCTCAGCAAAGCCTAGGCGTTGTGCTTCAGCCAAAGCATCCTCGTAAGACCAGCCTTCTTCAACCATCTTAGTCATCATGAAGTTAGATGTCCCATTAACCACTCCAAGCACGCGCGTGATTTTATCTGAGGCAAATGAGTTTGCTAAGGTACGAAGAATTGGAATCCCACCTGCTACTGCAGCTTCGTAGTAAAGAGCAACATTATGTGATTTGGCGATTTCTAACAATTCTGAACCATGAACAGCCAAAAGATCCTTGTTAGCAGTAACCACATGTTTACCAGCTTCTAGAGCACGTGTAATAAAAGTCTTAGCTGGTTCGATACGACCCATCAATTCTACTACAATTGTGATTTCTTGATCTGATAAAATATCCTCTACATTGGTCACAAAATGATAATCATGCCCTGCTGCAAGCAAGCGATTTTTTTCATCTTCATCCTTAACCAATACTTTAGCAACTTCAATCTCTGAATGTGCTGATTGAACAATTTTTTCTCCATTTTCCTTTAGGAGGAAAGGTACACCACTTGCCACGGTACCAAATCCTAGTAAAGCGATTTTAACTGTCATCTTTGTCTCCTCGAAATTTTCTAATATAGCCATTATAACAGAATTTTACGAAAATTCCTATTCAATAAAACTACTATTTATAGATAAAAAAGCGAGTCAAATGACTCGTCTTTCTTATGAACCAATTTTTTGCAAATCAAGTACTGCATGATGTTGAATCAATACTTGACCATATTCTTGTAAAACTGAACGACTAATATCACTATCATCTGCAAATTCGCGCATACGAGCTAAAAGCCAGGCTGGATATGGACTTGGATGGTTTTCAATGTCCACTAAAATTGTTAGGAAATAATGGTCGTTCATCTTGTAGAGTTCCGATGTTTCCATGTCAAAAGTCACTGTTTTAGCAAAAGCTACCAAATCTGCTAATTTTGTAAAACGTAAAATATAGTAGATATAAGGTTCTTTCTTGCTATCAGACTCTTGGTCAGTCTGCTCTTCTTCCTCTTCCTTGGCTTCGACTTGTTCTAACGATTTAATCGCTTCAATATCGTCTTTTGTTTTATCTGCAATACTCTTTTCAAGAGTTTTTAGAAATTCATCTGGCGACATTTGGGCCAATTCTTCCATATCAGGTAGGTCAGCCAAATCTTCAAAATCCAAATTTTGATCAATCTTAGACTTGGTCACAAAGACATCCACCTTATCAGGTTTTGGAGTGACACGGAAACTCAACATTCCTGTATCTAAGAAACTCTCAGGCATCTCTAATTCATCCAAAATAGCATAAAAGAACTCTTCTGTTTTTTCCTGAGGGACGAGAAAGTCAGCAATCTCCATTCCTCGATCCATCAAATCTTCTAAAGACATCGTGATTTTTAACGTTGTATCACTGATTTGTTTCATTTTCATTGCTAGTAACCTCATACTTTCAGTTCTATCTATTATACTAGATTTTTACGATTTTATCAAAAGAAGAACGTGGGAATGTGATATAATACTAGAGACGATTTTACAAACTAGAAAGAAAGAGCAATGAAAAATATTAAAGTTAACGCATTGGCCAGTCTACTGGTCAATATTCTCAATATCGTTTTTCCCCTGATAACCAATCCTTACCTAACGCGTATCCTTAGTAAATCCAACTACGGCTACTTCAATACCGCTAATACCTGGGCAAGTTTTGTCATACCACTAGCTGCCTTTGGAATCTACAACTACGGGATTCGGGCTATCAGTAAGGTCAAGGATGATAAAGAGAAAATTAATTATGTCTTCTCCAAGTTATTCTATATCTCCGTGATTACATCTGTCCTTACAACAGGTATCTACTTCTTCTTTATTTACATGGATACCAGTATCGAAAATTTAAAGGAACTATACTATATACTTGGAGTACAAGCACTCTTCCAATTCCTCTATATTGAGTGGATGAATGAGGCTTATGAAAACTATGCTTTTATCTTATACAAGACCTTGATTATTCGGATTGCCATGTTGATTGCAATCTTTACCTTTGTAAAAACTGCTGATGACATCGTACCGTACGCTATAGTTATAAGTGCAACCACTATTCTTAATTATCTACTAAGTTTCCTCTGGATTAAAAAAGAAGTTTCCTTTGTTAAGATTGGCCTCAAAGAGTTAATTCAATCTTCTAAACCACTCTTAACCATGCTTCTTTTAGCAAATGCAAATATGCTCTATACCTTACTGGATAGAATGTTTATCACCAAAGGGCCTGATGAAAACTACATCTCTTATTATACGATTGCTTCTAGCATTGTCATGCTAATTGCAAGTGTCTTGAGTGGTGCTATCAACGTCAGCATCCCACGTCTTGGCTACTATCTAGGTAAAAAGGACTATAAATCTTATAACAATCTCCTAAACCAAGGAGCTGCTCTCTTTTTCTTCCTCATCATTCCAACCAGTATTGGAATCATGGTCTTGGGGAACTACGCTGCTGTTATCTACTCGTCTGAAAAATACCTTGAAGCAGGTATTGTGACTAGTGTCTTCGCCTTTCGTACAATTATCTGGGCTATTGAGTTAATTCTTGGTAAGCAAATCATCTTCATCAACGACCACGAAAATCGTTTAACAGCCTTTTACTTTATAGGTGGCGGCGCCAATATCCTACTCAACAGTCTCTTGTATTTCAATAATATTTTCGCCCCAGAGTACTATATTGCTACAACTATCCTTGCTGAAGCTATCGTAGTATTCCTAGAAATTCGCTTTATCAAGAAACATAACCTGATTGACTTAAAAGAAATCTTTACTACTTTAACACGCTACACTATTGTGTCCCTTGGTTTTATACCAATTTATTTAGTCTTTAAATTCCTTTTCCAAATCAATTCTTATACAGTCAACCTCAATATGATACTCATGGTTCTCACAACTGTTGCGACTTGTGGGATATACTACATCTTGGCACTCTTTATAACTAAAGATAAAACACTTCACTATGCCTTAAATATGGCATTAAGTAGAGTTAGAAGAAATTAATTCTCATAAAAAATATTACTTTAAAGAAAATGGTCAGGCAGCTCAAGATGAGTGGATGGGTCGTTATCATTTTGAATCAGATGGTTCACTTTGTAAAAACAAATGGGGGGTATCTTCCACACTAATCATCTCGGAAGAGTTAGTATGAAAGACTATAGAAACTATCTATTTATTATATTCACACTTGCTCTTGCTTTGATCTTTTTAAAACTCAAGAAACAATATAAAGATAGAATCATTAAAAAATAATTAGAGATAAAAGAAACGAACTGGATTTGATCTAGCTCGTTTCTTTTATTTATTTTAGTGTCCAAGGGATTTAATCAAAAGGACTTTTGCCATTTTAGCATCCCTTTGTTTGTATATCGGATTTTCTTTCCAGTTGTAATGGGTATTAGGGATTTCAAAATCCTCCCCATACAAGTGACTGATGTATTCTCTTGTATTTTCTGGAACTTTTACTAGAATTTCTTTAAAACTGCATTCACTTAGTGCTGTAAAAGGCAATTCATAGTGGTAGACTTCATATCTTGTAGGATTTCCCAAGGCATTTGTCATGTAGAAAATAGTATCGGAAGAAATAGTATTCTCCTTTTTATCATAGACAATGAAATCAACATTGAGTCCCTTATAACTATAGGAAAATTCTACAAGCTTATCATTGTAATAGAACTCTTTGGTTCTAACAAAGCCTTTCTCAAAAAGAACTTTCTCATCCTTTAAAAAGGCTTCATAGTCTGGGATTATAATTCCAAAATCCATATCTAAATCATGGGGAATCAAATCCTTTTCTCTGTAGAAACCAAGTAAAGTTCCAAAGTCTAACCAGATATCGTAGGATTTCAGATTAGATTGATAGACTACCTTTAGAATATCCTCAAAATTTTCTTTGAGCAAATTGCTTCTCTTTGAATCCAATTCAATATTTGCTTTTTGATTTAAATTTTTAATAATAGGTAGATTTTTAACCAGATCTTTCTTATTACCTAAGAGACTGGCTAAACTTCTTTTTAACCATTGTAACACGTTCTACCCCTCCTTTATGTAAGCGAGGAAATCATCGTGCTTCACTCGTTTTTCTAGTGGAGGAATCTCCATAAAGTCATCTCCATAGATAGTGGATAAGATTTTTTTGTATGCCGCAGGAATCTTGTAAACTCTATCTTCAAATGGGCTATCAATCGTTGTATCCAAGAAAGACTTGTCAAACTTCGTAGAAACTCTTTTGTTCTCCATGAGGTAGTCAATGAAGTCTCCATCTTTTTCTTGCATAGATAGGATGTTCATCTTTTTGTTCCAAGTTTTGACACGAGTCAGACGGAATACGAGGACAAGTAGATATCTAACGATATTCTTGAGTTTTGCATTCTTATTATGGATGCCATAAAGGGTATAGACTGATAAACGACGGTAAGTATCTAATTTCACCATGTCTTTGTTGACGTCTGTGTAATAGTCAAAAGGGAAAACATCAACACAAATACCCAAATCAATATCATTTTCGATATAGTTGTTGTCGTAGACTGTTCGGACGTCATAAACTCGATAAAATGGGTAAGGATATCGAGCGTCATTTTCCCAAGAGGCAACTTTGTAGATAGGGTCATTATCTCGCAAAATAGCTCGATACAACTTGTCGTATTCATCACGTTTCAAAGAGATATCAATATCGTCATCCCAAGGAATATAGCCCTTGTGTCTCACTGCTCCCAGCAAGGTTCCATAAGCTAGTGAATAGTTAATATTCTCTTTTTGACAGAGATTGTGGATGTAATCCATGACACCTAGTTCAACTTTTTTGATCTCTGCTTCGTCTAGTTTTCTATAGCCCTCTCTTTTTTTAGAGAGCACTGAAAAATAGTATCCCGAAATGATAAATAAGATACAACCTAACAATGAGATTCCATAAAAGGTTGAACTTAAAAATAGATTGGAAATCAAAATCACTACAGTCATTAAGAGAATCGAAGTCAACTCATGGTTATAATACCCATCTTGAAGATCTTTTCTGAATTTTTTGATACTAGAAATGATAAAAGAAAGTATAAAGATAGCCATCGGTATGAAACCTGTTAAACCATCATAAAAGAGTAATTCTAAATATCCATTATGAGTAAGATAATGTTCTTTAATAATGTAAGCTGATGCATCATATTCTTTTCCTAATTCATACCAATTTCCTGCTGAATAACCAAAGAAAGGTCTCTTAGGAACAAAAGAAGCTGTAGATTGCCAGATTGCAAAGCGATTATTTGAAATATTTTCCTCACTCGTATCTGTCCGCTCAAGAGACAAAGCTTTATCTCCATTCTTTGAATTAGCAAGATTCTTTTTAATTTCGTCTGAATGAACTCTTAAGTATAAATCGCTACTATATTTTACACCATTATAAGCAACAAATACCAAAGATACTGATACTAAAACCGTGAGAATAGACTTACCTTTTTGGCTCCAGTTCGCTTTCATCAAAGCATATAAGAGTGCTACTACTACCAAACAGATATAAGTTGTTCTTGATCCAGATAGCACAATATAAGCAAAGTTAAAAACGATTGATAAAATAGCTAGGGTTTTAATAATCTTATTGTAGAGAGACAATCGCATCCACAAGTAAATAATCACCATCAAAGAAATAATAGAGAGATAGTTAGGGCTCGCCAAAATACCAAACAAGCGTGATTCTACAAAGCCTTGTCTAATTAACAAACCCTTGTAATCATATACGCGGTAACCTTGCAACATAATGAATTGCCAAATGGATATGATTACACCAACAGTGTTTGAAACAGTTACAATTGAGAAAAATAAATCAAAAAGTGTGCGAGCTTTTTTCTCTGTAAATGAATGAAAGACTGGATAAATTGCAAAGAAATAGATGAAAAAGACAACTAGATTCTTTATATTTGTTGAAAAACCATACTTCACAACCAAGACAGCTGTCAGGATATTCATTATCAAAAAGAGAATCAAATACTCAATTTTTCTAACCTTTAGATAGGCTTTTTTGAAAAAGAGATTATATCCCCCTAATAAAACACCCATAAGGGTCATGCCAAGAGTGACAAATTTATTGGCTGATATTTGTTGAAGTGGAACAATCAATCCTGCCATACAGTAAAAGGATATGACTGATAAAAACAGCATATTAATTTTAAAATAGTTTTTTTCAATAAATGAAATCATTGTTTCTCCTAACGATTAGTTTGTGCAAGCAAGATTTTCTTATACAATTTTCTATTTAGACACAAAGCTAAAAAGCTTATTTTTCTTGCTCTTGTAAAACGGCTATCCATAAGAATAGTTTTTTTATTTTTCTTTAGATAAGAAACCAATCGGTCTTCTAAAACCTTATCTTTAAAATCAGGATCCACCAATAGCCTATCCAATACATAGAAGTAAGCCCAATTTAAACGCATTATTGCCACATCATACAAATCAGGATAATTCTTACTTATAATTTCAGCATTCTGCTCGTAAGCCTCAATAACATTTAAAAATTTCAAGGAGAATTTCTGAGTTGTGATACTATTTTCACGGTGAACATAATAGTATTTCTTCTCATTTGTTGCGACAACCTTGCTACAATGATGAATTAAGTCCACCATGATAAAGGCATCTTCTGCGATTTTACCAACTTGAAATCGCAACTGTTCAAACAGGTCCTTTTTATAGAGTTTGTTCACAGCTGTAACAGAGAGGACTTTAGCCTCCATCACCATCTTAATAGCTTCTTTTGGCGTCAATTCCCAAGTCTTAATAGCTGCTACTTGCTTTTCAGGAATTTGGTGGTAAACATCATAATGTCCACACATAGACAGGTCGGCTTTAGAAGAAACCATTTGACGGTAAAGCGTTTCATACATATCTTCGTCAATATAGTCATCACTATCAACAAAAGCGATTAAGTCCGAACTCGCTTCATCAATCCCTCTATTTCGAGCATCGGACAAACCACCATTTTCTTTATGAATAACTCGAATTCGATGATCTCTTAGTGCCAGTCGGTCACATAGTTCTCCACTTTTATCAGTAGATCCATCATTAACAAGAAGAATTTCCAAGTTCCCGTATGTCTGTTTTAGAATAGACTCTACACATCGCTCCAAATAGGTTTCTACATTGTAGACCGGAACGATAACGCTTATTTTTTCTCCCATCATGACCCATACTCTCCCTTATACTCTGTATAACTCTTATCCATATCAGCAATAACTGCATCATGGTGCGGTACTTGCTTATCTGCAGGTGGTGGAGTCATATAATCACCAAAAGCAGTACTGAGGTAAGCATCATATCCGACTGGAATAGGCATTTGTGTCTCTTCAAATGGTAAAAAGAGGTTTTCTTCAAATGCTGAGATTGGATATTTATTTCTCATATAACCCGGTCCTGAGCATAACTCAGTAATGCCATCACTCTCAGCTAAGTTATACTTGGTCATTTCTTTTTCAGCCTTTTTCCAAATGCGATAACGAAGAGGTTTTGGAGTCAAACCAAGTAAAATACTACTGCCCCATTTCATCACGAAACCATGTTTTTCTGGAACCGTTTGGGCACAAAAAAGCGAATAAATCAAGGCCCAACGAACTTGCTTTTTACGTTCAGCTGGATTTTTAGGATAATAGTCTAAGGGCAGGACATCTAAGGCTAAACCATGTGGCAAATCTAAATCCTGCTGGTAGGGTTTGATACAAGTAGTTTCTTTATCTCTAATCGTAATAAATAGATTCCGGTCTACAAAATCTTTGTTACTTTTAGATAAAAAATAGCGATTATCTGCATAACGAGGCCACAATTCTGCTAGCTTTTCATAATCACTACGGGGCATAAAAAAATCTAAATCATCATCCCAAGGAATAAAACCCTTATTGCGAAGAGCACCGATAGCTCCTCCTCCACAAAGATAACAAAGTAACTGATGTTCTCTACAAAATGAAACAAAATATTCAGCCATTTCAAGACTACGCGTCTGAATCGCTTTCAAATCACTCATGTTTCTCCTTCTCTCTCAAATAACAAGTTATATCGTTTTATTATATCATAAAAATGCTTTAAAAATCTATTGTAGATAAAGAAAATCAAAGCTTAATCCACTATTATTACTAGCTGATTACTCTTTGATTTTCACATTTTCTTTTATCTCATCCCCATCTGGGCTAGTTTTGTTTGATATTTGTTTTGATCAACTAAAAGCCCTTGACCACCGTAAACATCATAAGCATCAACCCAGTCGCCCAGTTCAGGAACTGTAAGCTTTTCAATACCATTTTGCAATCCTTGAAGAACTGGTAAACCATTTGTTAATAAGAAGGTATAAGGTGTATTAGTAGAAGTCATTGCAAACACTTTACCAAGTGCTTCAGATCCGGTAAAGAGTTTCGTTGGGTCTTTGATCTGTTCCAAAACAGCTGACATGACCTGCTGCTGACGTTTGGTACGACCGTAATCACCTTCGTCATCATCACGGAAGCGAGCATAGTTAAGCAAGGTTGAACCATTCATCTGCTGTTTTCCAACCTTAATAGTCTGAGTAGGGGACTCTGTCTCTGTAGCATGAAGGTCGTCACCTACAGTCGCTTCAGTAAGCGCTTGGCCATTTAAAGTTGAAAATTGAGCATTGATGGTTACCCCATCAGGAAAAAGCGTGTCAATTGCTGTTGCAAAAGCTTGGAAATCTACTAAAGCATAGTATTTGATATCTAGATCAAAATTATCTTTTAGAACTTTGCGGACCATTTCAGCCCCTTTTTGCCCTTCTTGTTCACCAAGTTCATAGGCTACATTTAGCTTATTATCTGTCTGTTTTTTTCCTGCTGTAACCTTACTATAGCCATCAATATAGACCAAATTGTCCCGCATGAAACTAACCATCTTCATTTTTTTGTCAGAACTACCTACATTGATAACCATAATGGAGTCTGTACGTGTTTCAGCACTATTTTGACCAATACGTCCATCCGTCCCCATAATCAAAATATTTACCCCATCTTTGGTATCTTGACCGTTGAACACTTCTACTTGAGCTGCTTTAGCATTGGTTGTTTTCTCAGGATTGGTAGCATTTTGGTATCCTCTTAGAAACATGAAAATCATTCCCAAGGCTACACATGATAGAATAGCAAGGAAGCCTACAAAGAGACGACCCAAGCGTAGTTTTCTTTTTGGTTTTTTAACTTTTGGAACTGGATCTTTTTTAGAATGTTTTTTAGAGCGACTACGATTGCTATAAGTAGGAAGAGGAGAGTTAGGTAGACTTGGCTCCAAAGGTTTCAGAATTTCCTGTTTATTCTCGGAAATAATACCATTAGCATTATTTATCTTATTTTGTAGATATTCAAATTCTTTTTTTTCTTTTTCGTTTAAATAATAGATATTTTTAAAGAGATAATCATATCGTAATTGCTCATGGTGATTTAACGGATTTTCTTTACTCATCTTCTCTCCTTTCCTTTCTCAACTATAGTATAAATAGGGTAAGACCCTAAAATCTTGTAGCCGATACCAATTGCTTCTAATTCTTTTCGAGCAAAATGCACCAATTCTTTTTCAGTAAACTCGACATCTATGATAAAAAAGTACTCACCTAAGGCTGTTTTCAAGGGACGACTCTCAATCTTGGTCAGATTGATTCCTCTCCAGGCAAAAGTTGAAAGACCCTTGTAGAGTGCTCCTGGTAAATTATCTGGCAACGTTAGAGCCAAAGTCATTTTTTCTGTTTCTGCTTTTAAAGGGATTGGTGGTAGATTTGTCCCCAATACCCAAAAGCGGGTATAATTGGCTTCCATCTCCTGAATATCCTCAGCAATCACTTCTAAGCCATATTCCATGGCAGAGCTTTTTGGTGCAATTGCTGCATAAGGTTGTTCTGGATGTTCTGAAATAAAGCGAGCTGCATAGGCAGTACTGGCAGTTATTTCAATTTTGACATTTGGATAAAAATCATCTATATATTTTTTCCCTTGAGCCAAAGCCTGAGGATGTGAAAATATTTTCTCAATTTTAGACTGACCTTGCACTACCATCAATTGTTGATGAATGGGTTGCACGATTTCTGCTACAGCCTGTATACTAGCCTGATGAAACAGATAATCCAAGGTTTCATGAACGCTGCCTTCAATGGAATTCTCCACTGGCACCACCGAATAATCTACCAAACCATTCTCATATGCCTTGATGACGTCTGTAATATTTGCAAAAGCAAGCAAATCCTCGTCTGGAAAAGCTGTTTTAACAACATGGTGAGAAAAAGATCCTTTGGGACCTAAATAGGCAATTTTCATCTTAATTCCTCTGCAATTTCCTCTGGGCTCAGTCTAGTCACATCGATAACCTTACTAGCAACTTCCTCATACCAGATTTCTCTTTCTTTAAAAATCCTTTGCAGCTCATCCTTAGATTTACTTAGGAAAAGAGGGCGCTGATTATTTTTATCGGCTGAGATTCGTTGATAGAGAGTTTCAAAATCTGTTTTCAGGTAGATGTTAGCAGGATTTTGCTTGAGCAAATCCCGATTTAGAGGAGAAATAACTACTCCACCACCTGTAGAGATAACTCGTTCAGTCTTCACTAACTTAGTCAAGAGGTCTGATTCTACTTGTCGAAAGGCTTCTTCTCCTTTTTCCTCAAAAAATCTAGTAATCGGCATACCTAAACTTTGCTCAAGTAGGGCATCCATATCTAGATAATTTGGATCTAAAGCTTTGGCTATGGTGGACTTGCCAGCCCCCATAAATCCCAATAATATCTTAGCCATGGATTAAACTCTCCAAATCGTCGAAAAAGCTTGGATAGCTGGTGTTGATGGCTTCTGCTCGATTAAGGTCAACTTCACCTTCTTTTACTAGAAGGGCTGCAATTGCAGTCATCATGCCGATACGATGATCTCCAAATGTATTGATTTTTGCACTATGGAGACTTGATTTTCCATTGATAATCATCCCATCTGCTGTTGTACTAATATCTGCCCCCATACTATTTAAGGCATCCGCAACCACCTGAATACGATCCGTTTCTTTAACCTTGAGTTCTTCGGCATCTTTAATCACGGTCACACCCTCTGCTTGAGTCGCAAGAAGGGCGATAATGGGCAATTCGTCAATTAAGCGTGGAATCAAGGCACCACCGATTTCTGTCCCTTTCAAATCAGACGTTTCAACGATTAAAGTAGCTGATTTTGCGATGGGGTCAATATCTGTTATTTCGAGTTTTCCACCCATGGTACGAATCACATCCAGAATTCCTGTACGAGTTTCATTAATCCCAACATTCTTAAGTTCTACACGCGCATTTGGAACAATCAAACCTGCGACCAACCAAAAAGCTGCACTGGAAATATCTCCTGGCACCACAACCTTTTGTCCCGTCAGTTTTTGTGGACCTTGAACGGTAATCTTCTTA
>ERZ773207.601-NODE-601-length-13283-cov-7.983217_pt1 | contig 13283 bp, 13 predicted proteins | sample MGYA00580997_ERZ773207 | MGnify/ENA primary metagenome ERZ773207 (study PRJEB29015, sample SAMEA2738170) | human oral metagenome | biome: human oral; feature: human-associated habitat; material: saliva | place: China | collected 2239 ... | reverse complement strand
TCAGATTGATTTTAGTCAAAAGCATAGCCGTTTTTTGATGACAGATAGAACGATGGTAAAACCAATTCAAGGAAGCCAACTTAGTAAACGAGATTTATATGATGAAGACTATTTTAAAACATATTTTGCCAAACAAGAGATTGAAAGTCGTTTAGTATTTCTATTAAAGTATGTTCATTCACTAGAAGAATTGCATGTAAAAGCTAAAGAGTTGAATCTAACCATCGAGTTAAAACAGAAAAATGTGATGTTTACCCTAGAAGAAGATGGAAAAAAGATAAGCCTGAGTCATAAAAAAATTAGCGATAAGAAATTGTACGATGTTCAATTTTTTAATCGTTATTTTGAAGATAGAGAAGTTAGAGATATTCAAGCATTAGAAAATCTTCAGGAAGATTTTCAGACTTTTCGAGAGGAGCTGCATAAGGAGAAAGTCTCCGCTGAAGAAATCGAGGAAGTCTTCAAGAAATACAAGGAAAAACGAGATGCTATCCATGAGTTTGAGATTGAACTTACGGATAATCAGATAGAGAAGTTGGTTGATGATGGTGTCTATATCCGGGTTTCGTTTGGTATCAAACAGAGTGGACTCATCTTTATTCCTAACTACCAGCTAGATATTTTTGAGGAAGACAATAAGAAAAAATATAAAGTCTACATTCGAGAAACGTCTTCTTACTTTGTCTATAATAAAGAAAACATGGATAATAATTTTTTCATCAAGGGTAGGACCTTAATCAGACAATTGAGCAACGATAGCCAAAAACTCCCATATAGACGACCAACTTTAAAAAGTATTCAAGAGAAGATTTCTGAAATTAATCTTATGATTGAACTATCTAACACGAACAAACAATACCAAGAAATCAAAGATGAGCTTGTATTAGAAATTGCAGAGATTGATATGAAGCTAGAAGAAACCCAAGAAAAAATCGCCACCTTAAACAAGATGGCGGAAGTCCTTATCAATTTGAAGAGTGAAGATCATGAGACTAGAAAATTAGCTAAGTATGATTTTGCCCAAATGAACATGACGGAATCAATAACGTTAGATCGACTCAATACAGATATTTTAAAATTGCAACAGGAACTTGGTAATGAAATTAATGAATATGAGGAGATAGCTAGAAGACTGGATTCGTTTGTGAAAATTATTAATACCAATAAATTTACAGTCCTAAAATCTCACGAGAATGCCTTACTAGAATAATAGTATTTACGACTAATTCGTTAAAAGATAGAGAATAATTTCATTTATTTTTTATTTACTAGTTTATTAAAATGGTCAGTATAGTGTAATTTTAACTTGTCTTCACCTAAAATATCTAGAACTTTTATAGCCTGTTTCATTTTTTCGATTCCAGTACATGATTGACGCTTAAATTCATAGTAACCTGTTGCATAGAGGAAAACTGTCTGCTCATAAAAGTTTAATTCGTTATCTAGCAACTCCTTTATCTTATCAATTAAATAGGAGCAATTTGAAAATTCTTCTTTATCAACACTAACAATTAGGCAATTGATTGCTAATTGTGTAACAAGCCGTTTATTTGTCTTATTTAAAGTTGAATAGAGATAATTTTTTAACATTTCTATAGTTAATAGGAAAAGGGAGTTATAATTAATTGTTCGCACACAGTTAGCTAATAATATGATTTCATAGTAACTCCATTTCTCAACATTAAAAAGGTAATCTGTCAGTTGAAGTAATTCTTCATCTGATGGAATGATCCTCGAATCCATTGTGTGTAGAATGGATTTTACCATAGTTTTCTCTAAAGGATCTAGAGTGTAATTTGTAGTGTCAGATAGTAGGCACGCTATATTATCAATACTTTGTGATGAGTATTGTTTACGAATATATTGAACTAGGTTAGCAAATGATTCACTATTGGTGTAGTCATCATCGTGTAAAATAAGAAACTCATCTAGGGTAACGTGCAACTTGTCTAAAATATTGATAAGCCTAATACAAGATATTTCTGATTCCCCTCGTTCAAAACGAGATATTTGTGATTTAGATAGACATTCATCTGCTAGAGAGCAAATACTCATTTGTTTCCCTTGTCTAACTTTTCTCAATGTTTTTCCAAGATGTGATTTCATCAAATTTCCCACTTTCCCAACAAAAAAGTAATTGATTCTTATTTATTGTACAATAAATAAAAACTGAAAGGAAGTCTAAATATGAAGAAAATTTTAAAAATTCCCTAATTTTATTGTTGGTAATGGATATTATTATTGTCGGTGGATAAAATGTTTAGGTGTACACCTAAGTCTTTAGATATCATCTAAAGACTTAGTACTGGTTGGAGGATACGATGAAAGATAGTATGGTTAATTATTGGTTAAATTATTTTCCGGAGTATAGTTTAGAAACGTTTGAAGTAGAATAGATATTAAGGACCTATCTTTCTCTTATTCCAAAGACTCAGCTCCTGTAATAGAAAATTTAAATTTGACTATTGAGTCAGGACAGAGAATTGCACTAGTCGATCAACCGGGGTCAGGAAAAAGTACGTTATCAAAAATACCATCAGTATTATATAAGATTGATACAGGAAAAGTTTTATTTGATGGTGTAAATATTAATCAAATAGAAAAAAATATTAAGACAAAATTTAGGAGTAGTTCCACAGGATTCATTTTTATTGGACAGAAGTATTCTTGATAATATAACTTTAAAGCACGAAGTTACTTCACAAAAGATAGAGAAAGTTTGTAAAGCAGTTCAAATCTATGATGAAATCATGGCTATGCCGATGAAATTTAATACTATCATCTCAGAGATGCATTCAAATATTTCAGGTGGTCAAAGACAACGGATAGCACTGGCACATGCATTGATAAATAATCCTAGTATTGTAATTTTAGATGAAGCAAGTAGTGCATTAGACACTATTAATGAGGAAAGAATAACAAAGTATATAAAAAAGTCAGGGCTGTACTCAAATAATTGTAGCTCATAGATTGTCAATGATTAAGGATGCGGTAATGAAAGGTGATAAGATTGTTGAGTCAAGAAATCATAAGTACTTAATGGCTCTTGGTGGAGAGTACTACAGCTTATATACAAAAAGGAAATGAGGTGTAAAGAAAATGAAGAAAGAAAATGAATATGTAATTTCAACAGCAACCTCACTAGGGGTGTTGATTGGAATAGTGTTTGCAATTTTTTTAGATTTTCCAGTTGAATATGGTATTTCTTTAGGCTTGTTGAATGGAATAGTATTGGGTTCGCTGATTGTTTACAAAAACAATAAGAATTAAGCATAATTTTTTCTGTAAACTAAGGAGTAGAGATGGCTATAGTTGAAATTATAAATCTAACAAAAAGCTTTAAAGATATTGAAGTTATTCATAACATTTCATTTTATTAAAATAAGGGAAAAGTATATGGTTTTGTTGGACCAAATGGGGCTGGAAAAACTACAATTATCAAAATGATTCTAGGGATTTTAAAACCAGATTCTGGGAAAATAACGATTTTTAATCAAACCGTAGAACAGAATTTCGAAAATATATCATCTAGGATAGGTTAGTTTTGGGACCTTCATTTTATGGTCATCTTGATGCTTATAAAAATTTGAAGTTAATAGCAATTATGAAAGTGCTTAGTTTAGATACTAAAAGATTTAATGAATATTTATCAATGGTAGGATTAAAAGATGTTAAAAAGTTCTAAGGAAAAAACTTCTGAAGTGTTTCTATGGCTGAAAACCTAACTTAGTTGCAATATCGGACTGATTAAAACTTGCTTCAAGATATGCGTATATCTGTAGGGAATCAATTATGGTAATATGTAGGTGGTTAATCCTAAAAGCAATAAGGATGGATGTGTCCTTATGTACATAAGGGAGAGTAGATACTAATCTACTCTCCCACTCCTAAACGTACAGAAAAAATTACTGAAGGAAGGTTGCTTATGAAAAAAATAGGAAGTATCTACAGACATTATGCAAATCGAAAACTCATTTCACTGACAGTTATTTTTACACTGATATATGCAATTTTACCAGTATCTAGTGTTATGTTTTTAAAAGGGTTTTTAAATTATATTGAAGGAGTAAGTAATCTTCAACTAACGATTGTAAGTTCTGTATTATATCTCCTTATGAGCTTCTTGGGTCCCCCACTATCACAAATTTTTGAAACAGAGTTAGCAGAATTTCGATTATCCTATTTGGTAACTTCTTATTTTGAAAAAACGATAGACCTACCAATTGAAAGTACAATCTCAGAGAAAGATTTAACAACAAATAGGAATGGGGAACTATTTTCTGCTCAAAGTTGGAAAGGATATCAGCGATTGATGAAGTTAGTCCCATCCTCTCTCGCAATTATTTCTTCATTAGTTTTAATCGCAATCATGAACGATAATTTGACTAGAGTATTTATGATTGTCATGACTTTACTAGCTTTGTTGGTTCACTATTTTAATGGTAAAATTCCTGAATTAAATCAAGCGATTGATGTATTAGCACAAAGTCAAAAGAATTATACAGGATTTTATTCCAGTGTTTTAACGGATAGCAAAATGCTACGTGAAGTTAAATCATCGAGCCATGAAAATTTTGTACAGAAAAAGTTGTCTGACAGACTTTTACAGTTTTATGAATTAAGTACGAATAAAATTAATCAGTATGGTTTGAATTTATTGTATATTAGTGTGTTATCTGCTCTTCCTTATCTAACAGGAATCATTTTGATTTTACTAGGTGTTCATAGTGGATATCTGAGAGTTACAGACGGAATCTTTTATCTATCAATGATTAAAGTGGTTCAGGATAATATAAGCAAACTATTGAAAAATGGAGAAAAAATAAAAACAGATATTCGTCTATATGACTTATATGAAGACTTTTTATGCTTGGCTACTACTTATCAAAATGAAGTTCAAAAAGTAAGTATTGGAGAAATTAACAAGGTAGAGTTTGTAGATGTTTCTTATAAATATCCCAATAGTGACCAGTATGTTTTGAAGGATATAAAATATTGTTTTGAATCTCCCAATCGAGTAGCAATTGTTGGCGAGAGTGGTTCTGGTAAAACAACTCTAATTAAATTATTATGTGGTTTTATAAGGCCAACGGTCGGACAGATTTTAGTGAATGGGATTGATTTAAACAAAATCGATTTGAAAAGTTATCACCAGCAACTTGCAACTGTTTTTCAAAAAACTGATTTTCTTGCCTTTACATTTCGAGAAAATGTATTACCGAAATTTGATCGCTCACAAATCAAACGATTAGATACCTTGATAAAAGAATTAGAAATACAGGATATGATTAGAAATCTACCACAAGGAATTGATAGTCACTATACCAAATATTTATCAGAAGAAGGAGTACAACTTTCTGGCGGACAGGTCCAAATGCTGTTATTACTTCGTTCTATGATGAAAGATTCAAGTTTATATATCTTAGATGAAGCCACTTCAGCCATGGATATTAATAATGAAGTAAAAACAATTAGGGAATTTTTGAAAATAACTTCAGAAAAGATGTCTATTATAGTAACACATCGGTTGTTGGCTACTAAATTTTCTGATGATATTTTAGTATTAGATAATGGTGAACTTGTTGAAACAGGCAAGCATCAAGAGCTTTTAGAAAATAATGGATATTACGCTGACTTATACAAACTACAGAACAAGGGATATGGGGAGGAATAATCCATGGATTATATCAAAAGAAAATTCATGCCAGTATTTATTCTCTATGTGACTTTGTTAGTGATGACAAATACACTTTTTAACCTTTTTCCTACGGTATTAGTTTATCTCCTTACGGCCTACAGTGATCAATTTAATTTGTTTTTTATCTTAGTTATTATACTGTTCTATTTAATTTGTCGTTTAATATCAGATTTCGCAACTAAAAAGGCTGAAATGTTCTATCAGGTGTTATCTGAGTCAAAGAAGACTAAGATTGTATCAAAAATGTTGAGCCATACTTACTCAGAATTACAATCATCAGAGATTAGAACAAAGTTATCAAATACCTTATTTGCTATCGATAACCAGTCTCTTTTCATTCGATATTATGAAATTATTACTACACTAGTCTACACATTTGTAACATTGCTTTTTAGTGCTGCTATCCTTAGTAAGGTCAATCCTTTTGTGGCACTAACATGTGTAGCGATAGTTGGGCTGTCTATTGGCATAAACGAGTTAAAAAAGAAAATACTATTGATGAGAACAAATAAGTTATTAAACATCAATAAGGGACTTAACTATTTTGAACAATTAGCAAAGAATGGACTGTTTTTAAGTGATAATAAAGTTTATGATCTATCTATTTTAGTAAATTCACAATTTCATCAGTATATAGCAAAGACAAATAAGACACTCCGAAAAGGGATGTATAGAGTTGCCTTTTTTGATGGTGTCAGTTCATTTTTAGGTGTGGCTAGTCTAGTTATCGGTTCAATCATGTTAATCACTCTATCAAATAATCAAGCCTTTTCTGAACTTAGCCTCGCTATTACCGCACTATTTACTTTTGTTGGCATGATTGAAAACTCTTTTGCAGCTTACTTACAATTATTGACCGTCTGCACCCAACTTTCTTCTTATTATAGCTTAGATAAATTAAAATGTATACCAAGTAATTTTGATGACACCAGTGAGTACGCTATTGAGATGAATAATATTTCTTACGCCTATACAGGAAGTAATAAGGTCATTGATAACCTTACAATGAAGATTAAAAAAGGAGAAATAGTAGCTTTAGTAGGTGAAAATGGAAGTGGAAAAACAACCTTAATTGGTATTATTGCCGGGATTCTAGAACCACAAACTGGATCTGTTTCTAACGGAGTAAATCATAATTATGCGTTTGTTCAACAGGAGTCAATCCAATTTCCAGAAAGTATAATAGATAACATTATTATTGATAAGGAGAAGGAGAGAAGCAAAATTGAGTCCGTTATTCAATCAGTGAATTTAGAGGCAATATTGTTGCAGGATGAAAATTTTTTAGGGAAAAAACTAAATCCCACTGTGAATGCTGACGGTATTAGCCTATCTGGTGGTCAATTCCAACGCTTAACAATTGCACGAGGATTATATCAAGATTCTCAACTACTTATTTTAGATGAACCAACTGCTTCATTAGACATTGAAAATGAGCATACCATATTTGAAACAGTCTCCAAGTTGCATGATATTGAGACAAAGGTATTTATTTCTCATCGACTTGCTAATTGCCAGATTGCAGACACTATCTATTTTCTAAAAGATGGCAAAATCATTGAGACTGGTAGTCATGATGAGTTAATGACTAAAAAAGGTGCTTATTATGAATTGTTTAGCAAGCAGAGCAAAATTTATGTGGAAAATGACATAAATATTTTAGAGACGCACATAACTTAATTGGAGGTGAAACAAACATGAAGAAAATTATAGTACTTTTTGGACATAAAGCAGTTGTAAAGGCTGCTAAAGAACAAGGATTTTATGTTATCAATATACTTCAATCCAATATGTTACATAGTACATTTATTAAAGCATGTAATTTTGCAGATGAAACTGTGATCATAACTAATTTATCAGAATTAGATGGGTTAATTAATAGAATTGTATCCACTAACATTGTAGCTGGTATTGTTTCGTTTACTGATACTAGGGACGGAGTCTTAAAATCAGCTGTCTATTCTGAAAAGCTTTTATCTGAAAATTGGTTTGTAACCAAAGAATCGGTAGATATACTCATAGATAAAAAGAAAATGAGAGATTTTTTAAAGTCAATCAATTTAAAACTAGTGCCTAATATCGTTCCCAAAACTGTTGATGACGTGAGACAATTTTTAAAGGTCAATGGAAAATCAATTATAAAACCAGTTGCAGGTCAAGGAAGTCAAGATATCCTTTTGATAGCACCTGAAGATAGACTCGAAGATATTTTTCCAAAACAACTTAATGAGTCGTTATCCAATGGATGGTTGATTATGGAAAAATTTATTGATGGCAAAGAAGTAAGCGTTGAGACATTAACTCATGATGGAGTTACACAGATATTTGGGATAACAGATAAGTATAAGATTCCGAAAGGGACACCTCATTCACAATTTGTTGAGAGTGGTCATGTCTTCTGTGCAAATTTAGAATCGTACCTTGTCAATGATATTTATAATAATGTTAGGCAAATCTTTAATCATCTTAACGTCAGTACTACATTGGGACACACAGAAATGATAATTGAGAAAGGAACTAATGAGGTATATGTCGTGGAGTCTCATCTAAGAGCTGGGGGAGATTGCATACCAGATTTAGTCGAAAATGTATCAGGTTATAATCCATACTATTTATTTTTTAAAGCGTTAGATGGTGAACAGCTGCCTTTAATAACAAATAAAGGGAGGTCTGGAATATTTTATTATATCCCTGAGGTTGGTAAAATATCATCTGTTACAAAGCATTCTCATACTTTTTCAGATGATATTTATGTAAAAGATAGGCTTGATTTTACAACAATAGATGTCAACCCTATACAAAATTCATTTGATAGAAAATGGGGGTATATTATGTTGTCGGGAACTAATATAGAAGAGGCAGCTAGAAAATATTTTAGTGAGATCTGTATTGAGTATGAAAGAGAGTAATAGTTAAATGGATAACATTATATACATGAAGTACGGTGTACATGCCGGTGAAACAGTTGATAGTATAGTGAGGCGTAAACAAGATGAGATAGCAAAAGTTGGATATACTTTTTGGGGGTATGGGGGAAACTTTTGTCACCCTTTAACTCAAGTTCAACCTTTTGCAGAGAATGTCTATAAAAAAGGAGAAAAGCTTTATCTAGTTATGTCTTTAACAGAATCGAAGTTGAATAATACTCCCGATAAGAGTCATCACTTCTCGATTGATAATGTAGATTGGTCTCCCATAGATGAAAAAATTAATGTATTGGGTTCAAAATTTGCTTTGTGCATCAAAAATTTAACAGTTTGCAATTTTGATTTATCTTTGGATACATATTCTGTTGGAATCGGAAATAAATGTGGAACGATTTTGAGTGATTATATCCGTTATCGAGTGGATAAAGCGTGTGCAGTTAAAACAGATAGTTACACCACTAATCATAAGACGGTAAAAATTACACTGCTTGCAGAAGTAATAGCCCCCTTCGCAGTTTTTACAAAATAAAAATAAAATAGGAGAAATGTTTTGAAAAATTTATTTGCTAACTTAAATCCTTCAATTTCACAACAAATGGTTAACTTGGCAGACCAAGTGACATATAGAAGGCCATCAGCTAACAGAACCTTTGACCAGATTTTTATGCATGGTGGTGATATGATACAACAAACAATGCTAATGCATAGTTTTTTAAGTGATAAAGATGTGCTATTTCTTGGTGATGGTGATGGAATGAGCATGATGTTTGGGTTGTTTGCAACACAAGGACTTACGTCTAAACCTAAAAGCCTCACTGTTCTTGACTTTGATGAGAGAATGGTCAATAACATTGATAAATTTTCTAAAGATTTCGAGTTTTCAGTTCCAGTGAAAGCTTCCATTTATAATGTCATTGATAAAGTTGATCCAGATCTAAAACAAAAATTTGACTTTTTCTATATAAATCCACCTTATGGCTCTAAAAATAAAGGGTTAAGTACGATTGCTTGGTTACATAGATGTATGGAGTTATGTAAACAAGAGTCGTCTGGATGTTTGGTTATACCCTATGATGAGAATGTTTTATGGACTGTTGAAGCTATGAGAAATATTCAAGATTTTTTAATCAAATTGCTAGAGGTAATGAAGGAGGAGTTTTAATTGGAGGAAATTATTCTGAGTTTTAAACCGGAGTTCTTTAGAGCCTTATTAACCCAAAAGAAACATTTTGAATATCGTTCGAGAATTCCTGAACAACAAACGGTTGCTTACCTTTATTTATCGGCACCTGCTAAAATGATTGTAGGAAAAATGGTTATGGGGAAACGAAATGAGATTAAATCATTCTTAAATGATTCTGATTTAAATAATGACTATTGTTTGAATTTAAACAAACATTATCGAGAAGGAGCCAATTATTTTTCCGCTATTCATTCATTATCGCTTTTAGATAGCCCAGTTCTACTAGAGGAAGCTAAAAAGATGTCTCCTAATTTTTCTGCACCTCAGGGATATAGTTATATAAAAAATTATCAAGAACTTCATGAGTACCTTGAAAAAGCTGATTATTCATTGTTTGAAATAAATCCGAATGAGAGCCTGGAGTTTCTCGGTTTATTTACTAGAGATATAGTTAACAAATTCAGTCAAGAAATTGAAACTCCCAGTTTTTTAGAAAAATTTATATAGATTTAAAGAGACCGAAACAGACCTTGTCAGATACATACAGACTGGCAAGGTCTTTTAGGTTCGAATATTTTTAATAAATCAAATATGTGAAACTTTTTACCTTACTTACTTTGTTCACTCCCTATAAAAATTCACTAATACAGTGAAGGCTATTGAAGTCATTTTATTCGGAGCAACAAGATGGAAAAAGATTATTACATTTTGGTAAACGGTAAGAATGTTGAAGTATCAGAGGAAGTCTATAAGTCTTATTGGCAGTTAACAAATCGTGAGAATTATTTGAAACGTTTAGATGCAAAATATAATGTATTGCCGTTTTCAAGTTTTGGAGATTATGAATATGACATCCTTGATAAACTAGCAGACAAGTCCATAGATATTGAGAAAATTGTTGAGACTAGGGAGCTGTTGAAACTTCTTGAATTAGCTTTGTCAAAGTTAAATGATGAAGAGTATACCCTAATTTCGGATTTATATTTTAAAGAACTATCCATTAGAGCGTTAGCAGAGAAAAAACATATTCCTCCAAGTAGTCTTGCCTACCTGAGAGACAAGATTTTGAAAAAACTTAGAAATTTTTTTGAACAGTAAGGCATATTTTTCACTTAAAGAGTAAGAGACAAAAATGTCTATTGTTCATTGAAAATTGAATAGACCACGGCGGGACTTTCCTAGTTTGCCGAGCAATCTCACAAGACGCCAAGACCGTAAGCGAGCGATAATTCTTGATGAGACAATAGACCGACATTCTATGCCAAGACACATTCTAGGGACAATGATACTTCTAAACGTTGTTGCTTCTCAATCGTTAATAGAGGAGAGAGGAGATTTCTATGTTGTGCGTCAGCACACCTGCCAATGTCGTAAAACTATAGTTTGATTTTAACTAGGAGAAATTTTATGGAGGCAATAATTGATTATTGTTTATTTTGTAGTATGTTAAATAGACTTTTAAGTCTAAATTTGATAATAAATGACGAATATCGTTTACTTTCAGAGATGTTACACAAAAAAATTAAAAATAGTACAAATGTCAGTATTAAACTAGCTGACAAATTGATATAAGAGCGGTAAAATCAACCTTGAGAGGAGGTTGTTTTTTTATGAAAGATATTCAACTTATAAAAGCAAATAAAACTATTAGTAGCCGTCGAGGTGTACTACAAGATGTGATAAGGGTTGCAGCCTACTGTAGGGTTAGTACAGATAGCGAAGACCAAATCAATAGTTATAACTCGCAGCTACAGTACTATAAAGATTATATTAGTCAAAAACCAGAATGGAATTTCGCTGGGATATTTGCGGATGAAGCGATTACTGCTACTAAGGTTGATAAGCGTGATGGTTTTAGAAAAATGATTAGTAGAGCGTTAAATGGAGAAATTGATATGATTGTCACTAAATCCATTACATGTTTCGCAAGAAATACCGTTGATACACTTCAATATGTAAGGATGTTGAAGGAGAAATGTGTTGAGGTTTATTTTGAAGAAGAAAATATCCGAACTCTCTCTATGGATGGGGAACTATTATTAACCATATTGAGTTCAGTAGCTCAACAAGAAGTGGAAAATATTTCTGCCCATGTAAAAAAAGGATTAAAAATGAAAATGCATAGGGGAGAAATGATTGGTCTTCCAAGATGTTTGGGTTATAATTTTGATTTTAAAACGAATCAAATGACAGTGAATGATGAGGAGGCTAAAATTGTACGATATATCTTTGACAGATACTGTGAAGGTCTGGGGGGACAAGTCATAGCACGTGAGCTTTCCGAAATGGGTATCCCTTCTCCAAGAGGAAATTCTGAATGGAGAGATTCAACGATTTTGAAGATAATAAAAAATGAAAAATATGTTGGAGATGTTATCATGGGAAAAACCTTTACAGTTGATCCCATATCAAAACGTCGACTGGAAAATCTAGGGGAAGCTGATAAGTGTTATATCAAAGATAATCATGAACCTATTATAAGTCGAGAACAATTTGAAAAAGCAAGGGAGATTAGAGAGAAAAGGGCATCCTGTAAAAAGACAGCATTGAAAATAGGAGCTTCTAAAAGAACAATTTATTCTAGAAAATATGCTTTTAGTAGTTTACTTGAATGTGGATATTGTAGGGCGTATTGCAGTCGACGAAGTTGGCATGCTAGCTCAAAATATCAAAAAAGTGTTTGGCAATGTATGTCCGCAACAAAAAGGGTAAAAAGCATTGCCCTCATTCCAAAGCTATCTCTGAAGAGCTTATCGAGGAGGTGTTCTTAGAAAGTCTTAGGCAGTTTAGTCATTCCAAATCAAATGCTATCAAGAAATTTCTAACATTAGTCAGCGAAGAATTGACTAAAGACTTGGTTCATAGTGATGCATCACAGACAAGGCATGAACTTGATAAACTCGAAAGAGAGGAGAGGCAAATTTTAGAACTTCATCTTGCTGAAAAAATATCTTATAATATATATTCAAAAATATGATGAATTGCAAAGTAAGAAAATTAAACTGCAGGAGGACGTAGCTAGTTTTGAGCAGTACGAAGAGCAAGTAAATCTTAAAGACAGAATAAAGTCGTTTGAGAGGGAGTTATCTAAACATGAAATAATTGATATCTTTGATAGAAAGATTTTCGAAGCAGTTATTGAAAAAATCATTGTAGGAGGTTATACTGAAGAAGGAGAAATCGACCCCTACCAATTGACTATTATTTACAAATCTGGTGAAGTCAAAGAAACACATGTAAAAAAATCAAAGAATAGAAACTTAAAATTGTCACCAACTTCCCTACACAATGATGAAGAATTGTATCCCAACTCACCACACAGCACGAACTGAAGCTGTTGTAAAATTAATAAAAAAAGTTAAAAAAAGTAGTTGACAAAAAACAAAAAGTCGGTATAATAGTAAGAGTTGAAAACAACTCTGGTCCGTTGGTCAAGGGGTTAAGACACCGCCTTTTCACGGCGGTAACACGGGTT
>ERZ773207.600-NODE-600-length-13294-cov-4.879296_pt1 | contig 13294 bp, 12 predicted proteins | sample MGYA00580997_ERZ773207 | MGnify/ENA primary metagenome ERZ773207 (study PRJEB29015, sample SAMEA2738170) | human oral metagenome | biome: human oral; feature: human-associated habitat; material: saliva | place: China | collected 2239 ... | reverse complement strand
AGAAAAAAAAGAAATATATTTTTTTCATTATTATAGTCATAGCTACTAGGAATATAAATAAGAAAATTATCCCTGCTCTCAGCAGTAATAACACATATAAGTTATCTACATAGTCATAGGTTGATGTGTTAAGCAGCCCATTTTCGTCTAATCCATTACCAGATAACGAAAGTGATTTACCAAACAATCCATACCCATAAAATTTCAAAGTACTGTTTCCTAGCGATAATCTACCACCTAATTGATCATTTAGATCTGATTGCCAATCACTTAAATAATCGTAATTTAATGTGGCATATATACTTAATAAAGCTAGCACAAGAAACGACCATATAAATGTTCTATTTACTATAGCTCTTCTAAATCCAGAAGATTTTTTCATTATTGCAGAAAAAATAATTAATACTAAACCTAGTATAAATGTTAGTCGAGAGTCTGTATATTGGAATAGTATATAGTTACCTACTAAAAGACAAACTAGAGATAACCAAGAAATATTCTCTTTTTCCAAATAAATCTTTAAAAATATAATATTACATAAAATAGATGATGGATATAATGCATATCTAAATCCTAAGTACTGCCTTTCCCTTAGCACAGAATAAGAAATATAATTTTGTATTATTCCCAAATAACTACTTAAAATAATAAATACTAACATAAATAAGCTGATAATACACGAGATTCTTAATATTTTATTAACCTCCATATTACGAGCAGAATAGATAAATATTGGAAGTAGTGTTTGAGTTAATCCAAAATACATATAAAAATATCCCGTAATTACTATTAGTACCAAGGCAAGAAGTCCATCTCTAGAAGTAAATCTAGTACCCAAAAATTCCTTTAAAAGCAATAGTAAAAAACAAAATACAAACAATATCTTTCCATAACTATTTATATACTTAGCGTAAAATGATGTATTTAATAAACCATATAGCAAATAAGCTACATATGGTATATAAAACAACATATTTTTCAAAGAATCTCTTCTTATTACTATATTCATAATTTCCCACCATTTCTACTCATTAACTTTATCCTCTGCAAGACATTTTTCCAATGCCTTTTTGTAATAATATCCTTCTCTAAGTTTAGCACCAATTTCTTTGGCATTTTTCTTAATTTGAGTATACTCCTCTTCAGAAATATTATTAAGGACGTTTTCCACTTCTAACAAACTACCAACGACAACACCTGCATTGTTTTCTTCTATAAATCTTGCTATTGCCGCTTCTTTCCATATAATAACAGGAATCCCAGAAGCTAAATACAATGAAGTTTTATGAGGATTATTATATCTCAAATAGTTTCCAGTGTTCCCACTACAAGTTTCTAAACTTTCTCCATCCCAAACTAAACCAAACTTACCTCTTAATTCGCCTGGAAGAACTTCTGGTTTAAAACTACCAAAATATTCTATTTTTTCCCCTAGCTCAATACTTTTATCAAAGTTAGGTCCAAATAGGTTTAACTTATAATTAGGATTTGTTTTTAACAACTCATAAATATACGTACTTTTACCTTTTGAAAGATTTCCCGCTATTGCTAACCCATCTGTTACTTGATCATTCATCTGTGCATCAGTTAAGTAGTCAAAAATCTCTAACGAAACTAATTTATCTTCCTCAAAACCTTTTTCAATAAGGTATTTTTTCATAAAATCATTATGACAGATAATCTTATCAAAGCATCTCAATACTTTATTATCTGCGACATCAGTTAACTCCTGATTATGTTCTACCCCTTTTTGAACCCCCATTCTAAGAGACTCCAAATCGTGGATGACAGCTATAAACTTCGCTTTTTTATGTTTTTGAATCAAAGGAATAAGTTTAGCATTTAATCCTATACCATAAGTAGGGTGTTGATAAATTACAACATCTCCTTCTTTAGCACTAGAAAATACCTTCATCCATTGCATTATCCCTTTAGATAATAACCATGCTTTTTGATATAATCTACCTTTATTTACTGGAAAAGGATTAAAAATTATTTCTTTACCATTATATTCTTTTGTCAACTTATATATATCATTCGGCGCCTTAGGACCGGCCGTATTATCATCAGTTTTAAGCGCATTTATATAATATATCATCTTTCCTCCTATAATACCTTTTCTAAGCCTAATCTTTTAAATATTTAGTTCGAACTAAATTATAAAGTTTTGGAGAGATTATAAATAATCCATATTTTACTTTGTTTTTCTTTATAACTCTAGGATTTCTCATAACATCCTTCCAATACTTAGAAAAATCTTTTCTTTGTTTTTTTAATTCTGCAGTCATATTTGATTTTAACATCGCATTTACTACATGTAATCCATTTAAGACATAACGGCTATTAACAGCGCTTCTCATATTAGAATTATTCGGAAAATCTCTATCAACATAACCAAAATTGCAATCCATCGCATTAAAGAAATTTAGTATTTTTGGATTAAATTCTGAATTCACCGTACTTCCTACTCGTCTATAATATTTATATAGATTATGCTTACCTACAGCTATTTTCTCACAAGCATTTATATGTTCATAAGCAATAGCCAAATCTTCATAAATTACACCTTCTGGAAATGGGTATTTTTCAACTATTTCTTTTTTATATAATTTTCCACCTGGATGAGTTCCTACTGTATTTCCATAGAACATTTCTTCTAGAGCAGTCTCCCTATTAAGTACAGTAGCTCCTTCTAAATCAACTCTATCCAAAGCATCTTTTACCTCGTAGTTTCTTACCTCTACTACCGTAGTTGCAGCCATATCCGCATTAAACTTATCTCGCAAAGCTACTAAATATTCTACCGTTATCTTTTCATAATAGTCATCAGAATCTAAGAACATAACCCAATCAGCGGTTGCATTTTTAACACCAATATTTCTAGCTTTACTTTGCCCACCATTATCGACATGAACAACTTTAATACGACTATCTTTTTTTGCATATTCATCACATAGTAACCCTGAGTTATCTGTAGAACCGTCATTTACCAAAACAATCTCCAGATTACTATATGTTTGGTTAATCATACTTTCTACACTATATTTTAAAAACTTTTCTGCATTATAAACTGGAACGATAATCGCTACTTTTTCCACAATCTATATCTCCTTTAATAGCACTTCTGCTATTCTTTCACTCGCTCTACCATCTCCATAAGGATTGCTTGCCTGGCTCATTTTTTTGTATTCTTCATTATTTTCTAATAATAATTTGAAGTTGTTATAAATGTCTTCTTCTTTTGTCCCTACAAGCTTCAACGTTCCTGCAGCAACACCTTCTGGCCTTTCAGTAGTATCTCTTAAAACAAGAACTGGTTTTCCTAATGATGGTGCTTCTTCTTGAATTCCACCAGAATCTGTTAAGATTAAATAACTCTTATTAAGGAAGTTATGGAAGTCAATAACTTCTAGAGGTTCAATTAATTTCACTCTATCTTCATCACCAAAAATTCTATTAGCTACTTCTCTTACTCTTGGGTTTTTATGAATCGGATAAATAACTTTTACATTGCTATGTTCTTGTAATACTCTTTTTATAGCTTTGAACATATTTTCCATCGGTTCACCTAGATTTTCACGTCTATGCGCCGTTAACATAATTAGGCGATCATCTCCAATCCAATCAAATAGTTCATGTTTATATTCAGCATTAATAGTTGTTTTTAACGCATCAATACCTGTGTTACCTGTAACATAGATAGTATTTTCATCTCTCTTCTCAACCAATAGATTTTCTTTTGCTTTTTCTGTTGGTGCAAAATTAAAATTAGATACTATAGATACCACTTGACGATTGAACTCCTCTGGGAACGGACTATAAATATTGTATGTTCTTAATCCAGCTTCTACATGTCCTACTTTTATACCAAGATAAAATGCAGCTAAAGCAGTAGCGAAAGTTGTCGTAGTATCTCCATGAACTAAGACAACATCTGGTTTTTCATCTTCTAATACTGGTTTTATTTTATCTAATATTGATGTTGTAATAGTAAATAGAGTTTGATTGTCTCTCATTATATCCAAATTATAATCTGGAACTACCTTGAAAACATCTAATACTTGATTTAACATTTCACGGTGTTGACCAGTAACACATACCTTTACATCAAAATTTCCATTCTTCTTTAATTCATTAACTAACGGGCACATTTTTATAGCTTCTGGCCTTGTTCCAAAAACCAACATTACTTTTTTCATCTGTATATCTCCTTCGGTTTTAAATAAATACTGTTAACCTATTAACTTTTAATAGGCATTATGATTTTCTATTTACTATTTTTATATACTCGAGAATATTTTTTTAAAAATACATCATACTCTACCATATCAAGTGTACTAACTCTAGCCTTTTGCCCTAACGTTATTCTTTTTTCTTCATCTCTAATTAATAATTCTATACCTTCTTTTATTTTATCGATGTTTTCCGATTCAACTATTACAGAATTATTTTCATTTATCAAATCACTAAAACCTAGAATGTTTGTCACAACAGCTGTTTTTTCACGTAGGAAGGTTTCCGCTAACGCTAATCCAAATCCTTCAAATCTAGAAGGAAATACTAAGAAATCGAAACTATTTATCAAATCAGAAATGTTGTCTCTATAACCTAAAAATTCTACATTATTAGTTAAATCATAAGTAGAAACTAATTTTTGCAACTCATCTTTCATTTGTCCCGTACCAATTATATACATTTTATAATCACTATAATCTAGATGAGCTAGCGCTTTTATTAATAAATCCACACCTTTTTGATAATCTAATCGTCCTATAAAACCTATTTTTATTCCTGCAAAATCTGTAACCTCAGGCGATGTTTCTTTAGAATCATCTATTTTTATACCGTTGTAAATAATTTCTACATTATTTAAATTTAACTGTTTTTTCAAATGCTCTTTTACAGCTATACTTACAGCTATCACTTTGGCACCTTGCACAGAATATTTATAAAGTTTTAATCTATTATCAAAAATATTATGAGCTGTATATACATGTCTTACTTTTGGGAATAAATACATTAACAATTTGGCATAAAAAGCTGCCATTCTATGATGTGTATGAATAATATCAATTTTATATTTTTTTACAATACTACATAATATTTTAAAATTTTTTGCAAGTGTTTTTGGTGATTTTGATTCAACATCTAGTATTTTATGATGTTGGATACCTTTTTTCTTTAACTCATCTTCCCACAATCCACCTGTAGAAGCAATATGAACACTATCAAATTCTTCTTTTAAATCAGTAGCCAATTGATATACAATCTTCTCGGCTCCACCTATATCCATTGTGCGTGAAATGTATAGTATATTAGCCATTTTGACTTCTCTTTTCTTTTACTATCTCTTTTATAAATGTAACATTCCCAACGAAATAACGTTTGAATAGTCTTCTTGGTTCATTCGCTACTCTAAACAACCATTCTAAATTAGCTTTTTGCATCCATTCTGGAGCTCTTGGAATTGTTCCTGAAAGAACATCAAAGCTTCCTCCAACACCCATAAACACACTATTTAGACCATTATCTAAGAACTCTTGAACGATATATTCTTTTTTAGGTGATGTTATACCAATGTATACTATATCTGGATTTTTCTCAGCTATATCCGCTTCGATATCTTTTAATTCTTCATCAGTAAAATATCCATTTCTAGCTCCAACAATTTTTAAATTAGGATACGTTTCTTTAAAATTCTCTAACATTTTATCTACAACTTCTTGTTTTGCTCCAAAGAAGTATGCACTATATCCTTTATCACAAGATAGTTTTAGAAGATCTTGCATTAAATCTATTCCCGCTACTCTTTCTGGTAGAGGTTTACCTAAATATTTAGAAGCTAAAATTACAGAGGCACCGTCTGCATTTATTATTTCTGATTTTTTTACAATCTCTTCTAACTTTTTATCTGTTTTACATAGGTTTAGTTTATCTGCATTTACACCCATTAGGTGCAGTGGTTTTTTGTTAATAATATACTCTTCTACTTTATTTATTGTTTCTTGATTCGTCAGCGAATCAATATCTATTCCCATAATATTTACTTTGCTCATAATCTTCCTCCTATTTTCCGTAAGCTGATTCAAAATGCCCAACCCTGTCTTCTTCTTTTGGTAATCTCATAAAATCCCCATAAATATTTTCTAAATATTTCTCCGGTTGACTGTGCACACTTAATTGCATACCTTCAAACTCCATTTTTTTAGGTGTTCCAAATACTTCAATTGGAACAATCTCTCTATCTCGATAAGTCCCTAATACATTACCGCCTCTAGGGCTATTATAAAAACCATATTTTCTAATTACTTTATGAAGTTTTTTATTAATTTTTTCCGTATTTAAAAATCTATCTATTTTAGTTGCTTTAGCTACTTTTACTAACGCATTTTCAAACTTTCCTCTATCTCTATCAGAAATTTCATGGACAACAGATAGTTTTGATAACATTCTATAGAATAAAATATGTTTTTCGTGTTTCCACTGAGAGAATCCTTTATCTGGGAAGCCATCTAGTGGGAAGATATCTAAAAATGGATTACAGTCTGTAGTACCAAATGTTACTACAGTAGAAGTATCGCGGATTGAAGTATTTCCTAAATTATCAGTATGTGTTTTTAATAAGATATGTTCTGGTAATTCCTTATCAGCAATTTTTATAAATTTATCATAATCATCTCTAGGCATACCTAAATCCATATCATCATCCCAAGGTATGAACCCACCATGCCTTATTGCACCTAATAAAGTTCCTCCTAGCGCATAATATGTTAAGTTATTTCTTTCGCAAATATCTGAAAATACCTTTAATAATTCTACTTCTTTTTCTTGTATTATTCTTACTTTTCCACTTACGTCCATACTATCATCTTCCATTTCTTTTTATTTTATGCTATAATGTCTCTATTGAATATTAAGGTCTATGTTTCTTGTTTGCCGACATAAACATAGGCTTTTTATTTTTTATTTACTTCCTTCTCGTTTTAAAACAACTAGTATAGTTCTAATTATAATTTTTATGTCTAGTCTTAATGACCATTCTTCAATATATTTTAAATCTAGTTTTACAACTTCTTCAAAATCTAATATATTACTACGACCACTTGTTTGCCACATACCAGTGATTCCTGGTTTAACTTGCATTCTCTTAAAATGATGTAGTTCATATTTTTTATACTCATCGTAAGTTGGTGGTCTAGTACCTACAACACTCATATCCCCTTTTAAAACATTTATGAATTGTGGCAGTTCATCTAGAGACCAATCACGTAGTTTTTGTCCAAATGGGAAAATCCTAGGATCATTATCCATTTTGAACATTAAATCTGATGATAGTTGATTTTGTTCCATCAACTCTTTTTTTCTTTCCTCAGCATCCATATACATACTTCTAAATTTATATATTTGGAATTTTTTCCCGTTTTGTCCCATCCTAGTTTGTTTGAATATCAACGGTCCTGGGGCTTCTTTTCTCACAATTGGATATATTATTATAGCAACTATCCCTGTTAAAATAATTCCAGCAATAGATAAAACTATATCCATCAAACGTTTAAATATCATCTGTCTTAATGTGGCTATTTTCATTGCTGATGTTAAATAAACATTATCCCCTTGGAATGTTACTACCGTATTAGCTCCTACTTCATTGATTATAGGAGTAATATTAATTTTCATCGGAATACCTAGTAATTCAAACATTTGATATGTTTCACGCAAGTTGTTATGAGAAGATAAATTGACATATATTTCATCTACCCTATGCGTTGATAAAAAGTATCTAATTTGATCTAAACCATGAATCACAGGTTTATTATTATAAATATATTTTTCTGAATTATTAGCATATCCTAATACATTATAATTTGGTGGTAATTCTCCAATTTTATCAAGGTCTTCAAACTCAGATAAGATAATTATATTTCTACTATCATCATTATACTTTGAATTAATTCTTTTTATAACTGTTCTAAATATATACGTGAATACAAAAATCAATACCATGAATTTAGGTAATTCAAAGCTTGATGAAAGATTATAGAAATACTCTCTTTCAAACATTGCCGTATAAAGGGAGAATAGTGAAACTAGTTTAACAGTATAGATAAACACCATTTTCAATTCCACCAAATATCCACGTTCTCCAATTGTAGAATATTCTTCTCCCATAACTATTATAGCAGCGCTAATAACTACTAATACTACAGCTAGATATACACTTACCCTAGAACTCATATTAAAGTTAAATGTAGTAATATATGATATTAACAACCCAAGTATGTCAAAAAGCAAGAATAAAAATTTATTATTTTTTCTTACATAATACATATTTGCTACCTACTTATTTTCTTTTTTTCTTTTTATCTTCGGTTTTACCATAATCCCCGTAACCACCATAGCTACCATAACCACCGTATCCTAAATCACGAGCTTCAACTTTATTTAAGATAACTCCAAGGAATTTTGAACCAGCTTTTTCAAGTTGATCTTTTGCCTTTTCTAAAGCTTTTTTCTTAACTTTATTTATTTCTACTACAGTTATAAAACCATCACATTTTTTCGCAATAATCGCTGCATCGATAACTGCACCAATCGGTGGTGTATCAATGATTATATAGTCATAATATTCTTTAAATACATCAATCATAATATTGAAGTTTTTATTTTGTAGTAAACTTGTTGGACTTGGTGGTACTTTCCCTGCAGGTATAGTATTTAAGTTTTCTACATCTGTTTCATAAATAACATCTTCTATATCTGATACTCCAGATAAGTAATTAGTAAGACCTGTTATTTTATTAGTAAATTTAAATCTACCTGCCATAACAGATTTTCTTGTATCAGCATCTACTAATATAGTTTTATATCCTAGTTCAGCTAGTGAAATCGCCAAATTTACAGAAACTGTACTTTTCCCTTCATTTTCACTTATTGATGTTAAAGCTATAACTTTTATATCTTTTCCCAAAAACTGAATATTTGTTCTTAACGCATTATAATACTCTGTATTAGTTCTATCTACTATTCTTTCATTTGTTAATAAATTGATTTGCGACATAATCTTCTCCTATTTCTTACTTGTACTTGGAATAACACCTAAAAGCACTAAATCCATTGCTTCTTCAATATCCTCTGGACGTTTGATTCTATCATCCATTAACTCTGACAATACTACTCCACCAACAGCTAAAATTAGACCTAATAAAGCTGCTAAAACTGAATTTTTAAATACATTAGGTGAGCTTGGTTTTAAAGCCGCTTCTGCTGCTTCTAAAGTTGTTACATCTTCAATTTTTGTAACTTCTTTGATTTTATCAGCTGAAACTTCTCTTACAGCGTTAGCTAAATCACGAGCTTTTTCAGGATCTTTATCCGTTGCAGTAATAGAAATTATACGTGTATCTTTTGGAGCATCAACACTAATTTTTTTAGCAAGCTCTCCTGGTGTTATTGATAAGTTGTTTTTTGCTACAACATCACTCATAACATTATTTGATAAGATAATTTCTTTATAGTCTTTTACTAATAATGTTCCTAATTGCACGTCTTGTGTAGTAATAGCTTGATTATCTTTCTTCTGATTTACTACATATACTCTAGTTGTACTATTGTATTTTGGTGTTGCAATAAATAGACTGTACACCAACGCTCCTGCAGTGAAAACTAGCGTTGTTAAAAGTATTATTAATTTTTTACTCCATACTCTTCTTAATAACAGCATTACATCTATTTGTACCAAATCTTTTTCTTGATTATCCATTCTTCACTTCTCCTCTTTTCCTTATATAATTTTATTCATTAATAATCGTTCTTGGTTTTTTGAAAATAGTTCAAACGCATATGATGTTCCATATTTTTTCTCAATAATATCGTATGCTTCTTCCATATATGTTCGTCTAGTAGTCATATTATGCATATCACTAGCAATAAAATGAACTAACTCAGCGTCTAGATATTTTTTAGCACGTTTTTTATAATTTTTGTGCTTATCTCCGAATAACTTCGGTTTTAATATACTTGCTGCATTCACTTGTACTAAACATCCCATATTAACTAATTCCTGAGCTTTTTTCTCATCAAGATTGTTGTACCTTTCAATATGAGCAATTACCGGTGTAAGACCAAGTTGAAGTATGTTGTTTAATGCATTGTACATTTCTTTGTATCTTATCTCGTAAGAAAACTCCACTAAAATATAATCTGTCTGCGCTAATGTCGCGTAACTTCCACTTTCTATTTTAGCTATTTCCCCTTCTCTATAAAACACTTCACTTCCTAAATATACTTCTAAATCATCCGCTACTTCGCGAGCAATTTCCTCAACTCTCGCGAAGTTTTCTTTAATTACCTCGTTAGATGTTTCAAACATCCCACGTCTTCTATGTGGTGTAGCTATAATAGTTCGCACACCTTGTTTATAACTTTCTTCTAATAGTTCTCTTGTATCATTCTCACTACCAGCGCCATCATCAACACCAAATATTATGTGTGAATGAATATCAACTATCCTTATTCCTTCTCTCATTTATTTTCCTTCCAATACATTTTTAATATTTTCTTTTACTTCACTTAGACTCTTATCGTCTATTTTTGTCATATATAGATTTGCTTCTGGCATAGCATAAGACGTTAATCCCATACTTCCTGTTCCAGTTAACGCCTGAGAACTAACAATGTAATCTTTTCCTGCGCTTAACTGCTCATTCGCAAGACTCATTGCAGTTTCTATCGGCATATTAGTTTGAATAGATTCTGTTAACTCTTTAATAACACTGTTATAATTTGAAAGTCCTTCTTTTGTTGATAACTTCTTAATCATAGCTGCAATAACTTTTTCTTGGTTTTTACCACGATCATTATCCCCATCAGTAAGACTATAACGTTCCCTTACAAACGCTAATGCATGTGCTGAATCAAGATGTAACATACCTGGTTCAAAATTATAGTTTCCTATATGCGATACAAAGCTTTGGTCATTATAGACATCCACTCCACCTATAACATCAATTATCTTAGTAAATGATGTGAAATTAAGTCTAGCGTAATAATCTATTTTTATATCATATAAATTCTCTAAAGTGTGGATAGATGCATCTACTCCGTAGATACCTGCATGCGTTAGTTTATCATATTGATTATTTCCGCCATCAGCTATTTTCACGTATGAATCCCTAGGTGTCGTAGTTAATAAAATTTTACCTGTCTTTTTATTTACAGTCATTATTATATTCACATCTGAACGAGATACCGATGATATAGGTCCATGCGTATCTATACCACTTATATAAACATTGAATGTATCTCCAACATTTGCACTTCCTTTTGAACCTACTTGTTTTGTTATTTTAAATTCATATATTTTTTTAGTCTTGTCATTAAAATCTGCGTACTGACTAGTTACAAAACTTTCATGCGCACTATTTAATATCATAGCTTTACTAGTACCTTTTTCTAATCTTTCATAGGCACTAATATAACTCTTTTCCTCTACTAGGTTTAACGACTTATTATTATTTTTTTCACGAATATTTTTCATAAGCTTATTAATACTCTCTCCATCACTCGATACAGGAGCAGCAACATCTTCGTCACCTAAATCACTTATAGAATTAACTTCACTATCTTTCGGCACTACTACACTCATAGTATATTCACTTATTGCAGCCGTACTATTCAAGTTATCAAATAGGTTAATCGCAGTTCTAAATTGTGAATATGTGAATATAAGAACTATATTCATTAAAATTAGTAATATCGTACTTAGTATTTTTACTCTGCTTTTTATTACTGAATAAATTCCCAGTATTAATACTATTAATACACTTATTGTTAAGATGTAGTTAACACCTCTAAAGTCTAGGAAATTATTTGAAAACATCGTCCATAAAACTATAACTCCTAAAACTAATAAAATAATAGTTAAAACTCCATTAACTATTCTAAACACGTCTAACTTAGACCCTTCTACGCCATTATTACTCGGTTTTTTAGTCATCTTACCTTCTCTTCCTTAATCTTTTTATTTTTGATAATAATTAAAACTCCACAAAAAACAAGGGATAATTTTAAATGTAAACAACTCTAATAAACAGTATATAGCCAGTATGTCCTGCTTTTAATTATTTACTTAAATTATTCCCTTATTTTCTTTTAATCTTATAGAATTTTTCTATACAATGTATATCCAAAATTCCTTGCACCTTCTTTAATTCCCCATCTATTTGATAATATTTTTGATTAGTTTGTATTTTGATGTTTTTTGTTTTTATATACTTTACACCTTTCATCTTTTGATGTTTTTTAAAAAGAAGACATATGTAATTATAAACAAAAGTAATACAACTCATCTTATCCATTACCATAACATGAAGAAGTCCATCTTGACCATTTGCAGTGTTGGAAAACTTTATTCCTCCACCTTCATAAGGCTGAACCATGACATTAAACAGATAGATATCTCTACTTTCTAATTTTCCCCCATCATATTCCGCCTTTACATAGTATTTTTTTAGCGATAATAAGCTCAAAATCCCACAATAAATGTAAATATATTTCTTCAAATACTTTTTTACTTTAGAATGTTTCTCGCGTTTTATAATATCCGCATTAAAACCTATATCAAATCCAGAACAAAACTTCTCCCCATTCACACTAGCCGCATCATATTTTTTTATTTTATTCGATTTTAATAACTCTATTAAATTTTCTGAATCAAGAGCTAGCGATTTTGCTAAATCATTACCTGAACCTCGTGCTAAATAAATGATTTCTTCACCATGATAGTTATTAATGACTTCATTTATCGTTCCGTCTCCCCCTATAACTATTAATTCTTTTTCTGAAACATCATTCATAAGCTCTTTTGCAGTAATAGATTTTGTCGTTCTATGAACTTTGAAATCTATTCTTTCTGCATTAAATATTTTTTCTAGTTCAGATAATTTTTTTACAGAATTTTTGCTATTAGTATTTACAATTATTTCAATCATCTTACCCTTTCTAAAAAAACACTTTCTCACTATTCATTATATAATATTTCATAACTTAAAACTAGTTAGAAGCATTAATAAATTGCAATTTTTTAGTTAATTTTTAAGAATATAAAAGTAGGCTAAAATCACTGATAAATTAGTGTTTTATAACGGAAAAACATCACGTTATTTTCAGATAATTCTTATCTAATTTCTTATTTTTTATTCGCTTTTCAAATATTATTTTTTTTCATCAATTTTTCCGATATTTCTTCGTTAAAAAATTTTATTATGACCTACTATTTTAAAACAATTTTCGATAT
>ERZ773207.599-NODE-599-length-13302-cov-12.744621_pt1 | contig 13302 bp, 9 predicted proteins | sample MGYA00580997_ERZ773207 | MGnify/ENA primary metagenome ERZ773207 (study PRJEB29015, sample SAMEA2738170) | human oral metagenome | biome: human oral; feature: human-associated habitat; material: saliva | place: China | collected 2239 ... | reverse complement strand
CGCGCGTCATGGGCTACTTCCGCCCGGTCCAGTCCTTCAACATCGGCAAGAAGGGAGAATACAACGAGCGCCAGATGTTCTCCGAGGACGCCGCAGACGCGCACGGTGAACTTGTCAGCGCCTTCCCTCCCGCGGGGAGCCGCTGACGTGAGTCCGTCCCTGAATAACGAGGCCGGGGAACCCCGGAAGGGCGCGCTGAGCCTGAGCAGCCCCGGCCTCGTCGGGGTGCGGGCATCGCGCGAGTGGACACCGGACGACCTGCAGATCGCGGGCCTCGTCCCCATGTCGAGCGTGGACTGGCCCGGCAAATTCGCGGCGTCCCTGTTCCTGCAGGGGTGCCCGTGGGCGTGCCCGTACTGCCACAACAGCGCGATCATCGACCCGCGTATTCCGGGCGTGGTCGCGTGGAGCAAGCTCGAGGACCTGCTGGCGCGCAGGCGCGGCCTCCTGGACGGCGTTGTGTTCTCTGGAGGCGAGGCGACCCGCCAGGTCGCGCTCGGTGCGGGGATGGCTCGCGTGCGCGAACTCGGCTTCGGCGTTGGCCTGCACACCGCGGGTCCCTACCCGCGTCGCCTGGCGGACCTGCTGGGCGCGGGCCTCGTCGATTGGGTGGGCATCGACGTGAAGGCGACTCCTGAGCATTACGAGGCCGTGGCTGGCCGGAGCGGTGCCGGCGAGCGGGCGTGGGAGTCGCTGGGCATCGTCCTGGCGCACCCCGAGGTGGACCACGAGGTTCGCTTGACCGTCTACCCGGACGGTCCCGGTGACGGCCTGGAGGTTGCGAAGAAGGCTCGCGCGATGGGTGTCGAGTCCTTCGCTCTACAGCAAGCGCGAAAATTTGGCACACCGGAAGGTTTTGAGGCCTCGCGCGCCGGATGGGATGACCAGGTGCGCGCGCTCGCTGCCGATATTACGGCGCTCAATTTTGACACATTCGTCTTACGATGCGACTTGTAGGTGTTTTGCCAAATGACAGGGTACTATCGTGGTCAGAAAATACCGCAAGTTTTCACCTGTGGCGCGCACGCGCGGTATTGTGTAACGACCGCGTGACCGATGAAGTCTGGAGCACCGATGGCAGAAGAACTGCATTTCGAGAATCCTGCGGCGGCAGCCCAGGACCCGTCGACCGACGCCGAGTCGCTGCGGCAACTGGCGTACCGCTACCCTGAGCTGCGTCCGCTAGTCGCCGCGCATCCCCATGCCTACCGCGGGCTGCTGGAATGGCTGCACCAGTTCAACGACCCGCAGGTCAACGCGACGCTCGAGGCGCGCGATGATTACGACGGCTACATTGACGCCAACGGCTGCCTGGTCATGCGCGGTGACGTATCCGGTGCCGTCGCTGGGTCAGCGATCCGCACCTCCGAGTCCGGCATGTACGTGCTGGGTCAGGGCGGCGTGGACTCCTACTCCCAGATTGAGCGCACGACCCCCTACAGCGCGGTGGCGGGCAAGAACTTGCCGGTCCCGCAGGTGGACAAGCGTGAACAGGTCGTCGCCCAGGTGCAACGCCAGTCGATCATGGGCGGCAAGGCCTCGCAGGATCCCGAGGCGACGGCGGTGTACCCCTCTCCCGTGACCAGTTCGACCTACCCGACGACCGCGTCCTCCGCCACGGCCTCGTCGAGTACGGAATCCACCGCGCAGATGCCGCGGGCCTACACGCCTACACCCGCCGCCCGGCAGCCAGCGCAGGCGGCGCAGCCCGCGGCCGCGACGGCACCGAGCGGGCGTCGCCCGTTCCCGATGATGACGATCGTGCTCGTCAGCCTGGGTGTCGTCGCGGCGATCCTCCTGGGCATCGTCATCTTCGTGTTCACTCGCGGATACGAGGGACCCACGGGCGGTTCGTCTCCGATGTCGTCGGCGTCCCCCTCGGAGAGTCCGAAGCCATCGGCGAGTGCTACCACGACCGAGGCCGTGAAGTACCCGGTACCTGCGGGAGCCGTGAAAGTCGATAGTTTCACGATGCCTTCGCGCAACATCACCTGCTCCTTCGCGGATGACGGCGTGACCTGCGGTATTGCAGAGAGCAACTGGGCCGAGGAAGGCTACCCTTCCTGTTCCGGCGGAAAAGTCGGCGTCCTGAAGGCCACGAAGGACTCCGCGACCCAGTCGTGCGAGTCCTCTATGCCGTCGGGCGGCGAGACCGTCGCGCACGGCGTGGCCGCCGCGAAGGGTGACTACGCGTGCCGCTCCACGGCCGACGGCGTGACCTGCTGGAACACGAAGTCCGGCAAGTCCTTCGCCTTGGCCCGCGCTGGCTGGATGACCGGCACGAACGGTGAAATCACCCCCGCGAATTTCGCATGGAATCAGTAGCCTGACGCGCTCGCAGAGACGGACCCCCGAGGAAATTCTCGGGGGTCCGCCTGTCTCTCACGCAGGATGAGACCGGCGCATGCTCGCCGGCTCGGGTGTGCTTCGGTGCTTCCTCAGTGGGGCGTCCCCGGAGGACACCCGAGGGCTACGCACGGACCCCGGCCTCGTCCCTGGGAGGCTATTGAGCCTTCTCGATGGGTCCCAGGATCAGGTTCGCCCACGCGGCGTGTAGGGACTCCTGGTCGGAGGGCTGGAAGAGGCCGGCGAGCGCGTCGCGGTACAGGCGCGAGAGCTCGTGCGTGTTGTAGTAGGCGCTGCCGCCGCACGCGCGCATTGCCTGCTCGACGGCGCGCAGCGTGGCTTCTGCGGCCGCGTTCTTCGCGGCGGACAGCTGGGGCATCCAGGAGCGGCCGCGGTCCACGCCAGCGTCGATGTCGCGGGCAAGCTCGCGGATCTGCGGGCCGACCGCGTTCATGATGAGGGCGGCCTCTGCGATGCGCCAGCGGATGTCGGGGTCGTTGGAGTAGGTCGTCTGGTTCTTCACCGAGCGGCGCGTCGCCACGTGCTCGGCGGCGACCTCGACGGCGCGCTCACCCACGCCCTGGTAGGTGGCGGCCAGGAGGATCTCGAAGTGGGAGAAGATGCCGAAAATGACGGGGTCGGCGCTGGGACCGGGGTCCGTGATCGTCAGGATGCGCTCCTCGGGCACGGTGACGCCCCGGAGGAGGGTGGTCATGGACTGGGTGGCGCGCATGCCCAGCGTGTCCCAGTCGTCCTTGATTGAGTAGCCCTCGTCAGAGCGGCGGACGATGCCGAACACGGACTTGGGGCCCTCCTCGGTCTCGGCCCGGCCGAAGATCAGCAGGCGCGTCCACACGGGGGATAGGGATGTGAAGATCTTGGTGCCCTCGAAGGAATAACCGCCCGCGTTGTTCGCGGTTGCGCGCGTCGTGGAGCCGAAGAGCACGAGGTCGTTGCCGGGTTCGGAGATGCCGAAGCCGAAGACCTCTCCTGCGACCGCGTCGCGCAGGATTTGCTCGCCGCGCGCGTTGCCGTGGGCGACCAGGTAGCGCCCCAGGCCGACGATGATCTGGTGCATGTTGATGCCCAGCGCCGTGCCGGGCGCAGCTTTGGCGAGCGCCGTCTGTTCGGCGGCGATCTCGGTCAGGCTCAGGCCCGCGCCGCCGTATTCGGCGGGGACGAACGCGGCGAGGTATCCGGCGTCGCGCAGCTCCTCCAGGTCGGCTTCGGGGTAGGCGTTGTGCGCGTCCGCGTCGGCGGCGCGCTCGTGGATGCGGGAGAGCAGGTCGGTGTCCAGGAAGCTCATCGCGGTCCTCTTTCGTGGTCGGTGCATGGACGAGGCCGTGGCCGCCTCACGCTCGAACCGCACGCCGGGTGGGCGCTCTGACCGCGCATTCGGGGGTCCGCGAGGCGGGCTGCGCGGCGATTCTGGGCGAGGACGGGAGCCTGCGCTTAGGGTGTCCTCACTGTATCGCGGAGGCGGGCGCGGGCGAGATGTAACGCTCCCGACGGGGCGTTGTCTGGCCTCAGACCGCCCCTATTCGATAGTGTTGAGACCGTGAGTACACCGAACGAGCCCATCCACACCCTCACTCCGCGTCAGCGATTCCTGCGCGAGCGTCAGGAGCGTCAAAATCTGACGTTCGCGATCGTGAGCGTCGCGATGATCGTCATTGCGGCGCTAGCGGCCCTCGTGTTCTCGGGGATCGTGTCGATTCCTTTCGGTAACAGCTTCTCCGCGAAGGTTAAGTACGCCGAAGTGGGCGATATTCCCTGCCCGACGGCGGATTCGAAGCCGGTGGCCCCCTCTCAGGTGTCGGTCACGGTCATCAACACGACTCAGCATCAGGGCCTGGCCTCCAAGGCCACGGACATGCTCACAACCGCCGGCTTCCAGACGGAAGAACCCAAGAACGATGACATCGAATATACGGGCAAGGTGCGCATTACCGCCGGAGTGAACGGTGTCGACAACGCGTACTCGGTGGCCCGATTCTTCCCGGGTGCCCACGTGCGCCTCACTGAGGCGACGGACTCCACCGTCACGGTCGAACTGGGCACGTTCTACGACGACGCGATGAGCGCCGAGGACGTCCAGCGAGTCCTGAAGTCGACCGACCCCATCGAACAGCCCGCGAAGTGCCGCCCGATGTCCGGCTCCTAAGCGCGGACGCACGAGCAACGCGGAAGGCCGCCCCTCGGGGCGGCCTTCATGCGTCAGAGCGGTCGGGCACGGCTTGTTTCACGGACCGTTTCACGGTCCGGTCCCTCAACGGTGGGAGAGCGGACCGGCTGTGCCCCGGCCTCGTATATTCTCCAGCAGTGCGTAACCGTTCGACCCGTACCAGACGGGCACGCGCTCGGGTACAGTCCACAGCGCGTCGGGGACCATGGCCTCGAAGCTGCCGTGCGACATGAACTGCTCGATCTCGGAGAGAGAACGGATCGCGATTCCGGCCACGCAGTGCGGAAAATCGCGTGCAAACGCGGCGTAGATTTCGGGGTCGCGCTGCCCGTCGTCGCCTACCAAGAGCCAGCGCACGTGCGGGAACATGCGGGCCAGGCGGCGCAGTTCGCGACGCTTGTGCTCGGGGCCGGAGCGGAACCAGCCCGTGTTCGACGGGCCGAAGTCCGTCATGAGGAAACCGCCCGCCGGGTACCCGCTGCGCTCCAGGAACGAACGAAGCGTCGGCACAACGTTCCATGCGCCGGTTGACAGATACATGATCGGAGCGTGCGTGCCCTCCGGGACCCCCTCCGACGAAGCTGAGGACATCGTCAGCGTCGTCAGCAGTTTCGCCATGCCGGGGACGGCCTCGCGTGAAGAAACGCGATCCAGGAACGCGTGCCTGGCTGCTGTGACCAGTCGCGGGAGCATAGACACCATGACGGTGTCGTCGATGTCGGAGACCACGCCGAAATGCTCGTCATCGGACACGATGCGTAAGCGCACGCAGGCGGGGCGACCGGCGCGGATGCGACCTTTGCGGGGGCGCTCGTACATCGCCGAGGGCGGGGCCGGCAGCGGGGTCGCCGTGCGCAGGGTGGTCGCGAGCTTGGCGGCCGTCTCCTCGGACATGCCGAGCGCACGCACGTCGCCCGCGTGAAGGACTTGGATGGTCGCGTTATGCCAGCCGGGGTCGAGGCCGTGGCCCAGCACCGTGATGTCGACGAATCCACCGCGATCCGCGAAAGCAAGCCGACGCGCGTTGCCGACCGTGACGAGCACGGGCTGACGAGGGACCTGCGCGTTGAAGAACTGGCGCCATCCTCGGCGGGTTTGCAGCCAGGAGCGGGTATCGTCGCCGCGCGCCATGAGGACGCGGCCCAGGATACGGGCGCTGCGCTGGGAGCCGATCCCCCCGAAGCCGACGACGCCCGGGTAGAACCAACCTTTCGACATGGCACCGACCAACAGTGTGGACGCGAACTCGCCCGCACTGGCGGTCAGTGCCAGGGCGAGCGAGGGAGACTCGTCATCGATGAGAGGGGGACGGAACAACATCAGGCCAATCATAGAGCCAATGCACTGGGGAAGCGCAAGCTCCGGAGCGACGGAGCCGCAGGTACCCTATGACAGTCTGACCGCATAGTCAAGACGAGTGTCGTGCGCTAGTTGCGCGCCTGTCCGCTGCGGTGCGGGCCTCGTCGTTGAGCAGCTGTCAGAGGGGACGTCATGATGCGGCGTCACGTGTTTGTGACCGCGGTTGTTCGCTCTATGAAACGGAGGCCGGGCACGATTCTCGGGCTGGTGCTCCTGCTGCTAGTCGGTGTGGGGGTGTGTAGCCGCGCTACGCCGCTCAGTCGAGGGGCAGCGGTGGTGTCGGCTGAGCTTCGCTCTTGCGCAGTGCGGGCAGGCCGATGAGCATGAGAACGACCATCGCCCACCCGGCACCGGCCATGGTCAGCAGGCCGCCGCGCGCGCCGATCGAGTCGATTGCGGGCCCGGCGATCGCCGTGCCCAGGGAAGTGCCGAGGTTGATCGACGTCGACATCCAGGTCAGGCCCTCCGTGAGCTTCGCGGGGGAGACGGATTTCTGAATGATGACGTTGACGTTCGTCATCGTGGGGGCGCAGGTGAGGCCCGTGATGAGGATGACGGCGGCCATTGTCCAGATGTTGAAGGTCACTGGGAAGAAACTCATGCCGATCGCCATCAGGATCACACCGAACACGAAGAGCTGCCAGGTGGGTCGTCTCCACGTGCGGGCACCGTACACGAGCGCGGCAGACAGCGAGCCGATCGAGAAGAGCGCCAGGAGGATGCCGCCGAGCGCGGGGACATCCAGCTCCTCGGTGAAGCTGACCATCGAGACCTCCATCGCGCCGAACGTCATGCCCATGCCGATGTAGGTGGTTGCCATGACGAGGACGACGGGCTTGCGGATGACGGACTCGCGCGGGGCATTCGGGTCGTAGGGAATGATCGCGGGCTCGGAGTCGCTGCGCGACAGGAAGAGTGTGCCGCCCACAGCCAGGGCGACGATGGAGATGGCGAGGCCGGTGCCGGGGTGTAGGACAGTGCCGAGGACCGTGGAGAGCACGGGACCCACGATGTACACGAACTCGTCGACCGCAGACTCGAGGGCGTAGGCGGTCGTCAGCTGGCCCGGCTTGTGCAGGATCGTCGACCAACGCGAGCGCACGAGGGCACCGGGCGCACCCCACGTGGCACCCGCGAGGGCAGCCGGAATGAAGAGCAACCATTCGGGGGCATGCATGAAGACGGCTGCGACGAGGCCGCACATCGACAGGGTCGCGATGACCCACGCGGGACCCATGACGCGCAACTGCCCGTGGCGGTCGACGCGGCGCGCGAGGACCGGCGCGCAGATCGCCATGACGATGATGTTGACGGCTGAGACAGCGCCGGCCAGCGTGTAGTTGCCGTACTCGGCGCGCACCATGAGGATTGTCGACAGACCCACCATGGACATCGGCAGACGCAGAACCAGCCCGGCAGCAGAAAACTTCCAGGCCTGACGGTAACGCAAAATGTCGAGATAGGTACCCAGCATCCCACTATTTTATCGTCGGTCGGAGGACGGCAGCGCCGGTCGCAATGGGGCGTAGCTAACCCCCTTCCGCGCGTGAGAGTGGGACGCAGCCACGGCCTCGTCGATGAGGGACGAGGCCGTGGCCGGGAGAGCGAAAAGGCTCAGTCACTCACCTCGAAGACGCCGGTCTGGCCCTTTTCCGCCAGGGAGAGAGCGTGGTTGACGAAAGAGTAGTGGCCGGCCTCCAGCGGCCCGAACTCGACGAAGCCGCCCTCGGCGGCACCCAGGGAGAGGACCTGTCCCCAGCCGCCACCGCTACCGCCGCCGCGGATCACGTAGGCGCCCTCGCGCCACACGGTGTCGAACTGGGTGCCCACGACGTGGAAGGTGGTCGCCAGGTTGGGACCCGCGTCCATGACCCACACGCGTACGCGCTCGTTGGTCCTGATCTGGATGGGGTGGGCCTTGTACTGGAAGGGCACGCCGTTGAAGGCCATTGCGTTGGGCTGCAGGGCCGACAGAAGTGAGGCGTCGGCGCTCTGCCCGTCCGTGCCCAGGTAGAGCTCGGAGGCGATCATGACGTACTCGCGATCAACCGTGTCCAGGTCGGTCGGGTCGATGATGACGGCACCGAACATGCCGTTCGCGATGTGCATCGACATCGGCGCGGTCGAGCAATGGTAGAGCCAGATGCCCGCGTTCTTCGCGACGAAGGTGTACTCGAGGCTCTGCCCGGGCTCGATCGAGTGCATGACGTTGTCGGGAGCGACGAGGCCCGCGTGGAAGTCCAGCGAGTGGCTCATCGTTCCGTTGTTGACGAGCGTGATGTGGAAGGTGTCGCCGATGTGTCCGCGCAGAATCGGTCCGGGGGCGTCCCCGTTGAAGGTCCACGTCTGGCGGGTCAGCGTGTCGGTGACGTTGGTCGTCTGCTCGGTGACCGTGAACGTGTAGGAGCGCTCGGTCTCGCTTGTGGCCGGCGGTAGGACCGGGTCGTGCGGGGTGATCGTTGCCGCGTAGTCCGTCAGGGCCGTCGGGCTGGCGGGTCCTGCGGCGGCCTCCTGGCCGTGGTCGTGTCCCGCGTGGCTGCCGTGGCTACCCGAGGCTGAGGCCCCCGAGGAGGACGAGGAAGCGCCCGTTGCCTGCACGTGCAGGGTCATACCCATCTCGCGGTGACCCGGCAAGGAACACCAGCCCTCAACGTCCCCGGCGATGATGCCGAGGTCCAGCTCTTTCGTCTCGCCGGTGGCGAGCGACCCGGAGGATACGCCCGTCTCGAACACCAGATCGTGACGCTGATCCCCCGAGTTCGTGAAGTCGATGATGAGGCGGTCGCCAACTGGCACTTCGATGTGGTTGGGAGTGAAGGCCATACCCTTGACGCCCACCGACACGCGGGTCGTATGCCCGGTCGGCGTCACGGACGAGGCCGTGGCCGCGGTACCCGTTCCCGTGCCCTGCGTAGTGGGTGCGGTGGGGTTGGACAGGAAGATAGCGAGGGCAAGCGCCACGACGGAGACGACACCGATGATTGCGCCCGCCGTGCGGCTCACGGGCGAGTGGTCGCCCGCAGGGCTCATGCGCAGCTTGGGGACTCCCGTCGCACCGCCCTTCGACGCTGATGCCTTCGGGACGGACGTCTTCGGGTTCTTGCCTCCCGACGGCGACGCAGACAGGTTCAGGTCAGCCACGGCGGCCTCCTTGCGTGGTGGTGGGGGATTGGGCGGCGCGCTTGGCGCGCGCCTGGGCTACGCCACAGCGGGCCATAAGGACGATGTCGACGACGTAGGTGGCCAGCAGGACCACCCACGCGGCAACGGTAAGACGCTCGGCGGGGATGCCGCCAAGTGACACGACGGAGAGGGCGAACACTGCGGCCACGTTACGCGCCGCCTCCCGGATGGGAGCCCCGGCCTCGAGCACGCCGACCCCGACGCGCACTGCGGATGGGCCACCGCCGATAACGACGGGCATCAGGTAGGTGAGCGCGCCGACGAAAAGCTGGCCCAGCCCGGCCGCGCCGAGGATCGGCAGCCACGGCAGGAACGCCGCGCGCAGGCCGGTCGCATCCACGGCCTCGAAGGCGCGCAAGGACGCCCCCGCGCCCGCGACGAGAATCCAGGCGGCACCCAGCATGAGGGACCACGCCCCGTACTCGGCCGGACCCTTCACCAGCGCCACGCGAAGGAGCGGAACACCCACGCCCAGCGCCGCCGCACCCACGACGACCAACAACCCCACGGAGGCCACGCGCATCGACCCCGTCACAGCTCCCGTTCCCGCGACGAGCAGCGCAGCCACCCACAGGGGCAGGGCACTCGTCGCGAAAGACACGGCCAGCGGATCCATGCGCGTGCGCATCGCGGTCGGTCCCAGCGTCACCAGGGTCCCGCCCATCGTCAGGCCCACCCAGCCGGCGACACCCGCCAGCGCATGGGTGACCGTCAGACGATCCCGGGCCGAGGCCAGCCACGCGGGAACATCCGCGTCAAACATAGCCACCGTCACGAAACCAGCCAGCGTCGCGCCGACCACCAGGAAAAACGCCGCCGCAATGTAGTAACGAATAATCACCGCGAAACGCGACGCCAGGCGCTCGCGGGACGCGGTGAGCAGCGCCCACCCGTGCCAGGCTGCGATCACGCCGACCGCGGTCGCACCCGTGACAGTCGCGTGCCACATGCCTGACCACATGCCGCCGATGAGGAGCAGCAGGGAAAGGTTGAAGGCCATGATGCGCACGGTGTTGTCACGCCCGGCGCGCCGATCATCCGGGGCCAGGTGCGCGAGGGCACGCGTGAAGTACCAGGACCACTGGAAGATCCCGTTCGACAAAACGCCCAGGGTCACCAGGTGGATCGTCGTCCACAGGTTCTGCGGGATGCGGCCTCGTGCGACGATGGTGACCGCAGCGGCAACGGCCGCCACGCACATCCACACCGTGGTTACGCGGTCGGTGCGGGGGACGCGAGGCTTGCTCATCGAACCTCCGTTCCGCCCGAGGAAGCGGGAACAGCGGAGGGGGAGCCGGCCTCGTCGATGATCCTGCTCTCACGCGAGGCAGCGCGCGCCCGGCGAATCGTCACCGTCAGCGTCGTGGCGACGAACAGAAGCACGCCCACGACCCCGAGTGTGCCGCCCAAGCGCCACGGATAGGCAGCCTCGCGCGCGCCCGCGAGAAGGCGCAGGGCGAGGGAAACCTGCAGGAACGCGAAGGGGACCCACATGGCGACGTGGTAGGGGACCTCGCGCCGCGCGACCGCCGGGATGATGACGGGTGCGTGTGCGAGCAGCATCGAGACGACGAAACCGATCGTGATCGCGTGGACGCCGGCGTCGTAGCCGTACCCGTCGAAGGCCGGGGGTGCGCTGATCCACATCAGCGCGGGCACGAGCGCCCACGCATACCCGCTCAGCATGCACACGGCGGCCAGGCGCGGCAGGCCCTGCATGCGCACGGTGCCGCGCGCGACGTCGTGCCACGCGGTGTCGGCCATGAGGACTGCGAGGAAGAGGCCGATCAGCGGGTATCCGATCGCGGGGGAGTAGAGCGCGGCGGTCAGGGCGACCATGAGGGAGGCGCACTCGGCGGTGATGCGCCGCTCGGTGGAACCCGACGTGAAGGCGAGACGCGCGAGTTCGACGCGCTCGCCGATGATCGTGACGATCAGGAAGGCCAGCCACCACGGCACCGCGCGCGGCGTCTCGAGGCCTCGCCACCACAGGAGGACGCCGCCCAGCCCGATGAGCGCGCCTATCACCTGGATGAGGACCGCGTGGGTGGCCTGCCTGCGCGCCCACACATAGCAGTAAATGGCGCTCAGCGCCGCCATGCCGAGCGTGATGAGGAAGCCGGGCATCATCCGCTCGGGCGCAAATCCGCTCAGATGGGCGGCCAGGAAGCGCGGGATCGGTAGGCTCGTGAGCGTGGCGCGCGCGCCTTCGTTCACGGAGATGACGATCGCGCTGATGCCGCCGGCCCCGGTCAGCAGGGGAGCGGCGTACGCCCACGCGCGCCGCCCGTCGGATTGCAGGGCGACCGCGCGCTCCAGGCAGATCGCGGTGCCCAGGAACCCGTAGATCATGAGGAGCCCGTGCACAGTCCCCAGGCTCGTCGAGGCGATGGGAGCGAGCGCTCCGAGGCGCACGAGGGAGGCGTCCAGGCCAGCGAGCAGTGCAATACCTGCGAGGAGAAGGAAAGCCAGGCGCGCCTTGGGAAGGGAAGGGATCGGCGGACTCGTGCGTGGTTTTCTTGACGAGGCCGGGGCGTGTTCGCGGGCTCTGCCGTCGCGGGCGGCAGGGCTGGGTGCCTCGCTCATGTGGGCGCTCCTGGTGTCGGTGGGCGGCGTCGGCTCACCGACGCGTCGAACTATCCCCACGGTAGCGGCCCGTGCCCCATATTTCTATGGGCAATCGCCGTGAAAATGCTCCCCGCGTGCCTACTGAGCCCAGCGGATAGCACGAAACCCCCAGCCCACAGGGGAGGGGGTTTCAGGACCGACGTCAGTCTGCCGCTCACGAGTGAGCTATTACGAGGCTCTGGTTCGTCAGGTTTCGCGGTCACCAATCATCCGAAGATGAAAGGCCCATGTCAGCCCTTGTCCTGCCCGTCAGTTTAACAGGCCGGTTGGTGCCATCGCGCCTCGTAGGCTCAGCGCGTTTCCCCTGTGATTGCGTGGGCCTCGGCACGACCGTCGGCGGTGGAGTCGGCGCGACATGACAACGGGGGTGGCGCTCACACATGTGAGCGCCACCCCCAGCAACCCGCGTGAGCGGGCAGCGTCAGAGAATCAGCCGTTCAGAGCGTCAGACACGACCTTCTTCGCGGCCTCCTGGACCTCGGCCAGGTGCTCGGCACCCTTGAAGGATTCCGCGTAGATCTTGTAGACGTCCTCGGTGCCCGACGGGCGAGCCGCGAACCATGCGGACTCGGTCGTCACCTTCAGGCCACCGATGGGCGCGTCGTTACCGGGAGCGCGCACCAGCTTCGCGACAATCGGGTCACCGGCCAGCTCAGTCGCGGTCACGTCCTCGGGAGACAGAGCCGCGAGCTTCGCCTTCTCCTCGCGGGAGGCGGCAGCGTCGATGCGAGCATACGCGGAGGCGCCGAAGCGCTCCACCTGCTCCTCGTGCAGCTGCGAGGGTGTCTTGCCCGTCACGGCCAGGATCTCCGAGGCGAGCAGCGCCAGGATGATGCCGTCCTTATCGGTCGACCACACGGTGCCATCCTTACGCAGGAACGATGCTCCCGCGCTCTCCTCGCCGCCGAAACCGACGGCACCGGACAGCAGGCCAGGCACGAAGTACTTGAAGCCCACCGGCACCTCGATCAGCTCGCGGCCCATGGCGGCCACGACGCGGTCGATGAGCGCGGAAGACACCAGGGTCTTGCCCACGGCCGCGTCCTTGCTCCAACCGGGACGGTGCGTGAACAGGTACTCGATGGCCACAGCCAGGAAGTGGTTCGGGTTCATCAGGCCGTCAGGCGTGACGATACCGTGGCGATCCGAATCCGCGTCGTTACCGGTCGCGATGTCGTAGGGGGTGTTGCCCTCGGCGTCGGGGGTCATGGCCTCGCGCAGGGACGCCATCGCGTAGGGCGAGGAGCAGTCCATGCGGATCTTGCCATCCCAGTCCAGGGTCATGAACGGCCACGCCGGGTCGACCTCGGGGTTGACGACCGTCAGGTCTAGGCCGTAATACTCGCCGATAACCGCCCAGTAGTCGATGGACGCGCCACCCAGCGGGTCCGCGCCGATACGCACGCCCGCCTTACGGATGGCCTCAATGTCGATGATCTGGTCCAGCTGCGACACGTAGAAGTCCAGGTAATCGAAAGGCTTCACGTTCGGGTCGTGCAGCAGCTCAGAGCCGGTGACGCGGGGAACGTCCTTCCACTCGCCCGAATCCAGCAGCTCGTTCGCGCGCGCCGCGATCCAGCCGGTCGCGTCCGTGTCGGCGG
>ERZ773207.596-NODE-596-length-13350-cov-3.384581_pt1 | contig 13350 bp, 11 predicted proteins | sample MGYA00580997_ERZ773207 | MGnify/ENA primary metagenome ERZ773207 (study PRJEB29015, sample SAMEA2738170) | human oral metagenome | biome: human oral; feature: human-associated habitat; material: saliva | place: China | collected 2239 ... | reverse complement strand
AGTTTATACATCAAAGCTTGGAACAAACGGAGTAGTTGCACTACGCGATGTTAACTTCAGTGTGGAAAGAGGAGAATATGTCGCTGTCATGGGCGAGTCTGGCTCAGGAAAAACAACGCTCCTAAATATACTTGCGGCTTTAGACAGAGCTAGCTCTGGAGAAGTTATTTTAGATGGAATGAATCTTTCAGCCATAAGAGACGGAGAAATTTCGGCGTTTAGACGTGACAATCTAGGATTTGTATTTCAGGACTTTAACCTTTTAGATACATTCACCTTGAGAGATAATATCTATCTGCCAAGGGTGCTTGCAGGAGCAAAGCCAAGCCAAATGGAGGCAGAGCTAAAGCTAATAGCTGAGTATCTAGGAATCACGCATATACTTGATAAATTTCCTTACGAGGTATCGGGTGGTCAAAAGCAGAGAGCAGCAGTTGCAAGGGCCTTAATCACAAACCCAAGGCTGATACTTGCAGATGAACCAACTGGAGCCCTAGACTCAAACTCAGCAGACGATCTATTAAACTTATTCAGCTCAATAAACCAAGGTGGACAGACCATTATAATGGTAACGCACAGCGTGAAAGCGGCGAGCACAGCAGGACGCGTTTTGTTCATAAAGGACGGAGAACTCTTCCATCAGATATATAGAGGAGATATGACGAATGATGAGATGTTTGCGAGCATTTCAGACACATTGACAGCCCTATCTGTGGGAGGTAAGAGAAATGCCTAGAAGCTTCACACTAAAACTCGCCGTATCGAATTTGAAAAAGAATAGAAAGCTTTACATGCCGTATATTATAGCATCTATACTCATGATTGCCGTTATATACATAATGAGTTTTCTAAGCAATAACAAGGACATTGCAAATTTTAGAGGGGCAGACTACGTTACACAGAGCATGTTTTTGGGAAATGTAATTGTATCAGGCTTTGCAATAATATTTTCTTTTTACATCAATAGCTTTTTGATGAAGCAGAGAAGTAAGGAGTTTGGACTATACAATATCCTGGGCATGGAAAAGCGACATCTAGGAAGAGTTCTTGTAGCAGAGAGTATGATAAGCTCTACTATATCCATAATAATAGGTCTAGGCGTTGGCATCTTGTTCAGCAAGCTAGCTCTAATGGTAATAACAAAGATGATAGGTGCTGGACATATAATTGCTTTTGAAGTAAATATGTATGCGGTTACGCATACAGCAGTATTCTTTGCTATAGTTTTCGCACTCGTTTTGATAAAGAACATATTATCTATAAGAATATCAAAGCCTATAGAAATGCTAAAAGGAGCATCGGCACCTGAGCGTGAACCAAAGGCGAAGATTGTTCTAAGTATAATTGGAGCTGCATGCCTAGTTGCAGGATATATGATTGCAATCCGTATAAAGGATCCTCTAGCAGCAATAATCCTGTTCTTTGTAGCGGTAATTCTAGTAATCATCGGAACATATCTACTCTTTACGACAGTTAGCGTAGCTGTGCTAAAGGCACTGAAGAAGAACAAAAGGTTTTATTACAAGAAGGCAAACTTTACAAGCATTTCAGGTATTTTGTTCAGAATGAAGCAAAATGCAGTAGGTATGGCAAACATCTGTATCCTTTCAACCATGGTTATAGTTATGGTATCTGTTACTGTATCGCTTAGAGTTGGAATTAATGATGTTATCAAAAAGATAACGCCTTCAGATGTTATTGTCAGTGTGTCGCTAGATGGTGAGCAGCTTAAGGAAAACGGTAAGACATCTAACGCACGTATAGATGATGAGCTAAAATTATTCGAAGATATGGTTGAGAAGCAGGATATCAAGCTAGTAGATACAAATGCATATGTACTCCAAAGCTATAAGGTGGAAATTGATGAAGATAGTCAAAGAATTAACTTTATCCAAGTGGCTAATAAGCAATTTCTAACCGTAATGACAGCAGAACAATACGAGAAATTTAGCGGTAAGAAAATAAGTGTATCAAAGAACGAAGCCATATCAATAGGAACAAAGCTAAATGGAAAGCTTGATATCTCTGGAATTAATCTTGATGTAAAGCAGATGAACCTTAAGGTTCCAGCATCAACTGTCTCAGCTGTATATGCTCAGTATGTGCTAATTGTGCATGATGATGAAATCGCAGATGCTATTGCAGGTGAAGCAAATAAATACTCTAGCTCCATGGGAAATATGCTATTCATGACTGCAAATATTGAGAATCGTGATGAGGTAGGTGAACAAAAGTATGCTGCTCTATCTAAATGTGTTACAGAATACTGGAGTGATAGGGGAGAAAGCTTAGGAATAACCAATGCGTATAATGTAACAAGATATGAGGCAGATAAAATGCTCGGTGGCCTAACTAATAGCTTCCTATTCCTTGGAGCATTTCTAGGAGTTGTATTTGCCTTTGCAGCCGCTTTGATAATCTACTACAAGCAAATTTCAGAAGGGTACTATGATAAGGACAAGTTTGACATGATGCAGAAGGTGGGAATGTCGGAAAAAGATGTAAGACAGACAATAAGAAAGCAAATAACTTTTGTCTTCTTTGCACCACTCATAGTTGCAATTTTGCATGTGGCAGGAGCCTTCAACATGATAAGACTTATCCTAGAAATATTTAGCATATTCAACATTGGACTTCTAATTGAATGTACAGTTATATGCGTGCTAGCATTTGCAATTCTCTACGCAGTAATCTTCGCATTCACAGCAAGAGAATACTACAGGATAGTAAGAAGAAAGATATAGAAAAATATTGAAGACGAATCAGCCCTGTAAAGCATCAAAAGCTTGCAGGGCTGTTGCTCTAAAATAAAAACATAAAATTTTCGATATAATATGTTAGTATACAATTAAATCGGATATAAATACTCTGTAAGTGTTTTGAAATTTTGGAGGAAGATGAAATGTTAGATAAGAAGATAACAGATTTACTAAACAAGCAGGTTAACGCAGAATTTTACTCAGCATATCTTTATTTGGATTTTGCTAACTACTACCATGAGCAGGGTCTTGATGGATTTGCTAACTGGTATGAGGTTCAGGCAAAGGAAGAGCGTGACCACGCTATGCTAATCAGAACTTATATTATAGACAATGGCGAGAGAATGATCTTTGATGCAATCGAAAATCCAACTCAGGAATACGATGGCATGGATGCACCGCTTCGTCTAGCACTTCAGCACGAGAGATTCGTCACAGATCTTATTAACAAGATTTACAAGGCATCACACGATGTTGATGACTACAGAACAATGCAGTTCTTTGACTGGTTCGTTAAGGAGCAGCTAGAGGAAGAAAAGAATGCTGATGATCTAATAAAGAAATTTGAGCTTTTCGGAAGAGATCCTAAGGGACTATATGCCCTCAATCAGGAGCTTCTAGGCAGACAGTATACAGCGCCTACTGTAGCAGAGTAATCTAAATCACTCATATATAAAGGACCTGCTTTTTGTGCAAATGAATCGCAGGTTCTTCTATTGAAACCGAAGATTTATGGGACTAATCAATGTTGCATAAGTATAACAAATTTTATACTTGACTAACATAGTCATTGACTATTAAAATGGCTTTAAATGATAGTTTTGAGTGGGATGTATTTTATAAAATTTATATTCCTAGTTTATAAGTTTTAAGAAAAGGAGATTAGAAAAATGAACGTATTGAAGACACTAAGAACATTGGGCTGCGGAGTTTTGGTAGGTACAGCAGGACTTAAGGTACTTGCTTCTGCAGACGCTAAGAAGGTATACACACACGCTACAGCAGCTGTAAAGCGTGGAGTAGATGAAGTTATGAAGACAGTAACAAACATCAGAGAAAACTGTCAGGACATCAGTGCAGATGCTGACGAAATCAACGAGAAGCGTTGCCAGGAAGCAGAAGCTAAGATGATTGAGGACGCTAAGGAAGTTCTCAGAGCTGCAGAAGAGAAGGCAGAGGGAGCTGAAGCATAATAGTGCTTCAGTTTTCATATAGGAGGCATTTGGATGAGGTGTAGAATATTACACGAGAGCAAGGGCAGGATGCGTGTGCAGCTAGTGCAGTACCGCATGACCTTTGAAGAAGCGGATATCCTAGATAACTACCTCAGCAGGCTTTCCGGTGTAAAGAGCGTAAAGGTTCATGAGAGAACTAAGGTTGCGATCATAGAGTTTTCAGGAGATGTTAGAGATGACATCATAGATGCATTATCTAATTTTGATTATGAATCCAACCAGGAGCTTCTCACGACAATAGCTGACAGACAGCTACAATACGAATTCGAAAACAAGCTCTGCCTACACGTAGGTAGACGTGTTTTTTCTAAGCTATTTATACCGATGCCATTAGCAGCTGGAATAACAGTTATCAAAGCAATTCCGTTTATTATCAAAGGCGTAAAGTCACTGATACATGGTAAACTTGAGGTATCTGTGCTTGACGCGACAAGCATCACAGTCTCAATGCTCAGAGGAGATTTCTCAACCGCAGGAAGCATAATGTTCATGCTTGGAGTTGGTGAGATAATGGAAGACTGGACGCATCGCAAGTCAATCAGCGACCTAGCTAAGGCCATGGCTCTCAATGTTGAGAAGGTATGGACAAGAGCTGAGGACGGAACAGAAATTCTCGTAGATGCAAATACAATTAATGCCGGTGATATAGTAATTGTAAGAACCGGAAATGTCATAGCAGTAGACGGTAAGGTCATCAGCGGTGAGGCTCACGTAAGCCAGGCTTCTATGACTGGAGAGTCAATGCCAGTGCGTAAGTATGAGGGAAGCCTTGTATATGCAGGAACTGTAGTCGAAGAGGGCGAGATTGTCATCGAGGCAGAGGGCTCACTCGGAAACAGCAAGTACGACAGAATCATCACCATGATTGAGGATTCTGAGAAGCTAAAGTCTTCGACAGAAGATAAGGCATCAAAGCTTGCAGATAGACTTGTTCCATACACATTCGGTGCGACAGCGCTTCAGTATCTCATTACAAGAGATATAACAAGGGCGACATCGATACTGATGGTAGACTTCTGCTGTGCACTTAAGCTTTCAATTCCTATCGCAGTCCTTTCAGCGATGAGAGAGGCGGGCGAGTACCGCATGACTGTCAAGGGCGGAAAGTTCCTAGAGGCAGTAGCTGAGGCAGACACGATAGTATTCGATAAGACAGGAACTCTAACAGAAGCAGTTCCAAAAGTTCACAAGGTTGTGCCTTTCAGCGATATCAATGAGGATGAGTGCCTCAGAATCGCAGCTTGTCTAGAGGAGCATTATCCTCACTCGATAGCAAACGCTGTCGTTAAGGAAGCTATGGTAAAGGGACTTGACCACGAGGAAAAGCACAGCAAGGTAGAGTACATCGTAGCTCACGGAATTGCAACTACGCTTGATGGACAGAAGGTTTGCATCGGAAGCCACCACTTCATATTTGAGGATGAGGGCTGCACAATAGACGAAGATAAGAAACAGGCCTTTGAAGATCTACCAAACGAGTACTCACATCTATACCTAGCTATAGATAAGAAGCTTGTAGCGGTAATTTTGATAGACGATCCTATCAAGCCAGGCGTAGCAAAGGCAATCAAACAGCTTAAGGCTCTCGGAATCAAGAATGCAGTTATGATGACTGGTGACAACGAGAGAACAGCAAGAGTTATCGCGGCAAAGGTCGGAGTGGACAGCTACTATTCAGAAGTACTTCCAGAAGACAAGGCTAATTTCATCAAAGAAGAACGAAGCAAAGGCCACAAGGTAATCATGGTAGGAGACGGAGTTAACGACTCACCAGCGCTTTCAGAGGCGGATGCAGGTATCGCAATCAACAGCGGTGCAGCAATTGCAAGAGAGGTTGCTGACATCATGATTGGAAGCGACGAGCTCGACGAGCTAGTAAAACTCAGAGAGATAAGCATGAAGCTTATGAAGAGAATCAAGCTAAGCTATCGTCAGATTTTGGGCTTCAATTCCTTCCTAATCGGAATGGGAATGTTCGGTATGTTTACACCGACTACAACAGCCCTACTTCACAACTCGTCAACACTTGCGATAAGCCTTCGCAACATGACAGACTTGCTCGAGAAGAAATAACAATACAAAACACCTATGAAGTAGCATCACAGCGATGCGCCTCATAGGTGTTTTTTCATCAAAATGTATTTATTTGTATTGCGCTAGCACGTGTCATGCTCCGAGACGAAAATCGACTCTTAGAGCGGCTCGACAGTATCAGCAACTAGACGACAGTACTTCTTACCGTTCTCCTCGTAAACCTCAAATATGCCTGTCACAGAGGCATTTGATTTCACCTCTGGGAATCCTTCCGGATAGGTATGACCAGGCCATACGAACTCTATACCTTGCTGGCAACATGCCTGAGCATCTGCAATTATAATCGCATAGTACTCAGTAACACCACTTGGGTTTCCCTCCTGAGCGGCGTAGACATTGAACTGACCAGACATTCTGATGCGCTTACCGATGAACTTATCAGGCTCTGTCATCATAAGATATACCTGAGAGTAGACGACATTAGCGTTCAAATTATTTAGGTCAACATCTATCTTATTGCCCTTGGTCTTAGACTTGCTCTTGCTAGATTTGCCTTTTCCGGCGTCGCCGGCGACCTCTTTCTTACTTACTTCTTTCTTAGTATCACTCTTAGAATTCTCCTGCTTGTTCTTAGCATCGGAGATGATCTTGGTATCTCCGTTAGAATCCTTATCGCTTGCCTTTCCACACGCAGTTACGCCAAATGCGAGGGTGAGGCAGATGATGCATGCTAAAATCTTCTTCATATCCTTGCCTCTTTTCTCTATATTTTGCTAGCCTAGCTAGCCTTGGCTGTAATTTACCGCGCTAAGCCCTCCTTGCCGAAATCCTACCTATCAAAGTGAATACGCCAAAGAAGAACGCATCAACTGCGACTATGGTTGAGCCCACTGGAGTATTTCCGAGGATGGAAATCGCCATACCGAGGACTGCACACACGACGGATAGAATGGCAGAGCAGATTGTAACAGACTTGAAGCTGTTATATACCCTCATGCTCGAGAGCGCAGGGAAAATTACGAGCGCCGAAATTAGCAGAGAACCAACCAGGTTCATAGCTAGAACAATTATAACAGCAATCATAACAGCAATCAAGAAATTGTACAGCTTGACATTTGTGCCAGCAGACATCGCAAAGTTCTCATCAAAGGTAACTGCAAAGATCTTGTTATATAAGAAGATGAAAATCGCTACAACTATGATGGAAAGCACCACGCATAGCAGAACATCGCTGCTTTTAAGTGTCAAAATCGAAGTCGAACCAAAGAGGGTAACGCAAACGTCGCCCGAGAGATTCGACGAAGTCGAAAAGATGTTCAAAAGCAGATAACCAAAGGCTAGGGAGCCGACGGAAATCATCGCGATGGTAGCATCACCTTTGATCTTTGTGTTCTGTCCAGCCCTGAGAATCAAAATTGCAGATATCACAGTGATTGGAAGTATTATCAAAGTCTGATTTGTCACCTTGAGCACTCCAGCGATAGCCATGGCGCCAAAGGCAACATGTGAAAGCCCATCTCCTATGTAGGAAAAGCGCTTAAGCACCAGGGTTACACCTAGTAGGGAAGAGCAGAGGGCAATCAGGATTCCGACAATAATCGCATATCTGACAAAGGGATATTCTAAATAATGCATGAAGTCGTTAAAAAGGCTAGTCATTAGATTGCCCCTCTCTTTCTAGGAATATTTGTCCAATTGGACTGTTAATATATTCCTCGGTAGTTCCGTAAAATATAGTGTGTCCGATGTGGAGAATATGGCTTGCGTACTTCACCGCAGCGTTCACATCGTGAGAAATCATAATAATGCTGATTCCTTCCTCGTTCAAAGACTTAATGGTCTGATACATGCCCGTAGTAACCCTAGGGTCGAGGCCAGAAACAGGCTCATCTAGGAGCAGGAGCTTTTGCGTAGCGCAAAGAGCTCTAGCGAGCAAAACGCGCTGCTGCTGTCCGCCCGAAAGCTCGCGGTAGCAGCGCTTTGATAGATCAGTTATCTCCATCTTCCTCATATTTTCCTCGGCTAAAAGCTTATCGGATTTAGAGTAGAATGGACGAAGTCCCGTGCGCCCCTGACAGCCAGAGAGAACAATCTCCCTAACAGAAGCAGGAAAGTCGCGTTGAACGACAGTTTGCTGCGGCAGGTAGCCGATTTCGTTAGATTTCAGCCCATCACCCGTCTCAAGCTTTCCAGATATAGTCGGAATAAGCCCTAGGATGCTCTTGATGAGCGTGGTCTTTCCAGAGCCGTTTTCTCCGACGATACAAAGGTAGTCGCCTTTGTTCACCTCAAAGCTTAGATTTTTTAATATTATCTTGGAATCATATCCAACTGATAGATTTTGACAGATGATTTGAGCCATTTTTCCTCCTATAGATGCCTATTTGAGCGCCTCTTTTAGAACCTCGAGATTCTTTTCCATGATACCGAGGTAGGTAGCGCCGTCTTTGACATCCTTTGATGTAGTGGACTGCATTGAGTCCATAGTTAGTACCTTTTGATCTTTATTCTTAGTGTTATCTACAACTGTATTAGCAATCTTGTGATTCTTACCTTCTATAGTAAGTACATTGCCTAGTCCGAGTTCGTCAATCTTCTTAGCTAGGAAGGTGACAGTCTCAAAGCTTGCCTCTGACTCAGCTGAGCAGCCAACGAAGGCAGCGTAGTAATCTAGGCCGTAGTCGTTTACGAGATATCTGAATGGGAAGCGGTCACCGAATACCAAAGTCTTGTTCTTTGCAGAAGCAACAGCATCAGCGTACTTCTTGTCTAGATCGTCTAGCTTCTTAGCATAGCTTTCGTAGTTAGCCTGGTAGGTCTTAGCGTTGTCCTTATCAACCTCAGATAGAACATCAGCGATCTTCTTAGTGAAAATCTTTGCATTCTTGAGGGATAGCCAAACGTGCTCATCGTACTCGACTTCTTCCTCATCGCCGTCCTTAGCTTCTTCAGCATGCTCTTCTTCCTCTTCCTGCATGCCTTCCTTAACCTCTTCTTCCTTAGCCTTATCGCCCATTACGTCCATGAGGTTGATAACCTTAAGTTTCTTATTCTTAGCTTCCTTAAGAACATCTTCAACCCACTCGTCGGACTCGCCGCCAACATAGATGAAAACATCAGCCTCTGAAATCTTTGCGATATCAGCAGTAGATGGCTGGTAGCTGTGAAGGTCAACGCCCTTGTCTAAAAGCATGGTCACATCAGCCTTGTCAGCCTTATCTCCTAAAATCTGCATAACCCAGTCGTACTCTGGGAAGATTGTAGTAACAATCTTGATCTTCTTATCTTTTGTATCTTCGCCGGATTTGGAAGTGCCACAGCCACTAAGCGCGCAAACAGCAAGCACTGCGACAAGCATTAAAGTGATAATTTTTTTCATTATTTCCTCCATCAAAAATAACAGTAAAACGTAATAAATTGCACATCAAAGCGTGCAATCAAGGTTTGATCAATTAAGTTTTAGCACTGATTAGTTACGGCAATTCCCACAGATACCGTAGAAAACGGTACGCATGTTATCAAAAACAAAGTTATGATCCGCAAGAAGGTGCTCCTCCAAGGAATCAAGTGCGTCACAGGTGATGTGAAAAAGCTCGCCGCACTTCTCACACTTGCAGTGATAGTGGCGTCTGTTATGAGCATGCATGTGCTCGCCTACATAGACAAAGCAGGCAGGGCTAGATGCGTCAACGATGTACTTTTCGACAAGACCCTTGTCAACCATTCTCTCAAGCTGACGGTAGACGGTAGAGGTTCCAATGCTTTTGCCGAGCGTGCTAAAGTGCTTGCAGATCTCAGCAACCGTGGTGTGCTCGCCAGCGATTGTCTCAAGATAGCTCTGAAGCTCCTTGCGCTGATTCGTATTGTATTGTCCTTTCGCTTTCATATGCAAATCTCCTTAAATTGAAAACCATTTTCATTTTATACCCGTGCGGGAAGACCGTCAATATGAAATTCATTTTCAAATTGAAAAGACACGAAAAAATTTTTGATAAAAATATATATTTTTTTCAAATCGTAACATATGTTACCGAGTTTTGATGTAGGAGCACATATAATGGGCACATAAGGAAATCGTTTATAAATCTTTTGAGATATAGAAAAAAGGAGATCAAAATGGAAAACAAGATGTTTTGTTATCAGTGTCAGGAGACAGCCGGCGGTAAGGGCTGTACAGTTCAGGGTGTCTGTGGAAAGACTGCAGAGGTTTCAGGGCTTCAGGACGTACTAATATATGCAACAAAGGGACTTTCAGCAGTAACAACAGCACTTCGTAAGGAAGGAAAGAAGATTGCAGCAGAAGTAGATCAGATGGTTACATTCAACCTATTTGTAACAATCACAAACGCTAACTTTGATGATGAGTACATCGAGGATAGAATCGCTTTGACTCTAAAGACAAAGCAGGAGCTACTTGCACAGCTAGACGATGCATCAGTACTTCCACACGCAGCAAAGTGGTACACAGAGGATAGAGCTCAGTATGCAATCATGGCAACAGCAGCTGAGGTTGGTGTACTTGCAACAGAAAACGAGGATGTTCGTTCACTAAGAGAGCTTATCACATACGGACTAAAGGGTCTTGCAGCTTACAGCAAGCACGCAAACGCATTACTTGATTCAGATCCAGAGGTAGATGCATTCATACAGGAAGCACTAGCAAAGACACTAGACGACACACTTTCAGCAGACGATCTAGTTGCTCTAACACTAGAGACAGGTAAGTATGGTGTTTCAGGCATGGCACTACTAGACAGAGCAAACACAGGAGCATACGGAAACCCAGAAATCACAGAAGTACAGATTGGCGTTAGAAAGAACCCAGCTATCTTGATTTCAGGACACGACCTACGCGACCTAGAGATGCTACTAGAGCAGACAAAGGGAACAGGCGTAGACGTTTACACACACTCAGAGATGCTACCAGCAAACTACTACCCAGCATTCAAGAAGTACGACAACCTAGCAGGTAACTACGGTAACGCTTGGTGGAAGCAGAAGGAAGAGTTCGAGAGCTTCAACGGACCTATCCTAATGACAACAAACTGCATCGTGCCACCTAAGGACAGCTACAAGGATAGACTATGGACAACAGGAGCAGCAGGCTTCCCAGGATGTAAGCACATCGATGGTAAGTACGGCGAAACAAAGGACTTCAGCGCAATCATCGAGCAGGCAAAGCAGTGCCCACCTCCAACAGAAATCGAGTCAGGAAGCATTGTCGGCGGATTCGCACACGAGCAGGTATTTGCACTAGCAGACAAGGTAGTTGACGCAGTAAAGAGCGGCGCAATCAAGAAGTTCGTAGTAATGGGCGGATGCGACGGAAGAATGAAGTCAAGAGACTACTACACAGAATTCGCAAAGGCACTAGCACCAGACACAGTAATCCTAACAGCAGGATGTGCAAAGTATAAGTACAACAAGCTAAACCTAGGAGACATCGGTGGAATTCCAAGAGTACTAGACGCAGGACAGTGCAACGACTCATACTCACTAGCACTAATCGCACTAAAGCTAAAGGAAGTATTCGGACTAGACGACATCAACGATCTTCCAATCATATACAACATCGCATGGTATGAGCAGAAGGCAGTAATCGTACTTCTAGCGCTTCTATACCTAGGCGTAAAGAATATCCACGTTGGACCAACACTACCAGCATTCCTATCACCAAACGTGACAAAGGTTCTCGTAGACAACTTCGGAATCGCAGGAATCGGATCAGTAGAAGAGGACATGGAGCTATTCTTCGGCTAAAGCATGCAGGATGACAAATCACATATATCAAAGGAGGAGTTTCGCAAAAGCGAGCTCCTTTTTTGTTGCATTGATTTAGCAGTGGCCATCGAACGATAGAGATGAAGAAATAAGCGCCACAAAGCTGGTGCTTATGATTGAAAAAAATATAGCGAAAATAATTAAATAAATGTTATAATATTTACAAGATATTATATATTGAAACACTAAGAAACCAAAAGCGAAAGAAAAGCATAAATGGGAGGAATAAATGGATAGCAATAAGAGACCAGAAAACATGGAGAGAATCACAACACCAGCGCTTGCAGAAGCCTTCATCGAAGAGCAGCTAAAAGCCCTACGTGAGCAGATCGGAGACAGAAAAGTGCTCCTTGCACTCTCAGGCGGAGTAGACTCATCAGTAGTAGCAGCACTCCTCATCAAAGCAGTAGGAAAGCAGCTAGTGTGCGTACACGTAAATCACGGACTCCTCAGAAAAGGAGAGCCAGAGCAGGTAGTGCAGGTGTTCCGCGATGAAATGGATGCAAACCTCGTATACGTAGACGCAACCGATAGATTCCTAGATAAACTCGCAGGCGTAGAAGAGCCAGAAGAAAAGAGAAAAATCATCGGAGGCGAGTTCATCCGCGTATTCGAAGAAGAAGCACGCAAACTCTCCGGAATCGACTTCCTCGCACAAGGCACAATCTATCCAGACATCCTCGAAAGCGGAAACGTCAAAGCCCACCATAACGTAGGCGGACTCCCAGAAGACCTTCAGTTCGAGCTCGTAGAACCAATCAAACTCCTCTTCAAAGACGAAGTAAGAGTAGTCGGAAGAGCACTCGGCCTCCCATCAGCCATGGTAGATAGACAGCCATTCCCAGGGCCAGGCCTAGGCGTACGCTGCACAGGCGCAATCACAAGAGATAGACTTGAAGCCGTAAGAGAATCCGACGCCATCCTCAGAGAAGAATTCGCAAAGAACGGACTCGAAGGCAAAGTGTGGCAGTACTTCACAGTCGTGCCAGACTTCAAATCCACAGGCATCAAAGAAGGATCAAGAAGCTTTGAGTGGCCAGTAATCATCAGAGCCGTAAACACAGTAGATGCAATGACAGCAACAGTAGAGAATATCCCTTTCGAACTGATGCAGCATATCGTAGAAAGAATCACAAGCGAAGTCAAAGGCGTAAACCGCGTCCTCTATGACTTCACCCCAAAACCAACTGGAACAATTGAGTGGGAGTAACTCGGAGTAGGATTTCGGCCGAGTTACGACTACCCAGCGAGGCCGAGCGCTGCTCTGCAGTGCGATGGTCGAGCTGTAGGTAGCCCCTCAGCAAGGGTCAGGAGACGAAAGTGAGTGCAAGGCACGAAGCTTAAGTCCCTGAGCTACTGCGAGTGGGAGTGTATGTTTCGGGAAATGGCTTGCTTTGTGATTTTTAGACAAGTTATTAAACCCGAGCAATACATGAACAAAAATGTGTGTGGTTCGGGTTTATTTTATTAAGTTATGGTAGAGAGCTCACGCGATGGCATAACTGTAGGTAGCCCCTCAGCAAGGGTCAGGAGACGAGAAC
>ERZ773207.592-NODE-592-length-13363-cov-9.471371_pt1 | contig 13363 bp, 15 predicted proteins | sample MGYA00580997_ERZ773207 | MGnify/ENA primary metagenome ERZ773207 (study PRJEB29015, sample SAMEA2738170) | human oral metagenome | biome: human oral; feature: human-associated habitat; material: saliva | place: China | collected 2239 ... | reverse complement strand
GAGTTTTTCTGACCCAAGGCTTGAACCTCTTGTTTCTCAATGTCATCTTTCAACACATCCCATCCCTGGAAGGTTGGACTTTTCAAGAAATTGCCTTTATCTATGGTTTTTCCTTGATTCCTAAGGGATTGGACCATCTCTTTTTTGACAATCTCTGGGCTCTGGGTCAACGCTTGGTGCGAAAAGGAGAATTCGACAAATACCTGACTCGTCCTATCAATCCTCTCTTTCACATCCTGGTTGAGACTTTTCAGATTGATGCTTTGGGAGAACTCTTGGTCGGTGGCATTTTACTAGCAACAACTGTGACTAGCATTGCCTGGACTCTTCCCAAATTCCTGATTTTTCTAGTCTGTATTCCTTTTGCGACCTTGATCTATACTTCTTTGAAAATCGCAACAGCCAGCATCGCTTTTTGGACCAAGCAATCAGGCGCTATGATCTACATTTTTTATATGTTCAATGACTTTGCCAAGTATCCCATTTCCATTTACAATTCAGTCCTTCGCTGGTTGATTAGCTTTATCGTGCCTTTCGCTTTTACGGCCTACTATCCTGCTAGCTATTTCTTGAAGGACAAGAATGTTATCTTTAACATTGGTGGTTTGATGTTGATTTCCCTTGTTTTCTTTGTCATTTCTCTTAAACTTTGGGATAGGGGGTTAGATGCCTACGAAAGTGCGGGGTCCTAAGAAAAAACTCAAAGCCTTGTCTCAGGACAGGCTTTTTTTAGATGTTAGGAATATGCCTTGAAGTTAGGCCTATAGTGTTAAACTAGATGAAAAAAGAGACAATAAGATGAAATTCAATCGTAGTTACTCTAAATGAAAGGAAAGGGATAGAACCTTAGAATCAGATCTTGTAGGTATTTCTTTAATTCCTATTATAGGAATTATTGGAAAGATAGTGCAAAAGGAATTTTATAGAAAATTTTTTTCAAACAAAATACTGATAAAGTACAGATATTGAAAGCGTTAGATTTTTGGTTAAGTTTTGAGGTATGGTTCATGACAAGAATTTTTTTACATTCATGATATAATATGTCTATATTCTCACGTTATAGGAGGATAATCATGAAAAAACGTACCTTTCTTTGGCTGATTTTAGCACTTGTAATTTTTGGTGGAGCATGAAGAAGATATGGTTGATTTTGTAAAATCTTTAAATCATAAAGTCAAATCGGTTCAAATAAACTGGAAACAGACACAATGGGATAAAATCGAAAATGGAACTCCGCAAGGTGGTGGCTATATGTTGAAACTTAGAGGAAAGGTAAATAATAATGATAAAACGAAATTCATGGAGGTAACTGATACTGATGAAAAATAAATCAAAAAAATGGAAATGGTTTCTTTTGATTATTCCTGCATTTATGATTTTAGGGCTCATTACTATTATTCTTGATGATATGAAATCAGATGATGGAATTTACTATCTGGTAGTCAAAAATGAATCTACTAAAACGGCTTCACTAGATAAAACTTCATGGATAAAAATAGAAGGTGAGCAGATCACTATAAAGGAAGGTGGTAAAGAATATACTTACTCATTTGATACTGAGAATGAAGAATTTACTAGAGATTCGGTTCATTATTCTTGTTTGATACATGATGGGACCTTGATTCTTTTAGGAGAACAGCCACAAAAGGAATTGCCCGAATATGTCAGTCCTGAAAGTAGTTGGTATTCGGGATATGAAAAAGGTCAGGTGAAAATAACTAATTAATTGGTTTTTCTCTATATTAACGGTATCAAGTTAACAAGAATTCATGTCTAGGAGAGGACTAATTTACCTCTCTTCTTTTTTGGATAATCTGAATAAGGAAATTGCGAGATGTGCATTTGTACATACAGCAACTAAACTGTGATTAATGGATTCAGTAGCCGGTGCAAAAGCACGTTTAAGTACTCTTTTTGATAAGGCTTATCTATATGATAAATATGGGGATAAAGTCGTGGAATTTGCTGGTGATGTTTGGAATGGTACAGAGAAAGTAGTAGGTGATACGATGAAATCTGTTGGTGATACAGCTGAGAAAATATGGTACAGTGTGGGAGATGCAGTTAATGGACTCTTCTCGGGGTTAGGTAGTGTTTTTTAATAATAAGGAGAAGAAATTATGCATAATTATAAATCTTTGCTTAGTTTAGGCAATTATAAAGAGGATAGTTATTATGTAGATTTAATCACAGGTGATTTAAAAAAATCTATTTCTAATAAGGTATCTGAATCCAAAATATTTTTGTATTCTATCATTGGTTACCATATTCTAGGAATTGGGCTCTTTAAAAGCGTTGAATCTAACTTGCTATTAAGTATCTATCTGTTGATTGTATCCTTTGTTCTTTCAATAATTGCTGCAATTATTTTTAATAAACGGCTATATAAGAATACAGAGTTTGAAATGGTTGAATTTACAAGAGCTGAATTTAACGGATTTAAGAAACAAGTAAAAAAACATAACAAAACCATAGTGTCACTTACCTTATTTTTTATTGTTATGTTTTCTTTTTCAATGTTTCTATATCTTTCAAGACCTAGTGTATTCTTGTTACTAGTGATGGACTATGTAGTTTGTTTTTCTTATTTATTTTATACGAACGGATTTTTTACAAAAAGGTTCCATTTTGAAGAATATATAAATAAAAACTTTTTAAAGGAAGGAAAAATAATGAATGACTAATTTATTACCTATTGGTACTGTTGTTCGCCTTCATAATGCTACAATTGATGTGATGATTATAGGTAGATTTCCATTGTACAATCAAGAGGGTACAATTGGCTAGTTTGATTATGTAAGATTGATGAAGATTCTTGAGAAAATAAAAGAAGGAAAAGAACTCTCAGGATGATGTGAAAGCGCTCGAAGCTTATCAAAAACGCTATGGATAGCTTTTGATTATCTATACGATAAATATGGGGATAAATTCGTGCAATTTGCTGGTGATGTTTGGAATGGTACAAAGAAAGTAGTAGGTGATACGATGAAATCTGTTGGTGATGCAGCTGATAAAATATAGGACAGTGCGGGAGATGCAGTTAATGGATTTTTCTCGGGATTAGGTAGTGTATTTAATTAAAAAGGATGTACATATGGAAACAATTATTAATTTAGGGATATGGGAGAACAAAAATTATCATTTTGATTGGGAGAATAAGGTATTGCTAGAGGAAACATCTTCTCCTAATTACTGGTCTTATATTCTACTGCCTGTTATGCTGTACATTATAAATAAAATTTCTGATATATTGGCTGAAGCAGGAATATTTAATAATCAGTTAGTCCGAGTTGGGACGGTTACGATCTTAGGCGTTTTATCTTATTTTTTGGCCGCTTTGATTATCAGATTTTACCACGGAACTTTAAAATTAAAAAAATCAGAGTTGGATGGGGAACAGAGTAAGAAGTTTGTCAGATCTTTGAAGAGAAGAAGAGGGTATTTTAAATGTATTCTTAATCTTTTTAGAATCCTAACTGTAGTTGCTACTCTTTTGTTTGTCTTTGGAAATGAAACCATTGCCGTACTCTTTTTGGCGGTTAGTTTTTTAGTGATATTTATGTTCAAATTTGATTACCAACTTAATAGATGGTTAAAAATCATTAAAATAGTAGAAAAAGGAGAGGAGAATGTCTAACTTATTACCTATTGGTACAATTGTTCGTCTACATAATGGAGCGATTGATGTGATGATTATAGGTAGATTTCCATTATACAATCAGGAGGGTACAATTGGCTATTTTGATATTGTGGTATAATGGGGCAAGGACATTTTTCTTTGTTTTTCTGTTTGGCAAAAATTCGAAGACAGCTATTGGAGCTATCGCTGGGCTCTCTTGGGGAACGCTTAATCTTATCGGTTCTGTAGTTGCACCAGAATTTAAAAAGTCTGTTTATGACGGAGTTAAAAATTTTGCTTATGGTGCTGTGGACATGGTAGAATCGGGAGTGGAGTCTATCGGAAATGGGATCCACCAGGGCTTGGAGACTGTCAAAAGTGTGGGCAAGAATGTTTCTGATTTTTTCAATGGTGGTCTGAAGGCGGCCTCGTCCTTGTTTGGATAATAGGAGAAAATAAATGGATAAGATACAAAAAGATATTAACGATGCACTAGATCCAACCCGAAGACTAAACTTATTAAAGATAATTTTTGTAGCACCTTTATTTTCATTGATGATTATTCTTGGGACCTATTTTCCGATAAGCTTATTTCGAATGGCTAGTGAAGCTGGGAATGACCCAGCTATACCACTGACCTCAATGGTTACACAATTGACTTCAGTGGAAAATAACTTGATTCCCCCAAATGGTTTCTTTGGTTTTCTATTCTTATTTTGTTGGTGTTATTTTATTTGTTGTTACGTCATTACTAAAAGAAATCGTATTAAAGCGTATTTATTGACTCAGATTCTTCAGTTGATTTTATTTATAATTTTTTATTATAGTTGGTTTATAGCTATCTTGTATTTAATCCCTCTAGTAGTAATTCGTATCGTCTACTGGATTGGATTTGTATTATCACTGATTTATCTTATTTATATACTTGTTACAAAGTAGAGTGCTAGCAAGGATTATTTCTCCTCAGAATATTATAAAAAGTTTCTGAATGTTATTTTGTTCTTATGGTTATTGATGTATGGAATCAATCTCTTTACCCATGGGCTCAATCATTTCCTGGCGCATCTCTTGCTTGCTTTATTGCCAATTTCACCTATTTTACTAGGACTATTTTTGGTATCATTTTTCAAGTCCAATGTAGTAACGCTAGAAAACTTGAATGCAGTCAATAAAAACCAAGAGAAATACCGTGAGGAATATGGCTATACCATCGAAGAATGGTATGGAAAGAAGTCAAAAATGTATAAGGAACATGTGAAGAAGTCTAAAAAGAGATAAAGGTTTGTATAATTTTTATTAAAAGGAGAAAAGATGAAGAAGTTATTTGTCATCGTTTTGTTATTGATTCTTGGAGCTTGCTCTAATGGAAAGGAAGCAGGGGGAACAGAGAAAAGTACACGCGAGACAGTTGTAAATAAAGAGAAAGAATTGAGATTTGTAGTAGCGCCACAATATGAAGGTAAAACATCTGATTTAATTGAACTTGGAAAAAAATTGACTAAGGACCATCCCGAACTAGGTAGTAAGGGAAATATGGCTATCTACTTTACAGGAGCAGTCTCAGATGGTAGGGCAGCACTGATGCTCGTCAATAAAACTGACGTAGATATCAAAAAAGATTTGGAGTTTTCACTAAGCTGGTCCTATGATGGCAAAACTATTTTTGAGAATCAAAAGATTAGCTATACTATCAAGGATAGTGGTGAGTTACCTTCTTATACAACTACGTTAATTTTGTTACCACTTAATTCAGAGCAATTGGAGGTTGTTGACTCGATGTCAGATCCATCCAAGATGACACTTTCAATGTCTGATGTGAAGAGCGTAGAATAAGATAGGAGTTGAATGTGACAACAGAAACCATTTTATTTTTATTTGCTACCATCGTTATTCTTCTATCCTTGATTTTTTTATCTGGTACGTATTTCTATCTTTATTTTCGTGATAAAAAGATGGTACGTCTTGCCAAATCGTCTGTTAAGGGAACGGTTGTGGGCTATAGTAATTTTCAGTCTGGAAATCCTCCGATTGTTGAATATACGGTTAACGGAACTACTTATAGCAAGCCATTACGGTATTTTATGATCAGAACGGTTTCGCTTCCATGGGGGCCTATAAGTGCATCTGATAACTTTACAAGAGAGGATATGTTGGCGAATTCACTCACCTTTTATCGCAATTCTTTTATATCGTTTAATAACTTAATGCGAACGCATTTTCCAGTCTATTCGAAGATGACGGTATGGTATGATCCTGAAAAACCAAACAGGGCTTATGTGGAACGATACTGTGGAATCAACAAACTTTATAAATGGTTTGGCATCGGTAGTGCTATATTGTTAATCATGACCTATGTTATTGTAGTACTTGCTTATTTGTTAAAGAGATGAGGTATAGATGTCAGACGTTAGTATTGTTGAAGTAGAAGAAGAGAACCTAAGTATATCAGATATTCAGATGAAGTAGGAGAACTATATGACAGATTTGAAGCTTTATTTTTTGTTGCTATTTGCATTTTTATTACTCTGCTCATCTGTACTTTTCTTTTTCCGTTATTTTTACAAAAGAGAACTAAGGATTAAAAATTTATCTACTGCATGTGTTGAGGGAGTTGTAGTAGGATACAAGTATTCAAAACCAGCAGGTCCTCCAATTGTTGAATATAAAGTTGATGGGCGAACTTATCAAAGAAATTTGGATTACCATAGAGTTATTCTCGTATCAGTTCCTTGGAAGAGTGTACAAGCCACTTCTAGGTCGGAGTTATTAGCTCAAAAGATAACAATTTATAGAAATTCGGTCGTTTCTGTTACACGTGTCTTGGAAGATGCTTTTCCAAAGGGCTCAAAGATGACGGTTTGGTATAATCCGGCTTGTCCCAAAGAGTCCTTTGTTGAGAGATACAGTGGTATGGAAGTAGTGTATAAGCATCAAGTATGGATATGTATGGCAGCATTAATTTTAGCACCCATCTTGTTGACATTAGTATTTATATTGGATGCAATATATAAATAGTAAATTTAAGGGGAGCAATTATGTCTAATGCTAGTCAAGAAGCTTCAATTCAATCGCAGATTAGTTCAGCTCAATTAAAAAAGAGGGATATTTAGAAGAGGCAAAAAAGTCAAGGAAATATATGACGAGATAAGGAAAATTAAAAGTGAATTTGTTAAGCAAAAAACGCTGTAGCTTCTAAAAAAGATGACTATGATGATTCTTGGACTAGAAATTTGCATGATACGAAATTTGTTACACCCGCAGGTGATCTGATTTCATATTTTAATTGTAGCCAATGAAGTGGACGATAATGTAGTTAATATTTTTAGAGATACATCATTTATTCAGTTGAATGGCACATTAACAAAAGGTAGTGTAAAAGGGTTAAATATCTTTGCTTTGACAATTACAGAAATTATAAATATTTTGTATAGAAAGGTTAGTGAGCAGAAAATTTTTGACAATTTAGATGATTTTTCAGATATAGAACTTCACAGAATAGAAAACGGCTGGCGTGAAAAGATAGCGTCTGAAATTTTAGCATAGCCTGTAGGAAATGTGAGTAATTATAGGGTTTTACATAAGATAATTTGATATAGAAAGGTTTATATTCAATGATTCAAAGAGGTTCAGAGTTTAGAAAATGGGATTTACATATTCATTCTCCCTATACAGTGTTAAATAATCAGTTTGATAAACTGTCTGATGGAAGTCCAGATGTAGAAAAATTCATTCAAAAGATAAAGGATGAAGGTATCTCTGCGGTTGGATTGACTAATTATTTTAACTTTAATGATAATGATTTTAAGTTAAAGGAAAGATTGAATAAAGAAGGAATTGCAACTTTTTTAAATCTAGAAATTAGGCTTTCATATATAAATAAATCTGACCAACTTTTTGATTATCATATAGTTTTTGACAATAAATTGCCTGACATTATTATCAAAAATCTATTAGGTCAATTAAAGGCTAATATTGGTAGCACTAATAAATCTTTTAATACTTTAACAAATAGCGAAATTGAAAATGTTGCAAATATTGATTTAAGTCAATTATTGAAAGTATTAAATAATGATAAAGAGCTAAATGGGCGTTTTTTGACAGGGTTTCTTTCAAGAGGTCATGGTAGTGCTGCCAGCGATTCTGACCCTAAAAATGGTGCAGTATATGAAAATATCTGTGTTAATTCAGACTTTCTAATACATTCAAGTTGTGACAATCCAGCAACCTGTAAAGATAAAAAATGTAAACACAATAATATTTTGGTAGATAGGAAATTTTGGCTTGATAAATCACCATATGTAAGACCGCTACTTCAATCCTCAGATTCTCACTCTTTGGAACAAATAGGAAGTAAATATTCTTGGGTAAAAGCAGATTTAACTTTTGATGGTCTAGAACAAATAAAGTATGAACCAGAATATCGCATTAGTGTTGAGAAAGAAAAACCAACTCTCAAAAAGGATGAACTTGTCATTGATAAGATTCTATATAACGGTCAAGATATTTATCTATCCGAAAATCTAAATACAATTATTGGTGGTCGCTCAACTGGTAAATCAACTCTATTAAATTCTATAGCTAAAAAGCTGGGACGAGAGCTGAATGGTGATTCATATTATTTTGAAAATATGGATGATTTTCAAATTATTTGGAAAGACCAGCGAGAAGATAATTCCAGACAGATAGAGTATATACCTCAAGAGTATATGTTTGCTTTAGCCAGAGACAATAAGAAGCTTAAAGATTTGGTAGGAAGTATTATTCAATCCAAAGAAATGAACTCTGAATTAAAGAAATATGAGCAAAATTGCACTACTCTACATCTCGAAATTAGAGGGTTACTTGATAGTTATAAAGAGAACCAAAAAAATATTCATGAGCTAATTAAGCCAGAAGCAGAAAAACAAGCTACTCAAAATCGAATAAAAACATACGAAACTAAGAAAAAAGAATTATTAAATGCTAGTGAGATAACGGAGCAAGAAAGAGATTTATTTGAAAATAAAAACAAAGAATTGCAGTTATTGAAAACACAAAAAGAGATTCATGAATCTGACTTGCGATATGTATTAAGTATTCCTCCTATTACGTTTGAATTTAGAAGTTTTAGTAATTCAATCTCTCCTTCACCAGAACTTATGATTAAAATTGGTCAAATAACAGCTCGGTTGCATGATTTCGTCAGAGCACAGCAGGAACATGAAATTAGGGTAATCAAGTTAGAAAAAGAAAGTCTAATCAAAGCTAGTGAAAATAAAATTGCTGACATAGAAAATGATAACATATACAAGAAATGTATTGAGGCAATGAAAAATAATTCAGAGATAGCGAGGTTAAATTCTTTAATCAAGAATGAAGTTGATATTTTAGCTAAAATTGAGGCGTTTGAGAAACAAAGGTATGACTTCAATAAGTTAAAAGAAGAAATTCAAGAAGAAATTATTTCGAAATATAAGGAATACTCCAATATTAGAACTGAATTGTTGAATAATTTCAAGATTGAAGATGATAGTGGAGACAACTTAAAGATTTCAATCAACTTCTCTTTAATTGATTTAGAGACTGAATTTGATTATGTGAGTGCTCGAGGTCGCTCAAAACAAGACTTTATAGAAAAAATGACAGTTGCTTTTGATGAAGTTGTCGATTCAATATTTGACGAGGATAGTCTTGCATTTAATGGAAATAGGGACAAGTTCAGTCATATTGAGCATTTCTTCACTACTAATTTTTACGAATATAGTTTTGAGATTGAATATCAAGGTGATAAATTCGAGCAAATGTCTCCTGGTAAAAAAGCATTCATTGTATTAAAACTGATATTGGAATTCTCAGATAGTAAAATTCCTGTATTAATTGACCAGCCTGAAGATAGCTTGGATAACAGGGCAATATATAGTGAATTGACAAAATACATTAAAAAAACTAAAAAGAACCGACAAATAATCATAGTTACTCACAATCCCAATATAGTTGTATCTGGTGATGCGGAAAATATTATTGTAGCTAATCAGCAATCTGATAATTCTCCAAATCAAAATGGTAAGAAGTTTGATTATATAAATGGTGCTTTAGAGAATCGTAATAATAATTCTAAATCTGAATTCATACTTCAAAAATACAACATCAGAGAACATGTATGTGATATTTTGGAAGGTGGAGAAGACGCATTTATGAGGAGGGAGAAAAAATACAGCATTAGCCGTTAATTTGCTACTTAGCAGGAATAAATTTTAGCTTGAGGAAACTCGGGCTTTTTGGTTGGAGGAATGCTTGTGAGCAGTGGAGAAAGACAAAATATTTGAGGCGAATCGATTGTTTCTTGCGTTCGCTTCACCTTTCGGTTCGGGTTGGATAGCTTTGCGGTAATACCGCCGTTTCAGCTCCAATTTGGCACACGACTTATTGTGTATTTACACAATGTTTGTCTGTGTAGAGGAGGGCGGAGGAGTCTTCAAGAAATAATGAAATCAAACCAATTTCTTTGAAATTGCTTGGCCAATTAAAGGACGTTGAAAAATTTAAACAATTCTATATGGCCTATTTGTTAGACAAAGTAGGACAGTTACCGGATGATGAAGATTGGTCTATTGATTATTTGAATAGATTAAAAATACATACAAATCATAAATAAAAGGATAACGCAATGATTACTAGTAGACAACGAGAAAGATACCATGGTCCTTTGATCACACATGGTGTCAGTTTAGGTTATATTAAATTATATCCATGGATAAATTTACCATTTTGCTCATTTTTCTTTTACTGGGGTCTTATAGGTGAAACAGGAAGTCATCAGGGAGGGCTTAAAGTTCTATTTTTGACTTGTATCATTCTTAATGTTGTAGGTATGTTGTTTGCTTTTTCTAAGTTTTTGATCAATCGATTTAAATTTTTAACATTTATTCTGATTGCTTTGCTTACTTGGACGACATTAGTTTGGACCAATTTTATCGGAATGTTGATGTTTATAACAGTAGGAGATTCAAATAGTATAGAAGGAATATATCAATCTCCTCTCACTCCATTTTATGTAATATTGATGATGCTCCTTTTTATCTTTTCTTGTTGCCTCTATGCTTGGTACTATCTGCCAAAGAATCAGGGGAAAGTCTGGGCCTTTAATCAAGTAAAAGAGGGAGATAGAAACAAAACATGGTGGAATAATTTTTCTATAGCTTTTGCTGGGGTAACAATCATTCCCTCTCTCCTAACAGGCTATATTCAGATTGTTTTTGGTGTTTTATTGGGAATTTTATTGACTTTGACCCTCCCAGCTGTTATGGTAGATGCGTTTTATGCAGCTATTTACATAAGAAAGCATCCTGATAGCGATGGATTAGTTTAAAAATGAAATCATTTGTAAACATCTAAGAAAGGTGCACTTAATTTGACAATTCAAGGGAGATGAAAATTTCTTGACTTCTATACTCAGAGTTCTATACTATAATCGCAATCGCCGATTTAGCTCAGTTGGTAGAGTAAGGCACTCGTAAAGCCTAGGTTACAGGTGAACATATGACTGAAGATTTGCAAAATTAGATATATAGAAAATAACCGTTAAGCCTTTTTCTTAGCGGTTATTTCTATTATTTAATAGCATTGATATTTCATCAATTATGTCTGTTTCTGTGATTCTGGTAGAGGTTCAACTTGATTGCTACTATTTTTAATGGTGTGAATATGCTTATAATGTATTCCAGATAAGTACGAAACTTTTTGATTCAATCTTATTTTTAACATGTGTTAAAAAAAAAATTAACACATGTTAATTTTTCTTGACTTAAATTTTTTAAATTGATATACTATTTTTCAGAGAGCTAACAATTATATATAAATGTATCACTCTATTTCCTAGATAATACTTAGTAAAACTTTTTATAACAAAGGCTAGCAAAGTTAAAGTTTTCTATCTATTGGAAATTAAATAAATATGTAAGGAATTAAAATGAAAAAAAGTACAGTATTGTCATTAACCACAGCTGCAGTTATTTTAGCAGCATATGTCCCTAATGAGGTAGTTTTAGCAGACACATCTAGCTCTGAAGATGCTTTAAATATCTCTGATAAAGAAAAAGTAGTAGGTAAACAAAAAGAAAACAAAGAAAAACATGAAGATATTCATAATGCTGTAGAAACTTCAAAGGATACTGAAGAGAAGAAAACAACAGTTATTGAGGAAAAAGAAGTTGTTAGTAAAGAATCTGTGATAGGCAATAAAACTAACAATGAAAAAACAACAATCAAAAAAGAAGATTCCAATCAATACAAAGGAGATAATGCAGACTCGTCTGCAAGTAAAGACACAGAAAATCCTCAAAAAGAAGATAAACTTGTCTATATTGCTGAATTTAAAGATAAAGAATCTGGAGAAAAAGCAATCAAGGAACTATCAAATCTTAAGAATACAAAAGTTTTATATACTTATGATAGAATTTTTAATGGTAGCGCTATTGAAACAACCAAAGATACTCTGGACAAAATTAAACTAATAGAAGGTATTTCATCGGTTGAAAGGTCACAAAAAGTCCAACCTATGATGAATCATGCTAGAAAGGAAATTGGAGTTGAAGAGGCAATCGATTACCTAAAATCTATCAATGCACCATTTGGGAAAAACTTTGATGGTCGAGGTATGGTTATTTCAAATATCGATACGGGGACAGATTATAGGCATAAGGCTATGAGAATCGATGATGATGCCAAAGACTCAATGAGATTTAAAAAAGAAGACTTAAAAGGTACTGATAAAAATTTCTGGTTGAGTGATAAAATTCCTCATGCTTTCAATTATTATAATGGTGGTAAAATTACTGTAGAAAAAGCTGATGATGGAAGCGATTATTTTGATCCACATGGGATGCATATTGCAGGGATTCTTGCGGGAAATGATACTGAAAAAGATATTAAAAACTTTAACGGAATAGATGGAATTGCTCCTAATGCACAGATCTTCTCTTATAAAATGTACTCTGACGCAGGATCTGGCTTCGCAGGAGATGAAACAATGTTTCATGCTATTGAAGATTCGATCAAACACAATGTCGATGTTGTTTCGGTATCATCTGGCTTTACAGGAACAGGTCTTGTAGGTGAGAAATATTGGGAAGCTATTAGAGCGTTAAGAAAAGCAGGCATTCCAATGGTCGTAGCTACAGGTAACTATGCGACTTCTGCTTCAAGTTCTTCATGGGATTTAGTGGCAAATAATAATCTGAAAATGACCGACACTGGAAATGTAACACGAACTGCAGCACATGAAGATGCGATAGCAGTTGCTTCTGCTAAAAATCAAACAGTTGAGTTTGATAAAGTTAAGATTGGAGGAGAAAGTTTTAAATACAGAAATATAGGGGCCTTTTTCGATAAGAATAAAATCATAACAAATGAAGATGGTTCAAAAGCTCCTAGTAAATTGAAATTTGTATATATAGGCAAAGGTCAAGACCAAGATTTGATAGGATTGGATCTTAAGGGCAAAATTGCAGTAATGGATAGAATTTATACAAAGGATTTAAAAAATGCTTTTAAACGAGCAACGGATAAGGGCGCACGCGCCATTATGGTTGTAAATACTGTAAATTACTACAATAGAGATAATTGGACAGAGCTCCCAGCTATGGGATATGAGGAGGATGAAGGAACTACTAGTCAAGTTTTCTCAATTTCAGGAGATGATGGTGTAAAGTTATGGAACATGATTAACCCTGATAAAAAAACTAAAGTCAAAAGAAATAATAAAGA
>ERZ773207.589-NODE-589-length-13418-cov-3.449375_pt1 | contig 13418 bp, 10 predicted proteins | sample MGYA00580997_ERZ773207 | MGnify/ENA primary metagenome ERZ773207 (study PRJEB29015, sample SAMEA2738170) | human oral metagenome | biome: human oral; feature: human-associated habitat; material: saliva | place: China | collected 2239 ... | reverse complement strand
TTTTTGTTTTTCAAAGTATTTGGGCTGGGCGTTAATAGAAAAAATTCTAAAGGTGACTATATGCTCACTGGGATGATTGTAGGAATGTCCCTAGGTGCTTTGATAGGAATGTTTATATATCCAAAGTATGGGATAACGCTTGGTCTATCAATTGGTTTGACGGTGGGAATGTATATAGGAATGCTTATTCCAAGGAGATAGATAAGGTTAAGGTGGCATACGCTTAAAGGCTTAAGATTTAGTGAAAAATGCCTCTGGGGAGATCAGATGATTATTAATAGATATATAATAGCATATTTCCTTTTCAGTGTTTTGGGATGGGTATGGGAGAGCATATACTGTACAGCTAAGGAAAAGAAATGGCAAAATAGAGGTTTTTTGTACGGTCCACTTTGTCCGATATATGGAGCAGGCGCGATTATTGGATTGATTTACTGGGATCTAAACAATCATGGAATTATTCCAAATTTGTCATGGATTGGAGTATTTGTCGTTGGTTTCTTTGTTAGCATGGTGCTAGAATATCCGACATCGTATATACTAGAGAAGAAGTTCAATGCTAGATGGTGGGATTATACTACAGTTCCCCTAAATATTAATGGACGAACCAGTGTGCCAACTTCGATAGGATTTGGACTAGGTGCGATAGCAATAGTTGAGTTTATAATACCGCCTTTTGATGATTTTTATGACAAGATACCGCTATTCATAATCGCAGTGCTTCCAGTTATTCTTGTTGCAATATATTCATGCGACATAACTCTTACAGTTTCGCATTTGACGAACTTCCAAAGAAATGTAGCAGAGCTTGAGGAAAGCTTCCAAAATAGGATGACGGAGAGAGTAGATAATCTATTTGAAAAGCATGGAAGAGTGTATGGAAACACGCTTAGCAGAATCGCTTCGTTTAGGATGAGCGAGTCCCGAAATGGAATAGCTGAGAAAATCGTTGAAGCAAGACGCGAGTTAAGGAAGCTAAAAACAAATATTGAAAGCAAGTAATGATTTAGTTAAAATATAAATTAAATATAGTAAGATTGGAGAAAAACATGAATAAAAAAAGAGGATATAGAGCATTATCATGCATACTAGCATTTGTGATATGCATGCCGATGGTTTTTTCTGGGAAGGCATATGCTGTTGAGAGACCAGATAATAATACCGCGATGGCAGAAAACTACTGGACAGAACTAGAGGTAATAGGACTATCAGCAGAAGGTCCAGTTCCTCTTGTGCGAGGCGCTATTTCTATTGGTAATCTGTTTGAGAATCTGAGACTTAAAGTAGCTATGCCTGCACAAAGTGTGGGTGTTTACAAGGATTTTAATACAATAACATATGTTAATGGAGTAGATGAATTTGATAAATATTCACGTCCAGAACTTGTAATAAATAATGGTCCTAACGGTGACCCTAATTATCAAGCTAACAGATATCATAATCCATTTAATTTTGATTTCTACAGGGACTTTATCAGGGATAGAGAACAGTTAAATGTGTATGGGGATATATCTATCAATGGAAACACTGGAGATAGAGAAATAGCCACATACAAAGTTGGTGACAAACTCAATGTGGAGATGACTTTGGATTTGAGCAATCTCTATAAGTGGGAAATAACAAGATATTGGCAGATTATTAATGGACCTAATTCCGGAAAAAACTGGGAAACATATGGAACAGATGGACATGTTGGATCTCATTCAGCTGTATACTTTAAATTGCGTTTACCAGAGGGGATAGGTATACCGTATAATTACAATAAAGAAGATGATACATACGAGACGGCTGTAAAATACAGCATCGAAGGCTTCCCCGATAAGCGTGGGCATATTGTATTTGATAGTGAAAAAGATGGTGGTGGAGAGATCAGTATCCCTATTTCACCTAGGCTAGGAAAACTGAGAACTATGCCGGTTAAGGATTACTTTAACTATTTAAAAAGAATTGGTGTAGTAAAGGTGAAAATGGAAGGGCTTGTAATAAAATCAGATATCCCCAAAAATGAAAACCTAACATTTGAAGGAATGATTACAGGCAGTAAAAGTACAGCATTTTTCCCAACAAGTGTTAATAATATACTTCCAAGATATGAAGGAAATCATGATGACTATGTATATACTAGCCAATTTTTTGCAGCCAAGCAAAGTAATATAGGTAGAGATAAGGCGGCACAGCCAGATAAACCAAATCTTATGTCTTTCACATTCCAGGTAAAGGGTGGACCAGTAGATGAAGCATTATCTGACAATGTAAAAAGAATCGCTGGCGATGATAGATACCATACTTCACTCAGAGTTGGGAGAGAGCTGAAGAAGGTCATGAAGGGAAAAGACTTTAATGCCGTAGTTGTTGCCAACGGTGATAATTATGCGGATGCACTCTCAGGTGCATACCTAGCAAAGGTGAAGAATGCACCGCTAATACTAGTTAACGAAAATAACATGGAACAAGCTAAGAAATTCATATATGACCATCTTAATAAGCGTGTGAAAAAATGGCAAGCTAAGAGTCAGGTTTATCTACTTGGTGGAGAGAAAGTAGTGCCTGAGGCTATGAGAGAAGAGCTAGAAGAATATTTTGATATCAAGAGAATTGCTGGATCTGATCGTTTTGAGACAAATTTAAAGATACTAAAGGAAGCTGATGTTCGAAGCGGAGATTTACTAGTTTGCTCTGGTGTTGGATATGCAGATAGCCTAGCAGCTTCAGCATCAGGAAAGCCTATAATGCTTGTAGATGACAAGCTAAGCGATGAACAAAAGAAATTAATAAAATCTCTGGATAGCGGTAATGTTACAATCATAGGTGGTTATAAGTCAGTCAATAGCAATATAGAAAGCGCTTGCAAGTCATTGGCTCCTACGATAAGAATTTATGGAGAGGATAGATATACGACATCTTTAGCAATAGCAAAACACTTCTTCAATAACTCAAAGTCTGCTGTATTTGCTTATGGAGATAATTTCCCAGATGGACTTTGTGGAGGTGTGCTTGCAGAGAAGATGAATGCACCTCTATTACTGATCAATGAGAATAACTATGATTTTGCTAAGCAATACGTAAAAGAAAATACAATGAATAAATTTGTTGTGTTAGGTGGAAATAGAATGATACCAAACCGTACAATTAACTACATAGTTAAGTAAGAAGCAAATAAAAGGACCACTCATGCGAGTGGTCCGAATTTGTTTTTGATAAGTCTTTGAACTAGTTAAAGTCATCGAACTTATTCATTATTCCCTTTATTTCAGATACATTACCAATAATGGATGTTAGGCCGGAGTTCTTTATTTTTTGGACGAAGTCATTCGAGTAATTTCCGTGTACCTGTTCGTTGTTTGCACCTCTTATACTTGAGCTTTCTAGTCCATTACGACGCTCTAGATAGTCATCGACCATGGACATATTGCTCATCTCGTTAGAGGTTTCTTTTTCGTAGGTGTGACGCGCTCCAGAGTTTCTATACTTTGAGTACATTAAAGCAAAGAATATGATTGCTGGAGCCATTAGGGCAAAGCGATATGGGCTCTCCACATTAAATGGGTTGCGTCCTAGAGTTATTGCAAGGAATATACCTAGTACTTCTAGTATGATTGAAACAATCCAAAGCTTGGTCATGTTGATAGGAACACTTCCCATAGTTTCCTTGGTTCTAGCGTTCACGGCTACGTAGTGGAGGAGTTTCTTGCTCCCCTTAACCTGCATGTAGCTGTAGAGCCATACTGGTAGGTAGGCTGCCTTCCATGATTCGCCTTTTACTGTAAAGTTATCATCTTCCCATGCAACTCCTCTATCATAGTCTGACAAGGTTTGGTTTGCCGCTATTCTAGCGATATCATTTGCCTGAGTATGAACTGTGTTTCTAATCTGATCGATGTTTACGTCACGCTTTTCTGATGTGTAGCCGCGTAGGTAATTTGCATTGTATTCTACGCAGTTTTCTGTATCAAAAGGCATTATCGAGTTGATGATGTTAGTTGTCTTTTCCTTTGATGCAACGTTTAGCTTATCTGCGCTTGACTCGATTGTGAGGTCGTCTATAGTTATATCAAAGTCACGCTCAACATGATATGCATCTGCATCATAGCGCTTTTCCTCATCATCGCCCCTCTTTACAGTGTACTCTCTCACGAGAACCTCTCCTGTTCCAGAAAGGTGAGAATGTCCGTTGATATCAACAACCATGTATGGGAAGTAAACACCACAGATATTGTTTGTGGTGAATTCTCTAGTAAAGGTAGGGTGAGCAAAGAACTTTCTCTTTCCAACAAAATCCTTTATCTTAGCCTGAGCCTCTGCCTTTGATACGCTAAATGGAAGCACCATATCTGGAATAGCTCCATTAGGTATGCATGAATTGATAGATAGCATGTTTCTGCACCAGTGGCATCTAGCCTGAGGTGCTGATGCTGTATCTATAACTACCTCCGCACCACAGCTCTGGCACTTAAGAGTCATAACATCCTTTGCGTCAGCCGCTATATCAGAAGCTCCCTTTGATAGCTTAACGCCCTCTAGTTCTGAGATGTTACCATCATCCTCTGTAAACTCTGGTTCGAAGATGTGTCTACAGAAGTTACATCTGAGCTTACCTGTCTTTGGGTTTAGCTCTATGTCGGTGGAACCACACTTAGGACATTTGATTTGGCCGTCGTGACGTTCCTCCTCGGCTTCTGTTACCTTAGCATCGGCCTGGGCCATGCCATCGTTAACAAGATTTTCTTCAAAAGTTCTATCTTCCATTAGTTTGTCTCCTTGTTATCGACTAAAGTCCTAGAAGCTGCATTTTTATTCTGTCAAACTCTTCCTGTGATAGCACGCCAGCGTCAAGGAGCTTCTTCATCTCAATTAGCTTTGCAGTTGTATCCTGCATCTGAGGCTGCTCTGGCTGAGCCTGCTGAACCTGTTCTGGCTGAGCAGGCTGTGGCTGCTGCTGGTACTGTGCTTGCTGGTCATATCCCTGCTGAGGAGCCTGCTGATACTGCTGCTGTGGCTGCTGTGGCTGCTGTCCAAAGTTTGGCTGATATGAGCTTGGATTATTAGGCTGCTGTACTCCGTTCATTACATTTCCGGCTGCACCGACACCCATTCCCATGAATGCCATTCCTGAACCACCACCGTTTTCTCCAGCTGCTTGAAGACCTCTTGCAACAGACTGCTGCATGAAGGAGTTACCACGAGCGCCAGCAAGTGCATCGGCACGCTTAACGTCCTTAAGCATTTCCTTAGTATCTTCATCGTATTCGATTGATAGGATAGCAGTCTTTACGATTTCAAGACCTCTGTCCTGTCTCCACTGATATGCGCCGTCAACAGCACTAGATAGTGACTGAGCAAAACCAATCTGGTCTGACTGAATCTTGGTGATACGATTTCCCTTTGATGGGTCGTTAGTATACATTGAGAATGCTGCTGATAGACAACCTACAACCTCGTTGAAAAGCTGCTCGCCAGCTGGATTATCCATATCTGAGAAATCAAACTGAGGTGCATTCGGTAATAGGTATTCTACAGGGACAAAGTTCTTTACGAACAAAATAGGATCAACAATCTTTAGTGTATATGTGCCTCGTGTAATCGCACCAACCTGTGTTCCAAAGTATGCGTCATCCCAGTAAATCTCTGACTGTGTGCCGAACTTGTTGTTTGGAATTTCCTTTAGGTTAACATAGAATACGAGCTGCTGAGCTGCAGGTATTCCGCCAAACTTAAATCTTTCCCATGACTGCTTAACGATGGAATCGATGATTCCGTCTCCAGCAAAGATTGACTTAGAGTTTACTGAATCAGTTGTGAACTCGTATCCACCTGGTTCTGTGATTATACCTGTAATAGCACCATCCTGAACAGTGATAAGAGCTACTCCCTCAGGAACGATAATCTTGCTTCCATTTGAAATTACATTTATGCTGCCCTTAGTGTTTTCGCCTCTACCGTTGTTTGTTCCCATTGGAACTCCTGGAAATACACCAGCAGTAGCTGATACGCCTGGCATAGGACCATAAAAGTCCTTCCACTGATCTGCAAATGTGCCTCCTACAGCACCCTTAATTGCTTGAATAAATCCCATGATTATTCCTCCTAAATATTTGAATTACGTTAACTTCTATGTTTTGTGAGTTCTAAATCCACATTCCCACTATTATTACTATTATATTATCAAATCGGCTAAAATAAAAGCATATTAATTTCAAATCTTTAATCATACTATGGGAAAATACATAGATGCATCTGTTTTCAATAAAGGGGAAATATATAAAAAAATCCCCTTAATGTTTTGATATGTACCCTCCTTACTGGGTGTCCTGTAAGGAGGGTACATATCAGTTTATGTTAAGGGGATGAATAATGTACTTTGATATTATGGTTTGAGCTTAATATATAAATTAATTTGAATTTCCTTCTGCGGAACCCTCTTTTTCGGCCTTTTCCTTGGCTTTCTTTTCAGCCTGCTTCTCTAACTGCTCGCCCCAAATTGAGTGTTCTGGAGTAACTACTTCACCTTCGATGTACTCAACCTTAAAGCCCCAGTATTTAGCCCATTTTTCACCTTCACTTCCCTTAGGCGTCTTAATTATTGGACCATCAGAATCATAAGGGTATAGATATAGATTTGAAAATTCGGTAAGAGTACCAGGAATCTTGATGTACTTTAGTCTACCTTTAGTACCCTGCGCAATCTGGTTTGAGAAAATTAGGTAGTCGTTGTAAGGTGCTCCCATTTCCTTCATGCTATCTGGAATTTCTAGGAATTCTAGAGAGGTACCTATAAATAGGTGGTAACCAGTCTTTTCAACAGAATTTCCTAGTTGTATGTATTTCAAATTTTTGTTTATAACGAAAGCCTCTGTTCCAATTGTTTTTACTGAATCAGGTATAACAATTGCTTCTACATTATCAAGATGTGATATACCAGATACTCCGACAACAGTCTTGGTTTCATCGCCTTTTGCGGTTTTCATCTTTACCTTTGATGGAATAACGATAACCTTGTACTTGTCAATTTCAGGGCTCTTAACCCCCGTGATATCAACATGGTTCACATCTCCATCTTCAGAAAGGTGAAATACGAATGCATCCTGACTTGTTTCAGGGAATTTTCTGAAGTTGTCCTTTGTGACCTTTGAATTATTATCTAATTTTGTATCAGCTGACTTGTCTGAATCTCCACCCTTTGAATCGGTCTTTGCATTGCCGCAACCAGTCAAAAGCAGGACACAAACAAACAGCAGTGCTAAAGCTTTTCTTTTCATATATTCCTCCATGTTTAAAAACAATGACTTAATAAGATTTTAAATTATTTGAACGAGATGTCAACATATTTTAGCAAATATGTGTAAACCACGCTTAGAATAAATCACACACAATTTATTTGTACACATCTTGATTATTTATAGCCATAAATGGATATAATATAGGTAACAATGCATAAAACAATTCTAGGGGGCTTATTTATGTGAGCTCCAAATGGAGGTTTAAACTATGAATAGAGTAGATAATATAATCATCGGCTTCGGTAAAGCCGGAAAGACACTAGCAGGATATCTAGGAAGCAAGGGCGAGAAGACTGTTTTGGTAGAGAAGTCACCTTTGATGTACGGAGGAACTTGTATCAATGTGGGCTGCATCCCATCGAAATTTCTCGCAACAAGTGCAGACCGCAAGGCATATAGCCAGCTAGGAGATGATGAGTACTACAAGCAGGCGGTAGAAAACAAGAAAGCTTTGATATCAAAGCTAAATAAGGCAAATTACGACAAAGTCGCAGGAGTTCCTAATGTAGAGGTTATAGATGGACTTGCATCTTTTAAGGATGAGCATACTGTAAGCATCAAAACTGAATCAGGCGTTCAGGAGCTTTATGCTGAGAGAATTTTCATAAACACAGGCACGACACCTTTTGTTCCTGAAACCGAAGGTCTAGAGATAAAGGGTAGAATTCACACAAGCGAGACTATAATGAACCTTGAGGAATTCCCGCGCAGCCTAGCAATCTCGGGAAGTGGATTCATCGGTCTTGAATTTGCAGCAAGCTATGCAAAGTTTGGAACTAAGGTAACTATCATAGATAGGGGAAGCAAGATTCTTCCAAGAGAAGACGATGATGTTGCAAATGCGGTATTTGAAGCATATAAGGGTCTTGGAATTGAGTTTATCTTCGATGCAAATATAGAAAAGGTAGCGCAGGATGAAAGTGAAGTTAAAATCTCATACTCATCAAAGGGAGAAGCACACGAGCTTAGCGCAGAAGCTTTCCTAGTTGCGACAGGCAGAAAGGCAAATATCGAAGGTCTAAATCTTGAAGCTGCAGGAATTGAGATATCAGAAAGAGGATTTATTAATGTAAATGAGCACCTGCAGACAAATAAGCCACATATTTTTGCAATGGGAGATATAAATGGCGGACCACAGTTCACCTATGTTTCGCTAGACGACTTCCGAATTGTGAAGAGCTTCCTAGACAACAATGGCAGCTATACTAGAGAAAACAGACAGCCTATTGCATTTTCAGCCTTCCTACATCCAACATTCTCAAAGGTGGGATTAGGAGAAAAAGAGGCTATAAAAGCAGGATATAAGATAAAGGTCGCAAGCCTTCCAGTAAGTGCAATTCCAAAGGCAAAGATTCTTGGAGATCAGACAGGTCTATATAAGGCAATAGTGGATGCTGACACAGACAAGATTCTCGGAGTTGTGCTATACGGTGAGGAATCACATGAGGTTATAAACACTGTGGTTTCAACCATGCTTGCAAATCAGCCATATACAGTGCTAGCAAACCAGATTTTCACACATCCAACCATGGCAGAGGCGCTAAACGACCTATTTAGCTTGATAAAGTAGATCCTTAAGGGAGGAAAACTATGAACAAAAAAGTAGATAACATCATAATCGGCTTCGGAAAAGCCGGAAAAATACTAGCAAACTACCTCGGCGACAAGGGTGAAAAGACCATTTTAGTGGAAAAATCGCATGAAATGTGTGGAGGTGGATATATAAATCACGGATGCTTTCCATCAAAGTTCCTCGCTGGCAGGGCATACAAAAAGCCAGAAGGGGAAATGAAGGACGAGGAGTACTACAGAAATTCTGTAGAAACCAAGGATGAGCTCATCGAGGAGCTAAATCAGGAAAACTACGAAGAGGTAATCAGCAATAATGTAGAGGTTATCTTTGGGCTTGCCTCTTTTAAGGATGAGCACACTGTAAATATCAAAACTGCTGAAGAGGAGTGCGATGTTTATACAGAGCGTGTTTTCATAAATACGGGAGCCTCTCCTTTTGTTCCTCCAATAGAGGGACTCAAAATCGAGAAGAGGATTCACACAAATGAAACCTTGATGGATCTCGAAGAATACCCTGAGACTCTTGCAATCCTTGGAGGAGGAATCATTGGACTTGAGTTTGCAGCAACCTATGCAAAGTTTGGATCAAAGGTAATAGTCATCGACAAGGCTAGCAGACTTCTTCCAAAAGAGGATGCTGACGTTGCTGAAGAGGTTTTTAAGTCATACAAGGACCTCGGTGTTGACTTTATCTTTGATGCAGATGTTAGTAAGGTGGAGCAGGACGAGAGTTCAGTCCACATTTTCTACTCATCAAATGGAGAAAAAGGTGAGCTCAGAGCAAACGACTTTCTCGTTGCGACGGGAAGAAAGCCAAATGTTGAAGAGCTAAAGCTTGAAAACGCTGGGATAGAAAGCTCAGATAGAGGCTTTATAAACGTAAACAAGCATCTTCAGACCAATAAGCCACATATCTTTGCAATTGGAGATGTAAATGGAGGTCCGCAGTTCACCTATGTGTCCCTAGATGACTATAGAATCGTAAGAAGCTTCCTAGAGGATAATGGTAAATATTCCAGAGAAAACAGGCAGCCTATGGCTAATGCTGCATTTCTTCATCCTACATTCTCAAAGGTTGGACTTACAGAAACTGAAGCAAGAGAGGCTGGCTACAATATCAAGGTATCAAAGCTTTTAGCATCTGATATAATAAGAGCGAAGATTCTCGGTAACACAGCAGGTATTTACAAAGCTGTTGTAGATGCTGATACAAAGCAGATTCTTGGCGTAGTTCTATTTGGCGAGGACTCACACGAGGTAATAAATTTAGTTGTCATGGCGATGATAATGAAGCAGCCATACACAATGTTAGCAAATCATATGTTTACGCATCCTTCGATGGCAGAAGCGTTAAATGATTTGTTTAGTATGATATAATTTAATAAGTAAATATCTTTGATTTGTGACTTCTGGTGGATGCTAGAAGTCACTTAGCGGTTGTGAGGGATAAAGAAAGAATTAGAGGTGTAAAATGCAAGCGATTGCAAAACTTTTTCCCGTGTTTTTCGTCCTTTTGATGGGGCTATACGCGAGAAAAAAGAACTGGATTAGCCATGAGCAAAATGATGGTATAAAGTCGCTGGCTCTAGGCATATTGTTTCCATTTTTGATTTATAATATAGTTGCAGGCGCGAGTCTAGATAAGCAAATAGGCGTAGAGATAGTTTATCTTATAGGGGTTTGGATTTTGATATATTTCCTAGGAAGGCTTTTCTGCAAGATAATGCCTAAAGAACTATCCGAGCTTTCTCCGTTCTTACTTTTGACATGTGAAGGCGGAGCTGTTGCGCTTCCGCTATACATAAGTGTGGTGGGCTCGGCATACGCAGTAAACCTCATTCCTTTTGATCTAGCAGGAATACTGGTTAACTTCATATTCGTGCCTACAGTGCTACAGCTTAAGCAAAGCAATAAATTTCAGCTTTTACCACTCATCAAAAATGTGGTGTCGGCGCCCTTTGTAATCGCAGCGGTTCTAGGCTTTATCACAAATCTGACGGGGCTTCAGGATGCGCTTTTGAAAAATGAGATATTCGGGCCTCTGTACGGAAACACAATGGCTACGCTTACAGCGCCTATTGCGGTATTGATTTTGTTCAGCCTTGGATATAGCATCAATTTAAAGAAATCCTATCTAATGCCGCTTGTTAAGCTGGCAGGTATAAGGGTTTTGTTTTGCACAGGCATTATAGCTTCGTTCTTTTTGCTTTTTCCATCAAAGATGGAAAATCCAATATTTTCGTTCGGCGTGCTGCTGTACTTCTACTGTCCAACCGGATTTCCGGTACCGCTGCAGATAAAGGATATTTTGGATAGCGAGGAAAAAGAGGAATTTGTTTCGGCCTTCATTTCGATGTTCCTATTGATCGCGCTGGCTGTATATGTTGCTTTGAGTTTCTACTTTAGAGGAATGTTTTAAAAGCGGGTAAATCCTAAGAAAGAGGAGAATTATGGAAAATAACAAGTGGCCAGGAAAGCCTGGGGTAATACCGGTGACTAGCGGTAAGGCAGATGATGCCAATGTATATAATCGTGCCTTCCTTGATGGAATACATGTAGAAATGCGCGTGATAGATAGCACAGAGGTGAATACTGAGGTTGAGTTTTTCGGAAAGAAGTACGCTTCTCCAATAATGACGCCAGCGTTTTCTCACCTTAACAAGGTTATGGACAATGGCCGTACACCTATGGAGGAATACAGCCTAGCAGCTAAGGAAATGCAGACGCTAAACTGGGTTGGTATGGAGGATGACGAGAGCTATCTTTCTATCATTGAACAAAATGCAGACACCGTTCGTATAATTAAGCCCTTTGCTGATAAGGCAAAGATACTATCAGAAATTGACTTTGCTGTAAAATGCGGTAGCGCAGCAGTAGGAGTTGACATAGATCACGTGCCAGGAACAAATGGCAAATACGATGTCGTAGACGGTTTTCCTATGGGAATGGTAAGCCTCCAGGATCTAAAGGATTATGTGAATTATTCAAAGCTTCCTTTCGTAGCAAAGGGAGTTCTATCGGTTCAGGATGCACTAAAGGCTAAGGAAGCTGGATGCGCTGCAATAGTCGTCTCTCATCACCATGGTAGACTTCCGTTTGCAATCGCTCCACTACAAGTTCTTCCTTTGATAAAGGATGCGCTAGGTGATTCTGACATGAAAATTTTTGTAGACTGCGGAATGGATACAGGATATGATGCATATAAGGCCCTTGCTCTTGGTGCAGATGGTGTTTCGGTAGGAAGAGGAATACTCTCGCCGCTTCTAAAAGAGGGTAAGGACGGCGTAGTTAAAAAGATGAAGAAGATGAATGAGGAGCTTCAGGAAATGATGATGTACACCAGTGTGAAGGATGTTAAGCACTTCGATAAGACTGTACTCCATTATTAATTAGAACCTAGTTCATGCTTTTGCGAGGCGATAACTTTGACTAAGAAGCATAGAAACAAATCGACATACAAAGATAATCATAAATCAAAAGGTGGAAGACGGTCGCTTTTAGTGACCCTTTTACCTTTAATTTTTTGTGTTACCTTTGTAGCTGCATTTATATTTGTAGTTTTAACAGATGTACATCTGCCTAGTACTGAGAAAGACTTAGCAAGTAGCTCAGGAGAAGGAGAGAGTTTGCCAGATTATAAGGGTGAGACGGTATCAGCCGAACAGGGTGAAAGCTTCATATACGATAGAGAAAGCGGGAGTGTTTCGTGCGGGACATATCGCTTTGATGAAAAGGCTAAGCCGTACACGGTCATAGGAAATGGAAGCGCGCATGTATATAACCTGATCTTCACATCAAATGATGGCATCTATATTTATAATCAGATTAAGAAAAAACAAGTCCGTATTGGGAAGAACCCATTTGAGGGGAGGCTCGAAGTATTGTCAAAGAGTGTTTTCAATGATAATGAAAACATATATTTTCTAAGAGCATACGAAAGAGATTGGATAAATAGGAAATGGCTGACAGGTTATACTAAAGTGTTTTTATATTCATGGGATACTGAAGTAGTCTCTTTGGGAAGCAAGGATGGCTGGGAAAAGTTAAAAGATTTGGGAGAGACGACGGGCTCTATATGGAGAAAAAACGGAAAGTACTATTACTTTGATGAGCTCGGAAACTCCCAAGGCGTGTATGACACTGTATTTGAAATTAGAGATGATGTGGCTCTTGAAGAGCTTACTGATTCTAAGAATGATATTGATGGAGATAAGATTTCAAAGATGCAAGCTGATAATAAGCTTAAGCCTGTTTCTGGAAGGGTAGTACTTAAGGCAAGCGTGAGATACCGTGGATATTTTCTTATTATCATGTTCTTTTCTCCTTTTATACTTGCACTAGGAATTTATACAAGACACCGCAGATATAAATACTGGAAAAAGACGTAAAAAAATGTAGAAAAATGGATTAAAACTGATATAATGTTGAGTCAGAGAGAATTTTAGGAGGTTAAGATGGAAAAGAAAAGAATTGATTGGATTGGATTACTCTTTGGTGTTATTTGGTTTATCGCAGCTAAGATGCCAGGACATCCTGGAAACCAGGAAATGGTGAGTAACGCTGAGACAT
>ERZ773207.585-NODE-585-length-13463-cov-7.156548_pt1 | contig 13463 bp, 14 predicted proteins | sample MGYA00580997_ERZ773207 | MGnify/ENA primary metagenome ERZ773207 (study PRJEB29015, sample SAMEA2738170) | human oral metagenome | biome: human oral; feature: human-associated habitat; material: saliva | place: China | collected 2239 ... | reverse complement strand
TTCGAACCCCCGACCGTTCGCTTAGAAGGCGAATGCTCTATCCTGCTGAGCTACTGAAACAGTACTAAATTAGTATACCTAAAGACGAACATTCTGTCAATTGATTTTACAGCTATATTGCGACTATTCTGTTTCTTTTTCTTCGCCATCTGTTTTCTTTTTTTTAGAAAAATACATTAGCCCATAGATGACGAGCATCACCACTGCCATGATGAATACTCTCGCCGCAAGAGCAAAATTGTATAGTGCCGCTATACCACTTAAAACAAAAAATATGATAGTCATATTTCTAACAGTTTCAAGAATCGGGCGTTTTCTTCCCATTGGGTTTGGTCTATTGTCCATTCACTACTCATTTGACTCTTTCGTTTTATACATTAGTAATGCCGAAGCAATTGCAACATTTAGTGATTCAGCTTTCCCAAACATTGGAATCGTCACTACTATATCTGCAAGGTCTATCACTTCACTTGAGACACCCTGACCTTCATTTCCAACAACAATAGCGACATCCGATTTCCCTTGTAAAATGGAATAATCTTTTGAATCACGATGTAGCGCAGTCACAGCTACTTCTACACGTTGTTTTTTAAGAACTGGTAAGTATTCTCGTAAATCTGCTTGGAAAACTGGAATATGAAAATGACTTCCTTGCATTGAACGAATTACTTTATCATTATATAAATCAACAGTTCCCGCGCCTAAAACAACCGCATCAAAACCTGCTGCATCTGCTGTTCTTACAATTGTTCCTAAATTTCCTGGATCTTGAACGGTATCTAAAACAATAATGCGCCCACTGCATGGTGGTTCTGCCTGATTTTCAATGTTCACAGCCGCTAAAATCCCTTGAGTTGTCTCCGTCATTGACAACTTCTGAAAGACTTCTTGAGAGACTACTAGCACATTTATTTCTGTTTGCTCTAAAAGATACTGATAATCTTCCCTGCGATTACTTGAAACTACAATTAATTCAATCGGAGCTTTTTCTTTAATCGCTTCTTCTACAAGATGCTCCCCTTCAAGGAGATACATTCCCGCTTTTTTACGTCCCTTGGCAGTTTGGAGTTTTGCGAGTTCTTTGATTTTTTCATTTTTAGTTGAACTAATGATATCCATGCATCTACCCTTTTAATCCTTCTATTGTATTAATGAGTTTCTTTGCTTCTGCCTTTTGATTTTGATGGAATCCACATTTCATCGGTATCACATAGGTTTCTTCTTTATCTAAATAGTGAAGTGTCAACTTAGGATTGCTCAATAATTTCTTCTCTACAGAGGCTTTTTGGATACGCTCAGAAGGGATGACAATCGGTCTATTAGCTCTCCAGACGCCTTCTTTAGAAGTTTCAAAAAGAACAAAACCATCTTTTGCCCAAAAAAGTACAAAGTGACTCTCTTCTTTTTCTAAAGCCACTAAGCTATCAGCATTCGTCATTTCGAATCCAAAAAAACTAATTTGACTTTTTAAATCCTCGATGATTTCCATTCTTGTTTCCCTTCTTTCTTTTCTGTATTGGTTTCTTATCAGTTACATCTTTTCTCTTTGGTTGTGTGACTGGTTTTAATTGCCCTGCATACAGTTCAAATTGAACCAGTTTATGCTTTCCAGCAACCTTCTTTAAATCTCTAAGTTCACGATCGTTCACTAGACTAAGAACAAGGCCTTCTTTCCCCATACGTCCTGTACGTCCAGAACGATGAGTATATTGTTCCGTAGAATCCGCAATATCATAATGAATGACGATTGGTAAATCTTCAATGTCAAGACCACGTTGCGCTACATCCGTACTTAATAAGAACGGAATTTGTCCCTTCTTAAATTGGTCGATCGCTTTCTTTCGTTCTGTTTGATGTACATCACTTGAAAGAAGTGCAACTGGTACTTGATGATACGCTAACTTTTCACCGAGCAATGCAGCATTTGCAATCGAATTAACGAAAACTAATGCTTGGTTCGCATTTTCAGAGAAAGCTAACTTTCTTAATACTTCATCCCGTTTTCTTGTAGGACACTCGATATATCCATGAGTGACATTCGAATGCGTTCCATTTCCCTCAGTCACTTCAACAAAGGTTGGCAAAATATTAATCCATTTATTTACTTCTTCTAAGTTCTTATTATTTGTCGCAGAGAAACATAGTACTTGTCTTTCTGAAGGAAGCTTCTTTACAAGTTCTCTTGTGTTATTCAGTTGTTCTGCATCTAGTAAATAATCTGCTTCATCTAACACAAGTATTTCTACTTGGTGTAGCTTCAATTTACGTAGTTTAGAAAGTTCTAGTAATCGTCCAGGTGTTCCTACAACGATTTCTGGTTTTTCCTTCAGCTTTTCAACTTGTCTCTTAACATTTGCCCCACCCGCTAAAACTTGTACACGGATTTCTGGTGTTTTCCAGTCTCTAATGACCGTTCCGATTTGTTGGGCTAATTCTTGAGAAGGTGCCACAATTAAAGCTTGCAGTGTTTTATCAGCCTTTACTCTTTCCAAAATAGGAACCACATAGGCTAAAGTTTTCCCAGTACCTGTTGGTGAAATGGCTACAACATCTTTTCCTTCTTTAATCAAATCTTGTGTCTTTTCTTGTATCGGTGTTAATGTGTGGAAGCCATGTTGCTCCCAAATAGTCTTTGTATTCATAAGTTTCCTTTCCGATAACCATTGTTCTTTTGAGTCCTATTCATTTTATCGAAGAAACGGCTATACTTCAAATAGTTTCAACGTTTTTATAAAAAAAGAGAACTGCTCTTACACAGTTCTCTTTTCAAATTTCTATTAAAGCGCCATTTTCTTTTCCAAATACCGTTGCCCTTGCTCGAAAATCAAGCAGATAATCCAATAAATAATCGCCACTAAAATATAAACTGTCATATAGTTTTGTTCACGACCGCCTACAATTTTTGCATTTTGAAAAATATCAGGCAATGAAATCATCGCAACAAGAGATGATCCTTTAATCATATCCAGTAACACATTACTTAATGGCGGTATCGCAATTCTAAATGCCTGAGGAACGATTACCTTTTGTAAAGTTTGTCGATAACTCATCCCTAGTGACATCGCAGCTTCCCATTGACCATACTCCACCGCATCCATTGCCGAACGCAACACTTCAGAAATATACGCACTACTCGCAATACTAAAACAAAGAAGCGCACAGACTAAAGCTGGTAACGTTATTTTTAAGAATGGTAAACCAAAATATAGTAAGAATAAAAATACTAGTGTTGGTGTTCCACGCATAAAGGATACATGAAATGTCGCAATCCATCGTAATACACGGAATCTAGAACGTCTCATTAATACGAGAATAAAACCTAAAATCGTTCCAAATACGAAACTGGTTAATGCGACCCCTAATGTATATCCTAATCCACTCAGGATAAACCAAAAATTGTTAATTGCAATATGAATATCGAAGATTTTATTTAGCATATTAGTCTACATCTGAAATATCGATTTTTTCTGTTTTGAAGTCTTTAGGCTCTGTTACGTCTTGTCCTGCGAAGAATTGTTCAGAGATTTTCTTCAATGTTCCGTCTTTCTTCATCGCATCCATTGCTTCATTGAACTTGTCACGTAATACAGTGTTGTTTAATGAAATTGAGAAACTTGAGCTATATGGATTTGCATATACACCTTCGTTAATCTTAATATCGTATTTATCTTTAGCAAAAGCAACTGCAATTGATTGTAAGTAGTAGTCGTTGATGATTACGTCAGTACGTCCATTTACTAAATCAGACATATATACGTCATTTGTCACGTTATCATAAACCACTAATTCAGCACCAAGCTTTTTAGCAATTTTCATGTAGTTTGTACTCGCAGCACCTGCAGCTTTTTTACCCTTTACATCTGCCCAAGAAGAAATTCCTGAGTTGTCACTTCCACGAACAACCATTGAAGTAAATGAGTATTTATGTGGCGTAGTGTGTAAATATGCATCAAAGTTTTTCGCACCTTCTTCAATTGAATAGTTTGCGATATCAGTCATACCACTATCTAAAGCAGTCAGCATTCCATCTACACCCATTTCAGTAAATTCTACTTTTAGGTTTAAACGTTTTGCTACTTCCTTCATAATTTCCACATCATAACCAGTTAGTTCGTTTTTATCATTATGGAATGATTGTGGATATAAAGTACCTGCAGTTGATACTTTAATGACACCTGATTCAACAATTTTGTCCCAGTTTGCTTGTGCTTCTGAAACTGATACAGTTGTTTCTTGTGTTTTAGTCGTGTTTGCTCCGCATGCTGCTAATAATGTAGCCACAGCAACGAAACCAGCTTTCATCCATTTTTTCATTGGTTTAACCACCTTTTGTTAATTTTTTCAACATAGAAAACGATACCATACTCCCCTGTAAAATACAATGAATAAAACTTGGAAAATAAAATAAAAATGAAACAGATTTTACAACCTGTTCCATTTTTATTTTTATATAGTTATTTGCCTATTTCTTCAAGAATATTTCTGGCTACTCTTTCAGAAATTCCGATGCTTTGTAACTCCTCAAGACTAGCTTGTTTCATTGCTGTTATGGTTTTAAAATGACGCAATAGTTTCTTTCTTGTTTTGGGACCTACTCCATCAATCATTTCCAACTTCGAAGCAAAGGTATTTTTACTTCGAACCTGTCTATGGAATGTAATAGCAAAACGGTGTACTTCTTCTTGTATCCGTTGAATCAGTTGGAACGCTTGTCCTTTACGATCCAAATCGATTTCTTTATATTCTTCCCCGTAGAGTAATGTTGCAGTCTTATGTTTTTCATTCTTCACCATTCCACATACAGGAATCCCAAGACCTAATTCATCCTCTAAAACCTCTATTGCAGCTCTCATTTGAACCTTACCGCCATCCATTAAGATTAAATCTGGCAGTCTAGCACCTTCTCTTAATAATCTTGAATAACGTCTACGAATCACTTCCTGTGTTGTAGCAAATTCATGACTACCAATAACGGTTTTCACTTTGAACTTACGGTAATTTTTACGATCTGGTTTCCCATCTTTAAAGACAACCATCGCTGATACTGGATTCGTCCCTTGAATATTCGAATGGTCAAACGATTCAATAACCGATACTTTTTCTAGCCCCAAGGCTTCTGAAAGTTCTTCTAGGGCACCTTTCGTCTTCAACTGACTTTGCTCTTCTCTTCTGAATTTTTCATTTAATGAAATCTCACTATTTTGAGTCGCTAGGTCTAAGATCCGTTTCTTAGAACCACGTTTTGGTGTCATCACTTTCACATCTAGCGTTTCTGATAATAATTCTTTATCAATGGATTCAGGGACAAGAATTTCTTTTGGAAGGATATGGTTTTGGTCCTCATAAAACTGGATGATAAAAGATAATACTTCATCTTCTATCTGGTCATATATCGGAAACATTGCCGCTTCACGTTTAATAATCGTCGACTGTCTGAGTAAGAAGACTTGAATCGAAATCCAACCACGATCGACCACATAAGAGAACACATCTCGATTTGTGAAATCTGCATTCATAATGTTTTGTTTTTCGACGGTTGCTTCAATGTACTTAATTTGGTCACGATAATCCATCGCTTTTTCAAAATCAAGTCTTTCAGAAGCTTCATTCATTTTCTCGGCCAAGTCATCCTTAATCGTCTTAACATCCCCATTTAAGAAACGTTGAATCTTTTTGATTTGTGTATCATACTCTTCTTTTGAAACCTCATGATCACAGCAACCAATACACTGTCCTAAATGATAGTAGAAGCACGCTCTCGTTTCATTTTTCCCACATTTACGCAGAGGATAAATCTTTTGAATGAGCTGTTGCGTTCCTGTTGCTGCTGTCACATTTGGATAAGGTCCAAAATAAATCCCACCATCTTTTTCAACCTTATGAGCAATCACTAATTGCGGATCCTTCTCAGAAGTAATCTTCAAATAAGGGTACATCGTTCCTTGCTTTAATTTGATATTGTAGTACGGTTGATACTTCTTAATCAGGTTGATTTCAAGTAAGAGAGATTCTTTATTTGTCTTTGTTACGATGTACTCAAAATGATGAATCTCACTAACCAACTTTTCAGTTTTAGTATCATGTGCTCCTCTAAAATAAGAACGTACACGATTCTTTAGATTTTTCGCCTTTCCGATATAAATGATATCGTCATTAACGTTTCTCATAATATAACAACCTGGTAAATCAGGAAGATTTTTTAATTTACTTTCAATTAATTCACTAGCCATTCAATCTCCCTTTCTTCTCCTATCGTTGCCAAACAATTTTTTCAAATTCATTTTTTAATTCTCGGTCCATTTCATCCTTATAAACAGGATATAAAAATAATCGTACCTTTTTTTTATTCAGTAAATTTAAAGATTTTAATAGTTCTATGACCTTTACTCTTACAATATGATCTGGAAAATGAAGTAACTGCCAAATATAATCATAATCCATCAGATGAAATTGGATCATTTTATTTAAGAGTACTTCATGCCACTTAGAAAGTGCAAAAAATTGAGGAGGTAAAACCAATGTCGAGTTGTCCTTCATATAATCATATACTTCTGGTCTTACAATTTCTTTGATGTACTCTATTGCCTCTTCGATAAAGGATTTTGAAGTAGACTTCTCAATTAATTCTAATGCTGTTAATGATAAAGGATCTTTTGCTAACAATTGACTGAATTTAGAAAATCCAAGTTTTACGTTCGTCTGATTCAAGACAAATATAATTAATGCATCATCTCTTTCTGGCGATTTCACAGCAGAATTGATTAACGCTTCAACTTTAGATTGAATGGACCAAACAACCTTATCTACTAGCCCTTTCAAATAATGAAATTGATGAAATTCTTCAGAGTCCACCTCGTCACACGTTCTAAGTTCTAACGCCAAGCACTCTTTCATCCTATACAATAAAGCTATTTCTTCTATCGTTAACACTCGGTTCTTTTTCGTTAAAAAGGATAAAGGATAAATAGAATCAATCATCCATCGAATAAATAATTCATCCGTAGTTCCATGTAACAGGCAAAGTTGATAATTACGCTCAACTTCAGGAGTCATTTCATGAGCCATAATGACACGAAGTAACTGTGGGTGATACATACAACTTTTAGCGGCAATCGAACGCATAGTGACTTGTTTCATCATCACATTCAGTAAAAATACTGCATCTGCCTTGGTTCTTATTGGATAAAAGAACAAGTAAAATAATCTTCCATATCCACTAAGTGAAGGTTCAAGCTTTTTTAAGTAATTACTCCAATCATTTTCATGAATACAGTAGGACTTCGCAAACACAATATAAAATGTATATGCACTGTGCTTCTCAAAATATTGGATTTTTCTTTGGGTTAAATCGTTATTGAAGAAGACCAATAGCATAAGAGTCATTCGGAATTCTTCTGTAATGGAGGTGATTTCCATCAAAACCGTTAATCGTTCACAAAGAAATTCCTTCATTTCATCAGACAACTGATCAACGAATTGTCTCCAATGGATTAGAAGTGGTTCTATCCAATACACCACAGGGATATCAAACTTTAATACTCCTTCGCAAACTTCAATATTAGGATTTAATAGGCGCATCATTGCACTATAAAACTGAGGCAATCGATCTTGACTCTTCACTCGTTTACCAAGTGCAAAAGCGAAGAATTCTCCCTTACCATCAACGCCATCTTTCATAAACGAATATGGAATTCTAGGATACCTTTTTCTATTATGAAGAAACTCTTCATAGATGGACTGTTTAACCATTTCTATCCCCTCCTACGGTTAGAAACAAAAACACCCTTTACCTAAAACTATAATGCAACTGTATACACTTCTAATGCGACTTCTGGAGTTAAATCTCCATGCTCAGATAATTTCACTTTCTTATGGCGTGTTAAACCATCTACGAGTGCTGGAAGTACCTCTTCACCTAACCCGACATCGCTAAAGCAAATTGGAGCTCCTAATGATTTGAAGAATTCTTCAGTTTTAGAAATAGCTCCATCAACGATTTCTTCATCACTTCCGGATAAATTCCAAACACGTTTTCCGTATTGTACTAATTTATCAAATTTTTGTTGTTTTCTTACTTTCATCATTGCTGGAAGAACAATCGATAATGTTCGTCCATGGTCAATACCGTGGTTTAATGTGATTTCGTGTCCTAATGCATGTGAAGACCAATCCGTTGGCACTCCTAAGTTAATCGTACCATTTAACGCATTGGTAGCACACCACATAAATGTTCCACGGTCATTGTAATCAATATGGACTGTATCAATTACACGAGGTGAAATCTCTATTAATGTTTGTAAAATACTTTCTGCATAACGGTCTTGAAGCAGTGCACCTACTGGATACGTTAAATAATTTTCCATTACGTGGATGAAAGTATCTAATAATCCATTCACTAATTGACGAACTGGTAATGTATAAGTCAATTCAGGTTCTAATACTGAAAATACAGGGAATGTCTTTGGTCCACGGAAACTTACTTTTGCTTTTTTCTCAACAAGCGTAATCACTGCACCTGAGTTCATTTCAGAACCTGTTGCAGGAAGTGTTAGAATTGTTCCAAAAGGAACCACTTCTTGTACAGGTAATCCTTTACCCACACCCCAGCCAAATAAGTCGACAGGGTCTTCGGTAAAGAGACTTGCTGCAGAAACGAACTTAGTCCCATCAATAACGGAACCGCCACCGATTGCTAATAAATAATTGAATTTACCTGCACGTACTTTCTCAACAGCTTTCATTAAAGTTTCAAATGTTGGGTTTGCTTCAATTCCAGAAAATTCATCCCATTCACGGTCTCCTAGTGCCTTAACTGCACGATCAAATGCACCATTTTTCTTAACAGAGCCACCACCATACAATACTAGTACTTTGGCATCTTTAGGAATTTCATTATCAATATCTTCAATTCTGTTTCTTCCAAATAAAATCTTCGTTGGATTTTGGAATGTAAAATTTTGAATTTCATGTGTCATAACTTATCACCTCGTTATTTCTTACTTTAATTGTACCAAAACTAAAAGACCTATTCTAAAATATCGGCTCTAAAAACAAAATAAACTGGACAATTGTCCAGTTTATCATTCTTAGCCTTTAATTTTTGTTTCAATATATTTTTTGAGACGATCTGCTGAAATTTCTTTTTCTAATTTAGAAACTTCAATAGGGCTTAACGTGATTTCACATGTAATAACGTCATTATCATCATATGAAACAACGACTTCTCCAATATCTTCTCGTGATTCTCTCGTCACTTTAGGAAACAACGCCGCTAATTCCTTCTCAACTTCTACTGCACAATGCTCTCTTAATAGTCGAAACTGTTCTGCGATAACTGTTGGAATATAATAGCAGTCCACTAATGTCATTTCTTCATCTTTTGAATTTCGGTTTGATTTTTTAGATTTCTTCATAAATGACCTCGTTTCTTTCTTCTTTTTTAGTATACAAAAAATCGGTACAGAAGGCAAAAACATTAAATTTCTTCAAAGTTTAGGTAGCTATTTTCCAAAACGGCAAATTCATGGTAAAATAGCTATGAATTACACTTAAAAGGAGTTACTATGCTTACAATCAATATGCTAACTCGTGCAGACAGCGTTAAAGGACAAGGTGTTATGTCTGCAACAGAGGAACAAATTAATCTCGTGACAGAAGGATTACATGGATATAAAGTTGTTGTGAATCAGCTAAAGATTGCGGATATTAACCACATCCATACCATTAATCCAGATTTTCTGTTCAAATCCTTTTTAAATAATAAAAAGCAACCAACAATTGCATCAGTTCACTTTTTACCAGAAACACTAGAAAAAAGTATTTCACTTCCAAAACCAATTAAAGAATTATTCTATAAGTACGTACTCTCTTTTTATAAACAAGCAGACTACTTGGTAACTGTAAATCCACGTTTTATTGATGATTTAGAAAATTATGGTGTAGATCGTTCTAAAGTAACATATATTCCAAACTTCGTATCTCGTGAAACGTTCTATAAAATTACAGACCAATCCAAAGCAGACTTACGTAAGAAATTCGGATTGAATCCAGACAAATTTACTGTTGTATCTGCTGGTCAGCTTCAAATGCGTAAAGGTGTTCTTGAGTTTATCGATTTAGCAACTAAAATGCCAGATATCCAATTCGTTTGGGCTGGTAACTTCGCCTTTAAAGGGATTTCTGAAGGTCGAAAAGAAATCATGGAACACATGGATGATCTTCCAGATAACGTTCATTTCCTCGGTCTAGTGGAACGTGATCGTATGAACGAATTCTTTAATATGGGTGATGTCATGCTTCAACTTTCATTTGAGGAATTATTCCCAATGACGATTTTAGAATCGATGAACGCAAATATCCCACTACTCTTACGTGACTTACCAGAGTACAAACCAATTTTATTTGACTATTACTTAAAAGCAAATAGTCAACAAACGTTTAAAGACGAATTAACAAAACTAAAAGAAGACGCCGATTATTACGCAAAAGCCTGCGAAGGTTCAAAACGAGGCGAACAATTCTATTCAAAAGAAAGTATTCTAGAACAGTGGCAACAGTTTTATGATAAAGTTGCAACAGAAAGAAACTTATTATCATAAAGGAGAAATAATGACTACAGAAGAAATTAAACAAGGAAAGCCTCTTTCCCCTATGGCTCAAAAAGTCATGAATATCGCTTCGATTCTTGGAGCGATTGCGACAGTGGTCTTTATCGTCTGGGCATGGCAAAAAGGCCTCTTCACATCACAAGAGACGCTATCAGCCTATATGTTACAAGCGGGAATCTGGGGGCCACCAATCTTTATCTTCCTTCAAATTTTACAAACAGTGGTTCCAATTATTCCAGGAGCCCTCACTAGTATTGCTGGTGTCTATATTTACGGAAACTGGATTGGGAATGTATATAATTATATCGGAATTATTATCGGTTCAATTATTGCATTTTATCTTGCAAGACAATACGGTCAGCAATTTGTAAAATCAATGGTTAGTGAAAATACGTATAATCGCTATATCAATTGGCTAGATAAAGGGAAATGGTTCGATTACTTTTTCGCATTCATGATGTTCTTCCCTATTTCACCAGATGACTTCTTATGTATGCTTGCTGGTTTAACAAAGATGACTTACAAAAAATTCATCATCATCATTCTAGTTTGTAAACCATTCACATTAGCAGCCTATACCATCGGTTTAAAATTTATTATCGACTGGCTCTGGGCATACTTACCAAAATAAAAAAACAAACCCTTGAGATTTTTTTCTCAAGGGTTATTTTTTATACTAGTCTTTCTTTTTAAATACTTGAACTGTTGCAAGAACAATGCCACTAATCATTACTGAAACAGCTAATAAAACTCCAGCTAATAAGAGCGGATTTTTACTTAAGCTTCTTAACCAGTTTGCAAATGTTCCTAAGTCGCTATTCTCATCAAACGATAAGATTCCACCATTTGTTGAACTTTCTGTTGATGAAGCTTCTTCAGTCGTTGTTTCTTCAACCACTTTTGTCACTTTAAAGACATTTGACTTAATCGCTTTTGTTAAAGTTGGGAAAGTATGCTCTACTACGATTTCATCTCCAACAAGTTTATAAGTTGGTTTTTCATCGCCTTTTGTTAAAGCTTTAATATCTTTCTCCACTTTAATCTTTTGACCATCAATTTCATGAACACCAGCTTTTAATACTGTTTCTTCATGATATTCTGTAAATCCTTTTTCTAAAAGTGCATTCCCGAATTGTGCACGGTAAAATACACTCGTGTTATAGTCGCTCCAGCTACCAACACCCATTAAGACTTCAATCAGACGGCGATTTTTTCCTTTTGCAGTAATAACATGGTTTAATGCTGCATTTGGAGATGAACCTGTCTTAAATCCATCAACATCAAAATACCCTTGAGGCATTCCGCTGGCGAGTTGGTTTAATGTGTAGAAAGTTTCTTCTACAGGAGTTCCTTCCATTGTTGTAACAGCAGGTTCTCTAGTAATTTCAAGAAATTCTGGATAGTTTTTTAAGAAGTAATAAGCTAAAGTCGCTAAATCTCGAGCTGTTGTTTGGTTGTACTCATCTGGCACCCCTTCAACAACATATAATCCACGGAACGCTGAAACAACAGCCCCACTAGGGTTATAGAACTTAGAATTTGTCATTCCTAATTCTTTGGCTTTATCATTCATCATCTTAATGTATTCTTCGTTTGTTTTACTAATCGCGTGTGATAACATCACTGTTGCTACGTTTGAAGAAGGATACATCATAAGATATAGTAAATCGCGAACCGGATATTCAATTCCTGCTCTAATTTGGTTATTACTAATATCATCAATTGTAGAAATAGCTCTATCTTCTTCTGTTGCCGTAATTTTAGTATCTAATGTAAGTTTCCCTGCTTTAATTGCATCATACACAAGATACGCTGTCATTAATTTAGTAGTACTTGCTGGATCCCAAGGTTTATCGATATTATCACCATAGAGGATTTGCCCAGTCTCAGCATCTACTAAAATAGCTCCTTCAGGTTTGTAGTATTCACTAACGTCATACCCGTAACGAGCTGTAATCTCGAAAATATCCTCTTCAATTGGAAATTCTTTCGACGTTGTTGTTGTCGTAGTTTTCTCTGTTGTCTCCGTTGCTTGAGTTGTTTCTGGAGCCTCTGTCTGTTCAACAACAGTAGTTCCCTCTCCCAGTTCTTGTGTTGTTTCTTCAGCAGCAATTGGCGCTAAAGCAGAAAGTGCAAATGCACATGTCATTAATCCCAAAAGATACTTAAATTTACGTTTATCCATTCCTATCCTCCTTGTAATTCAATTTATTTTACAAAGAAATTCTTAAGATTTCAAATAGAAAGAAGCAAATTCGTAACATTTTTGTAATCTTTACGAAATTTGCTTCCAAGTTTTTTCAACATTATTCATTAATTTGTTTAGACGTTCCACTCTTCTTTCTAATATTGAGAAAATCAGAACATTCTCATCATCTAACTCAATCGTTCCTAATACAATCCCTGCTTTTTGCAACTTTGATGCAGCACACTCTAGATATTCTGATACCAAACAGTCGACAGAGCACGTTTGAAGCTCTTGTAATGCAATTCCTTTTAATAGCTTCAATCTTGGGAGTTTACTAGCTAAAGTACTCGCACTATCTCTCCAATAAATCTGCGTTGCATAGGCTTCCTTTTCAAGCGTTAAGAGCAATAGTAACCAATAGTCATCTTGCGCTTCTTCCAATAGATCTGCGAATTCATCATTCCAGTCCTCGTCATCTTCACGCAATTCTTCAATCAATAAATCAGGATTATCAAAATAGCTTTCTAATAGCTCTCTGATACGTTCGCTATGCCCAGTAATGATATCTGCAATTTGATGATAGGCTTCCTCATCAGAATCACTATCCACTTCTACAGATTCATTATAAAACGGCTCCTCCATCTCAAATTCATCTTTACGCTTATTCT
>ERZ773207.584-NODE-584-length-13465-cov-18.520433_pt1 | contig 13465 bp, 9 predicted proteins | sample MGYA00580997_ERZ773207 | MGnify/ENA primary metagenome ERZ773207 (study PRJEB29015, sample SAMEA2738170) | human oral metagenome | biome: human oral; feature: human-associated habitat; material: saliva | place: China | collected 2239 ... | reverse complement strand
GCACGTAGATTTAAAGACCAGGCACGTAAATCCAAATATCCACGTACGTAGATATTAGGGCCACGCACGTAGTCCAAACTTATCTGCCACGCGTCCACAACTTTTATCGCTACGCGTAGCAACAGTCTTATATTGGTCAGCGGGTGGACCTATATAGGTTCGCTGGCTGACCTATATAGGTTCGTCGTGCGACCAATATAGGTCCACCCGCTGACCAATATAGGTTCATATCACCCCCTCGATGAAGTGGTGCTACCTCCCTTTCGGAGCCAAGGTGGGTGACACTATGGGAGGGTAGGGAGATCTTGCGCTTGGGCGTGCTGGATGCTGCAGGGGAAATGGGTGGATGTTGTACCATATTACGCTAAGAATAGTCCATTCTTCGCTATTTGTATCTTTGTGTGAACGAACGCATCTCCCCTATGTTGTGAAGGAGAAGTGCACCTCGTGTATGCGCGAGGACCTATTATTATATAATGTATGAGTAAGACAAATTCCCCGAAGCTTTGGCAGCCCGGTATGTGGGCCTTAGCGCTCGGGATCATTGCCCTGCCTGCGACGCTACAGGCGCAAGATAAGCCCGCCGAGACGGAGATGATCATCACCAAGGATCAGTTCTCCCTCACGCTCAATGATGCTGTACGCATCGCTCTGGAGATGAGTCCCACGCTACAAGCTACCCTCCTCGGTATCGACGGGGCGAAGTATGATCAGAAGAAGAATCGTGGCTCGCTCCTGCCGAAGGTCAGCCTCTCGGGCTCCTATGGCTATATGCTCAAGAAGCAGAAGGTCTACTTCGGTGATATGGGCGGCTCGGGCTCTCCCATGGGGAGCTTCTTCCCTGATGACGGGATCGAGATGGGGCAGACGCACTCTCTGCAGGGTGGTGTCAATGCGGGTATGGCGCTCATCGCTCCGCAGCTCTGGGCTTCACTCAAGCTGGATAAGGAGGCCGTGGCGCTGGCTGAAGAGAAGGCACACGGCTCGAAGATCGATCTGGTGGCTGAGGTGAAGAAGGCCTATATGGCCGTCCTCCTCGCACAGGAATCCCTACGCGTGCTGGAGGCGAACTATGCCAATGCGCAGGCCAACTATAAGGATATCGCGAATAAGTACCAGCACGGGCTCGTCGCCGAGTACGACAAGATCCGTATGGAGACGCAGATGAAGAACGTCCTACCGAATGTCGTGGCAGCACGTACCGCCGTGCGTCTTGCCGAGGCGAAGCTGAAGGTCGTGATGGGAGTGCCTCTTGAGATCCCCATCACCGTCACCGAGCATCTGGCCGACTACAAGGATCGTGTCTATCAGCACCTCCCTACCGAGAGTGCTGCGATCTCGCTACAAGACAATAGCACGCTGCGTCAGCTCGACCGCCAGGGTCGCCAGCTTGATGCTGCACTCCACGTCAAGCGCATGGCCTATATGCCGACGCTCTCGCTGAGCTTTACCTATCAGTATAGCTTTGCTTCGGATAAACTCCATCTCGACGACCGCAAGCGCTGGAGCCCCTTCTCTACGATAGGCCTCTCGCTCGACGTGCCTATATATAATGGTGGTGCGCGTGGCAATGATGTCCGCTCCACCGAGGTTCAGATCCGTCAGCTGGCAGCTCAGCGTGTGGCTGCAGAGAGCCAGCTTCGTCTCGGGCTGATGAATAGCGTGAGTGAGCAGAAGACGGCCCTCGAGCAGTTCGTCTCTGCGCAGGACGCCGTAGCTACGGCAGAGCGTGGTCATAGTATCGCCGAGGTACGCTACAAGAGCGGTGCAGGTACCCTTCTCGAGCTGAATGATGCCGAGACAGCCCTCCTGCAAGCTCGTCTCAACTACAGTCAGGCCATCTACAACTATATGGTCGCTGTCTACTCCCTCGATGCTCTCAAGGGCGAGGGCCTTCCTGTGGAAGTGAAGTAACATCCCTTCCTTCCCTCTTTCCCATTGTACAAACTATAAGAATTAGATAAGAAGATGATCTCGCAGAAGACCATTAAGACCCTGAGCCTTGCCCTCTTGAGCGCTGGGCTCCTCGCCAGCTGCTCCTCCTCGTCCTCGAGTAAGGCTACCGAAGAGCAGAGTGCTGACACCGTTCGCCTCGTCGAGGTAGCTCCCGCAGAGATGCGTGCGCTGAACCTCTCGGAGGAGTTCACCGCCCAGCTCGAAGCTAAGGTGGTCAATAACATCACCGCGCAGGCTGGCGGTCGCCTCAAGCAGCTCCTCGTCAAGGTCGGTGACCGCGTAGGTGCTGGGCAGGCCGTGGCTCGTATGGAGGCTACGCAGGCTGCACAGGCACAGATCCAGCTCGCTGACGCTAAGACGAACTTCGCCCGTATGGACGAGCTCTATAAGGTCGGTGGCGTGTCGAAGGCGCAGTGGGAGCAGGCGAAGAGTGCTGTCGATCAGGCAAAGCTCGCCTATGGCAATGCAGCAGAGAATACCGTGCTGCGTAGCCCTATCAGTGGCTTCGTCACGGCGAAGAACTACGACAATGGGGATATGACTTCTCCCCAGCTCCCTGTCGTCGTCATCCAGCAGATCGCACCCGTCAAGGCTGTCATCGGTGTCTCCGAGCAGTATTACTCCTTCTTGAAGAAGGGCGCAGCAGCGACCCTCTCCGTCGATGCCCTCGGCGAAGAGACCTTCAGCGGTGTCGTCACGAATATCTTCCCCACGCTTGACCCCGTCACGCATACGGTATCTACCGAGATCGAGGTGGCGAATAAGGATCTCAAGCTCCGCCCAGGGATGTATGCCCGTGTGCACCTCGACTTCGGTACGAAGGAAGCCCTCACCGTACCCGACAAGGCTATCGTCCGTCAGGCTGGTAGCGGTGCACGCTATGTCTATGTCTTCTCTGGTGGCAAGGCCGTCTACCGTGCGGTAGAGCTTGGTCAGCAGCAGGGCGATCTCTATGAGGTCGTCAGTGGCCTCAATGCTGGAGATCAGGTCATCATCTCTGCGCCCTCTAACCTCAAGAACGGGCTCTCTGTCAAGCTCCGTAAGTAATCCAGCTAAGCGTCTGCTATGAGTATTTACGAAACCGCCGTACGGAAGCCCATCACTACCGCCCTGATCTATGTGGCGATAGCGGTACTTGGGCTCTTCGCGCTCTCTCGACTCTCCATCGAGCTGATGCCGAAGACCGAGACGACCAACGTCATGGTCGTCACCTCCTATCCCGGTGCCAGCGCCGCGGATATCGAGACGAACATCTCCAAGCCCCTTGAGAATGCCCTCAATGGTATCGACCGTCTCAAGCATATTACCTCGAAGAGTCAGGACAATTCCTCGGTCGTCACGCTGGAGTTCCGTGCTGGGACTGCTATCGCTGAGGCCACGAATGATATCCGAGATAAGCTCGATGCGATGTCGGACTACCTGCCAGCAGGGGCTAAGAAGCCGACGATCTTTAAGTTCAGTACGAGCTCGATCCCTGTGGCCATCCTCTCGGTCGAGTCCGAGGAGAGTGCCTCTGGGCTGTCGAAGCTCCTGGAAGACCGTGTCAGCAACCGCCTGCAGCGCATCGATGGCGTCGGGACGGTGAATATCTCTGGTGCCTCTAAGCGCGTCGTGCAGGTCTACTGTGACCCCACGAAGCTCGAGGCTTATCACCTCACTCTGGCGCAGATCTCCCAGCTCATCGGTGCGGAGAATGTGAACATCCCTGCGGGGCAGATTGACCTCGGCTCGCGTACCAACTCGATCCGTGTGCAGGGGGAATTCACCGATCCTATGCAGCTCGGCTCAATCATCGTGACGAGTGTCGGCGGGAAGGATATCTATCTGCGCGACGTCGCAGAGATCAAGGATACCGTCGGGGAGCGCCGGCAGGAGAACTTCGTCAATGGGAAGAGCGGTGCTATCGTCATGATCACGAAGCAGGAAGGCTCGAACTCTGTCGAGATCGCTCGCCAGATCCGTGCTGCCCTCCCCGAGATCCAGCAGAACCTCCCCTCGGACGTCAAGATCGGCTACCTCATCGATACCTCGAGCTTCATCGTCAATACGATCGACTCGCTTCAGGATACGATCATGATCACCTTCGTGATCGTGGTGCTCGTCGTCCTCTTCTTCCTCGGGCGCTGGCGTGCGACCTTCATCATCGTCCTTACGATCCCGATATCACTTGTCGCCTCGTTCATCTACCTCCTCGTCTCGGGGAACTCGCTGAACGTCATATCGCTCTCCTCGCTCTCCATCGCCATCGGTATGGTCGTCGACGATGCTATCGTGGTACTGGAGAACGTCACGACGCACATCGAGCGCGGGAGCTATCCCAAGCAAGCTGCCGTACATGCTACCAATGAGGTCGGTATCTCGGTCGTCGCCTCTACGCTGACGATGCTCGCGGTCTTCCTGCCGCTGACGATGATGCCCGGCGAAGCTGGGCTGATGTTCCGCCAGCTGGGGTGGAGTATCAGTATCGTGATGATCGTCTCTACGGCAGCAGCCCTCTCGCTGACGCCGATGCTTACCTCGCAGCTCCTGAAGCGCAATGAGAAGAAGAGTCGACTGTCAGAGAAGATCTTTGCCCCTATCAATGCCTTCCTCGGCAAGCTGGATGCGCTCTATGCTCGCCTCTTGGGCTGGGCTGTCCGTCACCGCCGTGCGACTGTGGCTATCGCCTTCGGGATCTTCGCTCTCAGTCTTGCGAGCCTCACCTTCATCAAGACCTCATACATGCCGAAGCAAGATGTCGGCTTCATCGAGGTGAAGGCCGAGCTCCCCGTCGGTACCCGTGTCGATGAGACGCGTCGTCTGAGCCTCGATCTGGACAAGCGTATGCGTGAGGAGATCCCCGCTATCCAGACGGCATCCATGACGGTGGGGCAGGCTGGTGACGGCGACTCGTGGTCGCTCATGCAGGACAATGGCTCCAATATCATCTCGGGCTACATCGGTCTGCGTCCCCGCTCTGAGCGTACGCTCTCACAGGACGAAGTGTCCGATAAGCTCCGTAAGCTCCTCGCCTCCTACCCTGAGCTCTCTTCGTATAGTGTGACGACGGGCGGAGGTGCCAGCGGTAATAATACAAGTGGTGTCACGCTCGAGATCTATGGTCAGGACTTCTCCGAGACCGATACCTATGCGCGTCAGCTCCGTGAGGAGATGGAGAAGAGCAGCACGACCTCGGGTGTCACCATCAGCCGTAAGGACTACGTCCCTGAGATTCGCTTCGTCTTCGACCGCCAGAAGCTCGCTGAGAATGGGCTGAACTTAGCCACGGCATCCTCCTATCTGCGCTCTGCTGTCAATGGGACCGTCGCCTCGTACTTCCGTGAGGATGGGAATGAGTATGATATCCGTGTCAGCCTCGCTCCTGGGGCTCGTCAGTCACTGCAAGACCTCTCCAGCCTGCTGGTCTATACGCCGCAGGGTAAGGCCCTTCGCCTCTCTGATCTGGGGCATGTCGACGAAGCCTTCACGCCTCCTACCATCGAGCGTAAGGACCGTAGCCGTGTCATCACGCTCTCCCTCACGCCTACGCCTGGCGTCCAGCTGAGTGAGCTTGTCGGGAAGCTCAACGAAGTCCTCGCCGTTCACCCCGTACCCTCGGGCAATGTGAGCTACAAGATCACGGGGGCTTACGAGAGCCAGCAGGAGACCTTCGGTGACCTCACGACGCTGATGCTTCTGATCATCATGCTCGTCTTCATCGTGATGGCGGCGCAGTTCGAGAGCCTTGTTGACCCCTTTGTCATCATGTTCTCCGTGCCCTTCGCCTTCTCGGGTGTCTTCCTCGGTCTCTTGATCACACAGGTGCCCCTCGATACGATGTCGTTCATCGGGCTGATCATGCTCATCGGTATCGTGGTGAAGAATGGTATCGTGCTCATCGACTACATCCGTCTGTGCCGTGAGCGTGGTATGGGTGTCGCCAAGGCCGTTACGACCTCGGGTAAGTCCCGTCTGCGCCCTGTGCTCATGACGACGGCCACGACCGTCCTCGGTATGGTGCCTATGGCCCTCGGTATAGGTGAAGGCTCTGAGATGTGGCAGTCGATGGGTATCACGGTCGCTTGGGGGCTCTCGATCTCCACGCTGGTGACCCTCGTGCTCATCCCCACGCTCTACGCTGCCCTCGAAGCTCGTCGTATCGTCCGTGAGCGCAAGAAGCTCGAGAAGAAGCTCGCTACGCGCGCCGCAGAGAAGGCGCTTGCAGCCCAACACTAATCCCCCTACCACGCTATGGATAAGTATCAAATGTTCGCCCCCGAGCAGCCGATGAAGACCGTCTTCATCACCTACAATCAGGCCTATCACGAGATCATCGTGCGCCTGCTCACTAAGATGAGCCTCCGTGGTTACACCTCCTTCGAGCGGGCTCAGGGCCGTGGCTCGAAGACGGGGGAGCCGCATATCGGTGACCATGCTTGGCCTACGATGAACTCGGCGATGTACGTCATCGCTCCCGAGACGCGTGTGCCCGAGCTGCTGGAGCGCCTGCGTGCGCTGGACGAAGCGACGCCTGACCAAGGGCTTCGTGCCTTCGTCTGGGCTGTCGAAGCGATGATTTAAGTTCGCCTCTTCGGCAGGTTACGGCCTCGCTTCCTTCCCTTTCTTACGGTATACGCCCCGCGCTGTGATCGCCCGATCCAGCGCGGGGCGTGTCGTATATATACGGGTGGGAGAGGGGCGGCTATTAGAGCTCGCAGCTTCGCTTCTATTGAGAGATAAATGCGACCAGTACTGGTCGGCGAGTTGACCAGTACTGGTCACTCGTGTGAGCAGTACTGGTACGATAGGGTGAGTAGTACTGGTTCGCTTGCTGACCAGTAGTGGTCGCTTTTTTTGATCTGTGGAGTAGGTGGCTATGGTGCTGTGGGATAGCTTGTTATTTCGGCAAGGGAATGGCGGGGGCTCTTCCGATATAAGTTGCCTTTTGGGGGACTTGAGGCGCTCGTGAATAGGGACTATGTTTTCCACCCTCGGATGGTGGATATTTTTCGCTTCGAAGCGTCAAAAAATCTTTCCCTCGATCTTGATTTTGGAAGATAATTTAACTGATCGGTGCGCAACTGCTGATTGTCATCGAGAGCAATACCCCGATGAATAGCGAGCTGTAGAGGTTGTGGATAACTTTTCCCTGCGGATGTGTGTAACCCTATGGATAAATGTATACATTTGTCCCAGTACCCGACGTTGCTCCCCCGAAGAGATCAATCGCCTTGATCAGGGAGGAAGAAAGGGTCGGCCAACCACAACCTAACTACAAACTACACAACTACTTAAGATCCTATGGGACAAGAGTCGATCTACATCCTTAAGCGGGATGGAAGTCAGCAACCTTATGATGGCGAGAAGATCCGCAGTGCTGTCGATAAGGCTTTCCGTGCGGCAGGCCTCATCGATGAAGAAGGCTATGCCCTCCGTATCGAGTCTCTCATCCAGACAGAGCTCTGTCATCGCAATGCTCAGGTCGCCGTCGAGGAGATCCAAGACCGTGTCGAGGCTGAGCTGATGAACCTCGCGCCTCAGGTCGCCAAGAAGTACATCATCTATCGTGAGTGGCGTACCGTCCAGCGTGAGAAGCGTACGACCCTCAAGCGCACCATGGATGGTATCGTCTCCATCGAGAAGAATGATATCAATCTGGGCAATGCGAACATGAGCGCCTACACGCCCTCGGGGCAGATGATGACCTTCGCCTCTGAGGTGACGAAGGACTATGCGATGAAGTACCTCCTCTCGGCGCCCTTCGCTCGTGCTCATGCTGCGGGGGATATTCACATCCACGACTTAGACTACTATCCTACGAAGACCGCTACGTGCGTGCAGTATGACCTGGCGGATCTCTTCGAGCGAGGCTTCCATACGAAGAATGGGAGCATCCGTACCCCACAGAATATCCAGAGCTACGCCACACTTGCCACGATCGTCTTCCAGACGAATCAGAACGAGGAGCATGGCGGGCAGGCTATCCCAGCCTTCGACTTCTTCATGGCACCCGGTGTGCGTAAGACCTTCATCCGTCAGCTCGCCGACCGCCTCCTCTATGCGCATAGTCTCCTCTCGGGGAGAAGTCTCACGGATGAGGAGCGTAAGGCCTTCGTCGAAGCACTCCGTGGCCTTGAGCCCCCTCTCGCCCATACCGATGCTGCAGCCGAAGCTCTCGCTGCTGGCCTTGAGCGTATCGGCTGTCAGCTCCCCGCTACGGCTGTGCGTCTTGCCCTCGAAGAAGCCTATCAGCGCACCAAGCGCGAGACCCATCAGGCGATGGAGGGCTTCGTGCACAACCTCAACACGATGCACTCGCGTGGTGGTAATCAGGTCGTCTTCAGCTCGGTCAACTATGGTACCGACACCTCCGAAGAGGGGCGTATGGTCATCCGTGAGCTCCTCGCCGCTACCGTCGAGGGCTTAGGCCAGGGCGAGGTGCCTATCTTCCCCATCCAGATCTTCAAGGTCAAGGAGGGCGTGAACTATTCTGAGGCTGACTATGCGAAGGCACAAGCGGACTTCGCTGGGGCACTCGCTGGGAAGTACACCTTCGAGACGCCGAACTTCGACCTCCTGCTTCTGGCGTGTAAGACGACGTCGCATGCCCTCTTCCCGAACTTCCTCTTCCTCGATACGCCCTTTAACCAGCACGAGCTCTGGCGCGCTGATGACCCGAAGCGCTACCTGCATGAGATCGCTACGATGGGCTGCCGTACGCGCGTCTTCGAGAATGTCTGCGGGCCCAAGACCTCTGTCGGGCGCGGGAACCTCTCGTTCACGACGATGAATCTGCCTCGTCTGGCTATCGAAGCCTCTCGCCGTGCCCAGCGTGAGCTCCCTACGGCTCCCGTGGAGCAGCAGCAGGAGCGTGCAAGGGCACTCTTCCTCGAGTCGGTGCGTGAGATGGCTACCTTCATCGGTGACCAGCTGCATGAGCGCTACCTCTACCAGCGCTCGGCCTTAGCTCGTCAGTTCCCCTTCATGATGGGCAATGACGTGTGGAAGGGTGGTGCAGCCCTCGCTCCACAGGACGAAGTGGGCTCGGTCTTCGACAGCGGCACGCTCGCTATCGGCTTCATCGGTGGGCACAATGCGATGATGGCACTCTACGGTGAGGGTCATGGACGCAGCGACCGCTCTTGGCAGACGCTCTATGATGCCGTGCAGGTGATGAACGAAGTGGCGCGCGAATACAAGCAGAAATACCACCTCAACTACTCCGTCCTTGCTACTCCTGCCGAAGGCCTCTCGGGGCGCTTCACCCGCATGGACCGCAAGCGCTACGGCATCATCCCTGGGGTCAATGACCTCGACTATTATGTGAACTCCTTCCACGTCGACGTGCGCGAAGAGATCGGTATGCACGATAAGATCCGTCGTGAAGCCCCCTTCCATGCGATCACGCTCGGTGGGCATATCAGCTATATCGAGCTCGACGGCGAGGCGAAGAAGAATGTCTCCGTCATCCTCAAGCTCGTCAAGACGATGAAGGATACGGGTATCGGCTATGGCTCGATCAACCACCCCGTAGATACGTGTCAGGACTGCGGCTATCGTGGGATCATCTACGATAAGTGCCCCGTCTGTACCAGCGATCGCATCGCTCGTCTGCGTCGCATCACGGGCTATCTCACCGGTAGCCTCGAGAGCTGGAACTCTGCTAAGCAGGCAGAGGAACACGACCGCGTGAAGCATCACTGATCCTCCCAACTCATACTATTAAGCAGCTGACGAAGAGCCTGGGTCCCGAGGCGGTTCCCCGCCGACGGGCTCCAGGCTTCGTCTTATCCATCCCACTCCTCACCCCGTCTCCGTGCGCCTCCTCAACGTCTATCGTGAGAGCATCAGCGATGGCCCTGGCCTTCGCTACTCGATCTATCTGGCTGGTTGCCGCCACGCTTGCCCAGGATGTCACAATCCCGAGAGCTGGTCGGCCGAGGCGGGTATTCCCCTTACCGAGGAGATCCTCAGCGATATGATCGAGGAGATACGGGGCAATTCTCTCTTGGACGGCATCACCGTCTCGGGGGGAGATCCCTTTTATGATCCCACGGCACTCGCTAAGCTCTTAGCACGCTTGCGAAGGGAGACGGGGCTATCGATCTGGTGCTACACGGGCTTCACGGTGGAGTACCTCCTGCAGTCAGAGGCGCATCGCCCTGCGCTGGAGTTCATCGATGTGCTCGTCGATGGCCCCTTTGTCCAGAGCCTTCTTGACCCGCGCCTCTACTTCCGTGGTAGTCGCAATCAGCGCCTCGTACATATCGATCACGGCGTACCGCTCTCTAAGGCGGCACTCTCGTTCCTTGATGATGCCTTCTGAGGCACACTCTTGCTGTCTCGAGCCTTCTCCTTATCTTTATATCTCACGGGGGCTTCCCCTGCAGACACATCCACTTACCTTCCTATTAGACGATGATCTACTTCCTTGGGGCACTCTGCCTCGTCTTCCTCGTGCTCTTCCTCTACGCAGGGAAGCGCATCAAAGAACTTACTGACGTAGTCGCAGCCACTGAGCGTGCTGAGCATGAGAAGGCGCTCGAGCTCAAGACGCTGGAGACGAAGCTTCAGACGACAACAGAGGCACATCAAGAGCTTCGCCAGCGCTACGACGCCCTCCAGCAGAAGGCTGATGAAGCGGCCGTGAGCCTTGCTGCCGTCAAGACCGAGCGTGCCAGCCTCGCTGCCGAGCTGGAGAAGCTCCAGGCGGAGAAAGGTAAGCTCGCCGAAGAGCTACGCGATAGCTTCCGTGCCGTAGCGAATGACATCATGCGCGAGCGTACCGAAGACCTCGACAAGCGTACGAAGGAGACCCTCTCCCCGCTGCGTGAGGATCTCAAGCGATTCGGGGAGCAGGTCGATAAGACTTATCAAGAAGAGGCGCGCGAACGCTTCAACCTCAAGGACTCCATCGAGAAGCTCATCCTCCGCAGTCAGGAGATCAGTCAGGAGACCACCAGCCTCACGCGTGCCCTGCGTGGCGATAGCAAGGTGCAGGGCGACTGGGGTGAGCTGGTCCTCGAGCGCATCCTCGATCAGAGCGGGCTCATTCGTGGCGAGCATTACTTCGTGCAGGAGACGCTGCGTGATGAGTCGGGAGCCGTCATCACGACGGGAGATAGCCGTGGCGGCCTTCGCCCCGACGTCATCGTGCGCTACCCCAATCGGGGTGCCATCGTCATCGACAGTAAGGTCAGCCTCACCGCCTATGCACGCTATGTAGCTGCTGAGACAGACGCAGAGCGCGACCAAGCACTCAAGGAGCATCTCCTCAGCCTACGCAAGCATATCAATGAGCTCTCAGGTAAGCGCTACGAAGAGTACACCGAGGGCTCGCCGAACTTCGTCATGCTCTTCATCCCCAATGAGCCCGCCTACACCATAGCGCTCGCCCACGATCCCACGCTCTGGGAGGAAGCCTATCGGAAGAATGTCGTCCTCATCAACGGCACGAACCTCATCGCTGCTCTGCGTATGGCGCAGGATATGTGGCAGCGTGATAGCCAGCAGCGCAATGTCTTGCAGATCGTCGACGAGGCGGGTAAGCTGTATGATAAGTTCGCTACCTTCTCCGAGACCTTCCTGAAGATCGAGAGCAAGCTCGAGGATGCGCAGAAGGCGTTCGGCGAAGCTAAGGGCCAGCTCCGTGATGGTCGTGGCGATATCCTTGGCCGCTTCGATAAGCTGAAGGCGCTGGGAGCCAAGACGAAGAAGGCACTGCCAGGCGGTATCCAGCCTCCAGCATCAGCCTCAGAAGACGAATAGCCTCTGCTTCTCTGCGGAGATCGATAGACCTAACTAAGTGCGACAGCCAGCTATCCTCTTACGGGATAGCTGGCTGTCGTGCTCTTGTTGGGGAGGGATATACTACGAGGCTTCGTATTGAATTCGTAAATTTGTACTCATCAGGAATAAGATCACTTACTTAAACGATTATAAATGGCTAAATCTAAGGACGAGAAGAAGCGCAATGGGATTATCCCCGAGCCGACGCTGCGCCGACTCCCTTGGTATCTCTCCTTTGTAAAGCTTCTCCAAACAGAAGGACATAAGTACGTCTCCTCGCCCCGTATCGCTTCGGGTGTCGGGGTCGATGCTGCGCTCGTGGCAAAGGACCTCTCGTATGTAGAGCTTCAGGGGCGTACACGCGTCGGCTATGAGACGGAGGCTCTCATCAATTACCTCGAGGAATTCCTCGGCTTCACGAAGCGCCATCAGGCCTTCCTCGTCGGTGTCGGGAGCTTGGGCTCTGGGCTCCTTTCGGACAAGGGGCTACGGCAGTTCGGTCTTGAGGTGACTGCTGGCTTCGACGTCGCTGAGGATATCATCGGTACGGAAGTCTCGGGGATCCCCGTCTATCATATCGATGAGCTGGCGACACGTATCGAGAGCGAAGGCATCAAGATCGCCATCCTCACCGTACCTATCCTACAAGCGCAGCTGATGACCGACCGCTTGGTGCGTGCCGGTATCCGTGCGCTGTGGAACTTTACGCCCGTTCGTATCCAGACGCCCGACCACGTCGTCGTGCAGAATACCTCGATGTATGCGCACCTGGCACTGATGTTCACCCGCATGAAGGCGCTCCAGGAAAGTCAACCTACTACCCCCACCAGTAAGCCTCGCTCCAGCCGATGAAGATCTTAGGCGTAGGCTTCAATTACCGCCCGCACGTAGCCGAAGCACCTCAGCTCGGCCTTCCTGAGCAGGCGGTAGATACCCCTCCACTCTTCTTCCACAAGGGTGATGCGCTGCTCAAGCCCCGCACGCCCTTCTTCCTCCCCGATATGGGTTCGTCCATCGAATATGAGGCGGAGCTGGTCATCCAGATCAGTCGGGTAGGGAAGTGCATCGCTGAGCGCTTCGCCCATCGCTACTATGAGCGAGTGACGGTGGGTATTGACTTCACGGCACGCGACATCCAGCGACGTGCTATGGCTGAGGGGCGTCCGTGGCTGGAGGCTAAGGTCTTCGACGGATCGGCTGTTGTAGGCGAGTGGCTGGACAAGACGGCTCTGGGCTATCCCGAGCGCCCCATCTCCTTCTCGCTACGGCGGGATGGAGAGGTGGTGCAAGAGGCTGATAGCTCGGAGATGATCCATAGCTTCGATGCGCTGATTGCCTATGTGAGCCGCTTCCAGACGCTACGTATGGGTGACCTCATCTTCACAGGGACCCCCGCAGGTGTCGGGCCCATAGCTATCGGGCAGACCCTCGAGGGCTTCATCGGCGAGCGCAAGGTGCTCCACGTCCCCATCAAGTAGCTGGCTACCCTTTCGTGTAGGCCACACCCCATCGCCCCACCGATCCGCTTGTGATCGGTGGGGCTTTTTTGTGTCTTGCGTAATGGTCTCATATAGTAGGTGTATAGGTGCGTCGGTAGAGCTATATAGGATGGCGAAGAAAGCTATATAGCTTTACTTGGATTCCTATATAGCTTTGTGAAGTGACCTCTATTAGGTTGTTGCTCCACGTAGGGATAAAAGTTGTGGACGAGTGGCAGATAAGTTTGGACTACGTACGTGGC
>ERZ773207.578-NODE-578-length-13567-cov-16.718250_pt1 | contig 13567 bp, 11 predicted proteins | sample MGYA00580997_ERZ773207 | MGnify/ENA primary metagenome ERZ773207 (study PRJEB29015, sample SAMEA2738170) | human oral metagenome | biome: human oral; feature: human-associated habitat; material: saliva | place: China | collected 2239 ... | reverse complement strand
TACAATACAGCTAAACCTCGTTTAGAAAATGCAGAAACAGCCGTCAACAACCTGAACGCTGACCTTGCAGTGAAACGCCAAGCTTTGGCAGATGCTATCAAAGCTTTGAAAGATGCTGAGAAAGCTAACACTACTGCTCAAACTAAGAAAACTGATGCAGAAAAAGCGCGCGCTAAAGCAACAAGTAAGCTTTCAAATATCCAAAATGCTCTTGCTTCACTCCTTGCCATCAAGGATTTAACTCCTGATGTCCAATCTAAATTCGATCAAGCAACATTAGAGCACCAAGCTGCTCAAACTCGCTTGGAAAATGCGGAAACAGCCGTCAATAACCTAAATGCTGACATTAAAGTGAAACGTCAATCTTTGGAAGATGCTGTTAAAGCCCTGAAAGAAGCTGAAACTCTTGCGAAAGCTACACAAGCTGAATTGGAAGTTGCACAAGCTACTTATCAAAAAGCTAATGATGAGCTTACAGCTACTCGCAAAGTGATTTCAGAATTGGAATCAACCAAGGACTTAACTCCTGATGCTCAAAAAGCTTACGACGAAGCTCTTGAGGCAGAAACTCTTGCAGAAAAACGCTTGTCAGATGCTAAATTGGCAGTTGAAAATCTGACTGCTGATGTGAAGACCAAACAAGAAGCTTTGGACAATGCGCAAGCTGAACTTGCACAAGAAGAGAAAGCTCTTGAAAAACTTAAAGCAAAACAAACCCAAGAGGAAAAAGTTTTAGCAACTATTCAAGCTCAATTAGACGACTTGAAAGCTCAAGAAGAGGCTGTTCGTACAGAAATTGCTAAAATCGAAGACAACATCAAAGAGTTGGAAACATTTCTTGATAGCCTAGTCCACGCTCCTGAAAATTACGAAGTTGCAAAAGAAGAGTACGAAAAAGCTCTTGAAGCTCACCGCCTAGCTCTTCAAATTCTTGAAACGGAACAAGCTAAACTAAACGCTCTCCTCCAAAACCAATTGGATGCCAAAGCTCAGTATGAAGCTGTTCTACTTGCATATCAGAATGCGTATAATAAACCTCAAGAATCATTGAACCATAGACATGATTCTAAGGTAAATAATATAGAACATAAACTGGTAACAGACAAACTTAGAACTGCTCTAAGTAATCCAGCTTATATCTATGTTGGAAATAAACCTAAGTATGGTGTCAATACGACTTTACCAAATACAGGTTCAGAGGATAGTACTTTCTTAATTGGTTTAGGAATCATGATTATGGGATTGTTTACAACAAAATTACGTAGAAAAAGTGAATAAATGTAGTAGTAAAATATAAACAGATAATAAGGCTGGAGATAAATATTAAATAGTATTTAAACTTCAGCCTTTTAATTTAATAATAAAAATAGGAGTATACGATGGATAAAGAGCAATGGATTGAAGTATTTAAAGAGATTAACGACCGTGTACCAACAGAAGAAGAGATTCAAGCTGGTGTTCAATCAGGAGAAATAACAGAATCAGAAAAAATAGATAATTCTTTTGAATCTACACAATTTGACTCTCAAACGAGAAGTGATGAAGATTTATCTCAAAGAGTTGAAGATGTACAAGATAAACAAGAATTCAGTAATGATTATACTTTTTGTAGTTCATGCGGAACAAAGAATTCTGTTAGTGATGAACGATGTATGCATTGTGAAAAAGTTTTAAAACAGACCAACGAGAATGTTTTTTACTCTACACTTAAAAATAATAGTTTATTTAAATATCTAAAATATTGCTATGATACTCAAAGATGGGGTATTTTAATTTATTTTAGTCTAGCTATGTTTATTCAAAACTATACATCTATCTTCGCTATATTATTTACAGTATTTTTACTATCTAAGAAAGGTCAGTCATTAATTTGTTGGATAGCAGGAGCGAAAAAAATAGAACGAACAGACTATAAGGAAATAGTTCAACAACCTATAAACGAGATTATTAAAAAAGCGAGACAGATGGGATTAAACTTGCCTGAAGATATTGAAATTCGTATAATTCACAATCAGATTCCAGGAGCTTATGCAATAGGTATGAACACAATTATTGTTACTGATAGCTTAATGGAAAACCCATATTATTTAGAACCAAAGATTATATTTGAGCTCCATCGAATCCATAACATGGCTCCAAATCTATTACCTGTAGTTGTTGGTTCAAATTTCTTATTAATTTTTGTTTTACTAATTTTACTAGTAACAACCTTATTCGGAGGTTTTAGAAAAAATTATGGATCCAGCAGAAACTCATTTTGGACAGGAAGCTCAGAAGCAAAAGAAGGAGCTGTTCTATTTTATGGTTCTATACTATTAATAATGGCTTTAACAAGTTTCTTTTACATGTTTGTGAAATCAATTGTAAAACGCGATGTACTTCTTTCAGATCAATATATGGCTTCTATAGGCCTTGGTGAAGCTCATTGTCTATATTTAGATACTTTATCAGAGATTGATGATTCAATAGCTAAACGTATATGTTCTTTAGGTTATCCTAATAAAGATAAGCGAATTAGTATTTTGCAAGAGAATTATAATGTAAGATATACAGGGGTGTGAGGTTATGAATAAAGAAGAATGGCTATCTCAGTTTGAAGAGAAATACAGTAGAAAACCAAGTCCAGCAGAGTTTATTGCAGCAAAGAAGAATCATGAGTTTAATGTAGAAAATAGTAAAGATATAGAGTATAATAATGCCGAAGTTTCTTCCATATCAATGGATAGACTTGATAGTGAGATAAAGTTAGCCGAAACTTATCTTGATAAAAAAGATTTAGAGAAAACTAATTTTGAAAATATCATTGTTAACGAGGAAAATGTGCAAGAACATAAAAAAGAAATAGAAGAAGATAAGATTTTTTGTGTTAAATGTGGTAAACCAAATTTTAGAACAAGCGATTACTGTGTTTCCTGTGGTTCTAGAGTTAATAATTCTAGCACGATGAATTCTTTTATATCAGATGTTTCAGAAAAGTTCTTCACAGTTAGTTCTATAGCTGGGAAAAAGACCAAGGAATTAACTAAATCGTTACAAGTAAATACACAGATTTATACAGAGAATAAGAAACGTGATAAACTTCTCTTGGCATTAGGCAATGCATATTATAATAGTAGAGAAGATAGGTTGGATGATCCTTTTGCAGAACTAATTGAAGAAATACATAAAATTGATATTTCTATAGAACAATTGAGAGATTTCGAATAAAGAGAAAGATTAACAGAATGAAAATTTTTTTGAAGATGTTCATAACCTTTTTAAGTATATTCTTTGCTATCAATATTTCTAATGTATACGCGGACGAAACTGGCCCTGTGGTAGTGCAGGCAATTGTTCAAGAAAATTACACGCAAGAGATTACAGTACTTTTAGTAAAACCAGATACAGAAGAAGTCGTAAAAACTCTAAAAATCAATAAAAATAATAATTGGGTTCAAGAGACTAATGTTCCACTAGGCGAATATAAAATGAGAGTATACGGTGAAGGGTTAGTTGCTAGGTCAATAACGCAACTAAGGGCAACATATATGGTTAAAAAAGTTATAAAGAATCCTTCAGTACGTGAGAAACCTTGTTTTGTTGTTATAGAGGGAGATAAAAAATTTATATCTACTTACTATGGTCTAGCTGATTTTCAGAGAAAAGACGGAAGCTACTTAAAGGGAAATTATACTAATGATGAACTGGACAAGTTATATCAGGAAGCTATAGGAACTCAGACTGGCATGTTCGGTTCCAACAAAGAACATAAGTCTACTACAGAGAAAGAATCTACAGAAAATACAACAAGTAAAGAAACGGAGCTAAAAGAGAGTAACGAAAACATAGAAGAAGTTGATAAAACTGATGGATGCGATTATAGTAGCAAAATGCTATCAAATGAAATGCAACTCATTATTTTTATAGTTTCAATCGTTTTATTATCTGTAGTTGTTATTATCACATTTCTAAAAAAGAATAAAAATACTTAAGTTTTTCCTTTAAATAGGTATTATATAAGAGATTTCTTAAAGTATTGTATTATTTTAAATGAACCATTTTGTTTGAAATAAAAAGTTCTATAGTTTCTACATTTAATTTATCAAGTGTAGAAGTTATAGAACTATTTTTTTACGATAAAAATATAATAATGTTTAAAGAAGTTACTTAGTTTGCTTTTGCGATTAACTTATATGCATAGGACTTTTGAAACTCTTCTGGTCGATTGTGTCCGAGAGCACGTGATACAATTAAACAAGCCTTTCGATCAAGGACAACACCTTTTAATTCGCCTCGTAGATAAATTTTTTCTTTTTTATCTTTGATGTCTTTTGGATCTCGCGCGACAAGAAGATAAAGACGTTTTGCGTATTCAGCACGATATTTATGAGGTTTTAAAGCAGATGGAACTTGAAACACACGCTTTTTACCAGCTAGTTTAAATTCTTCAACAAGCCTTTCTAATTCTTTTTTGTCTCGTGTAATAATCGGAACCCAACGGTCTCGTGCTCCTTTTGTTTTATGCTTTTTACCAATGATTTTAAGATAATATTGGCCATCCTCACGTTGGTAGAGGGAGTCTCCAGTAATTGCTTTTAATTCATTTTTACGTAACCCAGTGGCAGATACGATTGAGAACCAGCGATTATTTGTTTCTTCAGACATCCTGTCGTCATTAGACTTCAAACGATTATTCTTTTTGTCGGCTCGATATCGAATATCCGTTGCAATAAAAGCGGTAGAAGGTACTCCTAAAACTTTAGCTAATGCTGCTTTATAGGTTGACTGGGTTGGAGCAGAAAGCCCTAATTTCTTACAATGTTCTAAGTATTGATTCACTAAGTCAATCCATCCCTCAGTATCGTTAGATTTATCAAGAGCTTCTAAATCTTCGGCAGTAGTTATTGAGGCAACAAAGGAAGCAAATCTGCTCCAGGAACCAGCGTAGTTATGAAGAGTTCGGTCTGTATGGATTAAATGAATGTCCTCTCCCGTTTTTTTGGATTCATTTCGCTTGATACCCTTTCCTTTTTTAAAGCGCGTGACTAGATTAGTCAGTCCTTTTGATTGGACGAATTGTTTACGGCCTTCGAAAGTAGTTAGAGAATCTATCTGTTGTTTCTTAGCTTTCTCTTTAGCTTCTCGTCGTTCAGCACGACTACGTCTCTTCTTTGCCATAGTTCTTTCCTTTCTATATGTATATTGTCTACTTTTAAAGAAGATCTTAAGAAAAATCTTAAGGTCTTTTTTATTCAAGTTGAAGTAGTGCAGTGACTTAAGCTTATATTCACTGATGTAGTATCTTCCCTTTGCTGAGGGCGCTTCTTAATTGATGGCTAAGAAGATAACCAAGTCATTTTACAACATGACAAGTTGACTCAATTCAAATAAGATGTAGAGTTCCATCCTACAGATAAAAATCTGTTGTTTTTTCTTGTTAGTCTTTTTCAGGTTTAATTGCTCTGAATTTAGCGACTGAGCTAAGCTAGTTTTTGTATTTGATTTTTAGACTTTTGTTATTTACTTTAGTTTTTATACTTTGATTTTTTACTTTGTTATGATCAAAAAATTTTTTTAACTGCTGTTGACATTACTTTTATTATCTATACATTTATTTTTTATTGGTAAATGAAATACAAAAATTGGTTCCTGTTATTTACTTTCGTTTTTTACTTTTATTCTTTACTTTGTTACGATCAAAAAATTTTTTTAAACTGCTATTGACATCTCTTTTATTATCTATACATTTATTTTTTTTTAGTTAATGAAATACAAAACTGGTTCTTTCCTAACCCAGCTTAAACCTACTGTTTCCACGATAGCTACCTCCTTTCAAACATAAAAAACGTAGCTATATTAGTTACGTCTCTACTCAATCAATTATTTATATATTATTAGTATGCCATAAATTTTAAAATAAAAAAATTAGGATAAGATTTTTTACGTTATTCACTTTTACCTAGTACTGTGTGTTTAGCGTGACTTACACATACGTTTCTGTCAACGCTAAACACACAGAAAAATTAGAATTGCAAAAAAACTGAGGGATGAGAGAAAGAGGTATTAGTACAAAAAAATTGAGAAGTAAACAATACCTTTATCAGTTTTTTAAATATTTTATTTTTTTATTTTGAAATTTATGGCAGACTATATATAGAGAGAAAAAAAGGAGGTTACATATGTATGAGCATATGTTTTTTTTTATTACAGGGCTAGTATATGAACTAGGCCCTCCAGACATTGGTATCATTCAATTTATTTTTAAACTCAATAAACAACAAAAGGAGAATAAAATGAACGTTTATAAAGAGTATTTATCTAAAAAAATTTTAGAGACTGTAAATATCGAAATTGAAACAGGTGCGGATTTTGATGTCACTGTTAATTTTTGCCGTGATGAATATAATTTTTATCTAACTTTATCTCGTGAAGGAGAAGAACTAGAGTTTGATTTCATTGATGATAGGTTGAATCTGATTATTTATCACTGTTGCCATGATAAACTGTATTATAGTATTACAGAAATGGATGAGATTTTAAATTTCAAATATGCAATTGATATGTTAGTGGAGTTGTTCGTGGCTAATAAATGGTATACGTTTGTACCAGATTTAACTACTCATAATCTCTGGGAATTGGTTGAACAGTACAAAACAGGTGAATTAAGAGATTATTATTAAAATTGAAACATCTAGTTATTGATAAAAAGATAACTAGACGTTACAATAAAACAAGTGAATTATTTTTTAAATATCTGATAGTTAGAGATAGTTCGAAAGGGATTATGAAATGAAAACTCCAAAGCTGTATAATGATTTAATTAATGAGAAAAAAATTACCAATGAAATTATTGCAGAATGTGTATATTCCGTGAATAAACGAGCTAAAAATTATCGTGATAAAATTAAAGAATACAAAAATGGAAGGTTCCATCAGCATTTGGAGAGTCATATTGAAAAAGCGGAAGAGGAAATGGGAAAATACTATCAACTAAAAGAGGAGTTATTGAAAGTATTTTCTCCGACTCTGATTCACAAACAATTCATTGGCGAAGAGAAAAAAAGAGTATATAGTTATGAAAAAAACTACGAGGAATTGTTGAAAGAAAAAACTAATGATATTATTTGGAAAAATAGTTACTATGATTACGACAAAGATATGGGAATCGAGTTTTTTGATTATCGTCTAGGAACAAAGAAATATCTATATTTCTTATATTACGAAATTGGGGAATATAGTTTTCATTCACCTATTACAGAGAAAATTGCTGAAAGCAATACAGAATTAGAAATTCAAGAAATCGACGAAAATTTCAAAACTCATGGCTCTAAGATTGAAGGATTGCTGTCAATGCAATTTGTAAAAAAAGTCTTGGAATTACTATACAGCGAAGATTATACAATTGTGAATTTAGTGTAAATAAAAACGCACCATTTTTGGTGCGTTTTTATTTTTTGTGCTATAATAGAAATAAAAGGAGGAGTTACATGATTGGAGAAAATATAAAAACGTTACGTAAAACACATAAATTAACCCAGCCTGAGTTTGCAAAGATTGTTGGTATTTCTAGAAATAGTCTGAGTCGTTATGAAAATGGAACAAGTCGAGTTTCGACAGAATTAATAGATCGTATCTGCAAGAAATTTAATGTTTCGTATATCGATATCGTAGGGGAGGAAAAAATGCTCACACCAGTAGAAGATTATCAATTAACTCTGAAAATTGAAGTGATTAAAGAACGAGGGGCGAATATCTTAGCACAACTTTATCGTTTTCAAGATGAACAAGGAATTGCATTTGATGATACTTCTAATCCTTGGGTTCTAATGAGCGATGATTTGTCTGATTTGATTAACACGAGGATTTATCTTGTTGCAACTTTTGAGGATATAGAGCGATTTAATGGCTATTTGGATGGCATTGAACGTATGCTAGAACAAGCTAGTCATCTGGTGGTGGCTTAATGAAACTAGAAGAATTTAGTCAAGATAATTTTGAACAAGCCTCCAAACGGCTTATCCGTTCTTTAACTCGTGGAAAAACAACCTCATCTCATCCTAAGGCTATTTTGCTCGGTGGACAGAGTGGTGCTGGGAAAACAACGATTCATCGTATTAAACAAAGGGAATTTCAAGGTAATATCATTATCATTGATGGGGATAGTTATCGCTCTTTTCATCCGAACTACCTTGGCCTACAGGAAAAGTATGGCAAAGATAGTGTGGATTATACCAAAGTATTCGCGGGACAAATGGTTGAATGTCTTGTAGATGAGTTGAGTAAAAAAGGTTATCATTTGTTAATCGAGGGTACCTTGAGAACAACAGAAGTTCCCCGAAAAACGGCCCAATTATTGGCAACTAGAGGATATCAAGTCTCACTTGCACTGATTGCGACCAAGCCAGAATTGTCTTATCTCAGTACCTTGATACGTTATGAGGAGCTCTACGCCATAGATCCTAGTCAAGCAAGAGCGACTCCCAAAGAGCACCATGATGGAATTGTAGAACATTTAGTTGATAACTTACGAGAGTTAGAAAATGACAAAATTTTTAATCAAATTCAAATTTATCAAAGAGATCAATCGTGTGTTTATGATTCGCAAGTAGACGGAACCTCAGCAGCAGAAGTTCTACAAGAATGCCTCTTTGGAAAATGGAGTAAGGTGGAGGAAGAGATGTTGAAAATGGGACAGGAACGGTTGAGAGAATTAATGGAAATAAAAAAAGGTATAATTGATGGAAATTAAAAAAATCTATATTCAACATTATCGTTTATTAAACGATTTTTCTTTAGAGTTGAAAAATGATTTATCCTTAATTGTGGGTAAAAATAATTGTGGCAAGACTTCAGTTTTATCTGTGTTAGAAAAAATATTCAATAAAAATTCTAATCGCAATTTGGTATGGGAAGATATTAATTTAAATCATAGGAGGGAAATCTTTGAGAATATAAAGAGAGTCGCTGATATTCCTGATTCGGAATTATCGTCTATTTTAGGGATTAATCTTCAAATTTGGATTCAATACTCAGAATTAGATTCTTATCAAAATATCCAAGGATTTATGATGGATTTAAATCCCGAAAATAATTTTATTATTCTTGAATTTTCGTATATAATTCCTACTCAAAAGCTTCGTGAGATAAGTAGTTTGACTTGTGATTTTGCAGATGATTTTTCAAAATTTGAATCATTTATGAAGAAAAATCTGAATAAATTTTTCGAAATACAGATTTATTCACGTGGATATAATCCTATTACTCAAGAAATGACAGAAGAAAAGTCTGATTTACATGAAATGAAAGATGTTCATAAAATTATTAAAGTAAGAGGCATTAGTGCTAGTCGAGAAGTATCTAATAAAGAAAATAACCATTCATTATCTAAGACATCAAATCGATTTTATAAATTAAATAATGGCGAAGAAATTAACAGTAAAGCAAATAATTTACTGCAATCTGCTATTTTAAAGGCAGATGAAACTTTAACCAGAGCATATAGTGGTGATGATAGCGACGAAGGAATTTTTACTTCAGTCTTTGAACGCGTCAAAAGATTTGGTGGAAATGATAGTGAAGCAGAGTTAGCAATTCATTCATCATTGTCTGAGAAAGATATTTTAAGTAATAATACGACACTGTACTATAAGCATGATGATAGTCTATTACCTGAAACATATAATGGTTTGGGGTATTTAAATTTATATGGAATTATTTTTGAAATTGAGACTTTAATGGCAGATATAAAAAACGAACCTGCTGATATTAACCTAATATATATTGAAGAACCAGAATCACATACACATCCACAATTACAGTATATTTTTATCAAGAATATTAAAGATTTGCTAAAGGAACACAATGATGAACTAAAAGAAAGTGGAGATTTTAGTTGTATTCAAACTTTAATTACAACTCATTCCTCTCATATAGTTTCTGATTGTAACTTTGATGATCTAATTTATTTTAAACGTGATAACGGTACAGCAGTATCAAAGGCTTTTAATTCATTGAAAGAAGAATATGGTGATGAACAACTAGGATATAAATTTGTAAAGCAGTACCTTACTCTCAATAGTAGTGAATTATTTTTTGCTGATAAAGTCATTTGTGTTGAGGGTGATACAGAAAGAATTTTAATTCCTACGATGATGCAAAAGGTGGATATATCCAATCCAATAAATCAAACTTCTAATACAATGCCATTGCTTTCTCAAAATATTTCAATCATTGAAACAGGTGCTCATTCACAAGTGTTTAGGAAGTTATTTGATTTTTTAGGAATAAAAGTATTGATAATTACAGATATTGACCCAGCGAATAAAAATGGAAATAATCGCTTGACTTCTTGTTCAGCAGTAGAGGCTACTTCTACGACAAATGCTTCAATTAAAAATTTTTTTGATATTTCTGGAGATGAAGTTTTTTCAATAGTAGCCCAAAAGAGTTCTGCAGAAAAAATAACATCAGATGGTAGAATTCGTATTGCATATCAAATTCCCGAAGATGAAAATGGTTATCAGCCTGCTAGTTTTGAGGATGCTTTTATCAGTTTAAATAAACAATTCATTATTGATCAAAAAGCTGGTTTTATTCAATTTAAAGCTTTAAAAGACTTTGATGATAGTGAAATAGAAGATTTCTATAAATTTGCTAGGGATAAAGTAAACAAAAAATCTGCATTTGCATCAAGTTTATTATATTTTGAAGGTGAAGAAAATACTTGGAAAGTACCTAACTATATTTCGGAGGGATTATTATGGTTGAGAAAACAGTAGAACCAGAGGTAGAAAAAGTATTTGAAGTAATAAAACAAGGTCAAAATTTTATTCTTGAGGGTGGTGCTGGGAGTGGGAAAACTTATTCATTAATTTCCATTATTGAAAAAATATCTATAGAAGAACCAAAAAAATCGATTGTATGCATTACTTATACTAATAATGCTGTTGCAGAGATTAAATCACGAATCATTAATGATAATTTATGGGTTTCAACAATTCACGAGTTTATTTGGCGTGTCATTGGAAATTTTCAAAAAGAGATTAAAGAATGTCTTGTTGAGTTAATAAATGATGATGCACAAAATTTATTTATTACTCCAAAGGAGATATCTAGTGAAGACTTTATTTCACTTGATTACTTTGATGGTGTTCGTGTCGACTATGCTGAATGGTATTCTATGAGCATAACTGAGCAAAATAAGGTTCAAATAAGTCATGACCATGTTCTTATAGTTGCTGAAAAAATGTTTTCTAAATATAAGAAGTTATGTGATATTTTAGCGAATACTGCAAACTATATATTTGTTGACGAGTATCAAGATACGAGTCCTTTAGTTGTAAAAATTTTATTAGAGCACCTTGAAAAGAGTACTAGAACTAATATTGTAGGTTTTTTTGGAGATTCAATGCAGGCTATATATGATTCGGGAGTGGGAAACATAGATTTCTACGGTCTTGAAAAAATACAAAAAAATCTAAACAGACGTAATCCACAAAAAGTTATAAATTTAGCGAATAAATTTAGAAGTGATGGATTAGTCCAGATTCCTTCGGGGGATGTAGACGCTCCGAACATGAATAATGGTAATGTAATTCAAGGGGTGGTGAAATTCATCTATGGAGATGGAATTAATCATCTTGAAAATCTTAGAAATAGTAAACTATACAAAGATTTAGAATTTGATATATCTAAAAAAACAAAGGAATTACGCCTGACACATAAACTTAATGCTGAAATGGCAGGTTTCTCTAAGCTATTTGAATTATATAATTCTGATTTGTTTGTAAAGTTAATTACAAATATAAAGAAAAAAATTAGTGCAAACGAGCTAGTTGATAAAGGAAAATCGTTTGAAGAACTAGTAGAAGAGGCAAAAATAGTTTTTGGGAAGGGCGGTCCATTAATAATTGATATTGTCAAATCTACTCCAGAACTTTTAGCTATTTACAATAGAATTAAGACATTTTCGTTTGAAGAAGTGATTAGTAAGAGTAAAATTAATAAAGATTCTTTATTGGCTTATAAATTTAATGGTTTAAATAATAGATATGAGGCTGGTACAGATAGAGATAGGATTCTTAAAAGATTAGATTTAATTTATGAACTATTAGAACTATATAAAATAGGTAAACATAATGAATTTTTGCGTATTACTCGTTTTAAAATAACTTCGTCAGATGATAAAATTACTCTATCTAAAATTATGACGGAAATCTCTGCTAATGATACTACAATTGGAAGAGTCATAGAACTTGCAGAGAGAACAGGATTAATTTCAAAGGACGACTTATTTACTAGTTTTATTGAAAATAAGGGATGTTATTTATGGTTACGACTCGAGAAATTACCATTTAAAGAATATGTAAATAGTATTGCTTATCTTAGAGAATATGTTTCAGTCATAACTCAGCATAAGGTTAAAGGTAGTGAATATGAGAATGTCTTAGTTTTGTTAGACAACGGAAGATGGAATCAATATAATTTTAACACTATATTTGGAAAAGGTTCAGTTAATGAGAATGTTCAAAACAGGACTAAGAAACTTTTTTATGTTGCAATCACTAGAGCAATGAAAAATTTAATTGTTTACATGCCAAGTAATGATCAACAGATTGTTGAAAAAGCTCAAGATTATTTTGAATCTAGTGATATTGTTGATGTTCTATGTTTAGACAAAGCGTAAATAATAATATTTGTTAACTTAAATTTAGTAAGGAAAAAGTATGATTACATTACGAAAAAAAATTCTTGAATTTGATATTACAGGTGTTCTAGGTTCTGAAATTAATCAGCATATTGATTTTTATAATATTGGAGTTGAAGAAGCTTATGTTGCAATAAAAAATAATGATGACAGTACAGCTCTGTCCATTTTAAGAATATTAAAATCACAACTAGACATAGAGTATAAGTATTTTGATTCTAAAAGGTTTTGGAATTTTAGTACATTAAACGACGCTTATAGTTATGTTGATGGTATAAATAGAGCTAGTCGAGCATTGGTGGGAGCACCCAATTATCGAAATATGAAATCTATGCTCTATGACATTCAAGATTATATGACTAGAACAAGATTTGACGATGATAGGTATTATGGAAATGTATTCGCTTTAGCTGTTGACAAATATTTAGATGAGATGACAGCCTCGGAACGTCATTCGCGTTTTGGAATATTCCTTCAAGGGATTAGAAAGTTTTACCATCGACCAGGAAAAGGTACAGCAAAACAATGCATTACTCTATCTAAAGGTCTCGCTCTTAAAGATATAGAACCTTTTATCTTCGTAGAGCATATTGAGAGATATTTGTGATAATTTATAATGCACTTCGTATATCAAATGTACAAAACAATAACAATTCAAATGGTGTGAACTTTTTGGTAGAATCTAGCTCAATTTGTGTATTTTTAGGGTAAAATTCACACCATTCAACTGAAATTGATTCAAATTAGATGAAATTCTGTTTTCTGTAAATATGGGAAAACATTGATTTTAAGCGGATATTGAAACTTATTCAAATAAAAGTGTTTCCAACCAGGTCTTAAGAAAGCTCGTAAAGCTAGCCAGTTCTCTAAACGTTAATTCGT
>ERZ773207.576-NODE-576-length-13573-cov-18.359003_pt1 | contig 13573 bp, 7 predicted proteins | sample MGYA00580997_ERZ773207 | MGnify/ENA primary metagenome ERZ773207 (study PRJEB29015, sample SAMEA2738170) | human oral metagenome | biome: human oral; feature: human-associated habitat; material: saliva | place: China | collected 2239 ... | reverse complement strand
CCAGCAGAGCACGCTCTTCGGTACGAAGCCTGTCATCTACAACGTCTGCAACTTCGAGGCTCCTGCTAAGGGCGCTCCCGCCTTCCTCACCTCGTCGGATGTAGAGACGCTCTTCCATGAGTTCGGCCACGCTCTGCACGGCCTCTTCGCTTCGCAGAAGTACGAGACGCTCTCGGGTACGAATACGCCCCGTGACTTCGTGGAAATGCCCTCGCAGTTCAACGAGCACTGGATGACGGACTCTGTCGTCCTGCGCCACTACGCCCGCCACTACAAGACGGGTGAGCCTATGCCTCAGGCGCTCATCGACAAGATGAAGGCTGCTGCTACCTACGGACAGTCCTACGCACTGGCTGAGAACCTCGCTGCCGTGACGATCGATATGGCTTGGGGTATGCTCCCCGCTGGTCAGACGGTGAGCGATGTAGATGCCTTCGAGCGTGAAGTGCTCGCTCGTGCTGGTCTTGACTTTGCTCTCGTACCTCCCCGCTACCGCTCGGCTTACTACCTGCACGTCTTCGCTGGTGGCTATGCTTCGGGCTACTACTCTTACCTCTGGACGGAGGTCCTCGACCACAATATCTACGAGTGGTTCGCTGCACACGGCGGGCTGACGCGTGAGAATGGTCAGCGCTTCCGTGAGATGGTCCTCTCACGCGGGAATACCGCTCCTGTCGGCACGTTCTTCACGAACTTCACCGGCCTCACGGAGCCCGATATGTCGAGCCTTCTGCGCTTCCGCGGCCTTGTGAAGTAAGCTAAGGGTGCTTCGTCACCTTCCCATATAATAGGCGCCCCCCATCCCTCGGACTGAGATCCGTCGGGTGGGGGGCGCTACTTTATTATAGATAGCACTCCATAGGCTGGAGCGGAATACGTATCTTTGTCCTACCAGTAATAGATCCAGCACAGACCTCGAAGAATGACAGAGCACTACGTCGTCTCCGCACGCAAATACCGCCCCGATACCTTCCGTAGTATCGTCGGGCAGGAGGCTATGGCCTCCACACTACGCACCGCTGTTCGCTCGGGCAAACTCTCCCATGCGTATCTCTTCTGTGGCCCCCGTGGGGTAGGGAAGACGACGGCGGCACGCGTCTTGGCGCGGACGATCAACTGCGAGAACCTCTCCGCCGAAGGTGAGGCTTGCGGGCAGTGCGAGAGCTGTAAGGCCTTCGAGGAGCAGCGCTCCTTCAATATCTTCGAGCTGGACGCCGCGTCGAACAACTCCGTAGAGGATATCCGCCAGCTCACCGAGCAGGTGCAGATGCCTCCCGCTCTCGGTCGCTACAAGGTCTATATCATCGACGAGGTGCACATGCTCTCGGCGGCGGCTTTCAATGCCTTCCTCAAGACCCTTGAAGAGCCCCCCTCGTACGCTATCTTCATCTTAGCGACGACGGAGAAGCACAAGATCCTCCCCACCATCCTCTCGCGCTGTCAGATCTATGACTTCAAGCGAATCACCGTGCAGGATATCACCCGCCATCTGCGCTACGTCGCCGATAGCGAGGGTATCGATGCCGAGGAGACGGCGCTCGGGCTCATCGCCGAGAAGGCCGATGGGGGGATGCGCGATGCGCTGTCGATGTTTGACCGTATCGCCAGCTTTGCTGGTGGGCATATCACCTACCAGCATGCGCTGGAGAGTCTGAATGTCCTCGACTATACCTACTTCATCCGCATCTTCGAGCTCTTCCTGAGTGGGGACCATCGTAGTGTCCTGCTCCTTCTGGATGAGCTGATGGGTAAGGGCTTCGAGGGACAGACGATCCTCACGGGGCTCTCTGCCTTCGTGCGTGATCTCCTTGTAGCCCAGCATCCCGACACGCTCCAGCTCTTGGAGAAGCCCGATACCGTAGCCGCCTCCTATGCGACTATTGCCCAGCAGTGCACGCCTGCCAGCCTCTTCGCTGCGCTCAAGACTCTGGTGCAGGCTGACCAGCAATATCGCGGGGCAACGAATAAGCGCCTCTTAGTCGAGCTGAGCTTCCTCAGCATGGTCCCTCTCTTCAAGCGGGACTCCGACCTCAATCTTCCAGCTGCGCCAGCCCCCGCTGCACCTCCGACGGCTACACCACAGGCAGCTCCTCAGACGCCCCCTGCGACTACACCCCCAGCTACCCCTGCACCCAAAGCGCAGACAGCTCCCGTAGCTCCTCCCGCACCGCAGGCCGCACCTAAGCCAGCCCCTTCGGCGGTGACGCCTCCTCCGGCGGCAGCTGAACCGACACCAGCGCCCGCGCCTGCGGCATCTGCTACACCTCCTCACCCAGCTCCCCCCTCGTCCGCTCCTAAGCGTCTCTTCGGGGCGCGCCGTCGTGCAGACGCTCCCAGCGAAGCCACTTCTACGGCTCCAGCTGAGGCCCCTGCCCCTGTCGAGGATAAGGACTTCACGGAGGATGACCTCCAGCGAGCTTGGGTGCGCTTCGTCGAGCAAGAGCTGACGCCCTCACAGATCCTCTACCGCAATATCCTGCGCCCCGAGCTACCGAAGCTCTTAGACGGCGTGCAGGCAGAGATCTCCCTCCCACCAGGTGAGGCTATCCATACCACGGTGATGGAGGTCTATCCCCAGCTCGTAGAGTTCCTCCGCACGACGCTGCAGAATCGTAAGTTCAACCTCGTCCTGCGCGAGAAGACTGTAGAGGAGCAGGCGAAGATCGTCCTCACCCAAGAGGATCGCTTCAATCAGCTTGCGGAGATCAACCCCGAGGTGCGCAAGCTCAAGGAAGCCCTTGGCCTACGCTTCTCCTAATCCCAGACCACATACACATACAATACGCATATCGCTATGAAGATCAAGAAGCACATCACCGCTCTTGCTACGGCAGCAGCCCTCTCGGCGACCCTGCCTGCTGTGGCTCAGCAGTCGCAGCACATGACGCCCGAGACGATGCTTTCGCTCGCTCGTGTCGGTGCCTCCGCCCTCTCTCCCGACGGCAAGACGGTCGTCTACAGCGTGGGCTTCCCCAGCATCAAGGACAATAAGATCCGCACCGAGCTCTTCACCATCTCCTCCGATGGCAGTGCACGCCGCCAGATCACCCAGGGTGTAGCTGGCGTACATGGCGCTCGCTGGATCCAGCAGGGCCGTCGCATCAGCTACATCTCCTCGGAGAGTGGCGCTCCTCAGGTCTGGACGATGGCTCCCGATGGTACGGACCGTCGTCAGGTGACTAATATCGAGGGCGGGCTCTCGGACTACCTCTTCTCGCCCGATGAGAAGCAGCTGGCCTATATCAAGGAGATTTCCTTCGGGAAGAGCACTAAGGAGATTTACCCCGACCTGCCTAAGGCTACGGGTCGTATCGTCACCGATCTGATGTACAAGCATTGGGACGAATGGGTAGAGACGATCCCTCATATCTTCATCGCTCCCGTAGGTGGCGAAGCGATCACGGGCGGTAAGGACATCCTCGAAGGTGAGCCCTACGAAGCTCCTACGAAGCCCTTCGGCGGGGCAGAGGAACTCTCCTGGAGCCCCGACGGTAAGACCTTAGCCTACTCCTCCCGCAAGAAGACGGGTATGGAGTACTCCCTCTCCACCAACACCGATATCTATCTCTACGACCTCGCCTCGGGGCAGACTCGCAATATCACCGAGGGGATGGGTGGCTATGACACGCACCCCCGCTTCTCGCCTGATGGCAAGCGCATCAGCTGGATCAGCATGGAGCGTGACGGCTACGAAGCCGACCTCAAGCGCCTCTTCGTCCAGGATCTGAAGACAGGGCAGAAGACCTTCCTCACCGACGGCTTCGAGTACGATGTCGATGAGCTCCAGTGGGCTGCCAATAGCCAGAGCATCTTCTTCCTCTCGACGAAGCATGCCGAAGCTCAGCTCTGGGAGATCGCGCTCAAGGGTCGTAAGATCCGCCAGATCACCACGGGTATGCACGACTACACCTCGCTGGATGTGCAGGGCGGTAAGATCCTCGCTGGCCGTCAGAGCTACATCGAGCCCACGGACCTCTACCTCGTAGACGTCAAGACGGGGGCAGCGAAGCAGCTCACAGCAGAGAATAAGTCCACGCTCGACGGCCTCGCTCCGATCTCAGTAGAGAAGCGCTGGGTCAAGACGACCGACGGGGGCAATATGCTCGTCTGGGTCGTCCTCCCACCGAACTTCGACAAGACGAAGAAGTACCCTGCGCTGCTCTTCTGCCAGGGTGGTCCACAGAGCCCCGTCAGTCAGTTCTTCTCCTACCGCTGGAATATGCGCCTCATGGCTGAGCAAGGCTATATCGTCATCGCTCCCAATCGCCACGGCGTCCCCAGCTTCGGTAAGGCATGGAACGAGCAGATCAGCGGTGACTACTCGGGGCAGAATATCCAAGACTACCTCACCGCAGTCGATGAGCTGAAGAAGGAACCTTGGGTCGACAGCGAGCGTCTCGGCTGTGTCGGTGCCAGCTACGGCGGCTACTCCGTCTTCTATCTGGCAGGCGTGCACCAGAAGCGCTTCAAGGCCTTCATCGCCCACGCTGGTATCTTCAACCTCGAGATGCAGTACATGACGACCGAGGAGATGTGGTTCGCCAACTGGGATATGGGCGGTGCTCCCTGGGAGAAGGACAATGCAGTCGCTCAGCGCACCTTCGCCAACTCCCCCCACAAGCTCGTAGGCAACTGGGATACGCCGATACTGGTCATCCACGGCGAGCGCGACTACCGCATCCTCGCAGGCCAAGGTATGGCGGCCTTCAACGCGGCTAAGCTCCGTGGCATCCCTGCCGAGCTCCTCATCTACCCCGATGAGAACCACTGGATCCTCCGCCCGCAGAACGCCCTGCTCTGGCAGCGTACCTTCTTCGGCTGGCTTGATAAGTACCTCAAGTAACCTCTATATGTCCGTGCGAAAGAACTGTTAGTCCCCTCTACAGTCCTTTCGCACGGCTTGCTTTCACCCCATCTCTCTCCCGAATAGGAAGCTCTTTTACCCACATAATTGACCCACTAACTCTCTTTCTGGTAATGAAGACCGACATCGAAATCGCCCGCTCGATAGCCCTCGAGCCGATCGAAAAGATAGCTGCCAAGGTGGCTATCCCCACCGACCACCTGGAGCACTACGGCAAGTACCTCGCCAAGGTAGACCTCTCCGAGCTCCAAGCTGGTCATAAGCCTGGCAAGCTCATCCTCGTCACCGCCATCACCGCTACGAAGGCTGGTATCGGCAAGACAACGGTCTCTATCGGCCTCGCTCTCGGTATGAACCGCCTCGGTCATAAGGCGGTCGTCGCACTGCGTGAGCCCTCTCTCGGCCCTTGCTTCGGTATGAAGGGCGGTGCTGCTGGTGGTGGCTACGCTCAGGTGCTTCCTATGGAGAAGATCAACCTGCACTTCACCGGTGACTTCCACGCCATCACCTCGGCGCACAACATGATCACCGCGCTCCTGGACAACTATATCTACCAGAACCGCAATACGGACAAGGGCCTCAGCGAAGTCCTCTGGAAGCGTGTCCTCGACGTCAACGACCGTTCTCTGCGCTCCATCGTCACGGGCCTCGGTGGTCAGGTCAATGGTATCCCAGCCGAATCGGGCTTCGACATCACGCCTGCCTCGGAGATTATGGCGATCCTCTGTCTGTCGACTTCACTCGAAGACCTGCGTCGCCGTATCGAGAATATCCTCCTCGGCTATACGAAGCAGGGTGAGCCCTTCACCGTGCGTGACCTCGGTGTAGCGGGTGCGATCACCGTCCTCCTCCTCGACGCTATCAAGCCCAATCTGGCGCAGACGACCGAGCATACCCCTGCCTTCATCCACGGCGGTCCCTTTGCGAATATCGCCCACGGCTGCAACTCGATCCTCGCCACCCGTATGGCGCTGGCGCACTCCGACTACACGATCACGGAGGCAGGCTTCGGTGCGGACCTTGGCGCAGAGAAGTTCTACAACATCAAGTGCCGCACGGCAGGCCTCCAGCCTGCGCTCACCGTCCTCGTAGCTACCCTCGGCGGGCTGAAGATGCACGGTGGTGTCGATGAGAAGGATCTCAAGACGCAGAATATCGAGGGCGTCCGCCATGGGCTGGCTAACCTCGACCGCCATATCGAGAACCTCAAGAGCTTCGGGCAGACCGTCGTCGTAGCCTTCAACCGCTTCGCTACCGATACGGAGGAGGAGATCGCACTGGTGCGTGAGCACTGCCACGCCGCTGGTGTGGGCTTCGCTGTCAATACCGCCTTCGGCGAAGGTGGTGCTGGTGCGGAAGAGCTGGCTCGCCTCGTCGTCGAGACCATCGAGCAGAAGCCCTCGCAGCCCCTGCAGTTCACCTATCCCCTCACCGCCTCCATCGAGGAGAAGGCTACGGCTATCGCTCAGCGCATCTACGGCGCACGCTCCATCCACTTCTCGGCGAAGGCACAGCGCCAGCTCGAGCGTATCGAGCGCCACGGCTGGTCGAAGTTCCCCGTCTGTATCGCCAAGACGCAGTACTCCTTCAGCGACGATCCCACGGCCTATGGTAGCGTGCGTGACTTCGACCTCGAGGTGCGCGACGTCGTCATCAACACGGGTGCTGAGATGATCGTCCTCGTCCTCGGCGCGCTGGTGCGTATGCCCGGTCTGCCCCGCGTCCCCCAAGCAGAAAAGATCGACTTCATCGATGGACACATCGAGGGTCTTAGCTAATAATACCTATATAACTCACTCACTACACTCAAACTCATGAACTACGATGTAGCTATCATCGGTGCTGGCCCCGGCGGTACCGACGCTGCAGAGCATGCAGCAGCCCACGGCCTCCGCGTCGTCATCTTCGAGAAGAATAAGCTCGGTGGTGTCTGTCTCAACGAAGGTTGCGTACCTACGAAGGCACTCCTGCACTCAGCCCACCTCCTCTCCGAAGCCCTCGATGGCAAGAAATATGGTCTTACGATCCCCGAAGCAGCCTTCGACCTCGGTAAGGTGATGGCGCGCAAGACGAAGATCCTCAAGAAGCTCGGTGCGGGTATCCGTATCGGTCTGCAGGGCCATGAGGTCGAGATCGTCACCGAAGAGGCTCGTCTCACGGGTCGCGGTGATGAGGGCTTCACCATCGCTGCAGGCGAGGCGACCTATACGGCGCGCCACGTCATCATCGCTACGGGCTCACGTGCCTTCATCCCACCCATCGATGGGCTGAGCGACGTGCCCTTCTGGACAGCTAAGGAAGCGCTCGAGGTCGAGGAGCTCCCACAGAGCCTCGTCGTCCTCGGTGGCGGGGTCATCGGTATGGAGTTCGTCTCCTTCTTCTCTACGCTCGGCGTGGAGGTGACGGTCGTCGAGATGCTGCCTAAGATCCTCGGGCCTATGGACGAAGAGCTCTCTGGGGAGCTGCAGAAGGCCTTCGAGAAGCGCAAGGTGAAGTTCCACCTCTCCACGAAGGTCACTGCCGTGCGTGATGGGAAGGTCATCGCTGAGCATGAGGGTGAGACGCTGGAGATCCCCTTCGACAAGCTGCTGGTCAGTGTCGGCCGCCGTGCTGTGACCGATGGTCTGGGACTGGAGACGGTCGGTGTCGAGCTCCAGCGTGGGGCTGTCGTCGTCGATGAGCACCTCCAGACCTCGGTGCCTGGTATCTATGCCATCGGTGATGTCAATGGTACGTCTATGCTCGCTCACACGGCTGCTCGCGAAGGGCAGGTCGCTGTACACCACATCACCGGCACGGAGGATGTGATGAGCTACCGCGCTATCCCTGGTATCGTCTATACCGATCCCGAGATCGCTGCTGTCGGTCAGACGGAGCAGGAGCTGCGTGCTGCTGGTGTCGACTATGAGGTGCATCGTGTGCCGATGACGCTCTCTGGGCGCTTCATCATCGAGAACGAGCAGGGCAATGGCTTCTGCAAGCTCCTCACGGATAAGGAGGGTGTCATCCTCGGTGCGCACCTCTTCGGTAATGGCTCTTCGGAGATCCTGGTGCCTGCGATCATGGCTGTCGAGCAGCGCATGAAGCTCTCTGAGCTCTCTCGCATCGTCTTCCCGCACCCCACGGTCTGCGAGATCGTCCGCTCAGCTACCCTGCACTAAGGGAAGCTACTCCCCATAATAAGCCCGCCGGCTACGCTCCACGAAGGAGGGTAGCCGGCGGGCCTTTTTGTACGAATGCGTGTGCGAGACCTGCTACTTTACACGGCGGTTAGGCGGAGGATCTGCAGGCCGTGGGGAGCGAGGCTCAGGCGAAGGGGAGCCAGCGTGGTGAGGCAGAGGAAGTCCACTGCATCCGTGAGCTGGTCTGCGGCACGGAAGGCCGTGCCCTCGGTGATGCCCGTAGCGGCGAAGAACTCAGCGGGTAGGGGGAGGGCAATGTCTGCCTGCTCGCTGGAGAAGTTCGCCAGCACGAGGTAGAGCCCTTCCTCCGAAGCGCGGGCGAAGGCGAGGACGCGCTCTCTGCCAGAGCCCTCGGCATGCAGGCCGTAGTAGCTCCCTCGGCTGATGATGGGGTCGGTGTAGCAGGAGGCGAGGCGCTGGTAGTCGCTGAGTAGGCTGGCCTCTTCGTCCGTCAGCTGGGCGGGGGTGTAATTACCTGCTTGCAGGCGCTGGAGCTTGTCGAGGCTCCAGTAGTCGAAGATCGTCGTGCGGCCATCACGCCCGCTGAAGCCCTCGCTGTCCATGCCCTGCTCTCCCAGCTCCTGACCGAAGTAGAGGAGTAGGGGATTGCCACCACTTAGGGCTGCGACAGCCGTAGCGAGGAAGCCCTGACGGGGTGAGGCGAAGACGAAGTCCGAGGCGAGGCGCTGCTCGTCGTGGTTCTCCGTGAAGTAGCACATCGCGGGTTGCTCGCCACCGACGGCATCACGCACACCGGTGAAGTCCGCTGCGTCACGTGTGCCCTTGCCGAGAGCGATGAGGAAGTCATAGACGCCGACCTTGTCATAGAGGTAGTCGAAGCCTGCATGCAGGTACTCGCCGTAGCGGTGGGGCTGGTAGATCTCTGCGAGGAAGAGCGTCTCGGGGTACTGCTCACGCACCGAGGGGATCGCCCAAGCCCAGAAGGCGGGTGGGACAAGCTCGGTCATATCACAGCGGAAGCCATCGACACCACGTGCTGCCCAGTAGCAGAGGATGTCACGCATCTTCACCCACGTATCGGGGATGGGGTCGGCATGCAGGCCACTTCCCCCGCAGTAGTCCACCCCGTAGTTGAGCTTCACCGTCTCGTACCAGTCCGTGATGCTGGGGTAGGGGCTGAAGCAGTCGTTGCCCGTAGCGCGTGCTGGACACTCGGTGTATGGGGATGACTCTGTGGATAAGGGTAGGATAAGTGAGGTGTCGGGGAGGTAGTAGAAGTTGTTGCGCGGGGAGAACGCCAGCTGTACATCGTCCGTAGCGCCGAGGTCTGCGACGCCCTTAGGGCACGCATCGGAGTGATAGGTGCGGGCGACGTGGTTGGGGATAAAGTCCATCAAGACCTGCAGCCCTGCCTGGTGGGTACGCTTGATGAGGGCGTCCAGCTCTGCCTGTCGCGTGTGTGGATCTTCGGCGAGATCGGGGTCGACGTCGTAGTAGTCCTTGACGGCATAGGGCGAGCCAGCCTGCCCCTTCACCGTATCGGGGTGGTCGGGACGGATGCCTTGGGCGCTGTAGTCGGTCTTCGTAGCATGCTCCAGCAGGCCGATATACCAGACGTGGGTTGCCCCAAGACTGCGGATATAGGCGAGGGCTTCGGGCGTGAAGTCACGGAGCTTCCCCGAGCCGTTCTCGGATAGTGTGCCATGGGGCTGGCGAGTCGTATTCTTATTCCCCCAGAGTCGAGTGAGGGCGGAGTAGATGACGATCTTCTGCTGCATAGGTATGGGTAGGTGGTGGGGCTAAGGCTTCTTTGCGCCCTTCTTCTTTTTGACTAGCGGAGCAAGCTCAGCTTTCGCCAGCTCGTAGCCTATCTTCATCAGCTGCTTGGAAGCGCTGACCTCGAACATCCCGAACTTCGTTACCTCACTCGTCTCGAGGAGGTAGTCACAGGCCGCACAGTCAGGGGTGGTATTCTGGCGGAAGATTAGTTCCCATGCACGGTTAGCGATGTCCTTTATATTCATGGGGATTTCTGCGCTCTGCATAGGGCCGAGGTTCATACCGATGACCTCCTCGCAGTCCTCGCGGATGGCTGTGACGGGGAAGTTGCGGAAGAGCCCGCCGTCGACGTAGGTGTGACCGTCGATTTCTACAGGGCAGAAGAGGATGGGGATGCTTGATGAAGCTAAGATAATCTTAGCCAAGGGGCCCTCAGTAAAGACGTGTGGTTCTCCTTGGTTTAGGTCGGTGGCTACGATACGCATGGGGGTCGGTAGGTCCTCCAGTTTGCGGTGGCGGAGGTTCTTCTTCAGGAGATTGAGGAATTTCGTCGTGCTGAAGATCCCTCCTCCCTTGGTGGTGAAGCTGGTCATCTGCATGAAGCCCGTCTGCGAGAGGAGTTCGTGGATCTCCTCAGGGGCATAGCCCGATGCGTAGAAGGCGCCCATGATGGAGCCAGCACTGGTACCAGCGATGATCTCGGGGCGCAGACCTACCTCATCGAGGTACTTTAAGACGCCGAGGTGGGCAAAGCCCTTGATGCTGCCGCCACTGAGGGCGAGCCCCAGCTGGTAGGGGCGGGTGGAGCGGTTGTCTGCCATTGGTTGAGTCATTTATTGGCGTAAAGATACGCCATGCCCCGCATACCTGCCCCGCACCTGTCTCTTAGCTGAGGGGGTAGTCCTTGCGTTGGCTCTCGGGGATGAGGTCGAGGATGCTCTCATCCATGACCGTATCACCCTCTTTCTTGAGGGCTAAGATCAGTGTCTCATCCTCTGTCTGATAGATCTTGCCAAGGAGCTGCTTGAAGTGCTGCTCTACAAAGCCTTTCTTTTTCTTTGCAGGTGCTTCGGGCCATAGTTCATAGAAGCAGTATAGCTCCTCAAAGGCCTGGATGACGTCTTCTCTGAATCGCTCCCGCAGAAAGCTATCAGTGCTGGAGCCATAGCCATGGCTTAGCACATAGGCTGAGAGGACATAGAGGAAGTTGATCTCATAGGTGAGGACAAGGAGCGTGTCGCGGTCGAAGAGACGATTTTCGAAGTGCTTGTTACTGCACTTCTTCTCGTCTTCTTGGTAGCGTGTCAGCTTGTGCTCACTATAGGATAAGTCCTTCTCATCCATAATCCCTCGGATGAAGAAGTTGGGAGTCGGGTTGTAGCCCTCGGTGAGCTCGTCTCGATAGCGCAAGGTCTGCGCATTCTTGTGGAAGAGGTCGATGTGATATTGGATCACATTCTTGGCGTAGGTGAACTGCTTGTATCTGGAGTGCTGCCCTATAGTGCTGTCCTCCTTGTAATACTTACTATCCCCGATGAAGTAGATATTGCCATCCCCTATCAGTGACTTGTCCTGATAGATATGGTCGATGATCTTGCCATCCTTCTGCTCCTTCAGCCCCGAGGGAAGTGCCTTTTCTCCGATCAGACTATCGATCATGTCCTCGAAGACGGTGTTGAAGTTGCGTACTAAGAGGCGCTCATCGTGGGCTTTCCCTTGGGCGGCCTCTTCGGCTCGCTCGTAGAAGGCATAGAGTAGGTGCCAGAGCTGCACCAGCTCGTCAGTAAAGTACTTCCCTCTTATTTGGCGGAGGCGGCGAGTGCCTTTGCCGCTTTCAATGAGGTTCTTTATGCGGTGGGGACGCTCGGTCTCATAGTTGAGGTTGCGCTTCGCTACGAAGTGGTAGCTCTGCTTCAGATAATCAAGGGTAGAGTAGAAGAGGCAGATCAGCTCCTCGTCATAGTTGATAGCCTTCTCCTTGGTCTTGCACTTGAGATAGTAGGGCTTGCCATCTTGTAGGACTGGGGATGTCGTGCGTATCGTCTTCGTCCAATGGATCTTGTGGCGCCCGCTGTGTGCGATCGTGGCGATGTGGGTGAAGAGCGACTGATGCTCTTTGCCAAAGCGGATTAGGGCAAGGATGAGGTCAAGCAAAGTCGTCTCACCATCTCTCCGCTGCCCGATGACACCAGCCAGCTCGCGGGGAGAGGTGATCTCATTCTCGGGGTGACGATCGCAGAAGAGTGCTATGGCCTGATAGATCCAAGCAGATAGCTCGAAGAGAAAGGCATGGTCTGCGTCTGTAAGTTGTTCGTTCTCCTTATCTATATGCAGTAGGAGCTCAGGCTCGTATCGCCCGAATGCCTTCCCTCCTATGATGAAGACCTTGGGCAAGATGAAGATCGTCTCATCCGTCCCTCCGTCATGGTAGTAGCCTACATAGGGGAGCTTGATCTGCCCTCCCGAGAGCTCTGTTGGGTCAATACCCTTCAGCTCAGGGAGGTCCGTTGGATCGTAATGATAGTCTTCGATGAGGAGTTTCATCTTGGCTATGCTTTATCAATTACTCGTTCTCCTCTCCTGTGTTCTCTTCTCCAATAACTGGAACTCCGAGGTAGGCCATAAAGCCCTGCAAGAGCAGATAGTCATCCTCTTCGTATAGCTCATTGAAGGAGAACTCTTTCACGTCTTTCTTTTCTTCTTCATATGAGCGGAAGAAGTTGCCTTGCGTGCCGTATTCATCCTTACAGACCTCGTGCCATAGGTAGGCCATTACCTTGCTTTTGAACGCCTCCTTCTCAAAGGAGTTCTTGACGAAGAAGTTGCCCATCTGCTTATCTTCCGAATGTGTCAAATCGCGGATGTGCCTATTGACAGCCTTGAGGAAGGTTGCCCATTTGTAGTTCTTATCATTGATGGTAATCACAAACTGCCCCGACTTTACCTCGTCGCTGTAGTTAATGGGGATATACTCCCAATCCCATCTACGCTTGAAGGCGCTATCCATGGGGAATAGAGACTGGTCGGAGGTGTTCATCGTAGCGATGATGTGGAGATTATGGGGTAAGCATAAGTTGCCCCCTTCAATTCCACGCTTGGCATCTTCATTTAGTTCCCTTTGGAGGTAATCAGCAAGATCCTTATCGGCATGGATCGGGTAGCAGGATGTACCATCCTCCTTGCGGTCAAGGAGCTGGAAGAGGTCGCCAAAGATCTGTGCGCAGTTCCCTCGGTTGATCTCTTCGATCACGAGGTATACCTTCTCGTTGGGATGCTCCCATGCATGCACATAGGCCTTTGTGAAGACCTGTGGAGTGAAGGCGTAGGCTATCGTTGTGTTATTTCCTGATGCGCTCAAAATACCATTATCCTCCAAGTATCTCCCTAATGCAGCACCAGCAAGGACTGTTGCTGTCTGGATAGTTTTTCCTTCAGCTTGATACTCATCAGAGTTCTTGGCCGCTTGAAGGATCTTGACTCTAAGTTCATTTTTCTGGGAGGAGCTTATGTTGAGCTTTTCAATGGAGCGATAATGTCTAAGGCAGAACTTTTCGACGGGATAATTTTCGCCCACTCTCACTTCGTTGGGGATGATTGCCAGCAATTCATCGAGAGTGTAGGACTCTTCCCATGTAGGTTCAGATCTCATTTCGGGCTTATAGCAGCCTACAAAGCTCGCATAGTCGTAGTCAGGATGGAAGGTGGTACGGAAGATGTTTTCCCTGCTTATCCCTGCAAGATCTTCAGCTACCTTGTGTGATTTGCCGCTACCCGGTGCCCCGAAGTA
>ERZ773207.573-NODE-573-length-13598-cov-4.713136_pt1 | contig 13598 bp, 7 predicted proteins | sample MGYA00580997_ERZ773207 | MGnify/ENA primary metagenome ERZ773207 (study PRJEB29015, sample SAMEA2738170) | human oral metagenome | biome: human oral; feature: human-associated habitat; material: saliva | place: China | collected 2239 ... | reverse complement strand
AAGCAATGGATGACGATTTGACATTCTAACCTAGCACATTGCACAAAAACTAAGCCAACCTACTAAACAAGTGCAATCGCTATTTTCCATCACAGAACCCTTACAACCCTAAGCGTATGCAAAAATCATTACTTCCCCTATTTTTGTCGACTTGTGCTGTCGTGCCCATCGGGATCTATGCAGCCAATGCGCTCCAACATCGCGTCATTGTCGGCACCCTCGTTGGAAAGACGGACAATCTTCCCATTCGTAATGCCGACGTTCGCACCAAAGGTTCACGTCCTTCCGTTGCCACCACCGACAGTTTGGGTCGCTTCACCCTGCGCACTGAAACTAATGCCACCGACAGTCTACATCTCACCGCAAGCGCTTTGGGCTACGAATCTCAATCCTTTGCGGTGGCTCTGAAGAATAACAGCGACACTTTGCACATTGGGGAAGTATCACTCAAAAACAGTGACGTATTGCTCAGCGCAGCAGAAGTAAAAGCTGTGCTTGCCCGTATGGAGCAGAAGGATGACACCACAGTATTTAATGCTGCCGCCTTCCGCACTGCAGAGGGTTCTACATTAGAAGCCCTTATCAAACAACTTCCAGGAGCCGAAGTAGGAGCTGATGGTAGCATCAAGGTGAATGGAAAAACCGTAAAAGAACTGCTCATCAATGGTAAGGATTTCTTCAAAGGCGACACCAAAATTGCAATGAAGAATCTTCCTGTAAATTTGGTTTCTAAGGTCAAAACCTACGACAAGAAGAGTGATTTAGCTGAGCAAACAGGCATTGACGATGGTGACGAAAGTTTTGTTCTCGACATCTCCACCAAGCGTGAACTCAATCAAACGCTCCTAAGCAACATTGAAGTAGCGGGTGGTCGTGATGACGAAAAGAACAATCTCTATCAAAGCAAAGTGATGTTGATGCGTTTCACCGACAATAGCCGCTTTGGTTTCTTTGGGTCGCACAACAACGTCGGCGACCGCGGTTTTGGAGGTCCTCGTGGTTTCATGTCCAACAATGATGGACGCACCACCTCCACCATGGCAGGTTTAGATTTCTCATGGGACAATGGTATCAAGCGCTTCACATCTGGAGCATTTGAAATTGGGGGTAATGCCCTCTATTTTCGCAACGACAACAACACCGAGGGTATCACCGCTAGTGAAACCTTCCTCACAGCTGGACGCAAACCCAGTTTTTCCAACTCACATAGCTTTGCCAATAATCTCAGTCAAAGTGTTCGATCTTCTTTTCGTCTAATGTGGAGCCCAGACTCCATGACTTCTGTGACTTTCCGCCCCAACTTCAACTGGAGCAAGGGAAATTCTAGTAGCAACAAGCGAGCTACCACTTTCGACAGTGATCCTTTCGCTTCTTTGGGTGTGAGCAGCACCGACGAAGTGCTCGACCGCGCCTATGCAAGCACCACACGCGGCACTGCCGATACCTTGGTCAGCACTCTCCCCTATCTGGTCAATCTCAACAACAATAACAAATTGGGTACTTCCTGGAGTCATGCTTTTGAAGGAGAACTCAATGTAACGCGCAAGCTCCCAGGCCGCACAGGTCGCAGTTTGAGCGTAGAAGCGCGAGGCAAATGGGAGGAAGAGGGCTCCACCAGCTATAGCCTTGCCGACATTCATCGTCGTTTGCGTTTCGATGACACCCAGTCTGTGCTTGCTCCCAACGGCACGCACCAATTTTCTAACCGTCCTTCCACCAGTTGGAACTATCGTTTGGGGGCGTCGTATGTAGAACCCATTGTGGGAAAACTTTATGGTGAACTTCGCTATTCCTACCAGCACCGTGTCACCGATGGCCATCGCGATCTCTACAACCTCACTTCACTATCGGGCTACAACACCCTAAACGATTACATCACCGCCAACGGGAGTTTGCCCGAAGCCCTATATAAGTTGAGTAGCGAAGCTGTGCAAACTCAAGTAGATCCAGCACAGTTGCTCGACCGCATCAATGCCAACGACCTCTATGCCGCTGCGCGTGATGCCGCCAACTCACAATCTGCCACCTACCACTACAACACTCACCGCGCAGAAATCGGACTCCGCTACAACACTAACCTCATCAACCTCAATGTGGGTCTGCGCTATATGCCCGAGAACACGCGTTTGGACTACACTCGCGGCTCAGTGGGACACATCGACACCACTCGCACCGTGCAAACCTTTGCGCCCAACCTTCGTTTGCGTGTCAAATTCTCTAAGACGCAGCGTTTAGATTTCTTCTATCGTGGAGAAACGAACCAACCTTCGATGACCAACCTGCTCAATGTAGTGGACAACTCCAACCCTCTCTACATCACTGTGGGTAATCCAGGTTTGAAACCCTCTTGGAACGACAACTTCCGTCTGTTCTACAATGGCTACAACACCGAGTCGCAACGTGGCATCATGGGTAATCTCACCTTCACCAACCAGCGCAATGCTGTGACGCAAATGCTCATCTACGACGATGCCAGCGGTCGTCAGTTCACACGTCCCGAGAACATCAATGGCAACTGGAGCGCTAATGGTGGATTCACCTTCAACACTCCCCTTAATGCCTCCAAAATGTTCACGATGTCCACATCGACCAACGTGAACTTGTCACGCTCTGTTGGCTACATTGCCACCACCTCACAACCCATCACCCTCCCCGATGTCCCTAATTTATCACAAGTGAATCAGCTATTTGCAGGAGCAGTGGCACAAAAGAGCACGAACCACATCAGTGGATTTTCCGAAAAACTCGATTTCTCCTATCGCCGCGACTTGTGGGATGTGACCCTCGATGGTCGTGTGTCGTATCAGCACTCACGCTCCTCACTCAATCCTAGTCAGAATCTCGACACCTGGAGCTACGACTATGGTATTTCCACCAACATCACCCTCCCTTGGAGCATCAGTTTCTCCACCGACTTGCGCATGACTTCTCGTCGTGGCTTTGCTGCTTCAGAGCTCAACACCAACGAACTCGTATGGAACGCCTCTCTCTCGAAATCCTTCTTGAAAGACAACGCACTCACCATGCGCCTTGAAGCTTTCGACCTGCTCAATCAGCAAAACAACATCAGTCGTTCACTCACCGCTTTGATGCGCACCGACACCTGGAGCAATATCCTCAACACTTATGTTATGCTCCATGCCATCTTCAAACTCAATGTCTTCGGAGGTGCTAAACTTCCCTCTCCTCCCGAAGGTGGTGGCCCTGGAGGTCCTGGCGAGCATCGTGGACCAGGCAACTTCCGTCCTTCCACTCCTCCCCCAGGCGGCGGTCATATGTTCTAATAGTCAACTATTTTTACGTTATTTCAGCACATCATCAATCGTTAATCTTCCCTCTCAGGAGCTTCCTCACGCAGGAAGCTCCTGCTTTTTGTGCACAACAGTCGCAAAAATATGCGTTCACTACACGGACATTGTTCAAAATCGCTAGATTTCTTGCGCATTCCACATTTTTTCAGGCAAATTTAGGTGGTTTATTTTGAAAATTCTTTCGTAAATCGTATATTTGCAGATATAAAATCAGCCATTCTCGCATATAAGCCATACGGTGCAGCGAGGTTCTTTCCCCACAAGTTCCGCCGTTTGCGGAGCATGCGCCTTATCTCTAACCATGAAAGATGTGGCTGTCGCATCTCAAACAACGATATGTTATGACAAACCGACTCCAACTTTTGGTCAAGAAATTTGCAGACGGGCGTAACACGCGCTTTGCAAGTTTACTCGATACGAACGAAGCGCGCATTCGATCGTATCTCACGGGTACGGTTTTACCCAAGTACGATTTTCTAGCTGCCATTAGCGAGCGTTTGGGGGTATCGGTGGATTGGTTGCTCACAGGTGAGGGAGAAATGATGAAAGCCGATCGCGAATCGACAGAGAGTGATGCCCACAGAGCCAATCGTTTTGAAGCACTTCCCGTGTATGACAACGATTTTACCTGCGGATTTGAAGAAGTGAACAATGAGCAACCTCCAGTGCCCAATTACTACATGGACACGCCACTCAACCGCTCAGCCGACCTTTGGTGCTCAGTGCAAGGTAAGAGTATGTTGCCCGATCTTGAGCCTGGCGACAAAATTGCGCTTCGCCAGTGCTCGCTCGAGAGCTTCGAGCCTGGACACATCTATGCCGTTGTCCTCGACGACTTGCGCACGGTCAAAAAACTACGTCGCGTGCCTGGCAACCCCGAATTGCTAGAATTCATTGCCAGCAACCCCGACTATGGTGTGGAACGCTACCCCATCAGTCGTATCCAACAACTCTATCGCGTGGTCGGAAAATTACATACTTTCTAACACTACAGCGACAATCTAACAAAACTCCCCATCGTTCTCTTCCCTGCTAACGATGGGGAGTTGTCATTGTGTAGAGATAATCCTCTTCTGTTACTCCCTCCTCTTAAACCTCTTATTTTGTGATTTGCTCGTTTTTTCTTTATCAAGCATAAGACCTATGCATAGACTGCATGTTCGGTAAAATACGTACTTTTGCTCATGTTACTAGTTTTTTCCAATTTACAAAGTAACAAAATAGGCTGAAACTCTGCAAGAGGGCTTCAGCCTTATTTTTATCCCCCTCCAAAAAATTACCGGACAGAAATAAATCGGACAAGGTTCGGGTCTTTCTTGCGCCATCGCCGAGCAAAAGTACGCAGCATGACCGGTTGAAAAGCATCTGAGCGAGTGTGAGGGATGCGAAGTTGAAAACTACAACCCTTCTCACGCCAACGACGAGGACGGGAACCGTTACCCTATTCATCTTTTTGCTCCTCTGTTGGCAAGAGTTGAAGGAACCCACCAGGCGATACAAAAAACTTCCCCTCTTTTTGCTGAAAGTAGGGAAGTTTTGTTCAAAAACGGAGCACTTTTCGCCGTTACCTTCGGGTTTTCCGTTTGCGGGTACGTTTCCACCACAGATAGTAGCCCGAAAGCGGAAGAGAGGCGCCGAAGAGAGCCGCGAAGAATTGGACGATGCGCATCGGCCATCCACCCCATCTGCCCGTGTGTATGGAGTAAATCCAACCGCGGATGCGCTGTCCGCGCTCGGCACTGGCATAGAGTTTTTCCTCGGTGACGTGATGTCCGGTAGAATCGAAGCGATAGCGATCGGTAGCACGGACATTACCCCATTCACCAAGCGACACACTGCCACCTTCTTCGTTCACTTCCACGGCATCGGCTGTGGGGTATTTCTGACGAAGTTGGTCGGCTGCGGCTTGCCATGCGGCATAAGTGCGTTCATCGGGGCAGGCGTTTTTGATGACTCCGGCCTTGGCATCGTGTTCGGGGCGACCGTGATGGCCTTTGCCGCCCTTATGCTCACCACCGCCGTGACCGCCTTTGCCTTGCGGAGGTTTGGCACCCAATACTTTATAGAAACCCTTCTTATACCAATCGAACGACCACGTCAAACCAGTGGCTGCCATGGCAAGCAGCAGCACAAAGAGGTAGGCTCCACCGATGGTGTGGAGGTCAAACCAGCGGCGCTGGCGTCCGCGGTGAAGGTGGATGGTGAGTTGTTTGCGCAGGCCGCGCGTGGTGCGTGGCCAGAAAGCCACGAGCCCCGTGATCAACACGAACAAAAACATAAGCGTGCTCACGCCCACGATGAGTTTGCCCCACCAGATGCCTTCGCCCTCGTGGGGGAAGTCGAGCAACCAGCGGTGGAGTTTGAACATCACTTCGAAGAAGGGGAGATGTTCCTTGGGGCCAGCGACGCGACCTGTGTAGGGATCGACGAGCCACTCGGTGCGCGGAGGTGCAGAGAGGTTGAACTCGTAGTTACGCGTGCTATCATTGGGAATGCTTACACCCGTTATGGTGACACCCGGTTCCAGATGCGGCTCGACACGTTGCACTAATTCTGGGAGCGACAGGCGACCTTGCGAAGACACTTGGGCTTCGTAGCGATCGTGGTAGGCGCATTCCGAAATTTCGCCTGCAAATTCTATCATAGCACCCGAGAAACAGATGAGCGCGATGAGCAAGCCGAAGGGAACAGAGAGCCAAAGGTGGAGACGTTTGAAAGTTTTTTTCATGTGTGAAGGTTTTAACCTCAATCAGTCATTAGACCGTTATAGTGACGTTTGTTATGGAGTGAAGATAACTTCCTGTCATCTTTCATTCTCTTGTTGGCATCTTGTTTTTCGTTCGTTCTCGACGTAGCCCGCTACGCCTTCGAACTAACGGCAAACAATCTGCTCAACAATCCAATGAAATCTGTTCAGAATCAAATGACCGATTTGGGCTTAAGCCCAAAGTAGCGCGCCGGTCACTGCGGTGACGGCGCGCCAAATCAGGGAAATTCGACGTCGGAATAAATGTGCGGAGCAATCCGAACTATCAATTAGAAGGGAAGCAGACGACCGACCGCATTGAGCTGAGTGGCCTCAACTTCCACGCCACGGGTGGCGACACCGGTGGAGAGATTGATCTGGTAGATGGCGGGTTTGCCGGTTTTCGTCATAACAGGAACGTAAGCCACACCGTTTTCGGCAAAGGGACGGTTGCCCAGCGACACAACGTCAGCGGGGAGCCCAGTGACAGGGATGAATTTACCGCTCTTGGCGCTGAAAATGCCAAGCTCGTTCGCCAGATCTTGGTTCGTGAGCTCACCATATACCTTATTGTAGAGGTAGAACAGGAAGTTGTCGCCACCAACGGGGAAGGTGCGCTGGAAGGCGCGACCACCAGTGAGCGTTTCGAGGTTGAAGTAGTAGTTCTTGTCGAAGTCGGTTTCACCTTTCTTCACGCGCACCACACCGGCGGGAAGCGAAGTCTGCTGACGCTTGTCGGTCATCGTCTTGGCGAAGCTAGGAGAGAAGACATAAAGATCGCCATCGGCGTCATTCCAAATCATTTGGAAATACTGTGATTTGAAACGTCCGCAGGCGTAGCTGATTTTGTCCGTTTTGATGAGCTTACGTCCTTCGAATGCGTTGTTGTCAAAGATGGCAATCCAGCATTCGTTGGGATATTGCGTCCATTGCAGTTCGCCTTTCTTGTAAGCACTGCTCTTGCTGCCGCCGTTCTCCTTCTTAACGAGATCGGCATATCCGTTGCGAATGTATTTTCCACCATCGACAGCCGAACCATATTGGCTTAATCCCATGGGGATGACGGCTGAGTAGAGCTTACCCTCGCGTTGGAGCAGTCCGGAGAGAATGACGTATTCACCATTGCCAAGGAAATTCTCAGAACGGAACTGGGGTTGCTTGGTGTCGTTGTTGCGTTCGGTCTCAGCGGGGATGTTCAGATACGAAATAAGGAAGGTTTTGGGCAAATATCCGTTAGCATCGGCTGCATCTTTGTTGCCGTCGCCGGTCGAAACAGTCATCAGTTCATCATTCCACGTGCCGTAGGTGGTGAAGCGGCGCACTTCGAAACCTTTGTCACGCTTTTCGAGCTGACCGTTGCGCAGAATATACGAACGCGTGGTGCCAGCGTTGCCTTGGTTGTACTGAAGCGTGCAGAGATACTTGTTTTGGAAGAAGATGTACTCGAAACCACCGTCGAAGAGGAGGCCGTTGTTGCGCGGGCTGAGCGTTCCACTCGATAGATTGGCGGTGGTGAGCAGTACATGCGAAGCGGCACTGCCCGAAGCGACGATGTCGGCGGGAATAACGAAGGTACCTTTTTGCTCCACTGTGGGAGTGGTGGGCGTTTGTCCAGGTTCATCAGCGCCACAGCTCGTGAGGGTGGCGGCAAGCAGGGCTGCGGGAAGCAGCGACTTGGAGAGGAAAGAGAGTTGCATGATGCGTTTGAATTAGATATTTACATGGAAAAAGTGCAGGATTTATCGCCCAAAGTTAAAACGCACTTTGGCGTAGAAGGCGCGTCCTGCTTTTTGTAAGCTAAAATTATCGTAGAGATTCTCATCGGTGAAGTTACGCGCTTCAAGACTCACGGCATAACGCCCATTGGCGAGCGTGAGGGTGGCGTTGAGGTTGTGCGAAAGTTGGGCAGGAACGACATATTCGCCCTTGTTCGCACCGAAAAGTGAGGAGTAGAACGTGAAACTGTGGAGATATTGGCTGTCGTAAGTCAACGAAAAGACGCGACTATGCGAGGAGTTCAGCGGCCATCGCAGGGTGAGATCGGCATCGCCGAACAAATAGGGTAGATTCGGCATGCGGTCGCGGTAACCATAGTTGCGTGTCACGCCATCTTGCGCCAATGGCATATTGTCTCGCACGTCCATGTAAGTGAAGTTGGCGCCGGCGCTGAGGCGGTGCCCAAGATCGTAGCGTAAGGAGGAGTTGAGGCCGTAAGTGCGCACGCGTCCGAAGTTGACATAGCTAGATCCGAAGCGACCGCCCCCTACATTGATGACATTGCGTTGAATGTAATCGCGCGTGTCGCGGTAGATGCCGCCCACTTCGACCAACAAATGATGCAGTCCGCTGCTCAGTGTGTAAGAAATATTCAGATTGAAGTTGTGACTCTGCTCGGGTTGCAAGGTGACACTGCCGCTTTCGAGATCGTCGTCGCCGAAGAGTTCATCGACATTGGGCAGGCGACAAGCGCGTTCATACGACAACTTTCCCTGCCAATGGGGAGAGAAACGATAGGTGCCCGCTGCGCCGAAACCGAAGAAATCCAGCTGGTGCTCCTTGCGGACGAATTTTTCTTGCAAATCGCTAGTACTCACCGGACCGCTCACGTGTAGATGGTAGAACTTGCCGAAGGTGGTCACATTCCAGTGCTCATTGGGTGTAAATAGGTAAGAAAGTCCGCTGATGTGCTTGGTTGTCTCGCGTCCGATGGGGGCTTTCTCGTTCTCACGCGCCAAAAGTGAGGTGGCGTTGCGGTCGAAGCGGCCGAAAGTATGGTGGAAGGTGAGAAGGCTATGCTCATCGAGGCGAAAACGCGTATCGAGTCCGGTATTCCAGTTGTCGTCGTTGTAGCGCAAGAAGAGGTAATTTTGTTCGCCGGGGGAGTTTCGCAAAATTGACTCACCGCGCCAGTTGAAAGCGTAAGCCGACGTATCGACGTTGGTGGTGAGGTTGCGATTATAGTTGGCCGTGAGCGTGAGATCTAGACGGTTGTGTAAGAGATTGCGCTTAACATATTGAAGCGAAGGCATGAAGGAATGCCCGAAACGATACTTCTCGCCGTAGACAACCTCCTGTCTTACACCGGTTTGTAGGTCTTTGTGCATGCTGGCCAGTGTAAATCCGAGCAAAAGTCGGTCTGCCCATGGCCGATTAATCACACCGCCGCGCACGGTTAGGGCTTCGTTGTGATAAGTGTCGTGGAATCGGCGCACCCTCTCGGGGTGTTTGAAATCAATACTCCCATTGCTGAGGTCTTTCACGGGAGCAGTAATCATATAGTTGTTGTCCGAATAGTTTTGAAAGGCACTCATTTCGAGTTTCCATCCCGACTGCCACGTGCAATTCCAGTTGAGTGTGCTCTTATGGGTATTGAATGAACCACCGGCATACGAACCGTCGACATGCCATCCCGATTGTGGCGTATCGGTGACGATGTTTATCACCCCGCCAATGGCATCTGCGCCGAAAGTCACAGGGACAACGCCTTTGTACACCTCTATGCGGCGCGCAAAGTTGACCGGTATATTATTGAGACCGAATGCACCACCTACTCCTTCTTGCGGAACGCCGTCAATAAACACCTTGACATGTTTTCCGCTGAAGCCGTCGAGCGAGACATTCATGTCCGATCCCACACCGCCAGTCTCGCGAACCTTCACACCTGGTGCAGCTGCCAGCGCGTCACCAAGCGATTTAGTCGTGTTTTGCAGCACATGCGTGTCGATGGCTATGGTGTTAAAAGCCGAACGCCGCAGCCTGCCGAGCCGACTTGTGGTGACTTCCACTTCGCGAAGGCTGTTTTGGAGCGGAAATAGGCGAAAATCCAGCACCACCACGCTGTCTGCCGAGACTTTAAGCGCATGCGTGACTTGACGATAACCAATTGCAGAAACGGTGAGAGCTTGTTGTCCTGCAAGATGCCCCAGTTTGTAGACACCTGCTGAGTCGGTCAGTGCATGGTATCGCGTTCCGCGAATTACGACCACCGCTTGTGGCACAGGGCGTCCCTGCTGGTCGGTGATTCGTCCGCGCACTTCGCGATCTCCGGCCGCATGACCGGCCGTGGCGCACAACAAGGCGGCAAAAAGCAAGGGCATGCGGCGTGAGCGGGTGCCCATCGCAGAATGAGCAGCGCGCAAACGGAAAAATCTCGTGAGGTAGGGGAACGAAATAGGGCGATCGGAAGTCATCTTGTGTCGTTTTTGTGTGGAGCGATGCCCACCCAGAGGGCGTCTGTGGGGGATCGGGGTTGCAAAGTTACGGCATTCGATTGCGCCGTGCAATCACTACATTTGGGTATTTTGGAGTCTTCGAAGTGTTAAGGGAGTTTTCGTTTGTGTTAATTCCGTTTCTTGTTTTGCGAACTGTATTCTCAACCTTACAAAATGGACTTGCGCGACATAAAAAGCCCGTTTCTTACCTACTCATCGCAGGTCGCGGAATGCCTTTGAGTCGTATTTTTATTTATTTGTACTTGGAAATAGAGAATCCGCGGAGTTTAGCGCTACTGTTATAAGATGTTTGCGACAAAACGTCAGAAAAAAGTAAATACCTATCTTTGTCCGACGAAAACATTGTGACATTTTGGAAACACATCGCTTTAGATTGAGACCATTTGGGGTCACCGTTCTTTTGCTTCTCTTGATTTGTGCTTGTACTCACCGAGAGAAGCGCTATGTCGTGGGCATTTCGCAGTGCTCGGACGACGCTTGGCGCGATAAACTCAACACTGAGCTACGCGTGGGCGCGCGTTATTATGGTGACATCGACTTGCACATCGCCTCGGCCAGCGACAATGATCAAACGCAGGTGCGACAAATCAATCATTTCATTGATGAAGGTGTCGATTTGCTCATCATTTCGCCCAACCAGATGAGCACGATTTGCCCGGCCATTGAAAGAGCGCGCAAAAAGGGGATACCGGTGGTGCTTTTCGACCGAAAAACCAATACCGACAACTACACGGCCTACATGGGAGCCGACAACTATGGCATCGGTCGCATGATGGGTAATTATGTAGCTTCGCGCTTAAAGGGCAAAGGTCGCATCGTGGAAATCAAAGGTTTGCGAGGATCTTCGCCGGCCATTGAGCGCCATCGCGGTTTCTTAGACGCCATTGCGCGCTATCCCGAGTTGCACATCGTGACAGCCTGTTACGCCGACTGGGCACGCGAGAAAGCCACCGTGCGGATGGACAGCCTTTTGCGTGAAGTGGAGCACATCGATTGCGTCTTTGGCCACAACGACGAAATGGCACAGGGGGCGCGCGAAGCCATGGTGCGTGCAGGGCGCGACAGTAGCGTCTTGTATGTAGGCATCGACGGATTGCCGTCGAAAGGCGGAGGCCTGGAGGCCGTGCATGCCAAGCGACTCACCGCCTCCTGCATCTATCCGACTCGCGGCGACTTGCTTTTGGAACTGGCGCGCAACATTCTCGAGAAGAAACCCTACAAAAAAGAAAATGAACTCCCCGCTGCGCTCGTCACCTCCGAGAATGCGACGCTTTTCTACATGCAGGGCATCGAACTCAAGCGACAATACCAGCGATTGGAGTCGTTGAGCAACGATGTCGAGGAGAAGGTGACACAATATAACAATCAGAAAATCCTACTCGTCCTGTTTGTGGTGATCTTCTTGCTCGTGGTGGGCGGCGGTGTACTGATGTTGCGTTATTATCGGCTGAAACATCGCTTGGCCGAAGAAGCCGCCAATGCGAAATTGCGCTTCTTTACCAACGTAAGTCACGAATTCCGTACCCCCCTCACGCTGATTGCCGATCCGATCGACCGCTTGCGAGAGAGCGAGCATCTCGACGGACGCGATCGTCAACTGATGGACGTGGCACATCGCAACGTCAAAATCCTACTCCATCTCATCAACGAAATTCTCGATCTGCGCAAAGTGCAGAACGGCGCCATCAGTTTGCAGTGGTCGCGCTTCGACTGCGTGGCCTATCTCCGCCTATGGATGACCGGTTTCAGAAGTTGGTCGGAACGCATCAACGTCAATCTCTGTCTTGAAGCCCCCGAGCATTATGAGATGACGGCCGACCTGGCGAAGGTCGAACACATCTTCTATAATCTCCTCTCCAATGCGCTGAAATTCACTCCCGAAGGTGGAACAGTAACGATTGCATTACGCCCCTTGTCCACAGGTGCCGAATTGGCGATTACCGACACGGGAGAGGGGATTGATGAGGCGAAATTACCGCACATCTTCGATCGTTTTTTTCAAGCTTCCGACAATACGTCGGGTGGTACGGGGGTCGGTTTGGCCATTGTCAAGGCTTATGCCGAAGCGCAGGGAGGCACGGTGCACGCCGCCAGCCATCCCGGCAAGGGCAGCACCTTTACGGTCTTTTTGCCTGCACGCCAAGAAGAAGCCCCCGAAGTGCCGGCCGCGGCTTTGCCCCTCGAAGCTGAAGTAAGCGCCATCGCCGAAGTCTACCGCGTGGGAGAGAGCGGAGGAATGGAAGACAAACTGCTCGTCGAGCGGCTCATCAATCCCGAAAATGGCGGTGCTAAACCGCAAGTGCTCGTCGTGGATGACAATCAGGAAGTGCGAGAATATGTGGCACAACTCCTGTTGCCCTACTACGATGTGTGGATGGCGCCCGACGGCGAAGCCGCTTGGAACGAAACCCTCAAGCGCATGCCCGATTTGGTGGTGAGCGACGTAGCCATGCCCAAGGTCGACGGTTTGGAACTCTGCAAACGCATTAAAACGAGTGAAATCACCGGCCATATCCCGGTGCTTCTACTCACGGCCAATGCACTCGATGACGATCAGCGCATCGAAGGCTATGAATATGGAGCAGAGGCGTATGTGACGAAGCCGTTCAATGGCAAAGTACTGCTTTCGCGCATCGAAAATCTCTTGACCACGCGCCGTTTGTTGAAGGGGCATTTCGCCGGCAATGAAGTGGAAGAGGTACAAGCCTCCAATGCCGATGTGCAATTTGTGGAGAAGTTCAAAGCAGCCGTGCGCGCCAAGTTGGCCAATACCGAACTGAACGTCGAAGAACTCGGTGCCGATTTGGGAATGAGCCGCGTACAGCTCTATCGCAAGGTGAAAGCACTCACAGGGCTCTCGCCGGTTGAGCTGATTCGCATGACGCGACTCAAACGAGCCGAACTGTTGCTGCAACAAGGCGGCAAGACGGTCTCGGAAGTGGCCTATGAAGTGGGATTTTCTTCGCCCTCTTATTTCTCCAAATGCTTCCGAGATTATTTCGGCTGCTCGCCGGGAACAAAAATGCGCCCAAGTTGAACGTAAACAGCCCCCATTGGTGTGGGCAAACTTGTGATCTGCCGGTTGAGGCTAGTCACCGGTAAGTGCGCGCTGCGCCGCTTTCGTCGATATCATTACGAATCTATAGCGCCGCCTACGTTGTTTCTGCATAACGTAGGCGGCGCTCTTTTCCCTCTTGGCTACTTAGTGAGAAAAGAAGACGACTTTTGACGAAAAGTGGTCTGTTCTGCGTAAAAAGCAGAGGAGTTTTTGCTCATAGTCGTCGAGCGCTCAACAGAAGGAGTGTAGCG
>ERZ773207.571-NODE-571-length-13604-cov-12.719094_pt1 | contig 13604 bp, 8 predicted proteins | sample MGYA00580997_ERZ773207 | MGnify/ENA primary metagenome ERZ773207 (study PRJEB29015, sample SAMEA2738170) | human oral metagenome | biome: human oral; feature: human-associated habitat; material: saliva | place: China | collected 2239 ... | reverse complement strand
TGAAGACCAACGGCACGACCTTCGCGGACCAGCGCCTCCTTGTTTACGGCGCGGGGACTGCGGGAACCGGCATGGCTGATCAGATCCATGCGGGCATGGTGCGCGCTGGACTGACACCCGAGCAGGCGAAGGACCGCATCTGGCTGATTGACCGCGCCGGACTGGTGACCGATGACATGGAGGGGCTGCCCGATTACCAGGCGGCCTACGCGCGCAGCGCCTCTGAGGTTGCCGACTGGGAGCGCAAGGACGGTGCGATCGGCCTACTGGAGACCGTTCGCCGCGTCCGCCCGACGATCTTGATCGGAACGTCGACGGATCACGGCGCCTTCACGCAGGATGTCATCGAGTCTTTGAGCGAGGGGTGCGAGCGACCCATCGTCCTGCCTCTGTCGAATCCGACGGAGAAAATCGAGGCCATGCCGCAGGACATCATCGCCTGGTCCAAGGGACGCGCGCTGGTGGCCACGGGTATTCCGATCCAGCCCTTCGACTACGAGGGGACGACCTTCCACATTGGGCAGGGCAACAATTCGTTGCTGTACCCGGGCCTGGGGCTGGGAACGATCGTGTCCGGTGCCCCTCACGTGACCGATGCGATGATTCTCGCCGCCGCCGAGGCCGTGGCCAGTCAGGTGGCGTCGCACGAGCTGGGTGCGTCCCTCCTGCCGCCGGTGGACCACTTGCGTGCGTCGTCGGCGACTGTCGCTGTCGCGGTCGTCCGCCAGGCTATCGCCGATGGCCAGTGCGACATGGATCCGGGTGATGTCGTTGAGGCCGTTCGCCGCGCCATGTGGCAGCCGGTCTACCGGGACCTGGAGAGCTGAATTGCGAGAGCAAGGCCGCGCCGGTTGCCGAGGGGCAGCCGGCGCGGCTTCTTGCGAGACGGAACGTTTTCGCGGTTGTGCTTGTTGTGGGAGGCGGTGCACCCGATCCGTAGGCATTACACCCTTTCTGATCGGGTGCAGCGCGACGTAACGGGTGCATCGCGACGGAACGGGTGTAGCGCCTCTCGTGCGGCCCTCGTGCTGCAGGCGTGGAGTGCGTCGGTGACAGGCTCAGGCTGCGGCCGTGGGTGGGCGTGGAAGCCTCCAATGCTCACCACACCCGTGTGCGCGAGCCGGAGCTACGTGCGTCAACGGCGCAGCGGGGCTTCGCCGTGGGAAAACAAACAGGGGAGGGACCCAAGCCGTGTGGCTCGGGTCCCTCCTATTGCTGTACGAACGCGGCGCGATCATCGCGTGGGTGCTGTGATGACCGGCGCGCGCATCAGATGCGCAGCGTGGTCACTGACTGGCGGAATGCACATAAACGCTGAGCGCTATCAGCGCCACGCACTAACGCCTCACGCCAAGGCCGTGCCACGCTACCGCCTCACTCTGCGTTCTTGCGGCGACGGATGCGCTTGCGGGTGCGGGGCGCGCGCTCAGAACCAGCAGTAGAACCGGAGCCAGCCGAATCAGCGGCACCAGCATCACCGGAACCCGAACGCTGCGAGTGCTCGCCGCGGCCACGGCCACGCGTGCCGCGGTCGGAACGACCACCCTTGCCGGCGTTCAGCGTGCGATCACCGTCCTGGGAGCCACGACGCGACCCGCGCGAACGCGACGCGTCCGAGGAAGAAGCCGAAGCACCACGTGACGAACGCCCACGGCCGCCACGCGAGCCACCACGCGAACCCGAACGCGCCCCGGAACGCCCGCCACGGCCTCGTCCCTCGGAGCGGGGAGCGGAGCCGCCCAGGTCTTCGAGGACCTCGGCGTCCAGGCCCGCGCGCGTGCGCTTGGCGCGCGGCAGGCGACCGGTCGTGCCCTCCGGGATGTCCAGGTCGGTGAACAGGTGGGGGGAGGTGTGGTAGGTCTCGAGCGGATCCGGCACGCCCAGGCCCAGGGCCTTGGAGATGAGCGACCAGCGCGGCGTATCGTCCCAATCGACGAAGGTGACGGCCGTGCCCGAGTTGCCCGCGCGGCCCGTGCGGCCGATGCGGTGGATGTAGATCTTCTCGTCTTCGGGGCACTGGTAGTTGATGACGTGCGTGACGTCGTCGACGTCGATGCCTCGCGCGGCGACGTCGGTGGCGACCAGGACGTCGACCTTGCCGTTACGGAACGCGCGCAGCGCCTGCTCGCGCGCGCCCTGGCCCAGGTCGCCGTGCAGTGAGCCGACCGCAAAACCGCGGTCCGTTAGGTCCTCGCCGAGGCGGGCTGCGGTGCGCTTGGTGCGGCAGAAGATGACGGTGCGGCCGCGACCCTCCGCCTGGAGGATGCGGGCGACGACCTCGACCTTGTTCATGGCGTGAACGCGGTAGATGACCTGCTTGACCGTGTTGACGGTCTGGTTCTGGTCGTCGGGGTCCTGCGCGCGGATGTGGGTCGGATGGACCATGAAGCGGCGTGCGAGGGCCACGACGGGGCCGGGCATAGTCGCGGAGAACAGCATGGTGTGGCGGTTCTCGGGGACGCGGCCCAGCAGGGTTTCGACGTCGGGCAGGAAGCCCAGGTCGAGCATTTCGTCGGCCTCGTCGAGGACGACGGTTTCGACGCCGGACAGGTGCAGGTGGCCCTTGCGCAGCAGGTCGATGAGGCGGCCGGGCGTGCCCACGACGATGTCGGCGCCACGCTCGAGAGCCTCGATCTGGGGTTCGAAGGCGACGCCGCCGTAGATTTCGACGATGCGGGTGGACAGGTACTTGGCGGCGTCGCGCAGGTCCTGGGCGACCTGCTTGGTGAGCTCGCGCGTGGGCAGGATGATGAGGGCCTGCGGCTGGTTCGGGTTGAGCAGGTCCTCGTAGCCCTCTTCGTCGGGCGCGATGACGTCTTCGAGGACGGGGATGCCGAAGCCGAGGGTCTTGCCGGTGCCGGTCTTGGCCTGGCCGATGATGTCGTGGCGCTCCAGCGCGGGGCCGAGCGTCAGGGCCTGGATGGGGAAGGGGTGCGTGATGCCCTTGTCTTCGAGGGCGTCGACGATCGGGTCGGTGACGCCGAAGTCCGCGAAGGACTTCTTGTCGAGGTTGTCGCCGCCCTTGTCAGTAATGTCAGGGGTAGCCTCTTCGACCTCGGGGGCCGCGGGCTTGATGTTGCCCAGGCGGACGACGCCTGCGGAGTATTCGACGGACGAGGCCTGGGCGGGGGCTTGCGCGGAGGGCGCGGCCTGCGTGGCGGCGTCGTTGTCGGGGGTGGGCTCGATGGCCTCGATGCTCGTGGTGGTCACGATCTGCCTTGTCTCCCGGGCTTTTCCGGGGTTGGGGTCGGTGCCGATCGCGCAATGTCTAGCGCGGGGAAAGTCGTCCGCGCGAACGTGTGATGTGCAAAAAGAATGCGACCGGGCTTCCGGTGGTCGCTTTTCAGTGTAATCGTGTGAAGCGGGCGAGCGGGGGAGGTGCTGGTCACAGAGGGGGTGAGAACGTGTGGATTGTGTGGACAGTGGGAGCCAGGGCGCTTGTCAGGCACTATGCTGGACTCATGGCTCACGAATATGTTTCTGTCCCGGCCGACGACACTGATGTCATTGGTATTCTCGCCTATTCGTCGCTGGCGTTTATGACGCGCCTGGCGAAGGACGGCGAGCAGGCTCCCACGTTCGAGGCGCACGTGGAACACGCGCGCATGGCTGCGCAGTGTTTCGCGCTGTACCAGCAGCTGGAGGTGTGGTGCGAGCACCGCGACTTTGATCTGATGGAGGCCGCTGGTGCGTTTATGAGCGCGTATGACGATTTGGATGCGCGCACCCGTCCGACGACGTTCGCGGAGCGATCGGTGAAGACATTTATTACGCGCGGCATGCTCGGCGATATGTTGATCCGCGTCGCCCGAGTCCATGGCCTGTTTGAGGGTATTGAGGACGTGTGGCCCTTCGAGCAGGGGCATTGGGTGCGCGCCCATCTTGGCCCGCAGATTGAGGCGGACCCGCAGCTGGCGGATCGCCTGTCGCTGTGGGGTCGCCGCGTTGCCGGCGAGGCGCTGGGCCTCGTGCGTGCCACGCTGTTCACCTACCCGCAGCTGGCGATGACGCCGGAGAACGTCGATGAGATCACGGAGTACGTGATCAAGCGTCACGGCGAGCGCATGAAGGACATTCACCTGAAGGCCTGAGGCCACAGGGTATAAACGAGGCCGGGGAGCGCGAGCGGTTCAGTTCCGCAGTGTGCTCCCCGGCCTCGTCTGTCTGGCGCGAATTAGTGGAGCGCGAAGCCGACGCGACGCTCAGTCTTGCTGGCGATCTGCACGTACCCGAGGGCGTTGGCGGGAACGAGGGTGCGCTGGCCCTTGGTGTCGGTGAGGTCGAGGACGCCGTTGGGGGAGGTAAGGGCCTCGTGAATTTTGGCCATGAGCTCGCCTTCGGTCATGTCGACGTCGAGACCGAGCTGACGCGTGTTATCGCGAATGCCGATGAAGATCTCCATGGTGACTCCTTGCTGGTAAATGTCGTCACGCCCATCATATGTGCCGCAGATGTGGGTGGGGTCTGCCAGTATTGCGTCATGAGCGAAATCAAGGTCAGGTTGCGGCGTCGCCCGGAGGGTTGGTGGCGCCTGCCCGAGCTCAATGCTGAGCAACGCGCGGTTGTCGAGGGAGCGCAGCACTCGGATACGATTGCTCGCGGGGCGCCGTCGTCGGGGCGCAGTACGTGTGCGCTTGCGGTGTTCGAGCAGGCGGTCGCCCGGGGCCATTCCGCGTTGATTCTCGCTCCTGATCGCACGCGCGCTGACGCACTGACGCCGCGCGCGCAGGCGCTCGGCTCGTCGGTGGTGCGTCCGGTGCGTACGCCTGCGTCGTTTGCGTATCAGGTGGTGGCGACGTGGCGCACTCAGCGCGAGATCCCTCTGGAAGGCGTGGAGCTGGTGACGGGCGCGGCCCAGGATCAGCTGTTGGCAGAGCTGTTGCAGACTGTGGAGGCGCCCTGGCCCGAGGATATTGGTGAGCAGATGCGCGCGATGCCGGCGTTTCGTGCGGAGCTGCGCAATCTGGTGGCGCGCGTGGGCGAGGCCGGGATGGACTCGGAGAAGCTGGCGCAGGCCGGAGCATGTTTCGGGCATCCCGAGTGGGAGGGGGCGGGTGCGATTGTTGCCGCCCTGGAGGAGGGACCCGAGCGATCCCCAGAGTATCCGCAGACGCTGCGCGTGGACCTCTCGCGCATCCAGTCTCTTGCTGCGGACCTGATTGGCGCGTGGGAGAGGGACTCTCAGGCGCGTGGCGTGCAGGCTCCGTGCCCGGTGCCGGATGTCGTCATTGTGGATGACCTGCAGGATTGCACGCCCTCGACGCTGAGGCTGCTGACCGCCTGCCGGGATGCGGGTGCCCGCATCGTCGCGTTCTCGGATTCGGACGTGGCCGTGGCGGGGTATCGTGGGGGAGAGCCACACCTGGACCGCAGGCTCGCTAGCGCCCTCGGTGTCGAGATCGCTGAGTTGGGTCAGGTGTATGACATGTCCCGCGTCGTGCGTGACTTGGCTCGACAGGCCTGCTCGCGTATCGCGCAGTCGGGGTCGCCCGCGCGACGCGACGCGGATGTCGCCCAGGATGCGCCCACGGGTGCTCTGGTGACGCACCTGGGTGCCACGCCCTCGCAGATGGGCGCACTCATCGCCCGCGCCCTGCGTGCCCGGCACCTGCATGACGGCATCGATTTTGCGGACCAGGTCGTTATCGTGCGCAGCTCCTCCATGGTTGCTGAAACCAGGCGCTACTTGGCGCGCGGCGGCGTTCCCCTGGCCGGCGGCGGGCGTGCTTTCGACTTTGCGTCGCAGTCCACGACGCGCCTTCTCTTGGACCTCGTGACTATTCCGACGGGGGAGAGCGACACGGACGTGGCCATTCGCCGGGAGCTGGCCGAGCGCCTCTTGCCGTCGGCTCTGGTCGGGGCGGACGCCCTGGCAGTTCACCGGCTGCTGCGCCGTCTGAATGCCGCGCGCGCCTTGGCCGCCGAGGAGGCGGGCGACGAGGCCGCGGTTATCCCGCTGACGGTAGCCGACCTCGTCGATGATCCCGACACGTGGCGACCCACGCTCGAGAAGGGGGCCGAGGCCCCGGGGCGGCGCGGGTGGAACGACCGAGCCCTGGCGCGTGTGCTGATGAAGGCAGCGCGCATGTGGGAGTTGGCCCGCCAGCGTGACACGCGCCCGCAGGAACGCTTGTGGGAATTGTGGGAGGCGTGCGGCGTCGCCGAGGACTGGCGCTCGCGGGCCATCCGATCGGACGAGGCCTCGGCGTGGTTTGACGATCAACTGGACGCGGTCGTCGCCCTCCTGCGCGTCGCCGACGTGTGGGAGCAACGCAACCCCGCCGGATCCGCGCGTGATTTCGCCTCGGAGCTGTTGGCGGGGTCGGTTCCCATCGACACGATTTCGCGCGTGGGCGTGCGCCCCGGCGGCGTCGAGGTCCTCACACCCGCGCAGGCGATGGGGCGCCACTGGCAGGTCGTGGTTCTCGCGGGCCTACAGGACGGAGCATGGCCGAACATGCGGCTGCGTGACCGGATTCTGCGCGCCGACCTGCTCGCGGACGTGGGCGCGGGCCGCACGGTCATCGGCGATGACGGGCGCGAAGAACTTATCGACTCTACGCGGGCCGCGCGCCGAGCAGTGCTGGACGACGAGTATCGTCTCTTCGTGGCTGCTGTGACGCGCTCGCGGTGCTATGTGCACGCGGGGGCTGTGCGCTCGGAGGATGCCGCGCCCTCCGTGTTCTTCGACCTGGTGGCGCGCCTGGCGGGCACACCCCGAGAGAACGACGTGGTGCCGCTCGATGTTGTGGAAGCGCCCCTGTCCCTGCCTGGGCACATCGCGGATCTGCGCGCGCGTGCGGCCTCCTCCGATGACACGGTGGACGCCCAGCTTGCGGCGACGCTCCTGGCTCTCATGGCCCGTGAGGGCATCACGTCGGCGCAGCCGGAGCGCTGGCTGGGCGCGGGTGGTACACCTACGACCAACGAGGAGTATCAGGGCGATGTGAAACTCTCTCCGTCTCAGTTTGAGCAGGCGTTGGCCTGCCCTCTGCGTTGGTTCTTTACTACTATCGGCGCTGACGGGCCGTCGAATGCGGCGGCCAGCTTGGGAACCCTCGTTCACGCGCTGGCGGAGGAGAATCCGCACGGCACACCGGAGGAACTGACCGAGGCGCTCGAGGCGCGTATCGAGGAGCTGGGCTACAACCTGGACACGTGGGCCGGACGGCACGCGGATCGCCACGCTCGCGCCATCGTCGACAACCTGGCTTCCTACCTGGTGGGCGTGCCCGGCCGGGTTGAGGTCGAGCAGATGGTGGAGGCCCAAGTCGAGGGCGTGACGATCCGGGGCCGCATGGACCGCCTCGAGCACGTCGACGAGGGAGTGCGCGTCACGGACTTGAAGACGGGCAAGGGCGGACACAGTGCGAAGACCGTCCCGGACAATCCTCAGCTGGCGGCCTATCAGATGGCCCTCCTCGCCTCGGGGGAGCAGGTGGCCGGGGCGCGTATCGCGCTGCTCGGTGGGGACAAACCGAAGACTTTCGATCAGAAGCCCCTGGAGGGGAAGACGCTGGAGGAGTGGCGGGGCAAGGTACGCGAGGTCGCTGCCATTGCGCGCGGCCCTTACTTCGAGGCGACCCCCTCGGAGGATGCGTGCCGGTACTGTTCCTTTGACCGGCTGTGCCCGGCGCGTGAGCGCGGCCGCAAGGTGGTGGAGTGACGTGGGAAAGGACAACGCCATGAAGCTAAGCGCGATGCAGATCCAGGCAATCGTCGACGCGACGAAGACGCCGACGCCGGAGCAGGTACGCGTGGTCGAGGCCCCACGCCGCCCCCTCTTGGTCGTCGCGGGTGCCGGGTCGGGTAAGACCGAGACCATGTCGATGAGGGTGCTCTGGCTGTTGGCCAATCACCCGGACCTGACCCCGGCCTCGATCCTGGGCCTGACTTTTACCCGCAAGGCGGCGGGGGAGCTGGGCGACCGCCTGCGCGAGCGTATCCGCCTGCTGTCGCGTGAAATGCCGCAGATGCGCGAGCGCCTCGACGAAGACCCGGTGGCCCTGACCTATAACTCGTTCGCGGAGCGTATCGTGTCCGAGCACGGGATGAGGATCAGCATCGACCCCGATTTCGCCATGCTTTCCGAGGCCGGTGCGCTCGATCTGATGACGCAGATCGTCGAGGCGTGGCCCACCGACTTGGACGAGACTCTGAGTCCCGCGGGCGTGGTGGGTAAGATCCTGCACCTCGCGGGTGAGATCGCCGAGCACGGCTACACGGTCGAGACTGCGCGCGAGGCTTTGGAGGAGTTCGGCCGGGAGCTTGAGCAGGTGGGGCGGGGAAACGACGTGGCTCGCAATGTCATTGATGCGAACCGCCGCCGTCTCGCGTTCCTCGGTCCTATCGAGGCTTACCAGCAGCGCAAGCGCGACATGGGTGTTCTCGATTTTTCGGACCAGCTGGTCCTGGCAACGCGCATCGTGCGCGAGGCGCCCGCTGTTCGCGCCGCGCTGCGCGACGAGTTCCGCGCGGTCCTCCTCGACGAGTTCCAGGACACGTCCGTCATCCAGATGGAGCTGCTCTCGACGCTGTTCGGCGATCACGCCGTTACTGCGGTGGGCGACCCGAATCAGGCGATTTACGGGTGGAGGGGGGCCTCGGCCTCGTCCCTGGAGACGTTCCTGGAGCGCTTCCAGACGGGGAAGGCTGAGGAGGACCAGACCCTCACACTGTCCACCGCGTGGCGCAACGACGTGTCGATCCTGGACGCGGCGAATCGCGTGGCCGCGCCGCTGAGGGAGGTGGCTTCCTATCAGCAGGGTAAGGACGCGCTCAAGGCGCAGTCTCCTGTTCTGGTGCCTCGTCCGGGCGCGGGGCAGGGAACCGTCGAGATTGCATACACGCAGGCCTACGACCAGGCCCTGGCGGCGATGGTCGACTTCGTGCAGCGGGTGCGCTCGCAGCCGGTTAAGGGCGGCAAGCGGCGCACGGTCGCAGTCCTGAGCAGGCGTCGCAAGGACTTTCCGCTGATCGATGCCGCTCTACGGGAGGCGGGGATCCCCACGGAGATTGTCGGGCTGGGTGGCCTGCTGGATCAGCCCGCTGTGCAGGATGTGCGCGCGGCCCTGGAGTTGGCGTACGACGTGGCGGCCTCCCCGTGGCTGGCGCGCCTCCTGGCGGGCATCGACCTGGGGGCCGCCGACCTGATGGCGCTGGGGGACTGGGCGCGCTTCCTGGCGCGTGCGGAGGGGCTGAATCCTCATCAGGCCGTGCTTCTCGATGCTGTGGATCGTCCGCCGACGCCCGGGTGGGCCGACGAAGGCCGTCCTGCGATCAGCGAGGAGGCGGTGCGCCGCGTGCGCCTGCTGGGCGAGCGCCTGCAGCAGGTCCGTGAGGGCGTAGGGCGCTCAATCACGGAGCAGGTCGAGCGCGCGATCCTCATCATGGGGACCCTGGATGACGTCATCGCGGATCCTCTATCAATGGGTGGGCGCGCCGCGCTGGACGAGTTCATCGCCGTGACTGCGGCCTACGAGAAGGAGACGCCCGGTGCGTCCCTTGGGTCTTTCCTGGCCTATCTGGATATGGCGGATAAGCGCGAGGATGGACTCGATGCGCCGCTCGGCGAGCCGGACCCCAAGGCCGTGCAGATCCTGACGATTCACGGCTCGAAGGGTCTGGAGTGGGACGGCGTCGTCGTCTTTGGCATGAGTGACGGCGTGTTCCCGTCGCATCGGAGCAAGACGCGGTCATGGCGGGATGAGCCGCCCAAGTCGACGGCTTGGGTGATGGATAACGGCGCGTTGCCTCACCCGTGGCGCGGGGATAAGGCCGATCTGCCTCCCTTCGAGTTCGATGTCGAGGGCGAGAAGAAGCCGTCGACCGCGTTTAAGAAGTGGTTGGATGGCGAATACGGTGCTTCCCTCGGCGAGCATGCGGAGCGTGAGGAGCGTCGCCTGGCGTACGTGGCGATGACGCGTGCGCGCAGCGCGCAGTTGCTCGTGGGTTCGTGGACCTCGCAGATGGACAAGAAGGTCAGGCATCCGTCGCGCTACCTTATGGAGGCCAGTGCCGAGTTGGTGGGTCAGGCGGAGACGGTCTCGGAGGATGTTGTTGAGCGGTTGGGCCAGGGGACCGCGTGGTCCTCAGGCTCTTGGCGTGACGTGGGGGTCGAGTCGGCCGACGGATCAGCTGTGTGCGCGCTTGCTCCCGCACCGTCGGAGGAGGAGCAGGCGAGCCTCGGCGGGGCGCAGACATCGGAGGCTTTCCCACCGGCACCCGGCCCATCGCGTCAGCGCGTCGCGGCTGCGGCAGCCTCTGTGCGCGCTCAGATGCGTGAGCTCGCGCAGGATCGGGACGTATTCGAGGCCTTGGCGGAGCTGGGCGATGACCCCGCGGTGAAGGACACGGTTGCCCTCATTGAGGAGGATCGATTGGGGCGTCAGGTGCCAGTCGTGGACCTGTGGGCCGAGCGTGTGCCGGCGACGTCGGTGTCAGCCATGCTGCAGGACGCGGATGAGTTTGCGCGCGATATGCGCCGACCGATGCCGGTCAAGCCCAGCTCATTTTCCGCCCTGGGCACGGTTTTTCATGCGTGGGCCGAGCGCGAGCTGCACGTCGCGGGAGCCGATCCTGTGTCCGAGGCCGTGGATCCTTCTGCGGTCACGTCCGGCGAGGACGTCGCGTTGGCTGGCAGTGACGACGGGGCAGACGAGGCCCTGCTGACGGTGAAGGAACGCGAGCTGCTCGAGAGGCTGCGCGAAAACTTCCGCGCGTTCGTCGCGGGGGAACTGGCGGACTATCGGGCCGTCGCCATCGAAGAGGCCTTCTCCGTGGAAGTGGGTGGTGTGTCCGTGCAGGGACGCATCGACGCCGTCTTCGAACGCGTGAGCGGGGAGGGACAGCGCTTCCTGGTAGTCGACTGGAAGAGTGGTCAGCCGGTTACGCGTCAGACGAAGCCGGAGAAGCTGGCCTATTTTGCGACGCAGCTACGCCTGTACCGGCGCGCATGGGCGGCCCGCATGGGCGTCGATCCCTCCGAGGTCGGCGCGATGGTCGCCTTTCTGGCGGGGCCGTCGCACTACACGCTGGAATCGCTTGAGCGGATGCTTGGCGGCGGCGCGCAGCCGCTGGACGAGGCCGTGAAGGGGGTGCTGGGGCAGTGAGCTTATGAAAGGAAAGAGGTAGAGATTCCGTTAAGAACTCCTATCGACGAGGGATCGTAATTTCCTGACTCTCCGAATTAGGGTTTTTGAATGTAACTTAAAATGATGAAAGGTTTGATTGTTAAATGTCTAGTTTGGAGCAAATTAGAGATGCGTTGCTGTCTGTCCTTCTTGGCGTGTTTGGTGGTGTCCTGTTGAAGGCGTTCTATTCGATGGTGCGCGTGAAGGCTCCGACCTCATATGCATATGCTGTATCGCATCTTCAGAGGACTGCTAGGACGTCAATTGCTGGATATGTGTTATTTCGGTTTGCTCCTGTATACTTTGTTAGTCTTGCTGTTTGTGTGACTGTTGAACGTGTGGGGCTATATGTATTACCGGCACTAATTTCAAGTACGGCACTATTTGTTATTGTGTCTTCGGTGGCCTCTATCTATAATAGGTGGGCGGCTCCGGGAAAAGGGGCGCAATTTCATGCAGTTTTGCAGTCATTTAGTGCCTTGTTGACAGTTGCTATTGCATTACTTGCCTACTGTTCGTATTCGTCTGCATCCTTTCTTGTTCCTGAGCCCAATGAATTTGTGATTGCGATTTGGACTGCGATATTTGTGGGTGTTGTTACTCAGTTATTCTCTAGTATTACCTCTGGAGTTGCTGGCGACTTTGATGTTGTTCAGGGAATTAATCTGGTTATAAAAGATGTTGGGGGTGAAACTTGGGAGTGGATTCGTAGTGAGTGTCGAAAGTCTCGTGTTCCCTGGTGTGTTGTTGCTGCAATCGTAGTGGTTGAAGTGAATGAGCGGCCAGCATGGATGAGGCTTGCTGAACGAATTTGTGCCTATGCTACTCTGCAGCGGATTACTATGAGTTTTGGTGTTACTCAGGAGAGTTCTAAGCGTGTGTTGACAGATAAGGACTCGGTATATCTGACTATTCGGTGGGTTGCTGACAATTTGTCTGAGGAGGCTAAAGAGTATTTATTATGCAAGAGGGATATTCGGGATACTGATGAAAGGTCGAGGTTCTATGATGGCGTTGTGAAGGCTAATTCTGAAGTTAAAGCGCTCGCTAGTACTCGCAATCCAGATGGTCGGTACGGAGATATGGTTGGGAGAGTCTCTTGGGCCTTGTATCATAGTTATATGTAGTGATGTTAATTGTATTCGTGTCGCCCGGTAAATTATGATGATAGGTGAATTCTCTTTCCTTCGGGTTTCTAACTATTTGTCTGCGCGTGCTGATCGACGGATTTTGGGTGTGCTAAATAGCGTGTACGGGCGCTGTTGCCATGTCGGCACAGGGTGACAATCCGGTTGGTATCTGAATCGACGTGCTACATGGCGTCGTGCCTGCCCTTGAGTCGTGTCATTTCTTGGGGTGCATGCGAAGGCTGGCAGGTCAGTGTCATAGGGGGCGGTATCATTGGTTGTAAGCAATTTTGTGTGGCGGTGTGGCTGTTTGGAGGCTGATCATGGGGTGTCGGCGGTTGCTTGGTGCCCGGGATCGTGCGGTGATCATGGCGGGGTTGGAGGCAGGTTTGTCCCAGGGGCTTACTCCCCGCCAGATCAGCGCACTACCTGCGCGCGGAGCTGTGTGGCACACTGCCCCAGAACCACCCTCGACTACCGCACCCCAACAGAAGCATTCAACGAACTCATTGCTACCACCCATTGACACCGCCGACCATTACCACACACAGCCTAAAAACCTGCCGACTACACTAACCCCCCACCTGCGAACCCAAGGAATTCACAATACGCATCTTGCGCCGAACTGACACACACCCTAATATGTAGTTCATGAGTAACCTAGGACGCTATCAGGAGTTCACCACACAGGCTAAGGAAGCAGGAGGGGTGGATTCATTGCTGGACGCGATCAAACGCGACGCCGTCTCAGAAGCCGCACCAAAATATGAAGGGAGAGGCATCATTGTCGGCACCATAATCACAGCCACTGCTTTTGGGATAGCAAAGTTTCTCCGCAACAAGCAGCAAGAGCGCAAACAGAGCAACAGAAAAGCGAAAGAAGCTGAGAAGGCTCTCCACGCACTCACTGAGTTTCCCTCACAGTCGACAAACTGTGGGGAAGGTGGCGAGCACGATCAGATCGGTGCCCCAGAATCAACAGAGTCCCGAAGCAAAGCCAACTACGAAGGAGCTAATGATGCCAACAGGTCCTAGCCACTACGTTATACGCCGTGAAAATGGCCCCAGTTCACAGTGGGATGAACCATGCCGTTGCATGATCGGCTCAGATCACACCCCCGATGGCTACACCATTTCGACGATGGACTATGAGCGCTGGAATAGGTAGGAAGGCCGTTACCGCGCAAACCCTGATTGTCCAGTTTGTGGCGGCGACGGAGCATGCGCCCTGTGCGAAGGCGACGATTGAGTCTCCACCTGGTTACAGAGAGCATCCTCATGCTCGAATCAGCTTTCAGCAGTTCATAGCCTACTGCTGTCACACGAAGACAAACCCCGGGCTTCC
>ERZ773207.569-NODE-569-length-13627-cov-5.093280_pt1 | contig 13627 bp, 9 predicted proteins | sample MGYA00580997_ERZ773207 | MGnify/ENA primary metagenome ERZ773207 (study PRJEB29015, sample SAMEA2738170) | human oral metagenome | biome: human oral; feature: human-associated habitat; material: saliva | place: China | collected 2239 ... | reverse complement strand
CGTGAGCGCTCCACAATTGAAGCCACTTCTTCCATGGTGAAAGCAGTTTCAATCTCATCGCGCGGCTCTAGCCCAAAAAGTTTAAGCACCGCGTTGGCCAGGCCATTTAAGGCACCCACAGCAGGGCGGGTTACCCGCTCACAAGCCACCAAGGCCGGGGCGAAAACCAAAACCGCCTTATCGGGCATAGAGATAGAAACGTTTTTGGGAACCATTTCACCCAAAACCACGTGAGCCGTAACCACTAGCAGCAACGCCACCACTACCGCCAGGCCATGGGCCACTTCGGCTCCTAAACCCACCGCATGTAGCGGAGCCGCCAGCAAATGCGCCAGCGCCGGCTCGGCAATTACGCCCAGACCGGTGGAACATAAAGTCACTCCCAGCTGGGCGGTAGCTAGCATCTCGGAAATATGCTGCACGGCCCATAGGGCTGTGCGCGCCCGCGAGTTGCCTTCAGCGGCTAAAGGCTCAAGTTGGCTGGTGCGCGAGGAGGTAATGGCAAACTCTGCACCCACAAAAAACGCGTTACCAACCAGCAGGATAACCGTCAAAATCAGGGCCAAAGTGGTGTTCACTGTAGCTCCTCCAGCTCCTGCTCAACCGGGGTGATGCGCACGCGGGTGACGCGCCGCCCCTCCATAGCGTCAACCAAAATGGTGCAGGTGGGCAGGGTTACTTCGTCGCCAATTTGGGGTATGCGCCCCAGCTCATTCATGACCAGGCCACCCAGGGTTTCGTAAGGGCCGTCGTCGGGAATGCGGATGGCGGTGCGGGCCGTAACCTCGTCGGGGCGGCTCCAGCCGGGGGCGATCCAGCGCCCAGCTGAGTCTAGGTGGATGCCGGCACGACGACGGTCGTGTTCGTCAGATACTTCACCTACGATCTCTTCAACGGCGTCCTCCAAGGTCACCACTCCGGCAGTGCCCCCGTACTCGTCCACCACAATGGCCATTTGCAACCCGAAAGATTCCTGCTCGCCATATCCACGCAGCTCCACCAGCAGGGAAGCTAGGGGCATGGTTTCTGGTACGCGCGGGGCGGGAGTCATGATTGAAGAGGAAGTCACTGGCACTTGGGCGCGGCGCTCATAGGGCACCGCGATGGCGCGGCGCAGGTTGACTAGCCCAAGTACGTCGTCGGGAGAGTCACCAAAGACAGGGAAACGTGAGTGCCCGGTTTGGCTGGCTAAAGCCACTAGGTCAGCGGCGGTGGCGGACTCTTCCAGCCAGTGAATGCGCCCACGGTCAGTCATTACATCTACAGCGCTGAGCTCATCTACGCCAAGTGAACGGGTAAGTAGGCGGGCGGTGGAGACCTCTAGTGTGCCCTCCTCAGCGCTGCGACGCAGCAGAGCGGTAAGCTCGCCGGCACTGCGGGCGCCACTGGCCTCCTCAGCAGCCTCAATACCAAAGCGCGACAGTAAAGCATTAGCCATACCGTTTAGCAGATTTACTAGCGGCCTAAACAGCCAGGTGAAACCGGTGATGAAAGGGGTAACAAAACCGGCCGCAGCCAGCGGATCAGCCAGGGTAGCGTTTTTGGGGATCAGCTCGCCAAACACCATAGAGAAGGCGTTAACAATAATTAGGGCGCTAACCACGGCGATGGTGGCTGCCAGGGTTTGCCCCAGCCAGGGGCTTAGCCATTGCGAAAGCAGCTCGTTAAGGGCGGCCTGCATGGTGTAACCAAGCAAAATGGTGGTTAGCGTAATACCCACCTGCGCGCCCGAAAGCAGAGTGGATAGGTGACGCAGCGCCTTGGATACTCGCCCGGCACGTTTATCTCCGGCCTGAGCGCGGGCGTCAACAACCGATGGGTCTAGGGCCACCAGGGCGAATTCTCCGGCCACAAACACCGCAGTCCCAGCGGTAAGTAGCACCCCCAGAACTATCATTAGCCATTTAATGACCATGCAGCGTTTAGCTCCCTATCAAAATCTAGTTGGTACCACTAACGCTATACCAAGCCCGCAGCTTTAGCACGCAGGCAGCTCACAGCCTTGGTGCCGGGCGCCGTCGTCGTCGCAGCGCAGCCAATTTCAGCCCTAGCAACCCCAAGCGATGCTCAACATGCGAGAACATTTAAAAAATATCTAGGACTAAAGGCTACAAAGTACTCTGCAAGTCAGCTTTGCAGTATTAGACTTAAACCACAGTTTTAGCACGCAATGCCATATAAGGAGCAGCTAACCGTGTCTGAGAACGACTTCGCTCAGGGCTTTGGCACCAACGAATGGATTGTTGAGGATATGCGGGAGGCTTACCTAGCCGACCCAGCCTCAGTAACCCAGTCATGGCGCGAGTTTTTCAGCGAAAACCCGCAGTATCTAGCAGGCCAGTCGCCGGCCACGCCCTCAAAGCCGCTTAGCGCTAGCGTTGGCGTGCAAATCCCTGGTGCTACCACCGCCTCCGCTAGCCGACGCCCCGTCTTGGCCAGTGAGGATGTTTCCCGTTCTGACCTGCCCCCCGCCCCCACAGCCCAGTTCAAGTCCCCCACCTCCCCTTATGCCTATAACCAGGCGCATAGTGACGCTAGCGAAACCAGTAACGGCGTGGTGGAAAGCGTTGACACCCTAAAGGGAGCCAGCGCCCGCACCGCTAAGAACATGGAGGCTTCCCTCCAGATTCCTACCGCCACCTCTGCCCGTGCCATCCCGGCTAAGGTGCTGATTGAAAACCGTCTGCTAATCAACACTCACCTAGCTTCCACGCGTGGTGGCAAGGTTTCCTTCACTCACCTGATCGCTTGGGCCCTGGTGGAGTCGCTGGCAGAGATGCCGGAAATGAATGTGGCTTACACCCTGGATGAAAAGGGTAAGCCGGCGCTACACAACCCCGCCCACGTAAACCTGGGTCTGGCAATTGACGTGCCCAGCGCCAACGGTGAGCGTCGCCTACTGGTACCCAGCGTTAAGAACGCCGACACACTAGACCTGGCTAGTTTCATTGACGCCTACGACGCACTGGTAGTTAAATCCCGCAAGGGGCAGCTGACTGTAGATGACTTCAAGGACACCACCGCCACCTTAACCAACCCCGGCATGATCGGCACCCTTAACTCTGTGCCGCGCCTTATGCCCGGCCAGGGTCTGATCATGGGCGTGGGCGCTATGACCTACCCGGCCGCGTTTGCTGGTGCCAGCCCCGAAACCCTAGCCCGCCAGGCTGTAGGCAAGGTCTTGACGCTGTCCAACACCTACGATCACCGCGTCATCCAAGGTGCCCAGTCCGGTGAACTACTGCGCCTAATGGAACGCAAGCTGATGGGGCTAGATGGCTTCTGGAACCGCTCCTTCAAGGCCCTGCGTATCCCCCACGAGCCGGTGCACTGGGACCAGGACGTCACCTACGACCCGCTAGCCGACGCCGGCAAGCCCGCCCGTGTAGCTGAGCTGATTCACGCTTTCCGTCAGCGCGGACACCTAGCCGCCGACACTGACCCGCTGGCCTACCGCCTGCGCCGTCACCCTGATCTAAACTTCTCCTCCTACGGGCTGAGCTTGTGGGACCTAGACCGGGTTTTCCCCACCGGTGGTCTAGGTGGCAAGGACCGTGCCACCTTGCGCGAAATTTTGCAGCTGCTACGTGACGCCTACTCGCGTTATGTGGGCGTGGAATACATGCATATCCAAGACCCAGCCCAGCGTCGCTGGTGGCAAGAACGCATGGAAGGTGTTACTCCCAGCATTGATACTGCTGAGCGCCGTCGCATCCTAACCAAGCTGATGCAGGCAGAAGCCTTCGAAGTGTTCTTGCAAACCAAGTACGTGGGCCAAAAGCGCTTCTCGCTAGAAGGTGGCGAGTCACTGATTGTGCTGCTGGACCGCCTGATCGACGCCGCCGCTCATGATGGCATTGAAGAAGCCGCTATTGGTATGGCCCACCGTGGCCGCCTAAACGTGCTTACCAATATTGCCGGCAAGTCTTACGGCCAGGTCTTTGACGAGTTTGACGGCAACTACCTGACCAACGGCCAGGGTTCTGGTGACGTCAAATACCACCTGGGCACCACCGGCACCTTCACCGGCACCGATGATGTGACCACCAAGGTTTCCCTGGCCGCCAACCCCTCCCACCTGGAGACAGTAGATGGGGTGCTGGAAGGTATTGTGCGCGCCAAGCTAGACCGCAGCGGCTCCGGCGCTGACGGCAGCTACAATGTTTTACCGATTTTGGTGCATGGTGACGCCGCATTTGCAGGCCAGGGCGTGGTTTACGAAGTGCTCAATATGAGCCAGCTGCCCGGCTACCACACCGGCGGCACTATTCATGTGATCGTCAACAACCAGATCGGTTTCACCACCGGTAACGCGCTGGGACGCTCCACCACCTACCCCTCGGACCTGGCTAAGGGTCTACAGGTGCCGATCTTCCACGTAAACGGTGACGCCCCCGAATCTGTGGCACGCGTAGCCCGCTGGGCTTGGGAATACCGCCAAGAATTCCACAAGGACGTCATTATTGACCTGGTTTGCTACCGTCGTCGTGGTCACAACGAGGGTGACGACCCCTCAATGACCCAGCCGGTTATGTACAACTTGATCGAGCGCAAGCCCTCTACCTTCTCGGTTTACACCACTAACCTGGTGGGGCGTGGCGATCTCACTGAAGAACAGTGCGAGCAGCTACTGGACGCCTACCGCGACAACCTGGAGCACATCCTTAACGAGGCCCGTGCCGGTCACCTCAATACTGATGCCCCCGCCTACAGTGGCCCTAAGGCTGGCGAAACTTCATATTCACAGCCCACTGCGGTAGCTCGTGAAGTGATTGAACGTATCGGTGACGCCCAGGTATCTGTCCCTGAAGGCTTCCAGGTGCACAGCAAGCTGATGAACCTGTTACGCAAGCGCCAAAGCATGAGCCGCCAAGGCGACATTGACTGGGGCTTTGGCGAGCTGCTGGCCTTTGGCTCGCTGCTGATGGAGGGCGTACCGGTACACATGACCGGTGAAGACGTACGCCGTGCCACCTTCGCCCAGCGCCACGCCGTCATGCACGACCAGCGCAACGGTTCAGAATGGACCCCGCTGGACTACCTGACCCCCGACCAAGCCAAGCTGTCGATTATTGACTCGCTGCTAAGCGAATACGGGGCCATGGCCTTTGAATACGGCTATTCAGTAGAACGCACCGAAGGCCTAAACATTTGGGAAGGCCAGTTTGGCGACTTCGCTAACGGCGCCCAGACCGTAATTGATGAGTACGTCTCTTCCGCTGAGCAAAAGTGGGGCCAGCGCTCTGGCCTGGTTCTGCTGCTGCCGCACGGTTTGGAAGGCCAGGGCCCGGACCACTCTAGCGCCCGCATTGAGCGCTACCTGCAGCTATGCGCCCAGGACAACATGCGCGTGGTACAGCCTTCCACCCCGGCCAACCACTTCCACACCCTGCGTGACCAGGCCCGGCGTGAACCGCACCGGCCTTTGATCCTGATCAGCCCCAAGCAGATGCTGCGTTTGAAGGCCACCGTCTCGCCGGTAGAAGACTTCATCAGCGGCGGCATGCAAACTGTCATTGGTGAAACTGATCCGGAAGTTTTAGCTGCTGCCGCCGAGAACAAGGTGGATCGAGTGCTGCTATGCTCAGGCCGTATCTACTGGGATCTGCTGGCCCACCGCCAGCACGCGGAAGATAAGCACACTGCCATTGTGCGTCTAGAGCAGCTCTATCCTCTCGACGAGCCAGCCCTGTTGGAGGCCCTGGCACCGTTTGCGGGAGCCGAGCTGGTTTGGGTCCAAGATGAGCCGCGTAACCAGGGCGCTTGGCCTTGGCTGGCCCTGCACCTGCCTGACTCGATCACGGCTGGACGCTTGCCGCGAGTGGTGGCTCGCCCTGAGGCTGCTGCCCCTGCCGTGGGCACTTCAGCAGCTCACGTAGCTCAACAAAAGCTGATCCTAGACGAGGCTTTTGCCCGCTAAGTAGGGCTTTGCCCGCTAAGTAGGGCTTTGCTCGCTAAGTAGGGCTTTGTTCGCTAAAGACACGCGCGTATTGGCCCGGTCAGCATCTGCAGGCCGGGCCAATGCTACGATTTTTCCCTAGTCAAGCAGGAAGGATGCTGGCAGTGAGTGAGATCAACCTGATCTTCATCGGCGATGAGCTGATTACAGGTCGCGGAGATGCACGGGCCCTGGGCTGGGTGGGACGCGTTATGGCGCGCACCAACTCGCTAGAGGTTATTGATGCCCCCTCCTGGTCTACGCTGGCCGTTCCTGGGGAAGTTAGCGCCCAGTTGTCTAACCGTTGGCGTGATGAGGCTGCCCGCCGGGTTGTTCCTGGCGCCCGCAACCTACTGGTAATTGGGGTTGGGGTGGCAGATGTTACCCACAATGTCAGCACTGCCCGCTCTAGCCTGGCTTTAGCCAATATCATCGACGCCGCCGTAATGTACGAAAAGCTTGAATGCCTGATGGTAGGGCCGCCGCCGCTGACTGTGCCCGACCCGAAGGCGCTTGCCGCTTTAAACAATGCGGCCCGTGAGGTGTGCCGCCGCCGCAATGTCACCTACGTGGACACCTATACCCCGCTGGTTAAGCACGAGCAGTGGCTTACTGACATTGCGCTTAACGACGGCGCCTACCCCGGCCAGGCGGGTTACGGTCTGCTGGCTTGGTTGGTACTGCACCGGGGTTGGAACCAGTGGCTGGGGCTATAAAAGCTAAGGCTCACGCTTGCTAAGGCTCGCCGCCAGCCGCCCTGCCCCGCTAACCCCAGGGACTGCGAGCCCTGAGCCTGCCACTGGCTGCCCCGCAGCCAGCAAGCGCATAAACAAAAAGCGCTGAGCACCTTGGGTGCTCAGCGCTAAGTTTTACTCAGGCGTTGGGACGCTTACCGTGGTTAGCGCCGCCCTTGGCACGGGCCTTACGCTTACGACCGCGCTTGGACATACTGGCCTCCTCGTAATAGGGACTAACACCCCACGAGGGGGCATATAACTAGGCTATTTTTACACATTCGACGCCATGCCACCAAGTGACAAGCACCGCTAACTGCGGTAGGTCACCGAGCGAGATACGCTGGCTACAGCCGAATCGCTAACCACCCTGGTGGAAGTAGTCACCGTAGTGGTGCGCCTTTCTACCCCTCCATGGCCGCATTCACACAGGCTAGGAGTACATGCGCAAGTAGAGCTAACCACCGCCAGCTGGGTACGTACCCGCTCCACCAGGGATTGCGGGGCCTGCTCAGCACACCGCGAGCGCAACAGACCCTGTAGGTGACGTACGGCGTCGGCCTGGGCTTTACAGTGGGAGCACCCGGCCACGTGGGCCTGCAGGCGGGCGGTGAGTTGTTCGTCGCATTCGCGATCAACAAAGGCGTGTAGGTGCGCTAAAGTCTCGGCGCAGGAACAGCCTTTCGCGATGGTTTCAGGCATGAGTTTCCTCCTTCACAGCGGCTGCGCTAGGTTCAGCGTTCTGCTTGTAACCGTAGTCACGTGCATAGTCGGCTAGTAACTCGCGCAGCTGGGCGCGTCCTCGGTGCAAACGCGACATAACCGTGCCTAGCGGAGTGTCCATGATTTCGGCAATCTCTTTGTAGGAGAAACCTTCAACATCCGCCAGGTACACGGCCAGGCGGCGATCTTCGCTGAGCTCTTGCAGGGCAGACTTGATTTCGCTGTCGGGCAGAGAGTCCAGGGCGAAGTCTTCCGCGCTGGGTAGTCCTACCGAGTCGTGGCTGGCGGCCCGGTGCAGCTGCCAGTCCTCAACAGAGTCTGAATCTGCCTGCATGGGCTGGCGTTGCTTTTTGCGGTAGGAGTTGATGAAGGTATTGGTCAAAATCCGGTACAGCCAGGCTTTCAGGTTGGTGCCGTCCTGGTACTGGTTGAAAGCTGCGAAGGCTTTCATGTAGGTGTCTTGAACCAGGTCCTCGGCGTCAGAGCTGTTGCGGGTCATGCGTAGGGCAGCCCCGTAAAGCTGGTCGAGGTAGGGCAGAGCGTCCGCCTGGAAGCGTGCTGAGCGCTGCGCGTCCGTTTCGGTTGTTTGTTCACTCATCACTTACCAGCCTAGCGGTTACGGGCGTGACGCGCCGGGTGGATCGTGATTTCATGCCGGCTTAAACGTTTTGGGGGCGGTGGTGATTCCCTTTCGTTTAGGGTTTCTCTATCAGCAATGCTGGCCTATTTGAGACAATGGGGTTTATGAGCGTGCTTCTGCCTTTCTTGCGTCCTTTAGCGGCTATGCCTTTCATCATTGATGGTTTGGATGCTGTGGTTAATAGTGATGAACATGCCCAGCGTGCTCAAGGTTTGCTGGAATATGCAGGTTCCTATGGTTTAACCACGCCGCCGGTGGCGCTGGTTGAAAAGGCTGCTACGGCTACTGGGGCGGTTAGCGTGGTTGCGGGGACGGCTTTGAGTTTGTCGATTGCCCCTGCAGCTAGTGCCTATACGTTGGCGGCTTTGAATGTGCCGGTTACGCTGATTAATTCCACTTATTTCAATGGCCGGCAGCTGGTGGTGTCGCTGACTCCGGCGCTGCGTGGAGCTGCGCTTAGTGCCGGTTTGTTGGCTTTGGGGGTGGCCGCTTGCCAGCGTCGCAAGCTTAAGCGGGTTGCTGCCAACGACGACGGCGCCACCGGCCAGTGCTGTAACGGCAAGGAGCATGGCTCTCACCCCGGTCACGGTCACTGCCGCAAGCACAGTCATGGTCAGCCGGGCCAGTGCCGCAAGCACGGCAAGCAGCCTCACGGGCACGCACATGGGATTCAGGGACATGGCCACGGCCTGGGCCGTTGCTGCCGCCGTCGGCGCAAAGAGCAGGGCTGATGCAAGCTTGGCGCTGTCCTACCCCAAGTGAACCGATTGACGCCACTGTTTCACTGCCGGGCTCTAAGTCTTTAAGTGCGCGCGCCCTGCTGGCGGCGGCGCTGGCTGATGCCCCTAGCCAAATTGAGGGTCTGCTTGAAAGCCGCGACACGGCTTTGATGCGTGCGGCGCTGGAGACTTTGGGGGCTCGCTTTACCTGGCATGGTGGCCTGCTGCAGGTAACTCCGCTGGTTGCTGATCAAAAACCGGCAGGCGGGCAGGCGCAGCGCTCCCCTGCCCCGGTTATTGACTGCGGCCTGGCGGGCACAGTGATGCGCTTTGTGCCGCCTCTGGCCCTGGCCCTGGGCGTTAGCTTGACTTTCACCGGTGATCAGGCAGCTTTGGCTCGGCCTATGGAGCCGCTAACCGATGCCCTAGAGGCGTTGGGGGCCAGCTTTGAGTGGCATGGGCAGCGCGGGCGTTTGCCTTTCACTATTCATGGCGCTGGCCTAAAACCCCAAGAGCAGCTACAGGTGCAGGTGGATGGCTCTAAATCGAGCCAGTTTGTCTCTGCCCTGCTGTATCTAGGGGCAGCTTTACCCCTAGGGGCCAAGGCGCAAAGCTTAACTGTCAGCGCTAAGCAGCCTTTGGTATCTGTTCCGCATTTGCAGATGAGCGTGGCCAGCTTACGCCAATGCGGCATGCAAGTGCAGGCTCCCGAGGATTACCGCGCTGAGCAGCTGAGTTGGCGTGTTAGTGGGCGCCCGCGCGGGGGCCGCAGCGTGATTGAACCTGATCTTTCCAATGCGGGGCCTTTTATTGCCGCGCCGCTGGTGTCCGCTGCGGGCGGGCAGGTGCGGATTTTGCATTGGCCCACCCACACCACCCAGGTGGGGGCTAACTGGGTGGAAATCCTTAAGCTTTTCGGCGCCCAGGTGCAGCTGGATCAGGGCATGCTACAAGTTAGCTACAGCGGCGCCCTGCGCGGCATTGAGCGTGATGCCAGCGCGGAAGGCGAGCTGGTACCCACCATGGCGGCGCTAGCTTTAGTGGCTGCCAGTCAGGGCCAGCCCAGCAAGATTTGGGGTATTGGGCACCTGCGTGGCCATGAAACTGACCGTTTAGCGGCCATTGCCACCCAGGCCCGCAAACTTGGGGGGAACGTGGATGAGGGCCAGGATTATTTAGTTTTCCATCCCTGTACTTTGCACCCATCCAGCTTGGAGGCTTACGCCGATCACCGCATGGCAACTTTCGCGGCTATTATGGGTTTAAATCTGCCGGGAATTAGCCTGGATGATGTGGGTGCCACCACCAAAACCATGCCCACATTCACCCAGCTTTGGGACGCCATGCTTAAGAGTGCAGGAGAGGCTATTGGCTAGACGCGATATTGGTACCGATGATCCGCGCGTGCGGGTGCGTCCCGGTAAGGGTTCGCGTCCACGTACTAAAGTGCGCCCGGCTCATGCTGATGCCGTCACCGGCATGGTTACCCGTATTGATCGCGGCCATTACCGTATTCACCTAGATGACCCATCCCTAACTGAGGATGGTAGCGGCGATATTACCGCCATGAAGGCCCGCGAGCTGGGCCGAGGCAAAGTGGTTGTGGGCGACCAAGTGGCGGTGGTTGGTGACGTGTCAGGGCGTAAAGACACTCTGGCCCGTATGGTGCGTATTGAGCCCCGGCGCACCCTGCTGCTACGTAGCGCTGAGGATGGAGACAGCGCCGGCTCACAAAAACCGGTGGTGGCTAACGCCGATTTGTTGGTGGTGGTCACGGCTTTAGCTGATCCACCGCCGCGTCCACGCATGATTGACCGCTATTTGGTGGCCGCCTACGACGCCGGCATGGAGCCGCTGCTGGTGCTGACTAAATCTGACCTAGCTGACCCCACCGAGCTGCTGAGCCTGTATCAGCCCCTGGGGGTGCGTTGTTTAGCAACCACTATCACTGAAAGCGGTATTAGCGGCATTGAGGTGGTGCGTCAGGCCCTGGCCGGTAAGGTTTCGGTGCTGGTAGGCCACTCTGGGGTGGGTAAATCCACCCTGATTAACGCCCTAGTGCCGGCAGCTAACCGAGTAACTGGGCATGTCAATGAGGTTACTGGGCGCGGCCGCCACACCTCCACTAACTTGCAGGCTGTGGTTAATCCCGATGGCGGCTGGGTAATTGACACCCCCGGGGTGCGTTCCTTTGGGGTGGCGCATGTGGCCGCCGACGACGTCTTGCGCGGCTTTGCTGATTTGGCTCAGGTAGCCCAAGAGTGCCCACGTGGCTGCAGCCACGAGCCTGGAGTGATTGACTGTGCACTTGACCAGTGGGCGGCTAAAGCACAAGATGCATCCACGCGCGAAACTCGCTGCGGGCGGGTAGATTCTTTTAGGCGCCTGCTGACAGCCTCCTTGGATGCTCAAGATCCAACTAAGGCTTAAAAACACTTGTAACGTAGACTAGGCCTAAGGTCCACCCACCCAGCAATCTGGCGAGGCATCGCATGACCCATTCACCGCTTCCATACCCAACTAGTGTGCGTTCATCACTGCATGATATTCGCTCGCAAATCAGCCTGTTGCCGGCGCAAAGGCGAGTTTTAGAAGTAGTTGAGGGCGCGGGACAGCCTATTTCCAGTGCTGAGGTGGCTAAAACCTTAAAGCTGCACCCCAACACTGCCCGTGAGCATCTTGATGCATTGTTAAGTGCCGGCTTGGTTACCACGCTGCCGCTGCGCACGGGTAAGCGCGGACGTCCGACCTTGCTTTACAGCGTCACCACCCTGGATCCCAACCAGATTTTAAGCACCTACCTGGATGTTATTACTGCTACCGCGATTTCTTTAGCTGAAGGTAGCGACGGCGTAGCCCAGGCTATTGCGGTAGGTAAAAACTGGGCTGGCTTAACCTGCCCGCAACCTGCCCAAAGCAACACCCAGGGCGCTAGTGGCGCCGTCGCCACTAGCGCAGAAGCGGCAAGCGCAGCCGTAGCAACCAGCGACGCCGTCGCCACTGAGCCTAGCAACTTAAGCGAGGCAGGTGCTGACACGGCGGACGACGCCAACGGGCTAGCTGAGGCTAACCAGCGCCTAGAAAACGCCATTGACCAGCTCAGGCCCATCTTCACGGTTATGGGTTTTTCGCCGGAACTAGCCAAAAACAAGCTAGTGCTGCGCTCTTGCCCATTCGCTAAAGGTGGCTGGCCTCACCCTCTGGTGTGCATCATTCACGAGGCCTATATTGCTGAGCTGCTGACGCGTTCCAGCGGCGTGAGGGTGGTTTCTAGCGCTGAGCTCAAGCTACACCCGCAGCTGGCTAGCGCCTGGCTGGTAGAGCTAAAACGCAACAAAACTACCTGCTCGGCAGGCATTTGCGACTGCGCCTAACCAACCCCGCACGCAGCCAGCACGCACTAACCAGCTACTGCACGTGCAGCACACCCATGGCGCCTTTTTCCATGTCGGCAAAAGCGTGAGTGACAAAGCTGTAGTGGCCCGCCTGCGGCGGCACAAATTCCACAAAGCCACCCTGGCAAGGCCCCAGGTTTAGCGCCTGCGAGCCACCTGACCAGCGCGCACCAATCTGGTCGGGCCCGCCCAGCGTCCAGGCGCCCTCATAAAACACCTGGTCAAACTGGCCGCCCACCACGTGGAAAGTACACGGCAGTGAAGGGCCAGCGTCCATCAGCCAAAAACGCACCCGCTGGCCTACCGCCACCTGCAAGGGACGGTATTTGTATTGGAAAGCCATGCCGTTAAACGCCATTAGATCTGGGGTTTTGGCAGCCACCTTAGCTTCATCAGTGGACCCACCTTCAGGCCCTAGGTAAATTTCCGACTGTATCAGCACAAACTCGTGATCCACCTGGCTAAGCCCAGGCGGGTCAATAATCACCGCGCCATGCATACCTGCTGCCAAGTGCACACTCATGGGCGCAGTTGAGCAGTGGTAGAGCCAAATACCGCTGCGGGTGGCGGTGAAGTTGTATTGCAGGCTTTGACCCGGCGAGATTGAACGCATGGGTTTATCGGGCGCCAGTACCCCGGCATGGAAGTCAATGGAGTGACTCATGGTGCCGTCATTGACCAGGGTGATTTCAAAGCGGTCACCTACCTGGCCGCGTAGCACCGGACCTGGCACGCCACCGTTATAGGTCATGCGTTTTTGGGTTACCCCCGCCCCCACCTGGGCGGTTATTTCGCTAACGCGCAGAGTGTGACGGTGCACTGTGCCCGGCGCCTGGGGGCGTGGGGCGCGCGCGTCATGGGCTTTAAAGTAGCTGGGCGGCTGCCAGTTTAGATCCACCTGGGCGCTTTGGCTGCTGGCCGAATGCTGGTGCCCACTGTGGCTAGTGTTGCTGGAAACCCCAGCCACTTTCACGTCAAACACCATCCCCATGGCGCGGTGTCCGGCCACCGAGCACCAGCCAGCAATTGGCTCGCGCACATTGTTAACCGTAATGGTTTTACTCTCCCCCACCGCTAAACGCCCGGTGGTTTGCCCAGTTGCCAGCACTAAATCATGCACTTCAGAGCCGGTGTTTTTCAGGGTTAGCCGCAGCGTCGCCCCCACTGGCACATCCACACTGGAGGGCACAAAGCTCATGCCACTAATGGTGATGTTGGCGTTGACCACCTGGCCACTGCCGCCAGCGCTGGCACTGCCCTGCCCGGCGCCTAGTCCCATAAGCCCGCCCGGGGTTTGGGTTGAGCTGACACTTGCGCCAGCCACGACGGCGACGGCGGCAGTTACCAGCCCGGCTAGGGCCCCGCGTCGGTCCGGGGTTTGGGTTGCAGCAGTGGCCCCCGCACTCTGCTCGGTCGCAGTTGGCGCAGCGGCGTTTGTGTTCTTGGCTGCCCCGGTTTTAGCGCCACCGGCAGTGGCC
>ERZ773207.568-NODE-568-length-13633-cov-15.070776_pt1 | contig 13633 bp, 8 predicted proteins | sample MGYA00580997_ERZ773207 | MGnify/ENA primary metagenome ERZ773207 (study PRJEB29015, sample SAMEA2738170) | human oral metagenome | biome: human oral; feature: human-associated habitat; material: saliva | place: China | collected 2239 ... | reverse complement strand
AGTCCCCACACCCTAAGGAAGGGTGCGGGGACTGACATCTTATACCTTATATATATAAGGAGAGTTATTGGAGAGGGATTACAGGCCCTGCTGGGGGTAGAAGCCATTATCACCCTGATACGTCGTGGAGTACGCACGCAGAGGCTGATAGGTAGCCTTACGGTAGGTGTGGCGGATATCATTGCCTGCACCTCCATGATTAACTACTGTCAGGATACCGCCGCGATAGCTATTATAGCCATAGAAACGATTAAGGACAAGAGGACGCCCGACCTTATTCATTCTCTCAATAAGATTCTTGAGGTCAGTAACGTTGTAGCCTATCGTCATCGCCTCATGCTCCCACTGACCAGGGATTGAACCCCAGTGCGACATCTGGATACCAGAAGCTGTAGCGTTACCCTTCATGACCGAATAGTTCTTGAGCAAGTCTGGCTCGAGAAGCTCAGCCATAGTATTAGCATTGATCAGCGCACGCGTCACCATTCCACGGGTGATTGCCCGTCCCGTAGCATCATTGGCGAAGAGGGCTGCCTCTTGCATATAGATGAAGGGCTTGGTAGCATTACCCGAGACATAGATAGGCGTCGTCATCAGATTCCCGATGAAGTACTTCCCGAGATAGAGTGACTCCATGACGATGGATCCGACATAGGGGTTACCATCCCCGCCCTGCACCCCAACAGTCTGGTAGCGCACTGCCGTCTGATACTTACTACGTGGCTGAGCACCCGAAGGACTCTTGCGAGGAGAGATGTATATGTGACGATAGGCATAGCCTATACCACCTGAGACAAAAGGCTGATCCTTCCGAACATAGTCGGCACCTATGAAGTTCGCCTCAGAGAATTCGGAGGTGTTATCGTTCGTAGTCTTGTACGGGAGTAGTTCGTTATAGATATGTGCACGATAGTCATAACCCTTAGACCCCTTATCAAAGGACGAGTGTAGATCCTTGAAGCGACGGCTACCAGTGTCTTCACTGAACTCTATGGGATTGAGGAGGCTGGTAAGATTGAGCCAAGCCTTGTCCATCACGTACATCTTACCCTTAGAAGTCGTCACATTGCCAGCAAGCACTTCTCCAGCTTCAGCAGAGGTCGCCAGAGGAAGCTTGCGCATTGTAGGGGTATCGTAGGTATTCGGATCATTGCTCCCGTTCCCATCGAACTCATGATGCTGCCACGTACCATCCTTATAGAGGTACCCCTTATCAAGATAGCCGAGAGCCTGACGGGGCTGCGTGTAAAATTCGCAGTTCAGCGTGTAAGCCTTACCCGACTCAGGAGAGAAGTGCGCACCACCGATAGGAGCGATAAGATAGTTGGGATAGGAGATATCCTGACCGCCCTGCTTAGCATTCTTTGCATAGATATGGATCAGCCCCGTAGCAGGGTTGACAAGGTAGCCATTATCACCAAGACCATTAGCTGAAGTAGGTGCGACAGGCGTAGCATCCCCCTTGATACCCCAGAAGATCACCGCCTTATCAGAGCGAGCGCCACCATGAGCGACGGTGAACTGAGGGGTAGAGAACCCCTTATAGAAGTAGGTATAAGCCTTACCACCATCGACAGCCGTACTGTATTCACTGGTATAGGTGGGAGCCTCCGTAGTCAGCTCTGTAGCGGAGTTGCGCTGCCCCTTGATCTTGAGGTAGGTCTTCTTCGACTGATCGTTAGGACCGAAGTAGTTATTCGACACCGCAGTGATCCCGTCGAAGGTGACATCCTGATCCATGTTGTTTCGGAAGGTCACCAGGAGGAGCGAGCCCTGGGGCTTCAGCAGGATGGGGTCGTTAGAGACAGGTACGAGCTTACCATTCTTGATCTTCAGCTTCGCAGCCGTAGAGGCATAGAGGATAGGCAGATCAATGGGCGTAGAGGCGAGCGTAGAGAGGCTAACCTCCTTCATCACGGGCTCAACCGTGAAGCGCTCATTCGAGGCATCATAGCTGCTACCACCCGTATAGATGGTGACCTTAGAATTGGCCGAGCCCATCGCAGTCACGAGTGCCGTGGGGAGATTGATGTTACCCCCGAAACTATAGTGATCGAGGTCTGCATCATAGTGCATCTGCGTGGAGACGTTAGCCTCCTGAGAGTTGCACTCGAAGTGCATGACGACATCGATCGTCTTGTTATTCTTGACGAACTCAGAGCGCATGACAGAGAGGATACGCTGCTTTTCCGCCGTGTCTTCAAGATCATCATTGAGCTCAGCCTTATTTCCCTCCTTCACGGTGACAGGAGTCTTAGGCAAGGCACGACCATTCTGAGCCTTAGGTTCAGGTTCGTTGAATGCGGCGACAGCGATATCCATTTCAAGAGGGATGCTGACGGTAGATCCATCATTGGCCTGCTCCTTCTTAGGATTAGCCTGAGGCTCATCCTTGGCACACGAGCCGAGGAATAGAAGCCCACAGAGGAGCGAGGTAACAGTAAGTAAGTTTAGCTTCATTGATTACGCGTTAGATAGATATTCGAATACAGTGGTTTTGATCAGAACGGCTTAGAGGGCTTCGCCTTCTTCAAAGTCGCTGAAGTCTGCATCACCAGAGAACTGGATACAGATGTTGAGAGGAGCTGCAGAGAGCTTGAAGGGGTCAGCCACGGGGGCTTCGTAGGGGAGCTTGTTGTTGCTTACGTTCATACGCGGAGTTAATCTTAATGGGTAATGTGTGGATAAGGACCGACCTCGCCTGCACCTCAGCGAGCCGATAGGTAGAGAGCTCGCAAGGCATACAGAGACGTCATATAGCATACAAAGTCGAGGTGTAGCCCAAGGGAAAATTCACACAAAGATAATTAAAATGTTTAAAGATTTCACATGTATGCAGGGTACACATGCTAAGGAACACTGAGGCACGTTGCGACCCTCCGAGTGCCCTTCCCCTGAAGATCGGAGGGACTACCCGCAGGCGATGGGGCGACGCCTCTATACACCGCTATCGGAGCGAGCGCACAAGGGCGGGAAAGTAACCAGTAGTGGTTCGCAGTCCGACCAGTACTGGTCACCGCGCCAACCAGTACTGGTAACTATAAGTGAGCAGTACTGCTCCGATCAGCGACCAGTACTGGTCGTAATACCGCCCTCCGAAGCAGCCTGCTATTCTCCTCACAGAGAGCACGATGCAGAGGGGTGAAAAAAAGAGCAAATAGCGGATATGGGAGGGCTACACTTCGAGCGAAGTAAGCCCCGAGACAGAGCGAGGCGGGAGATCCTATTTATAGCGGTGCACAGGCCAAGTATTATAAGACTGTGCGGAGACAACTACTGGTCTGTGCACGAACGGCTATTGGTATCAGGGTCAAACCACTATTCGCTTAGAGTCCAAACCACTATTCATTCGCACACGGACCAGTAGTGATCTGCACGCGAATGACTATTGCTTTTATCTTCCCCCTCCACGACTTCACTCCACCGCCCCCACGAATGCCCGCTGAAAAGCCGTGCCGAGTACCCACGCCTTACCCCACCGATGCGGTCGTCCTTCGGAGCAAGGGAATCCAGCGTAGAATCGTTATATTTGTAACAACGAGGGGAAGCTGACGCCCAGCCTCCCCGACTATCAAGCAAATACCTATGGAACGGATCATCCCCCATGTCACCAACGAGACGGCTCGCCTCCGAGCTGTCGTCCTCGGGCTCCCCGACAGTCTGGGCCCCATCCCCACCCTCCAAGAGACCTATGATGCCAAGAGCTACGAAGCCGTAAGCCGAGGGATCTTCCCCAGCGAAGCTGATGTGCGGCACGAGATGCAGTGCGTCCTCGACGTCCTCGATCGCTACGGCGTCCGCACGCTGCGCCCCGCCCCACTCACCGACTACAATCAGGTCTTCGCCCGTGACGTAGCCTTTACCATCGACGACACCCTCTTCATCTCCAATCTCATACCCGACCGCGAGCGGGAGACCGAAGCCTTCGCCAGCTCGATCTTCCCCCTCATCGATCCCGCACACATCGAGTCCCTCCCCGAGGCCGTCCACACCGAGGGTGGCGACGTGCTCCTCTATGACGACATTCTCTTCGTCGGGGCGTACTTCGGCGACGACTACTCCAGCTTCAAGACCGCCCGCACGAACCGCTACGCTATCGACTTCTTCCGCGAGCGCTTCCCCCACAAGCGCGTCGTGCCCATCGAGCTACGCAAGCACGACCGCGAGCCCGCTAAGTCCGTCCTCCACCTCGACTGCGCCTTCCAGCCCGTGAGCCGTGGCCGCGCACTCATCTATCGTGAGGGCTTCCTCCATGAGCGCGATGTCGCCCTCGTCGAGGAGATCTTCGGCCGTGACAACCTCTTCGGCGTCACCCCCGAAGAAGCCTACTACATGAGTACGAACGTCGTCTCCCTCTCGCCCGATGCCCTCATCAGCGACCGCCACTTCACCCGACTCAATGCCCACCTGCGTGAGGCGTGGGGTATGACCGTCGAAGAGGTGCCCTATCAGGAGATCTCGAAGATGGGCGGCCTCCTGCGCTGCTCGACGATGCCGCTCATCCGCGACTAAGCATCCGTAGCACCGCACGCTACCCCACCCTCTACACACAGACAAAACGACCGCCGCCCCGGCACTCCTCCGAGAGAGGAGCACCGGGGCGGCGGCGCGTTTAGCTTAGAGCTATGCGGGTGGGCTTAGTTCTTCTTGTACTTAGACCAGTCGACGTTGCGCATATCACCCGAGGCTGCGATCTCCTGATGGAACGCAAAGCAAGCATCGAGGCACTGAGGCGTCTGACCCTTCACACCGAGGTTGAGGTAGTCACGCAGCAGCTGCTTGTAGTCGGGGTGTACGCACTTCTCGATGATCTCCTCAGCACGCTGGCGGGGGCTCTTGCCACGGAGGTCAGCGATACCATACTCGGTGATGATGATCTTCACAGAGTGCTCGCTGTGGTCGAGGTGCGAGACCATAGGCACGAAGGCCGAGATCTTGCCGTCCTTAGCGGTAGAAGGCGTGGTGAAGATCGAGAGATAGCCATTGCGAGCGAAGTCGCCAGAGCCACCGAGACCATTCATCATACGCGTACCGTTGACGTGCGTCGAGTTGATGTTACCGAAGATATCAGCTTCGAGAGCGGTATTGATGGTGATGACACCGAGACGGCGGACGATCTCAGGATTGTTAGAGTATTCCTGGGGACGCAGCAGGAGCTTGTCCTTGAAGAAGTCGAGGTTGCCGTAGATCTCCTGGATGACAGGGCGCGTCACAGAGAGCGAGCAGCCGCTGGCGAACTTCACGCGACCCTTCTTCATCAGCTCGATGACAGCGTCCTGGATGACTTCGGTGTAGACCTCGAAGGCAGGGATCTGCTTGTTGTCACCGAGAGCGCCGAGGACGGCATTAGCCACGTTACCTACACCACTCTGCAGGGGGAGGAATTCCTTAGGCAGGCGGCCAGCCTCCATCTCAGAGACGAGGAACTTAGCCACGTTGTCACCGATAGCCTTCGTGACATCATCGAGGGGAGCGAAGGCACCGTCATCGTTGGGCTCGCTCGTACGGACGACACCGACGATCTTAGCAGGGTCGACCTTCACGAAGGGCTGACCCACGCGATCGCTGGGGCTATATACGGGCATATCACGGCGATGAGGAGGATCGAGAGGCTCAGCGATGTCATGGATACCGCGGATTTCCTTGGGGTGCTTGTCATTCAGCTCGACGATGATCTTGTCCGCCAGGCGGCAGATCGTGGGGAGGATACCGACACCAGAGGTGGGTACGATCTCACCGTCTTCGGTGACGTCAGCAGCTTCGACGATAGCGACGTCGATCTTGCCGAGGAAGCCATAGCGGAGCTCCTGAGCGAGCATCGAGAGGTGCATATCGAAGTAGGGGTGCTCACCGGCGTTGATGCCGTTGCGCATATCCTTGTTCGACTGGTAGGGCGTGCGGAACTTAACTGCACCTGCGCGAGCCAGTGCGCCGTCGAGACGGTCGCCCGTGCTGGCACCAGTGAACATACCTACCTTGAATGGGCGGCCTGCAGCGTGCTCTTCTTCGGCGCGCTTAGCGATAGCTCCAGGTACGACCTTGGGGCAACCTGCGGGGGTAAAGCCGCTGAAACCAATGTTGTCGCCGTCCTTTACGAGTGCGGCTGCTTCGTCAGCTGTGATAAACTTCAAAGCCATGATTCTTCGATTATAGTGTGTTATTAGTGACTTATCTAAAGCGAAGCGACGGGCACACGAGACGGTGCGGCCGCGGGCTTCCTGCCCGAGGTCCCTCCGTAGTGACCCATCCTAAGGGCAAATTTAGGAATTAATTCGCTATTTCTCGTGCCCCAAGTGCTTCTTGTAGAGGTCGGGTCTCAGGCGCTTCGTACGCTCGAGGGCGCACTCCATCTTCCACGCTTCGATACGGGCGGCGTGACCACTGAGGAGCACGTCGGGCACCTTCCACCCCTTGTAGTCGGCGGGGCGGGTGTAGATAGGTGGCGCGAGGAGGTCGTCCTGGAAGGTATCAGAGAGCGCACTCTCTGCGTCGCCGATGACGCCAGGCAGTAGGCGCACCACGGCATCTACCATGATCGCAGCAGGTAGCTCACCGCCCGTGAGGACGTAGTCCCCGACGGAGATCTCACGTGTGATGAGATGCTCACGGATGCGCTGGTCGATACCCTTGTAGTGGCCGCAGAGGATGATGAGGTTCTCCTGCAGACTCATCTGATTCGCGATACCCTGATCGAAGGTCTCCCCATCGGGCGAAGTAAAGATCACCTCATCGTAGTGGCGCTGACTCTTGAGGTCGGCGATAGCGCGGTCGATCGGCTCGATCTGCAGGATCATCCCTGCCTCCCCCCCGAAGGGATAGTCATCGACACGGCGCCACTTATTCGTAGCGTAGTCACGGATATTGTGGACATGTAGCTCGAGGAAGCCCTGCTGCTGGGCACGGCCGACGATGGAGTGCTGGAGTGGGCTCTCGAGGAGCTCGGGCACGACGGTGAGGATATCTATTCGCACGTAGGGATATACTTATTTGATCGGGTTAGGCGGAGGGAAGGGGGTTAGTTCTTAGGCGCGGGATCAGCGAAGTACGTGTAGCTGATATTCGCCGTGTAGGTGGTCTTCGTCTTAGCGACCCCCTTCTCGACGGTGACCTCCATCTTCGTGGGGAAGCCCTCGGTATTGGTCTGGGTGTACTTCACCTCGTAGTAGTAGCGGTCGATGAGCTTGAGCAGGGGGAGCTTGTGCTCCTTGTCGGCATCATACTCAGCCTGCGTACGGGGGCCGTGGGTCTCGCGAAGCTCGCGGACGATGTCGCCCGTATCGCCATAGGTGTAGGTCGAGACGGTAGCGCCATTGGGCTTCTTGAGGTCCTGCTTAGCTACGCCCACCGAGGTGTCGAAGGTGTGGATCTCTTCGAAGAGCTTACGCCCGTAGTAGTCCACACGCATACGCGCCTGCTCGTGGTAGAGCGCGCCCGTACCGCCGACAGCCTTGGGGTCGGTGACGAGGGTGAAGGTGCGGGACTCGATGATGGGGTCCATGTAGGTGTAGTTCGTGCGCAGGACGGTCTCCTTGGGATTAGCCCCTCCAGCGGAATAGTCGTAGACGGTGCGGACGACACGGCTCAGGCGCGAGCCCTCGAGCTCATGCGTCACGTCGGCGACGAGACGGCCTTGGGAGTCATATTCCTTGTAGTTGCTGACGTAGCTGACCTGCGGAGAGAAGGGGCGGTAGGTGTACTTCGTCTCGGTGCGCTCCTTCGTGCCAGTGGCGGTGAGCTTCTCGACGACCTCACTGACGCGGTAGCCCTGCTCATCGTAGGTATTCGTCGTCGTCTCGATGGGCTGTAGACTGCCACCCGAAGCGGGGATGCCGTAGACGACCTTTGTCAGAAGGCCACCCGTACGGCGGTAGACCTCTTCGGTGCGCTCCTCTTCGGTGCCTGCTGCAGAGAGGCGGGTGATGACGCGCTTCTCTACCTTACCCGTGAGGGTGGAGAGGGGCTTGATTGATGGGAATTCGGGGGTGTTCTTTCCCTTACCAAGGCAGCTGGGCAGCATCAGAAGGGCTGCTGCCGACAGGGCGGTAAGGCGGCTGATGATTCTATTCATATCGGTCACATCATTAGATGGGGGTGCGGCGCTCTCGGGAGAAAGGCTGCGCCCCTACATATATAATAGGTACTACAAAGCTAAGACAAAATGCACATATCGTGCTGTCACGCCCTCAGAGCACAAAGCCCCCACGCCACGGCTACTCGATGCAGGCAAAAGCACCGCCTCACGATATGCGGGGAGACTTCGCGATAGCGAGCGAGGGGATAGCGAGCAGGCTTCGCTATCCCCTCGGCTCTATTTAGATGGAGTGTAAGGGCGGTATTCGTATTGAAGGGGTCGCGGGCGGAGAGCGTAGCACGTAGGTTGCCCATACGCTTGCTCACCGAAGCATCGACCCACCACTGGCGCTGGATGCGATAGAGCTCATAGAGCACTCCACTATAATAGGTCACACCGAGGTCGACCGTCCAATCCGAGGGTGCACATTGCTGACACGTATGCTCCTTAACGCATTGAGTATAGCAAGTATGGTGACACCTACATCGGCAAACACGGCAGCCCACATGTTGACAACGCCCAACGCTCCCAACAGCAGCATCAGGAGTTTGATGCCGATGGCGAATACGATGTTCTGTTTCACTATGCTTAACGTCTTGCGCGCTATCATCATACCTTCGACGATATTCATGGGATTATCATTCATCAATACGACGTCAGCGGCTTCAATGGCGGCGTCACTGCCGACAGCCCCCATGGCAATGCCTATGTCAGCAAGTTTGATGACCGGAGCATCGTTGATGCCGTCGCCGACAAAAGCGATGGGAGACCGGGCATGTTCTTGACGCAGTGCTTCGACAAACCTCACCTTGTCTATCGGCAGCAGCTCGGCATGGAACTCATCTATGTTCACTTTTCCGGCAATATCTTTAGCCACATCACTGCGGTCGCCCGTAAGCATGATTGTTTTCCCAACTCCAGAGGCTTTCAGCCTTGCGATGGTCTCGGCGGATTGCGGCTTTAGGCTATCGGAAACGACGATATGTCCCATATAAGCGCTGTCTACGGCGACATGGACAATGGTACCTGTCTTTTCACATGACTGGGGTGTCACACCGGCACGCGACATAAGTTTTTCGTTTCCGGCATAAACCTTGCGATGGTCGATGGTTGCCACGATTCCTTCGCCTGCAATGTTCTCATAACCGGTCACTCTTGTTTTGTCCAATGGCAGATTGCAGGCATCCCGTATCGATGCCGACAAGGGATGGTCGGAAAAACTTTCCGCCAATGCAGCTAATTCTATAAGCTCATCTTCCGACAGCATTTGAGAATGTATGGCAGTGACCGAGAAATTGCCTTCTGTCAGAGTCCCGGTCTTGTCGAACACGACTGTTTTTATATGCGCCATCATTTCCAGATAGTTGGAGCTTTTTACAAGGATACCCTTTCTTGATGCTCCGCCTATTCCGCCAAAGAACGTCAGCGGGACAGACACGACCAGTGCGCAGGGGCAGGAAATCACCAGGAAAATCAGAGAGCGGTTTAACCAGACAAGCCATTCGCCGCCCACAATCAGCGGAGGAACCAAGGCGAGCAATGCAGCCACAGCCACGACAGCAGGTGTATAATAGCGTGCGAAACGGGTTATGAACTTTTCACTCTTCGCCTTGCCTGTATCCGCGTTTTCTACCAAATCGAGGATTTTCGCAACGGTCGATTCTCCAAATGTCGCCGACGTACGGATATGCAGAACACCTGTGAGATTCAGGCTTCCGCTGATAACGGTATCGCCTTCGGAAACCTCACGCGGAAGGCTTTCACCTGTCAACGCCGCCGTGTCGAGAGTCGTACTTCCGGAGATTATCTTTCCGTCCAATGGTATTTTCTCTCCCGGTTTCACTACGATGATACTACCGACCGGGACATCCGATGGAGACACCCGTGTTAGACTTCCCTCTTTCTCAATATTAGCATAATCCGGACGGATATCCATCAATGCCGCAATCGAAGCCCGGCTTCGTTCCACCGCTATATCGGAGAAAAGTTCCCCAATCTGATAGAACATCATCACTGCCACTGCTTCGGGGTATTCTCCGATGACAAATGCTCCGACGGTCGCAATAGTCATAAGGAAACTCTCACCCAAAAACTGCCCTTTGCACAAATTACGCAAGGCGGCATAAACGATGTCCGCACCGATTATGACATAGGCGATGGCACATAATCCGATGTGAATCTCTTCCGGAATAGCCAGAATATATGTCGCCATTAGCAAAACGATGCTCGTAATGATGCGTATCACTTTGATCTTTTGTTCTCTTTCCATAACCAATCATTTAATCCTCTGCAAAAGTACGAAATAGGAACTGCAACCAAGTTGCAAAGTCAGTCGTGTCGCTTGTTTCGGCAATCAAGGCAAAGGCCTTTCAATAAATAATCGGCACTATGCAGCTCAAATCCTTTCGGATAATGCACCATCGGAAATCTCGTGTGGCGTGCTCGATGTGTGGCCTGTCCGTCGAGCGGTAGGGTGCGGTGCTCTCGGGGAAAGCAACTGCGCTCCTACATATATAACAGGTACTACAAAGCAAGACAAAATGCACATATCGTGCTGTCACGCCCTCTGTACGCAAAGCCCCCGAGCCACGGCTACTTGATGCAGGCAAAAGCACCGCCTCTCGATATGCGGGGAGACTTCGGGATAGCGAGCGAGGGGATAGCGAGCAGGCTTCGCTATCCCCTCGGCTCTATTTAGATGGAGTGTAAGGGCGGTATTCGTATTGAAGGGGTCGCGGGCGGAGAGCGTAGCACGTAGGTTGCCCATACGCTTGCTCACCGAAGCATCGACCCACCACTGGCGCTGGATGCGATAGAGCTCATAGAGCACTCCACTATAATAGGTCACACCGAGGTCGACCGTCCAATCCGAGGGGAGGCTGAAGCTATGGCGGTGCTGGACGAACTGGGTATTGAGCTGGGCGCTATAGTCGTTCGTCTCAATACGCCCCGCATCCCACTGCCGCTGAGCAGCGAGGATGGTGAGCGCCAGCCAGCTGAACTTCTTCTGGCTAACCAGCGGGAGGGGCAGGACCAGCAGTGCACGCAGCGTACGGCTGTAGTCGAGGTTGTACCGACGCAGGGTGATTCCACCCCCATACATCGGAGGTATAGCCTCTACGATGGGATCCTCGGTATCGGTGTAGCTGAGCTCCAGCTGCGCCGCCCGCATATAGGTATAGTTCAGGCTGAGACCCCTGCGATATGATGTCCGCAGCTCGGAATTCCCCTTGCGCAGGAAGGCTGCCGAGGCTACGCTGGTATAGCCAAGGAGGTCACGGTAGCTCGGGCGCGTATAGCTGGAGGAGTGGGTCAGGGAGAGCTCGTGGTCGCGGGCGGGTGCGTAGCGGAGGGAGGCGGAGGTGAGAAGCTCAGAGCCTGAGCGGAAGAAGTCCCCCAAGCCGCCGCCCAAGCTCCCCTTGCGGTCTTCGCCTGCGATGCGTAGTCCCACATAGCCAGAGACCTTCGGCAGACGGAAGCCCAGCTTCGTATAGCCCTCGATATTCCACTCTCTTAGCGTCAGCTCGTCCGCTCTATTGGTGAGGCGAGAGTCTACCGCTACACGGCTGACCTCGGCACCAGCGTAGAGTGTGAAGATACTCGAGAGGCGATGCGTGAAGTCCAGGGCGATACGCGCGAAGCGGTTGTCATCCTTGGTCGCTACATCCATAGCCCCCTGATCTCGGCGCAGGTCGGAGCTCCCGCGCGAGCCTTCGGCGGTCGTCTGTAGGCTCCAGCGACTGGCGCGGAAGGTATGGAAGAGCGTGGCGTAGAGGTTCGACCACTTTATGCGATTACTCATCCCCTGCGAGAAGCGGAGACGCTCGTCGGCATAGTTACCGAGGAATTGCGCCCCGAGGGAATGCCCCTTGCCCAGCGTGAGGTCCGTACCCAGACCGACCTGATGGGAGACTCTGGGATCGACACGCAGGTCATCGACGACTCCCGAGGAGAGGGTCGTGGTCTCACGATAGCGCTTATTCCCCAGCGTGTAGGAGACGTAGGAGCGACTGCGACCATAGTTGAGATTGACCCGAGTGGAGAGCTGCTCGGAGAAGAGCTGATTGTAGGTACCGACCAGGCTGGTGAAGCCCTTGACACCCTCGTCGGCTCGCGTCTTACGCTTGATATTCAGGATCGGCGTCGTCACTCCGCTGTACTCGACACCCGGCTCACGGATGAGCTCGACCTGCGCGATTTCGCTCACGGACATCCCTTGCAGGAGGGCGATGACTTCGTCTTGTGACATACGCTGGGCTCGACCATCGATGTAGACCGCCAGCTCCGAGATGCCGTAGAGCTTGAGCTTATTGGCGCCCTCTATCTGCAGGCCAGGGATGAGCTTCAGCCCGTCCAGCACACTGCCCCCACGGGCTTTGGCGAAGGCGGCTTCACCGAAGATGAGGGTCGAGCCTTCGTAGCGTACAAGGGGAGTCTTCCCCTCTACGACGACCGCCTCCAGCTCGCGGGTCAGCTCTACGGGAAGCGTACCCAGCTGGAGCCGCCCCGCAGGGAGCTCCAGCGAAGGGCGAAGGATGATGGTCTGCTGGACGAAGGTGGCTGCAAGGCGATACGTGCCCGTCGTAGCCTTGAGGAGGAAGTACCCCTTCTCATCGGTGATCGCACTAAAGGGCGTGTCCGCTCCGTCGGCGGTACGCAGTACGACGAAGGCATTCACCAGGGGAGTCTTGTCCGTCTTGCTGACGAGGGTCCCCTCCAGCCACGCCTCATCGGGGCTTTGGGCTCTGAGGACTCCTCCGAAGGCAAGGACGAGGAGGATAAGTAGGATGTGTCTCATAGGCTTATCTTCTATTTGCTTAATTCTCTTTCCCACGTGGAGTGTGGGCTGCGTGTGGATTTATCTGATAGAGAGGACGCGTCCTCCCGCGTGAAGTACTGAAGTACTTATGCTATGTAAAGGAACGGATAATCTACCATATATAATAAGGCCCTCACAAGTGTCTGTACGACAACCCTCTACAAGGTCGGTTTTTCGACCAGTACTGGTCAGTGAAGTGACCAGTACTACTTCACGTCGCGACCAGTACTGCTTACTATGGGTGACCAGTACTGGTCCGATCGCTGACCAGTACTGGTCGCATTTGCCCCCTGCGGTACACAGCGAAGAGATAGCCCCTAAGCAGGCGCTTTTAATTCGGGGCAATTCCCCTTACTACAACGACTAATACCCCCAAGCCGAGAGGGCTCAGTCTCCCCCCTCACGGAGGAGGGAGAAATGCCCCACCGCACCTCTTCGAGAGCAACCTATATTGGTCGGCGAGCTGACCTATATAGGTTCGCATCGTGACCAATATAGGTACATACCATCGACCTATATAGGTCAGCCCGCCGACCAATATAGGTTCACACCACCCCCTCACGGAGGAAGGGCAAACGGCCTTATACGACACAGCGGCGTGCCCTCAGCAAGAGAGACAAAGAGACCACCTTCAGAGGGCACGACAGACAGCGCTTCGACACCCACCGAAGTGGGCTGAAACGCCCTCCTTTTCTATAATATTTTAGGATGTCAAGCTATATAGGTTAGTTCCGTAGAACTCC
>ERZ773207.567-NODE-567-length-13652-cov-11.656615_pt1 | contig 13652 bp, 14 predicted proteins | sample MGYA00580997_ERZ773207 | MGnify/ENA primary metagenome ERZ773207 (study PRJEB29015, sample SAMEA2738170) | human oral metagenome | biome: human oral; feature: human-associated habitat; material: saliva | place: China | collected 2239 ... | reverse complement strand
GGGAATTCATGTGCAAAATACTTGAAACCAACGAGCTTTCCGCTTGCCCTCAATCGCCGATCTGTTTTTGCCGCACGACTCGAGGCATTGAACAGATCAACAAATGGTCCCCCATGCAGAAATACTTTTGAAGCCTGGAAAGCACATTCAACACTGTAACTTCCACGTCCTGGATACTCAATCATCAAATTGAACGCGCTTAACTGAACTCCAATGTCCCTTTCGCTTTTGGACGACACCTCCAGAATGCGTGACGAAGGAAACCTAGCCACATACGACGCATGCAAACTTGCAATCGAACGCTGCTTCTGCTGAATAGAAGATCCGGGAAAGTACTCAAAATCCAGAGATACTTCCGAAACATACGGCTTATCAGAGTCAGGCACAAAGACAGGCCTACGAGCCATGACGAACTCCTTTCTCTCTTAACACAGCATTCCGATAAAGGAAAGCAAAAACACTCAAACTCTCCAGAATCTTCACTTCCACTGACCGCAAATGCTTTCACAATTATTCAGTCTGCGCAACCTTGCGCGCTCATGCTACGAATGCGTGCCTCACAAACAAGTCGCTTCGATCCTCTGTGAACCCATCCTGGTATCAGACTCTCTTTTGTTCTCACGCGCGTTCGCGTTAGGTCGACGCACCGAGTCCGAGATTCGCGCGGACCGGAACGATGGCGGCGCTGATCGCGCCGGTGCAGCACGCACATTCGAGGATGCAGTCGTCGCGTGCGACCGCCTCACCCGTACCGTCGTAGGCGGCTCGGTTAAACGCGTTGCCGAAGAAGTCGTAGAGTGGGGCGACCCGGTCCCAGAACATGCTCAGCACCTCCGTGTGCTTGTGCATTGCGTGAGCCTTGAGCCGTCGCAATACCGGGAATGCTACCGCGCGCGGAGGCGGCACCGGGGTGAAACGGGGTTCTGCGCACGGGGACAGATCCGCGAGGACACACGCGGACAGGTTACGCGGATACGGATAGGTTAATAGGCTATCCGCGTGTTCGTAGCCTATCCGCGATCTCGCTTCCTATCCGCATCGTCAGTCCCAAAGCCGGGCGCGCTTACTAGGAACGGCGCGAGTGGACCAGTACGCCGAGGCCGTGGGCCGCGAAGCCAAGCAGACTGTAGGCCACCCCGTAGATGAGGGCGCTCGCGTTGAAGAACAGGAACATCGGTGCCAGGAAGCACACGAATGGTGCGACCAACCACAGGAGGCTGAATCCCTCCTTCACACCGTCCCAGGTGGCGACGCACATCGCCAGGATCGGCAGAACCACCAGCAGGATCAGGAACGCGATGCTCTTCACGGCCTCGTTCGAATCCGAGACTCGCGCGAGGCTGAACCAGAGTGCTGACACCAGCAGATAGACGCCAAAGAGCGCGACGATACGAACCCAGGTTGTTTTTGTCACCCACCTCATGGATCGATGATACATCAGCTATTCCGCGATAAACTGACTTAACACTCGGCCACCATGAGCCGGAGTGGACGCCAGTGGGACCCACGCAGCGGCGTCTAGGTTCTAGCAGGAGCGACCTCAGCATTGAGCGGATGCACGCGCTTCTTCGAGGCTGAGTCGATACTGCTCCGCCTCTGGTTCTTCGGTGAATTCGAGGAGGTTTCCTGCGATGTCTTTGAGGGCTTCTCGAACCTCTGCGGGGGTAGCGTAGAAGAATTCGCGCCGCGCGTTGATGCGGTTGACGCGTTTGTCTGCGAAGCGGTGGTGCAGCTCAGTTTCGACGCTTACGGCATCGTCGGAGAAGAACAGGGCGTGGACATCGAAGTTGAATGGCACGGACGCGTCTCCGAGTTCACGGACACGATCCATGGGGTCGAGGCGGCGTGTCATGCCGATCTTAACCATACGTTCGCCGAAGGATCCGATGTTCGAGATGACGTAGACATAGCCTGCACGGATGTTGGCCTCGCGCTTCTCGACGTCGTTGATCCCCTTTTCAATTTCGACGATCTGCTGCTTGAGGCGCGCAGTTTCGGCTTCGTCACCGATCTCTTCGACCGTCTTGAGGACGTTGAGGTAGTGTTGCCGTTCCTTTTCGAGGCGTTCCCTCTCGGCTTGGAGTTCTCGCTCCGCTTTTGCTTGCTCTCGCAGTTCTGCTTTACGTTCTTTTTCCAGCTCTTTTTCCAGCTGCTTTGCTTTGAGATGGTCGACTGCGAGTTGCAGTTCTCGAGCGCGGAGTTCCACGTAGTTTGGCTTGATCCTCACGCCGGTGACAGTGCATTGTCGTTCAACAACTTCAGCGGCCTTGAAGATCTTCGCGAGGCTTGCTTCGTAGTTTCGAGCGCTTGCCGCTTCGATGATTGAATCAACCTGTGAGTTGAAAGCCATGAGCGCAAGCCTTGCTGAATCTTTCGCGAGTTTGTTCCGGCCGCTTTTCGTGTGGGGCGGCTCGAAATCATCAAGCGATTCAACTGCGCTATAGCTTCGAACTGCCATTTGTACGTCTTTTCGAAGGTCTCGCAAAGCGGCCGCCAGCTCGACAGAATCTTTTGCAGGGTGATCATACTCAGTGAAACCTGCTTCTTCTAGTTTGACTTGGACGCGCATGGGGTGAAGCTTCTCCTGCAGGGCTGCCTCCTCGTTTATAAGTCGCTCCAAATCAGCACGGATTCCCTGTTCTTGTTCTGCGCATTGGGTGCGAACCTGTTGGAGCGCCTGGCGCGCATGGTCAGCGGCCTGATCTGCTTCCCATGCCGCCTTACCGCCATGGGCATCAACAAATGCCTGGAGGTTTGCCTGACCAGCCTGCGCAGCCGTGAGTTCGCCGCTAAGCCGAACGAGTTCCTCGGAGAGTCGGGCAATCTCTCCCCCGGCTTCCTGGTACTGCTGTTCCCCAATCGCGAGTCTCCGCTGTAGCTCTGCGATTCGCTTACCGCCGAAAATAGGCATGGCCTCTTCGCCTCCTCATAAGTAATATGACCTGATTCACTGTATCAGTGAGGGGGTCGTGGGACAAGTCCTCCCACATGCTGAGCATGAGCATCACCTCATCGACAAGGAAAACGAAACTGGGGCTTGATTATCGGGTTAAAGAACATGTCGTGTTGCTGGGGTTCGTGCTTCGTGTGCCTTGGCGTGCCCTTCTTGCCGTCTGGGTCCTGCAGAAGTGCACCGTGTGAGGGTGCGATGGCCGACGTGTGCACATCGGCGTCCATGAGATCGAGGCACGCACAGCCCGCCACCAAGGCGCAGTCACGTCGCTCATCACATACGGCGCGGTCACGGTCGCCTGGATTGATCGGCTCGCAGCGATCAACGAAGAAATAGCGGGGCTCTTCGACGAAGAACTAGCAGAGCTGCGCGAAGGACTCTCCGGCACCTAGGCTCACTCCGCGTCAGACCACAGCACGTCAGACACATAAAAATCCCCGGGCTTCCAGCGGAAGCCCGGGGATGGGATGTGTGGAGATGGGGGGAATCGAACCCCCGTCCGACGGCCGACCCCGAGGTCTTCTCCGGGCGCATCCTGCTATTGATTTCTTAGCTTGTGACGTCATGCAGGCCTGCTGTCAGCGAAGCTCAGTCGATGAAATGTCGGAGCGGACCCACCGACATGGCCCGCACCCAGTGGCCCCCTGAACGACGCCAGACACCAGGCTGGAGGCACCACCCGGGCTGACGGACTAAAGGTTCACGCGGCAATCAGGCGGCGAGAACGTAGTCGGTGCGGTTCTGTTCGGCACCTATTGGTTCGCACACAGCGTTTGCGAGTTGAGCGTGCGTTCTCGGCCCGCTTCCCCTCGATCGACGACCGCCGTCGAAACCGATCATCCCCTATTGAGTTCTTCAACTCACCGGCAAACAGACTGCCGGGTTGACTCTTCAACGAAATCCTAAGACTCATCGAAGAACCGCTTCCAACCGTTCGACCAGATATCCAAGAATAACCCCGCTTACGCGAAGTTTCAACAGCTAGCGCAATGCCAGCAAACGCAAGGTTTCAGCAGAAAGCGCACCACGCACGAAGCTGGCACCCGCTACCTGTACGCTACTTGTAGTTCGGTCGCTTCGTGTAGGCGCGCATCGCGCGTTCAGCTTCACGCTTATCCTGCGCCTCGTGCAAAGACTGGCGCTTGTCCCATTCCTGCTTGCCTTTGGCCAGCGCGATCTCAACTTTGGCGCGACCGCCGATGAAGTAGAGCTCCAGTGGGACGATCGTGTAGCCCTTGGCCTGCACCTTCTGGCCGATCCGCTCAATTTCTGAGGCGTGCAGTAGCAGCTTTCGCTTCCGCGTTGGCGCATGATTGTTCCAGGAGCCCTGCGCGTACATCGGAATGTTCGCGCCGTACAGCCATGCTTCGCCGTCTTTGACCTCAACCCACGAGTCGATCAGCGACGCGCGCCCCATCCGCAGAGCTTTCACTTCGGTACCCGACAGGACAAGACCGGCTTCCCACGTATCTTCGATCAGATAGTCGTGGCGCGCCTTCTTGTTCCGCGCGATCGTCTTCTTCACGTCCAATGCAGCTTTGCGCTTCTCACCTTCGGTCAGCTTCGGCTTCTTCCAGTCTTTCGGTATCGTTCACCTCCTTTCTTTGATTGACGAGGCCGCGCCCCGCCACTCAAGGCGTTAATTCTAACGCGTCCGAGGGCAGGGGTCTTGCTCAAGCCTCGTAAAATGCCAGTATCAATGGAAGGCGGGGACAAGCTGAGCTTGTCCCCGCCTTCCGACTCAGCCAATCATCAGATCAGCGAGCCACATTGGCTTACAAGTACCCCATCGGGTCAACGTTCACGCCGTTCTGCAGAACACCGAAGTGCAGGTGGCAACCGGTGACATAGCCGGTCATGCCGACCTCGCCAAGCACTGTTCCGGCACTAACCGACTGTCCGGGCGAAACATAGATGCGTTGCATGTGCAGGTATTCGGTGATCACGGAGTTACCGCCGAGCATTCCGTGGTTCACGTCCACGTAGTTGCCGGCAGAGATACTGCTTGAAACATCCAGAACAACGCCGGTGATTGCCGTGCGCGTCTTGTCGTCGATGAACGAAGAAAAGCGCGCATCATCCAAAATCTGCGTATTCAGCGTGTCCACCAATTGCGCGATCGACAGGGTCTGACCAGCGGTTTCACCCCGATCTGTTGCCGTTTGCGCGCCGTGAATCAGGTAGGCAAGCGCGACGTGGTTCGTATCGAGCGAGCGACTTGAAGCGGTCAGCGCCGAAAGCTGTCCCAGCAGGGTCGTCATCTGAGTTGGGTGGCTTCAGGTGGTGGGTGCAGCGCCTTGAGTGTGTGGGGTGGTTGCTGTGGTGTTTCGCCGTTCTGGTGAGGTGCGGGATCTCGTTTTCGGTCTGTTGGTCCAGGGGGTGGCGGTCCGTCAAGTGCACAGGCGTGCGGGCGTGGCGGTCTGCACGATTCGCGGCTGAGCCAAGGATTGGGGGATGACGTTTCGTACAGGCCCTGTTGGTGGGTGGAATGGGTGTCCTGATCCGAGAATCGTCGCGGGGTTGACCCGAGGCGAGGGGCACGGGGCCCGCTTGACGATGGGGGCCGTCAGCTCATCGAGTTCTTACACCCTCAAGGACTGTCATTACGGACCATCGCCGCTCAGGTGGGAGCGTCGGCCTCGACGGTTAAACGCGAGGTGGATCGGATGCCGGGCGCGTATCAGGCGGCGCGAGCCCACGAACAGGCCAAGCACCTTGCGGCGCGCCCCAAAGGGTTGAAGATCGAGGATCCACAGCTCCGGTCTTTCGTGGTTGCCAAGCTCAACGAACACTGGCCCCCCCTGCCAGATCGCGGCCGCCTGGATGCACGAGCCCGACAATGGGGGCATGACGATCAGCGCGGAAACCATCTACCAGGCCCTCTACGTACACGGGCATGCAAGCCTGCGTCACGAACTCAAAGTAGAGAAAACCTTGCGCTCGGGACACACGAGCCGCAAACCACGCTCCAAGCTCACTGTTGCCCGTTCGTCAGGCAAGTCGTGGGTCGAGGGCGCCAGGATCACCGATCGGCCCGAGGAGGCCGAAGGGCACCTCGTCCCAGGCCATTAGGAATGGTGATCTGATCATCAGGAAGAACTCCAAGAGCGCGACCATCACTCTTGTCGAACGCACCACCGAGTACTTGCTGTTGCGGCCTTTGCCCCTCTCGCACGACGCCGATACCGTCGTCGAGACTCTGACCGACATGATCGCCGGCCTACCCCAGGATCTGCGGCGCACGCTGACCTGGGATCAGGGAGCCGAGATAGCCAAAACCAAAGAGTTGACGAAGAAGACAACGATCAATGTCTACTTCGCCGACCCGCACTCTCCCTGGCAGCGCGGCTCCAACAAGAACATAAACGGCCTTTTGCGCGACTACTTCCCCAAAAGCACCGACCTGGGCACCTACCCGCCCGAAGACCTTCGAAGAAGCCCAACGCCAACTCAACACCCGACCCCACCAACGATTCAACTGAAAACCCCCGCCAAACCCATAGAACAATTACCCCACAACGACGCCGTTGCACTCACCACTTGAAACCGCCGTTCACAGATGTAGCGGTGGGTGTAGGCCCGCCCCTCGGTCTGGAGGAGGCGAATAGGAGCGTCTAGATGTCGCGCTCTCGTTCCAGGGCGCTCGCGTCGGTACGGATCCGCGTTGAGGACGGTGTCGACAACCTCTCAGTAGAGGCCGAGAAGGAGTGGCTACGCGATGCAGACCGAGTTGCGCGTCCACAACGGAAGACCGCGAACACCGCGAAGTAGACGAGCAGAGTCTTCGACATCCGCGCCCGTACGCGCGCCTTGAGGGCATCCCACATATAGAGCACAGCATCCCCCTCGACGGCATCAATTACTCTTCTCGCATCCTTACACGCGGCGAGCGTGATCCGGACCTCACACTCGAGGTTGCGCGGTTCGCAGACAGCCCTGTACGATAATGCAATTCATTCTCATTATCGCCAGAAGGTTCATCATGCGCGCCACCCACCGCGGGATTCATCCCCTCCTCGCCCTGTTCACCGCGCTCCTCACCCTCGCGCTCTTTGCTACGCCAACGATCGCCGCGCCCTTGGCGCACGCAGTCCCGTTAGAAACGACCTCTCTCACGGAGTACGCCTCCGACGCCTCCGGCTCGACCAACGCTGAGGCCGCACCCTCGTCCCCCGGAGCGCCCGACGATCCCGAGCACCTGCCCGGAGAGGCTGGCTACGGGGACCTCGTGCCCGCCGACCTCACGGTTCCTGCGGGCTCGCCCGGCGCTGACCCGGAGGCGACCCCTGGGCCCGACGGCCGCGTTCCCCACGTGTGCGCTGGCCGCAAGCTCCTCCACCACGCGCATGTTGACGCCGCCTACGTCACCCGTGTCGACGAGATCTTCACCGTTACTGTTGTCGACGGGCGCAAAGTCGTCAAGGACCCAAACTCCGTCTGCGTCCGACTCGCCCCCGACGCGCGTGTCTCCGACTCCCAGGAGGTCTCGCGCATGGTCGTCCCCTCGGGCGGCCTCTTCGACTTCATTGGCAAGCCCGGCGACATTGTCTGGCGTGCCCCCCAGGAGCAGATCGACAACTGGCGTCCCGTCTGGGCTGGCATCGGTGCCTTCGACACGGCGCACGAGGTCGCCCAGCCCGAGGGGATCCTTCTTGACGAGGTGAAGCTCTCGATCGCAAATTCCTCCGGGCCCGGAGCCGTCGAGGTGTGGCGCACCATCGGCACGAACTCCCTGAGTCGAGGGCTCTCTTCCGACCCCTCGCTCGCGCCGCTCTCCCTCCAGGCTGGCTCCCACGGCCACTGGAACTGGACCTTCTCGAAAGCGGGCGTCTACCGGCTCGACATGGTTGCCTCCTACACGTCCACCTGGTCCCAGAGAGCCGTTAATTCCTTGCCCTCGACCATCACGTGGCTCGTCGGCTCCGATGACGAGGTCGGTCTGCCCGAAGGCACCACAACCTCCCTCACTCCGATCGGAACGACTGCCGAGCAGATGAAGGAGAAGATGATCGCTTCCGGCGAACTCTCCACCGAGGAGACGCCCGCCGAGCCCGAGCCCCCCTTCACCCAGGCCGAGGCCCGTAAGCAGATCGAAGCGCTCTTCGGCTCTACTGCGAAGGCGCCAGCCTCACCCTCCTCCCCCTCCCACTACGTCTACAAGGGGACCTTCAAAGACGATGTGCGGGCTGGCGTGCCGATCAAGCGGGTGACCCTCGAGGTGAACGCGAACGGCAAGTCGATCCCCGGGGAACCGATCCTCGAAATCCCCGACTCACTCAAGCAGACGACCGCCGACGGCGACCGCTGGGTCCTGCCTGCCTCCGGTGAGCACGGATCGCTCGGATTCGACTTCACCCAAATGCCCGCCGATCTGCGCTCCGGGCCAGCCGTTTACTCCATCGACACCTTCGACGGCCCCAAGGGCAGCCGCTACATCGCGGGGACCGTCACCGACGGGGCGATGAACGTCACCCTCGATACGACGCGCGACCCCAACCGCGGCTTCACCGTCGATGCAGCCGCAGTTCCCCTCGCCCACGTCTTCACGAAGCCAGGCGTCTACGCCGTCGGTTTCAACATCGAGACGCGCGACAAGGACGGGAACTTCTCCTACAAGTCCCGCTCCGCTCACTTCGTCGTCGGCGACGCCGCGATCTCGGCGCTGCGCGCGATCACCGCGGAGAACAACGGCGAGGCACCCTCACCCTCTCCAAACCCTGCGGATCCGGATGCCGATGCGCCACCGAGCGGTGGCGTTCAGCCCGGCAATCCCTCGATACCCGATCCTGCCAACCCGTCCGCCCCTTCCCGTCCCGGCGACTCGGCGATCCACATCATCACCGAAGGTCACATGGATCAGGCGATGTCCCTGAAGGACGGGAAGGCGGAGGTCTTCGTCGACGACACCGCCGACCCGCGCCACCCCGTCCACCGCGCCTCCGGAACCTTCGCCTACGCCGTCCCCGACTCGACGCACGCGAAGATCCCCGCCGGCGCGAAGGGCTACAGCGAACTCGCCGCTGCGGCACCCGAAGGTGTGTGGAGTCTGCCCGAGACCCAGCTCGAGGGCATCCCCTGGGTCGGCTTCTCAACCCAGCGGGTCGACTACTCGCAGCTCTCAAGCAAGGGCGTCGAGGTCGCGATGAGGAACTTCACCGGCCCCGGTCGCCTCGTCACCGGTTTCTCCTCCCTCTTCGAGGGATTCACGCCCCGACTCGACTCGATGAAGCCCGACATAGTCCTCCGCTACCTCTTTGGATCACACGACCACCAGGCCTTCTACTTCACGAAGCCCGGGCGCTACTCGACCGACTTTGTCTACACCGCGCACCTCGCTGACGGCTCCACCATCGAGAAGACCCTCCATGTGATCTTCCTCGTCGGCGACGACGCCATCAAGAGGGGCGCTGAGCCGAACCCCTCGCCTGAGCCGAACCCCTCGCCTGAGCCGAACCCCTCGCCTGAGCCGGATCCCTCGCCCGCACCGAACCCGAACAACGGTGCGCAGCGGCCCGGCCAGCCCGCGCCCGCTCCGGGCACCTCCCCGTCAACCGGATCACCGTCCACGGGCTCCCCCTCAGCAAGTGCGAGCGCCCCGGCCTCGCCGATCGGGAACCCGACCGCGGCCGCCGCGCGCCTCGCCGAGGGTGCCGGGCAGACCGGAACCCCGGTAACCGGTGGGTCGACCGTATCCGGCTCGCTAGTGTCGTCAAACTCGGCGACTGGCGCGGGGTCAACGAGCTCCGACTCCGGTGTATCGGGCGCTTCCAGCGCCGACGACTCCCAGTCGAGCGGCGTCGCGGGTCTGGACTTCGCGGACTCCTCACAGTCAGGAGCGCCCACGACGCGGGCGCTCACCAAGCCCGCTACCCCCGTGAGCGCCCTGCTCAATCCTGAGCGCGGTTCCGCCTCGTACGGGAGCGGCTCGAACTGGTGGCAGTGGATCCTCGTAGGGATCGGTGGTAGCGGACTCGTCGGGGCGGGCGCCTGGGCGCTTCTCCTGCGCAGGCGGTAAACGGCTGCGCAAGTAGAGTTCGCTGACACGTCTCCCGGATCAGCTACCCAGCCCGTGACTGAGTGAAATGTGAGCGCCGAGCGGCGGCCCGGACCTTCCCGGTTCGAGCCGTCGCTTCGTCGTCTACTTCTTCGTTTGCGCCTCTGTCTACTTCTTCATCCGAACGAGCCGCTGGCGAACTTGACGCTGGCGCCGAGTTTGACTTTGAGTCTGACTTTGGCGCTGACTCTGACTTTGGCACTGGCAAAGCCTCCACCAGCCTCCGTGTTCCCCAAGCAACACCGGCTCTCCTTCGGACGTGCTTCTCCCGAAGCATTTCAGCCGTCGCGCGTGAAATTAAGCCCGTCCCGTAGTGGCCGTGGGCAACGTCCTCCAACATCGCAACCGCTCCATCGGCACCCCAAAGAAAAAGCATGTGCCGTCATAGCGAATGAGGTGCCAACCGAGCCGCTCAGGAGTCGCGAGAGGCGCCAGCGAGCACCACAGCCCGGTGCCTCCTCCCGAACCCGCAAATGCGCACACTGTCTCGGCTCCATCGGCGCTCCGTCCGCAGGCCCCTTTGGAAAACAGGCAGCTCATCGACCTGATGAGTCTGAGGCTTACGAGGAACTGTACGCGTTCTTGCGGGCGAACCGTCCGAGAAGGTCATGCGCGGGCGTCATCGGCTACAACCCCAAATACCAAGACGGATCCCGCCATGGTGGAACGAACACTGCCTCCAACAAGCAATAATAGAAAACAAGGTAAACGCCTAGGAACAAAACCCAGGACAGTTCAAACCGGTGGCGTGGGTGCAAGCTACAGGTGCGTTTTCTGGATCAGGCTTGATCTTTGAAGCTGATTCTGATGGAACCTTCAGCCGCCTACGACGGCTTGCTTAACCAATACGTTCCACGATTTGCAGATAACCTTAATTCGATAATTGACTCCCGGTGGACATGAATTCAGGCAAGTAAGCGCAAAACTACGAAAACCAGCTTTGCTAGGAAAAGGAACAATTTTTAAAACTAGTTGTTACATCTACATCACTTGAGCCATTGACTAGTGAATCTAAAGCAGGCGAGATGCTAGAGCAGTCAATCAGCATCAATTCCACGCCCATCGCAAGGGAGAATTGGTAGATTTCTCTGACTAGAGGAGAGTGGTTTTTCGCGAACATTCCTGAAGCGTTTTGGCGCATAGCTTACAACGCAAATTCCCTAGCACCATTTAAGATGTCCGTAAATAAGCTGCACAATTTTCAGGATTACCGACACAGAACAATACCGCGTCTGCATCTGTTGAAGAGTATGATGTTCTTCGCACCACTGAGAATTGTTCAACCTCCTCAGGCACATCAAAAATGTCCGAAGAATCAGCCCAAGCTCCTTCGGAAAACCTCACATCTAAAAGTGTTCCGGCGGGCGTATTGATGTATGCAAGCCTCGACAATGGCTCGCCGTACAGCCACGGAATTGTCTTCGGGAAATACATGAACTCAAGGTATCCCGTATTCAAGGTCACCCAACGTCCGCCTCCAGTCCCCGGGCAATCTGAGATCGTCCAATATCTCCCCTCAAGTTCAACAGCATCGGGGAGTAGCTTTGTTAAGGCAAAGGCCAAATCAGAAAGAACTAAATCGCGGCATTCATGAGGAATCTGTCTAAAGAATTTTGATGGCTTCTTATCAAAATCGAGAAGCCCCTCTCGGGCGCCATGCAAATGGTATGGTCCATTCCCAAGCACCCACGACTGCTGATCTTCAACTGGTATTACTGCGTCGAGACTAGAAGGTTGACTGTGGCCAAGATTCAGAGCGCGATTTCTTAAACGTTTGCCGGATGCCCGAAATCTACAGATCTCATCACTTTCGATCTGAGTAAAATCCTTGTTCTTGGACACTGGCATAAACCATAATTTCTCAATATCTTTCCAGGCTTCATCGTGGTTAGTGCGACCATGCTTGTGTTGCGCAAATCGCCTCACCACATTTTGCGCCTTTCCGACGTAAAACTCGCCGTTAGAAAATTCGAGAACATAAATCCCGCGGCGCCGTTCTGGAATTAGCGTTGAGATTGACGCTAATCAATAGACAGAAAAACGTGAATACTGCATGTCAGGAATACTTGTGTTCGCACTCATTTTAACCTCTGGATAAGGTTCATTATGCATGTCAGAAACTGCATCCATAGCAAGAGATGCGGTGAAGAATGTTTCTTGACAGGAAGATTCTCTCGTTAATCGATCTGCACTTGCAGGAACGCCTAGAACAAATCATCGTGAGAGCCAGTTCGAGTGAGCACAAGAAGCAACTCGCTATGTTTCACGCGGTAGATCAGTAGACAGTCACCTTCAAGGTGAATTTCTCGGTATCCTTTCCAGTTTCCCTGCAATGCATGGCCGCGATAGCAGGTACGTAGCTCTTCACGGTTTTGCCGCATAAGAGCTTCGATAGCATCCGCCAGCTTTGCAGCGTCGTAATGCTTTTTAAAAAGAGCCTTGGCATCACGCTTGAACTGATTTGTGCGAAAGACGCTAGTCAGCTTCATTGAGGTCTTCCATCAGCTCAGCGACATTTCGAAACGAAGCACCAGAGCGAGACTCAACTTCAGCTCTCGACAAGGCATTAGTTGGACTCTCGCGGCGTGGCGTGAACGGGATACCGTTACTGACAATCGACTGCCTCAAAAACATATTGATCGCAGTGCTCATATCTAACCCGAGGTCACGGAACAACTCCGCGGCCTGAGCTTTCGTCTCATCATCTGTCCGAAAAGAAACATTAGCCATCTCAATCGCCTCGAAAAGCGCAGTGAATATTACTCTGTACGCACAGTAGCATTAATATACATTACTTTGAACACTTTATAGGCTAGCTTTTCTGCCTGCACCTGCGTAGCTGAATACCCTTCGCAACCGCCAGATACGTTAAAATTTTGCATCAAACTGAGCGTTCAAGTGGATCCACCTGTGGGAATCGAACCCACGACCTATTCATTACGAGTGAATCGCTCTGCCGACTGAGCTAAGGCGGCGCGCCCACCGTTCCCCGCGAGGGGTGTTCAGACAACGGCGCGAGTCGAATGGCCTCAACGATCCGGGGCAAACTGGTAAGAACGCGCCCTGTCATGGAAAGCCTCACCCCCGAAGCACCCTGGCCACTCCAGAAAGTCCGACCCTTCACACGCACCGAGCAGTCGGCCATACCCGGTTGGCAAGAGCCGATTCCATCGGAGGTAAACTCGGCTCACGGACAGCCTCCCGGTCCGAGAGCGTCCTCTGCCCAAGAGTACCCTCGCTCCGAAGAACGCCCACCCGACCCCACCTTCACTTCCCGCAGGCGAGGCCCGTCTCGGGCACACTTCCCGAGACGAGCCAGCCCTCGACCGCGCCGCCAAGGACGAGGAGGGGCGTTCCCGCAGCATCGGCCGATGCGAATCACCTCGATGAAGTCCTCACACGTCGACGCCTCAATGTAATCGGCGACTGGAGATGGGGGGGGAATCGAACCCCCGTCCAATAGCCAGCCCCGAATTCTTCTCCGAGCGCAGTCTACGGTTTTATTTCTCGGCCCCCGGCATTGCGTAGACTCACCGCCGGATGGGCTCAGTTGATTGAGTGTCGGAGCCGCCCCACCAACATGGGCGGCACCCAGTGGCTCCCTAGACGACGCCAGACACCGGGCCGGAAGCAACTCCCGGGCTG
>ERZ773207.562-NODE-562-length-13710-cov-14.268253_pt1 | contig 13710 bp, 11 predicted proteins | sample MGYA00580997_ERZ773207 | MGnify/ENA primary metagenome ERZ773207 (study PRJEB29015, sample SAMEA2738170) | human oral metagenome | biome: human oral; feature: human-associated habitat; material: saliva | place: China | collected 2239 ... | reverse complement strand
GATGGATTTGACCAGTCTGATTAGTGATTTAGAGAGAAAATTAGCCCTATCGAAACTGGAATCTGAGCAAATAGCTCTGAATCAACAAGAAGCACAGGTACGCTTGGATTCTTTAGAAGAAAAGAGAATTGCCCTCAGTCAAGAGAGGTCTGTAAAAGAAGCTAATCTAGCTTTATTAGAAGAAAGTTTCGCTGAAAATCATGGAAAACTCAACCGTTTAGAAGCAGAATTACTGACTTTTTCAGATGATCCAGACCAGATGATTGAGCAATTACGTGAGCGCTTTGTGGCCTTCATGCAAGAAGAAGCAGATGTCTCAAACCAGTTGACGCGAATCGAGAATGAACTAGAAAATAGTCGCCAGCTTTCTCAAAAACAAGCTGAGCAGCTTGAAAAATTAAAAGAGCAACTAGATACAGTAAAGGAAAAAGCGAATCAGCAAAAAACAGACTTGGATACAGCCAAGGAGCAGGTTCAGCAATTATTGACGGAGTATCAAGACTGTGCTAAGGAGCAAGAAGAGCAGAAATCTTCCTATCAAACTCAACAAAGTCAACTTTTTGACCGTCTGGATAATCTCAAGAACAAGCAGGCCAGAGCCCAAAGTTTGGAAAATATCCTTAGAAATCACAGTAACTTTTATGCAGGTGTTAAGAGTATTCTCCAAGAAAAGGAGCGTTTGGGAGGTATCATTGGTGCGGTCAGTGAACATTTGACCTTTGATGTTCATTATCAAACTGCTTTGGAGATTGCTTTGGGAGCAAGCAGCCAGCATATCATCGTAGAGGATGAACAAGCGGCAACCAAGGCCATTGATTTTCTTAAACGTCATAAAGCTGGTCGTGCCACCTTTCTACCTTTGACAACGATTAAGGCTCGGACCATTTCCGGTCAGAACCAAGCTACAATTGCTGCAAGCTCAGGATTTCTCGGTATGGCAGATGACTTGGTGGCTTTTGACAAGAGATTAGAAGCAATTTTCAAAAATTTACTTGCAAGTACAGCTATTTTTGACTCTGTAGAAAATGCGCGTGCTGCCGCTCGTCAAGTACGTTATCAGGTTCGTATAGTTACACTAGATGGGACAGAATTGCGTACAGGTGGTTCCTATGCAGGTGGTGCAAATCGCCAGAATAACAGTATTTTTATCAAGCCCGAGTTGGAACAATTGCAAAAGGAAATTGCTGAGGAAGAAGCAAGTCTTCGTTCAGAAGAAGCGGCTTTGAAGAACTTACATGACCAGATGGCTAGATTGACAGAAAGATTAGAAGCCATCAAATCTCAAGGAGAACAAGCACGGATTCAAGAACAAAGTTTGTCACTTGCTTATCAGCAAACCAGTGAACAACTTGAGGAGTTAGAAACACTCTTAAAACTGCAAGAAGAAGAATTGAATCGTCTTTCTGAAGGAGATTGGCAGACTGATAAAGAAAAATGCCAAGAGCGTCTTGCAGTTATTTCAACTGAAAAAGAGGGGCTGGAAACTGAGATTGAAGAAATCAAGTCTAACAAAAATGCCATTCAAGAACGCTATCAAAACTTGCAAGATCAATTATCACAAGCACGTTTACTTAAGACAGAATTGCAAGGTCAAAGGCGTTATGAAATGTCTGACATTGAACGTCTCAGCAAAGAATTGGAAGCTCTTGAACTTGAGCAAGAAGAAATCCAACGTATGCTCCAAGAAAAGGTCGATAACCTAGAAAAAGTAGATACAGAACTGCTTAATCAACAGGTGGAGGAGGCTCAGACTCAGAAAACAGATCTGCAGCAAGGTTTGATTCGCAAGCAGTTTGAGTTGGATGATATTGAAGGTCAATTGGATGATATTGCTAGTCATTTAGACCAAGCTCGCCAGCAAAATGAAGAATGGATTCGTAAACAAACGCGGGCAGAAGCCAAAAAAGAAAAGATTGGCGAACGCTTACGTACCTTACAATCTCAATTGACAGACCAGTATCAGATTAGCTATACAGAGGCTTTAGAGAAGGCACATGAGCTGGAAAATCTTACTCTTGCCGAACAAGAGGTTAAGGATTTAGAGAAGTCAATTCGAGCTCTTGGGCCAGTTAATCTAGACGCCATTGAGCAATTCGAAGAAGTTCATAACCGCTTGGAATTTTTAAATAGCCAGAGAGATGATATTTTATCTGCTAAAAATTTGCTTCTTGAAACCATTACAGAGATGAATGACGAGGTTAAGGAGCGCTTTAAATCAACCTTTGAAGCGATTCGAGAGTCCTTTAAAGTGACCTTCAAGCAGATGTTTGGCGGTGGCCAGGCTGATTTGATTTTAACGGATGGAGACCTTTTAACAGCTGGGGTTGAAATTTCTGTCCAACCTCCAGGCAAAAAGATTCAGTCTCTTAATCTTATGAGTGGTGGTGAAAAGGCTTTGTCAGCATTAGCCTTGTTGTTCTCTATTATTCGAGTAAAAACCATTCCTTTTGTCATACTGGATGAGGTGGAGGCGGCACTTGATGAAGCCAATGTCAAGCGTTTTGGGGATTACCTCAATCGCTTTGACAAGGATAGTCAGTTTATTGTAGTAACCCACCGTAAAGGGACTATGGCTGCGGCTGATTCTATCTATGGAGTGACCATGCAAGAATCTGGAGTTTCAAAAATCGTTTCAGTTAAGTTAAAAGATTTAGAAGAAACGAAAGACTAGTAACAAACGAATAGCATCTTTTATGAGGTGCTATTTTTTTGAAATATTAGAATCCTCTTATCTATTGATGTGATTTTGATAGGTTCATAGCAAAAAACAATATTTGAGCTTTACTTTTAGCGAAAAGGATTTCTCTGTGTTATAATAGTTTCATGATTACAACAATTCCTATTAAGAATGAAAAAGATATCGCAGTGCCGGACAAAACGGTCCTTGTTTTAGGCTATTTTGATGGTGTTCACAAAGGCCATCAAAAACTTTTTGAAGTTGCTACTAAGGCATCGATGAAGGATTATCTTCCTGTAGTTGTGATGACCTTTACAGAATCACCTAAACTTGCTCTACAGCCCTACCATCCAGATCTTATGCTGCACATTGTTAATCAACAAGAACGTGAGCAGAAGCTGAAGTGGCATGGAGTTGAAGAACTATTTTTACTTGATTTTAGTAGTAAATTTGCTAGTTTGACTGCCCAAGAGTTTTTTGATACTTATATTAAAGCCTTAAAACCCGCTATTATCGTAGCAGGATTTGACTATACTTTTGGTTCTGACAAGAAAACTGCAGATGACTTGAAGGACTATTTTGATGGTGAAATCATTATTGTTCCTCCTGTAGAGGATGAAAAGGGTAAAATCAGTTCTACTCGTATTCGTCAGGCTATTCTTGATGGAGATGTCAGAGAAGCTGGTCATTTACTTGGGACTCCTCTACCATCACGTGGAATGGTTGTCCATGGTAATGCTAGAGGACGGACGATTGGTTATCCTACAGCTAATTTGGTCTTGAGAGATAGAACCTATATGCCAGCAGATGGTGTCTATGTTGTTGATATAGAAGTACAACGTCAGAAATATCGTGGGATGGCTAGTGTAGGAAAAAATGTTACCTTTGATGGAGAAGAAGCACGTTTTGAGGTCAATATTTTTGATTTTTCTGATGATATTTATGGTGAGTCAGTGACTGTTTATTGGCTTGACCGTGTCCGTGATATGGTCAAATTTGACTCCGTTGAAGAACTGGTAGACCAACTCCAGAAAGATGAAGAAATTGCTCGCTTCTGGAAAACAGATGACTAGAAGTGTATAGAGCATTATATATGTTTTGCATGATTTTAGCGACAAAAAAGGTAGCCTGTTTGGGCTACTTTTTTAAAAGGCTCTATAAACATAAGGATTTTCTGGTTTATCAACTTTTGTAAAGCTTTCAACTTCAAGGGTTGGAAGTTTTTGTTTGAGTTCTTTATGATAATAGTTGACTAGTTTCCCTTTAGCTGTAATCCAAGTGTTATTCTCATATTGTCGGGTATTGCCCTTGGTCAAAAGACCGTAAACACCAGAATCTGCGATACAATGGATAATCCCAAAGCGAAAGAGAAACTGGCTGTTTTCATGAATCGGATCTTTATAGACAAAGCCTGTAAATTGGATGGTCCTTCCATCAAATTCATTTGGATAGTCATAGATTGCTTCCATGACTTCCATGTAATTTTCATCAGTGATGAGGATCGTATCTTGTGCTAAATACTTATCTGCTGTAGCTCGCATTTCCTTTTCATAGGCCGATTTTGAGAAATAAGAGCTGGTATCAGGCTTTAAATACTGGCTCTTGGTTCCTTCGCTGGCTTGGATGGCTAGATTGGTGCCATCCGATAAGGGAAAGTGATAGCCTTTAGCGGAAACAGTTTGAGAGTCCAAGCTGACAGTTGGAAAAGTTAGACCGATTAGAAGAGGTAGTGAAAGTAAAGCAATACTAGACACATTTGCAAGTGGTGTGGCCAAGTGACTATGAGTCTTGACTTTTTTAAACCAGAGATATAACTGAACTATTGCCAAAATCAGGGATAGGACCATGGAAATGTAGGCCAGATAAGAGTAGTGCATGTTGATGTATTGGTTTAACTTACCTGTAAGATGGAGATAGAGGGTCAGCCCAAAGTAAGAAATTAAAACTAAAAATCGAATCATAAAAAGACTCCAAGGAAAAGGGAATAGAAAAATACGACTAGACTGACAATGATGATAAAGCGACCGACGAAGGGAGCTTTTAAGTAATTCTTCATCATCAGAAGGTTTTTGACATCTAACATGGGGCCAATCACGAGAAAAGCGACTATAGGAGCAAGTCCAAAACTAGATAGGAGAGAGGATCCAATAAAAGCATCTGCCTCACTACAAAGGGAGAGCAGGAAGGCCAAAAGCATTAAAAGTGGAATAGCAAGGAGTGGACTGGAGCTGATAGATGTTAGAATACGAGTCGGAACATAGACCTGAACAATCGCAGCAAAGAGGCAACCAAAGACCAGATATCGTCCCATATCAAAAAACTCATCGATTGCTTGTACAAAAACTTGAAACACTTTTTTACTAGGACTTAGATGAGAAAAATCATGTTCATGACAAGCCATGCGGTTTTCTTTCTGAATCGGTTCTTTCCAGAAAAATCCTAGAAAAATCCCCAATATCAGCGCTATGAAAATAGAACCTAAAGCTCGTAAAAAAGCAACTTGAAAGGAATTTCCGAAAGCAGAAAAAGTTGCAAAAAGAACGATTGGATTGATAACGGGTGCTGTTACCAGAAAAGGTACGGCAGTATAACTAGGTACATTCTTTTCCAAAAAACGATTGATAATTGGAACAATTCCACATTCGCAAGAAGGGAAAAGAAAGCCAATAAATGTCCCAAAAAAGATTCTCCCCCAACGATTTCGAGGGAGAAGTTCATAAACTTTATCAGGTGTGATATAGACTTCAATCACTCCTGAGAGAATACTTCCGATTAATACGAAAGGCAAAGCCTCAATGATAATGGAGAGGAAAATGGCTCCGGCTTGAAGCACACTAGAAGGTAATTGCTGGAAAATGCTCATCTAGTTTTTCTTTTCTTCTTTGGATTTTTTCTCTTTGTCATCAGGGAATTTGACTTGGTCTAGATCAGGGAGTTTGGCAAATTCCTCAAACATCTTGTCTAAATCATCTCGTCGATTAAATTTTACAGCCATGGTTATACCTCATTTCTAAATTCTAGTTCTATTATACTATTATTTTTAGGAAATGGGCTCTTTTTGATTTGATAGTATAGAGAATAAAAAGAGTGTTTGATAGAAAGCTTTCTTGTTTCATGCCTTGTGGTATAATAGGGTTATGGATAAAAAATATTTAAAAATTTCCCAAGATTTGGGTGTGACCTTAAAACAAATTGATACTGTCTTGTCTTTAACAGCAGAAGGTGCGACTATTCCCTTCATTGCGCGTTATAGAAAGGACATGACTGGTAGTCTGGATGAAGTGGCTATCAAGGCCATTATTGACTTAGATAAAACATTGACTAACCTCAATGATCGTAAGGAAGCTGTTCTAGCTAAAATCCAAGAACAAGGCAAGCTGACTAAAGAATTGGAAGAAGCCATCCTTGCTGCTGAAAAATTAGCCGACGTTGAAGAGCTTTACCTGCCCTTTAAAGAAAAACGTCGGACTAAGGCAACCATTGCTCGTGAAGCTGGTCTCTTTCCGCTTGCTCGCTTGATTTTACAAAATGTAGCTGACTTAGAGAAAGAGGCTGAGAAGTTTGTATGTGAAGGATTTGCGACTAGTCAAGAAGCTTTGGCTGGTGCAGTCGATATCCTGGTTGAAGCACTATCAGAAGATACAAATCTACGAGCTATAGCCTATAGAGAAGTCCTTGAAAATTCTAGAATTACTTCGCAACTAAAAGACGAAAGTCTGGATGAAAAAAATGTCTTTGAAATTTATTATGATTTTTCAGAGACAGTTGGTAGTATGCAAGGCTATCGTACCTTGGCCCTAAACCGTGGGGAGAAGCTAGGTATCTTGAAAGTCGGTTTTGAACATGCTACGGACCGAATTCTTGCCTTCTTTGCAGCTCGTTTCAAGGTGAAAAACGCCTATATAGATGATGTTGTCCAACAGTCAGTTAAGAAAAAAGTCTTGCCTGCTATCGAACGACGAATTCGGACAGAATTAACTGAAAAGGCAGAAGAAGGAGCTATTCAACTCTTTTCTGACAATTTGCGCAATCTGCTATTGGTCGCTCCTTTAAAAGGGCGCGTGGTTTTAGGATTTGACCCAGCTTTTCGTACAGGTGCTAAACTAGCAGTGGTTGATGCTACAGGTAAAATGTTGACGACGCACGTAATTTACCCTGTCAAACCGGCTTCTAGTCGTCAAATTGAAGAAGCGAAAAAAGAATTGTCTGACTTGATTGAACAATATGGTGTGGAAATCATTGCTATTGGAAATGGAACGGCTAGTCGTGAAAGTGAAGCTTTCGTGGCGGAAGTTCTTAAAGAGTTTCCAGAGGTTAGCTATGTCATTGTCAATGAAAGCGGTGCTTCGGTCTATTCTGCAAGCGAACTTGCTCGTCAGGAATTTCCAGAATTAACCGTTGAAAAGCGCTCTGCAATCTCTATTGCCCGTCGCTTGCAAGATCCCCTTGCTGAATTAGTTAAAATTGATCCCAAATCTATTGGGGTAGGGCAGTACCAACACGATGTTAGCCAGAAAAAACTATCTGAAAGTCTAGACTTTGTTGTAGAAACTGTAGTTAACCAAGTCGGTGTCAATATCAATACGGCTAGCCCAGCCCTCCTTTCACACGTAGCCGGACTCAACAAAACAATCTCTGAAAATATTGTCAAATATCGTGAAGAAGAAGGAAAAATCACTTCACGCGCCCAAATCAAGAAAGTCCCTCGTCTGGGTGCCAAGGCCTTTGAACAGGCAGCTGGTTTCCTCCGTATACCAGAAAGCAGTAATATCCTTGATAATACAGGGGTTCACCCAGAAAATTACGCTGCTGTTAAAGAACTCTTTAAGCGTTTAGATATCAAGGACTTGACTGAAGAATCTCAAACAAAATTAAAATCCGTTTCAATCACAGAGATGGCTCAAGAATTGGATCTTGGACCAGAAACCCTTAAAGACATCATTGCTGACCTATTAAAACCAGGTCGTGATTTACGTGATTCCTTCGATGCACCTGTACTTCGCCAAGATGTCCTAGACATCAAGGACTTAGTGGTCGGACAGAAATTAGAAGGAGTTGTTCGTAACGTTGTCGACTTTGGCGCTTTTGTTGACATAGGGATTCATGAGGATGGCTTGATTCATATTTCTCACATGAGTCGTAAATTTATCAAACACCCTAGCCAAGTGGTGTCAGTCGGAGATTTGGTGACCGTTTGGGTCAAAAAAATCGATACTGAACGGGAAAAAGTCAATCTGTCGCTCCTCGCTCCAAATGAATCTGACTGAGTATGTTCAACTCGTATCGAAAGAGGACTTTGGGAGACATTTTAAACACCAAGCTCAGTGGAATAATCGTTTACGGTCGACAGGTGGTCGATTCTTCCCTAAGGATGGGCATTTGGATTTTAACCCCAAAGTCTATCAAGAACTGGGTTTAGATATTTTTCGAAAAATAGTCCGCCACGAGCTTTGCCATTATCATCTTTATTTTGAAGGAAGAGGTTATCAGCATAAGGATCAGGACTTCAAAGAGCTTTTAAAAGAAGTAGATGGTTTACGATTTGTACCTAGCTTGCCCCATACGACCAATAAAGCAAAATGGCACTACCAATGTCAATATTGCCAGCAAGGCTACCAACGCAAGAGGAGAATAGATATCAAACGCTATCGGTGTGGAATCTGTCGTGGTCAATTAATACAAATAAATCAGACTAAGGACTGATGAATCTCAGCTAGTTCCATGATAAACTAAGAAAAACAAATCAAAAGAGGAAATATCATGAAAATAACATTTTATAAGATGAGAAAAAATCGATTGATCTCAGGAGTTCTTGCAGGACTATCAGACAAATTTAAATTTGATGTCACTCTTGTTCGTTTACTATTTGCAATTTTGACTATTGCAAACTATGGAGTGGGTATCATTATCTATGTAATTCTTGCTTCTATTCTTCCAGTTAAGGAAGATATTGAAGAGGAAATGTATGGAACAGGCCCACGCAAACGAAAAGAAGCACAAGCTATTGAAGATAATGATGGATGGTTTTGGTGAGGTAAATCAATATGTAACAAAGGTTTTGCTACATGATTATGAATGGAAAGAAGGAAGTAGCATGCTTAGGAAATACTTTAAAAACTATAAATGGACGGACACGTTCTGGATCTTGTTTATTTTGATTGCTAGTTTTTTGACAACCAATAATTACTTATACCACTTAACAAAACAGGATTTTTCTGAAGAAGGTTGTCTTTTAGCAATTCCTTTGTTTCTTTTCCACTTTCTCTTCATAGATAAATTTATCATTTCTAGACGTAATCAGAAAGTTGACTAATCTCTAACCCTTGTATCTGCAAGGGTTTTCTTCTTACTTTCTTTTTATGGTAAAATATTTTTAATAAAATATTTACATTTCCCCCAATCTTACAAAAATGTAAGATTAAAGTCTCTTTTGTAAGGTTAGGTTATGGCAAGCGGTCTTTTTTTGATGTAAACTAGACTCATAAAGAACAAAGGAGTAACATCATGAAACAAATCTTACAGAAGAAAACAAGAAAACCAAGCCACAAAGATATCGAGCGCGTTCAGCTGGGATGCGCTATGATGCAAGCAACATTTCATTTGATGGGATATTAAGAAAGGAGATTCTCATGACACTTTTAGATGTAAAACACGTTCAAAAAATTTATAAAACTCGTTTTCAGGGCAACCAAGTAGAGGCCCTCAAGGATATTCACTTTACCGTGGAAAAAGGTGACTACGTTGCCATCATGGGTGAGTCTGGTTCTGGTAAATCAACTCTTCTCAATATCCTAGCTATGCTGGATAAACCAAGTCGTGGGCAGGTTTACTTGAATGGAACTGACACCGCAACCATTAAAAATTCACAGGCTTCTAGCTTCCGTCGTGAAAAGTTGGGCTTTGTCTTCCAAGACTTTAACTTGCTAGATACTCTGTCTGTTAAGGACAATATCTTGCTTCCGCTTGTCTTGTCAAGAAGACCTATTACGGAGATGATGAAGAAATTGGTGGTGACAGCTGAGAATCTAGGCATCAACCAATTGCAAGAGAAGTACCCTTACGAGATTTCTGGTGGGCAGAAACAGCGTGTAGCGGTAGCCCGTGCCATCATCACAGAACCTGAAATTCTCCTTGCAGACGAGCCAACAGGGGCCCTTGATTCCAAGTCGTCTGCAGCCTTACTTGATGTCTTTGATGAAATCAATGAGCGAGGTCAAACCATTCTCATGGTAACCCACTCAACAGCAGCAGCGAGCAGAGCCAAACGTGTACTCTTTATCAAAGACGGCATTCTTTACAATCAAATCTACCGTGGAGAGAAAACAGAGCGTCAGATGTTCCAAGAGATCTCTGATACCTTGACTGTCATGGCAAGCGAGGTGAATTAGTATGTTTCGATTAACCAATAAGTTAGCGGTATCGAACTTGATTAAAAACCGCAAACTCTACTATCCTTTTGCGCTGGCTGTTCTCTTGGCAGTCACCGTCACCTATCTCTTTTACTCCCTAACCTTCAATCCCAAGATTGCGGAAATCCGTGGAGGAACAACCATTCAGGCTACACTTGGATTTGGTATGGTTGTCGTCACCCTTGCGTCAGCCATTATCGTCCTCTATGCCAATAGTTTTGTCATGAAGAACCGTTCCAAGGAACTGGGGATTTATGGAATGCTGGGCTTGGAGAAACGTCACCTGATCAGTATGACATTTAAGGAGTTAGTGGTATTTGGAATTTTAACTGTTGGAGCAGGTATCGGTATTGGAACCTTGTTTGACAAGTTGATTTTCGCTTTTTTGCTCAAACTGATGAAATTAAAGGTTGAACTTGTCGCTACCTTCCAGATGAAAGTTGTCATTACAGTACTTCTTGTCTTTGGTTTGATTTTCCTAGGTCTCATGTTCCTGAATGCTCTTCGAATCGCCCGTATGAATGCCCTTCAACTCTCTCGTGAGAAAGCAAGCGGTGAGAAAAAAGGTCGTTTCCTATCTCTCCAAACTATTCTTGGTGCGATTAGTTTAGGTGGTGGATATTATCTTGCGGTTACTGTAAAAGATCCCCTTACAGCTCTAATAACTTTTTTCCTAGCTGTTTTGCTGGTTATCTTTGGTACTTATCTATTGTTTAATGCAGGGATTACCGTTTTCCTTCAAATCTTAAAGAAAAATAAGAAATACTATTACCAACCAAATAACCTCATCTCAGTGTCCAACTTGATTTTCCGTATGAAGAAAAATGCGGTTGGACTAGCAACTATCGCAATTTTGTCAACAATGGTTTTGGTAACCATGTCAGCAGCGACTAGTATTTTCAATGCCTCAGAAAGCTTTAAAAAAGTTCTAAATCCTCATGATTTTGGGGTTTCAGGACAAAATGTTGAAAAAGAAGATTTGGACAAACTCTTGAGCCAGTTTGCAAGTGACAAAGGTTATAGTGTCAAAGAGAAAGAAGTTCTTCGTTACAGTAACTTTGGTGTTGCAAATCAAGAAGGAACCAAGTTAACCATTTTTGAAAAAGGACAAAACCGTGTCCAACCAAAAACAGTTTTCATGGTATTTGACCAAAAAGATTATGAAAACATGACTGGTCAAAAACTGTCTCTATCAGGAAATGAGGTTGGACTCTTTGCAAAGAATGAGGGAGTTAAAGAACAGAAAGCTCTAACTCTAAATGATCATCAATTTTCTGTCAAAGAAGAATTTAATAAAGATTTCATTGTAAACCATGTTCCAAATCAGTTTAATATTTTGACTGCTGATTACAATTACCTTGTTGTACCTAATTTACAAGCCTTTTTGGACCAATTCCCAGATTCGGCTATCTATAATCAGTTTTACGGTGGTATGAATGTAAATATCAGTGAAGAAGAACAACTCAAGGTCGCTGAAGAATATGAAAAATACTTACAAAAGTTTAATGCTCAATTAAACACTGAAGGTAGCTATGTGTATGGTAGCAATCTAGCAGATGCTAGTGCTCAAATGAGTGCCCTCTTTGGTGGTGTCTTCTTTATCGGTATTTTCCTATCCATTATCTTTATGGTCGGAACCGTTCTGGTCATCTACTACAAACAAATTTCTGAAGGCTATGAAGACCGTGAACGCTTTATTATCTTGCAGAAAGTCGGTTTAGATCAAAAGCAAATCAAGCAAACCATTAACAAACAGGTTTTAACTGTTTTCTTCCTTCCTTTGCTTTTTGCCTTCATACATCTAGCCTTTGCCTACCATATGCTTAGTCTGATTTTAAAAGTGATTGGTGTAATAGATACGACTATGATGTTGATTGTGACCTTGTCTATCTGCGCTATCTTCCTCATCGCCTATGTGCTGATTTTCATGATTACTTCAAGAAGCTATCGCAAGATTGTGCAAATGTAAAAAAAGATACCTCGACTTCAAAATCGAGGTATTTCTTGTCTTCTAAATGCTGAAAAGTTGTCCGAGCAGGAAGGTAACTCCCATGGTCAAGAGGCCAATAGCAAGGTTCCGAATCATAGCCGTTTTGGTTGGTGCTTTTCCAAGTTTGGCACTAGTGTAACCAGTGAGAAGAAGGGCCACACCGACGATAAGGACAGTAACAGGGATGCGGTATTCACTTGGGAAAATGGTAATTGAAAGCATTGGTGGTAAGCTACCAAGGAAAAAGGAAATAAAGCTAGAGATGGCAGCATGCCAAGGATTGGTAAACTCTTCATACTCAATACCGTATTTTTCCTCTACCAAAGCCTTGAGTGGATTTTTAAGAAAGGCCTTGTTTGTTAAGAGTTGGGCAGAAGTTTCACATTCTCCGTTTTGAATATAGGCAGCATATAGAGATTTTTTGGCTAGTTCCATATCTTGGTCTAGCAAGACTTTCTCACGCGCAACGGCTGCTTCCTCAGTATCTTTTTGAGTTGAAACGGATACATATTCTCCACCAGCCATTGAAAAGGCACCAGCCAAAATAGCTGCAAATCCTGATAAAAAGATAATCCAGATATTGCTCGTAGCACTAGCAACCCCGATAACCACACCAGCAATGGAAATAATTCCATCGTTAGCACCAAGAACACCTGCACGCAGGATATTTAAACGACCTGCAAAATTTGAATCGATTTCGTGATTTGTTTCTGACATACTATTCTCCTTTTTATCCAGTATAAAGGAAATAGGTAATGAAATCAATCTTTTAAAAGTATCTGAAAAAAGTTGCACGATTTTAATTTTACGAGTTTTTTAAAAGATAGAAACACCACTAGCTAGTAGAGAAGGATAAAAGAGAAGCAAAGCTGATAGACTAGTCCTTTTTCTACTTATCTATGGTATAATAGGAGGTAGATTTACTAATCGGAGTAAGAAAGATTTTATGATTAAACTAGTAGCAACGGATATGGACGGAACCTTCCTAGATGAGAATGGACGCTTTGATATGGACCGCCTCAAGTCTCTTTTGGTTTCCTACAAGGAAAAAGGGATACACTTTGCGGTAGCTTCAGGGCGAGGATTTCTGTCTCTAGAAAAATTATTTGCTGAAGTTCGTGATGACATTATTTTCATCGCTGAAAATGGCAGTTTGGTCGAATATCAAGGTCAGGACTTGTATGAAGCGACAATGTCTCGTGAGTTTTATCTGTCAACTTTTGAAAAGCTGAAAACTTCACCTTATGTAGATATCAATAAACTGCTTTTAACAGGGAAAAAAGGCTCTTATGTGCTAGATACAGTTGATGCAACCTATTTGAAAGAGAGCCAGCACTATAATGAAAATATCCAAAAAGTAGCGAGTTTGGAAGATATCACAGATGATATTTTCAAATTTACAACCAACTTCACAGAAGAAACGCTAGAAGCTGGGGAAGCTTGGGTTAATGAACATGTCCCTGGTGTTAAGGCCATGACAACTGGCTTTGAATCTATTGATATTGTTCTGGACTATGTCGATAAGGGTGTGGCCATTGTTGAATTAGCTAAAAAACTTGACATCACAATGGATCAGGTCATGGCTTTTGGAGACAATCTAAATGACTTGCATATGATGCAGGTTGTGGGACATC
>ERZ773207.561-NODE-561-length-13732-cov-5.202091_pt1 | contig 13732 bp, 6 predicted proteins | sample MGYA00580997_ERZ773207 | MGnify/ENA primary metagenome ERZ773207 (study PRJEB29015, sample SAMEA2738170) | human oral metagenome | biome: human oral; feature: human-associated habitat; material: saliva | place: China | collected 2239 ... | reverse complement strand
AAGTTGATAAAAACATCGATGTAAAAATCAATGAAAACAACAAACAAATCAACAACATAATCAATACTAAGATTGGTGATGTAAATGTTAAGATTGATGGCGTTAAAGGTGACTTAAATGGTCTTAAAGGTGATTTAGATGGCCTTAAAGGTCGTGTAGATCGTCATGATGAACGTTTAGACTACTTACAAGGTAATATTGTAGATAACTCCACACGTATCTCTGCAGTTGAAGATGGTGTTAAAGCTAATGCAAAAGATATTAATGTAGTTGGTACAATTGCAATGGAAAACCGTCAATTCATTGGCGATAATAAAGTTGCTATTGCAAACAATACTAAAAATATCAACATCAATGCTAAAGCTATCGATGAGTTAAAAGGTCAAGTAGGTCAATCCTCTACAGTTATCAACGATATTAAGAAACAAATTACTAATATCAACGGTAAAGTAGAAAACAACACTACTAATATCGCTAATAACACTACTAATATCGCTAATAACACAACTAATATTGCTAAAAATACTACAGCGATTAACAACGTAAATGTTAAAGTTGATGCTAATGCTAACGCTATCGTAGACAATAGCAAACGTATCGATGCAACTAATGTGAAAGTAGATGCTAACACTACTAACATTGCTAACAATACAACTGCAATTAACAACGTAAATGTTAAAGTTGATGCTAATGCTAAAGCTATCGTAGATAATAGCAAACGTATTGATGCAACTAATGTGAAAGTAGATGCTAACACAACTAATATTGCTAACAATACAACTGCAATCAACAGTGTGAACGTTAAAGTTGATGGTGTTAAAGGTGATGTAGCTGGTCTTACCAAACGTGTAGAACAAAACGAAAAAGACATCAACGTAGCTGGTACAATTGCTATTGAAAACCGTAAATTCATTGGCGATAACAAAGCTGCTATCGACAAAAACACAAAAGCTATTGCTGAATTGAACGGCAAAGTTGGCAATACAATCACTAACATTGAATCTACTATTAACAATAAGATTGAAGCTAACAACACTACAATCCTTAACAAAGTAGATCAAAATATCGATGCTAAGATTACTGCGAATAACACAACAATTATTAACAAAGTTGATAAAAACATCGATGTAAAAATCAATGAAAACAACAAACAAATCAACAATACAATCAATACTAAGATTGGTGATGTAAATGTTAAGATTGATGGTGTTAAAGGTGATGTGGCTGGCCTTACTGCACGTGTAGATCGTCATGATCAACGTTTAGACTACTTACAAGGCAACCTTGTAGATAACTCTACACGCATTAGTGCTAATGAAGATGCCATTAAGAAGTTACAAGGTCAAGTTGGTACAACAGTTACTAATGTTGAAAACACAATCAATGCTAAGATTGAAGCTAACAATACAGTAATTAGAAACGATATCAACACTGCAATTACTAATAATAACACTGTTATTAACCAAAACATTGCAAATGCTATTAGCGAAAACAACACAACAATCATTAATAAAGTTGATCAAAATATTGATGCTAAGATTGCTAATAACAACACTGAAATCAATAAAACTATCAACAGCAAGGTTAATGAAGTAAATGTTAAAGTTGATGCTAACGCAAAAGCAATCGCTGATAATAGCAAAGCTATTACTGACATTAAAGCTAATGTGACAAATATCAGCAATAAAGTAGATGTTAACACTGCAGATATCAAAGCTATTCGCACAGATGTAACTAACAATACTACTAATATTGCTAATAACACTGCAGCTATTGCTAATGTAAGTAAACAAGTTACAAATAACACAACTAACATTTCTAACAATGCAACGGCTATTGCAAACATTAGTAAACAAGTTGCTGGTAACACTGCTAACATTACAGATGTAACTGCTAAAGTAAATGCTAATACTGGTCGTATTGAATCTAATACAACTGCTATTAACAACTTGAGCGGTAAAGTTGATGCTAATGCTCAAGCTATTGAGTCCTTGAAAGGTCAAGTTGGTAAAGGTAATACTACAATCGTTAATGTAGCTCAAAAAGTAGAAAATATTACTCAAAACATTAATGCTCAAAATAGCAACATCCAAGCTAATACTGTAAACATTCAAAACAATACTTCCAATATTAATAACATTAAAGCTAATGTTGTTAACGTTGAAAAGAATGTAAACAATATTAAAGCTGATGTGACTGTAGTAAAAGCTGATATCACAAACATCAATGCTAAAGTTGATCAAAAAATCAATATTGTAAATAACAATATTAACAACATTAGTGCTAAAGTTGATAAACAACTTAATATTGTAAACAACAATATTACTAATGTTCAAAATGATGTTAAGGATATTGATGCAAAAGTTACAAACATTGATAACAAAGTAACTAATATTGACAACAAAGTGACTGATATTGATGTAAGAGTAAATAATCAAAATACTGTAATCAACAATATCAAAACTGATGTATCTGGTTTGAAAGATCAAGTTGGTAAAAATACTGAAGCAATCAAAAACTTACAAAATGTAGGTGCTGATGTAAGCAAAGTTAAAGAACAAGTGAATGCAAATACTCAAAAAGCAAATGCTAATGAAGAACGCATTAAAAATGTTCAAAGCCAAGTTTCTGTTAATACTGAAGCAATCAAACATAACGCTGAAAACATCAATATTAACAAAGCTGCGATCAAACAAAATGCAGAAGCAATTCAAAATACTAATGTAACAGTACAAAAAGTAATCAACAAAGTTGATGAACATAGCAAAGTTATTAACGATGTATCTAAACAAGTTAATACTAATACAACTAATATTGCTAATATTAATAATGTTGTTAACCAAAATACAACTAATATTACAAATGTAACTAACCAAGTTAATACAAATACAACCAATATTAGTAAAGTATCTAATCAAGTTAATACAAATATTGCTAACATCAACACTCTAAATGCTAAGGTAGATACTAATGTTACAAATATTGCTAAAGTAGATAATCGTGTAACAGTAGTCGCAAATCAAGTTAATGAAAATACTAAATTAACTAAAGCAGTTGGTACTCTAGCATTAGAAAATCATGAAAAAGTTAGTGTATTAGGTTTACAAGTAAACAAAAATACTCAAGACATTTCTGATGTAAATAATAAAGTTGATGAAAATGTTAAATTAACTAAAGCTGTTGGTACATTGGCATTAGAAAATCATGAAAAAGTTAGTGTATTAGGCTTGCAAGTAGATAAAAATACTCAAGACATCGGTACATTGGCAGCGGCTGCAAACTACAGCTTGAAAGCTTCTAACATTGCATTACAAGATCATGCAACACTTGTACAACACGATGCACAAATCGCAGAAAACTCTCGCCGCATTAGCAGCGTAGAACGTGATGTTAAAGTTGTAGGTGCTAATGCAGCAGCATTGGCAGCATTGAAACCTATCGAATACCACGAAGGTCAAAAAGCTCAAATCATGGCAGCTGTTGGTACTTACAAAGGTAAAACATCTACTGCATTGGGTGTAGCTCATTATGCAAATCCTGATTTGTTAATTCATGCTGGCGCAGCTTATGGTGGTGACCATAGCGTAATGGCAAATGCTGGTGTAACAATCGGTATTGGTAATGCTCCTACAGCTCCTAAAGCATCCCCAGCAACTGTAAAAGTTCTTGAGGATAAAGTGGCTGATTTACAAGCTCAAAATAAAGAAATCCGTGATCTTCTTGATAAAGTGCTTGCACAACAACCACAACAAGCTCCACAAGCAGCTGTAAAAACAACTAAATAATTAGCCTCCCAATTGATAGATTAATTCTTTGATCTATCACAGGTATAGAAACCGCGTAACAGAAATGTTACGCGGTTTTCTTTTTTTGTGGTGATTTTTCCCATTATGAAACGTAGAGAGGATGTTATCCGTTAAGAAACTAATCTAACTTTCCTCCGTTAAGATGTTAATTCGGAACTGTTGTGGTAAATAGTGGTTTTTACCAGCTAGTTTTAACTTTATAGTCGAACATATGTATTGTAGAAAAAAGGAGAAAAATAGAGTTTGAATAAGAAAAATATAAAAAAGTGGGTTAAAAATGGAAAATTTGTTGTTAAAGGTGGGGAATTGTGGTAGAATTTACCATATAGTGGTGGATAAGGAATAGTAAAGGGCGGTGATACGTATGTTCATGGGAGAATATAATCACACCATTGATACAAAAGGGCGGATGATTATACCTGCCAAAATACGTGAACAACTAGGCGATTTGTGCATTGTCACAAAAGGCTTAGATGACTGCTTAGCTATTTACACCCAAGAGGCGTGGAAGAAAATTTCTGATGCCTTACAATCCCAATCCTCCACTAAAGCTAGCGTACGTGCCTTAAAACGTTTTGTTTTCGGTAGTGCAGCTGAGCTTGAATATGATAAACAAGGTCGTGTCCTCATTCCTGTACCACTACGTGAATATGCGAGCCTTGATAAACAGGCTGTTATTGTCGGTGCTGGGGATCACGTTGAAATTTGGAGCCGTGAAAAATACGATTACTATGATGATCAAGTGGCTGAAAGCATGGAAGAATTAGTCGAAGGGCTTGAAGGGATTATGTTATAGGAGGCTATGATGGAATTTAATCATACCAGCGTACTTTTACGCGAAACGGTGGACTCCGTCGTAACTAATCCAAAAGGCATTTATGTGGACTGTACCCTCGGTGGGGCAGGTCATGCTCACGCAGTGGGCGAAATGCTTGACCCAGTAGGCATGATAATAGGTTTAGATCAAGACGAAGACGCATTGAGCGTAGCTCGACAGCGGTTGTCTGATTTAAAATGTCAGGTATTAACAATACCAACAAACTTTTCTAACTTAAAAGAAGCCCTCCAAACGGCGGGCATCTATGAAGTAGATGGGTTTATATTTGATCTTGGCGTATCAAGTTATCAACTAGATACCCCGGAGCGTGGTTTTTCATATATGAATGATGGACCACTCGATATGCGCATGGATAAAGAGGCACCTCTCACGGCAGAAGAGGTTGTTAACGAATATGATAGTGAAAAATTGCTACAAATCATTCGCGATTATGGGGAAGAGCGATGGGCTAAGCGCATTGTTGAATTTATCGTTAATGCACGTCAAGAGAATCGAATTACTACTACTGGTGAGTTAGTTAGAATTATTAAGCAAGCAATACCAGCGAAGGCGCGTCAAGATGGGCCGCATCCGGCGAAACGGACGTTCCAAGCCATTCGCATTGAAGTAAATAGAGAATTAGCTATCTTGCATGATAGTTTTGTAGATGCTGTATCTATGTTGAAACCAAAGGGGAAAATTGGTGTTATCACATTCCACTCCTTGGAAGATCGAATTACGAAGCAAACTTTCAAAGAGTTAAGTACAGCATGCATATGTCCTCCAGAATTGCCTATGTGTGTGTGTAACCACAAAGCAGTTGTGAAGGCGAAGAATAAGGCTATAGAGCCAAGTGCAGGGGAGATTGAGGTTAATCCGAGGGCTAGAAGCGCGAAGTTGCGCGTAGCCGTCAAGTTGTAGAATTGGAAGGGGTTAGTGTTTATGTTAGCGAGAAAGGCTGTTGTGGGCCAAGTAAAAGGCGATGTGTTAGTCGCTACACAAGGGAGAAAACGTAGTGCAAATGTGGCTCTTGATTTGAGTCCTATGATGTGGCAAGTGGTATATGGTATTGCTGCATTAGTTGCATTTTTGCTTATCATGATGGTTATGAATGCATACAGCACAAAATTAGGCTACGAGGTAGTTAAAACACAGCAAGCTGTAGTACAATTAACAAAAGATAACGATGCATTGGATGTAGAGGTAGCTTCCTTGAAGTCTCCTGTTCGTATCCAACAGATCGCAGAAGAACAACTAGGGATGGTTTTGCCTGATTCTTTTGTTTATAGCACAAAAAGCGCTGTTACTGAACGTAATGTGCAAGAGAAACAGCAAATTATAGACTAGCAGGCAAAGCAGCTCGTATTGGGCTGCTTTCCTTTGCGTGTAAAGGAGATTGTATATGAAACAATTACAAGATATAGTGAAAACCTTGCAAGCGCCGCAAGTAACAGGTAATACAGGTGTTGAAATTTTAGATATTACAGCTGACTCTCGTGCTGTTAAAGCAGGTAGTTTATTTATTGCTTTAGATGGTGCTACTGTAGATGGTCATAACTATGTAAATAAAGCTATTGAAGCAGGTGCAGTAGCTGTCCTTGTGTCTAAACCAGTGGAAGTTAGTGGTGATATTTGTATTATCACTGTTGAAGATACGCGCACTGCTATGATGGCTTGTGTGCCATATTTCTTCGACTATCCAGCAAATTCCATGCGCATGATTGGCGTTACTGGTACTAATGGTAAAACGACAACGACCCATATGATTCGCCATATTTTAAAAGCTCAAGGTCATAAAGTAGGTGTTATTGGCACTGTTCATATTATGATTGGCGATACATCGTATCCAATTCATAATACGACACCTGATGTAGTAGATTTGCAACATATTCTTCATCAAATGGTGGAGGAAGGTGTTACACATTGTGTAATGGAGGTTTCTTCTCATGCTTTAGCACTAGGTCGCGTATCTGGTGTTGAATATGATACAGCAGTATTTACTAACTTGACGCAGGATCATTTGGACTTTCACAAAACTTTTGAAAACTATTTGGAAGCTAAATGTAAATTATTTGAACAAGTAAGTGAACCTGACCAAATCAAATCTGGTAAGGGCGCTATTATCAATATCGATGATGCCTATGGTCATCGAGTTATTGAAAAAACTAAAGCACCTATCATTACCTATAGTATTGATGGTAACGGTACGTTGAATGCTCATGATGTTGATATGACGCCTAAATCTAGTTGTTATACTGTATCTTATGATGGTCATGACTATACAGTGGCTATGAATACGACAGGTCTATTTAATGTGTATAACACATTAGCAGCTATCGGTGCTTGTTTGTTAGAAGGTATCTCTATGGAAGATATCGATAAAGCATTAAAAACATTTAGTGCTGTACCTGGTCGCTTTGAATTAATCGAAGAAGGTCAACCATTTGCAGTTGTTGTAGACTATGCACATACACCTGATGGTTTAGAAAATATTTTACAAACTGCAAAGGCTATTCAAGAAAATCGCATTATCGTAGTCTTTGGCTGCGGTGGTGACCGAGACGCTACAAAACGTCCTATTATGGGCCGCATTGCTGCACAATATGGTGATGTGGTGTACGTTACATCTGATAATCCACGTACAGAGGATCCTGTACAAATTGTAAAAGACGTTGAAGTAGGCGTTAAAGAAGGCCTTCGTGAAGGCTCTCATTATGAAGTTATCGTTGATCGTCGGGAAGCGATTCAACATGCAATACAAAATGCAAAACCTGGGGATATTGTACTGATTGCAGGTAAGGGGCATGAGGATTACCAAATCTTAAAGGATAAAACGATTCATTTCGATGATCGTGAAGAGGCGCGAGCAGCCCTCAAGGAGATCTAATATGGCAGAATTTACATTGTCTCAGGTGGTGGAAGCCACTGCGGGGACGAGTGCACATACCGACAATATTAAGTTTTTAGATGTATCTACTGATACAAGAACTATTGAATCAGGATTTTTATTTGTAGCCTTAAAAGGCGATACTTTTGATGGTCATGATTTTATCAATACGGCCATTGAAAAGGGTGCTACAGGTGCTATTGTAGAAAAAGGTCGTGCCGTAGAAGGTATTGCTTGTATTGAGGTAGAAAATACCTTGGTAGCATACCAAAATTTGGCACGTTACCATCGTCGCCGTTTTGACATTCCTGTAGTAGCTATTACTGGTTCCTCTGGTAAAACTACGACAAAGGAAATGGTGGCAGCTGTACTAGGTACAGAATTTAACGTTTTAAAAACAGAGAAAAACTTTAATAATGAAATTGGCTTGCCAAAAACATTGTTGCGTTTAACTGCAGAACATGAAGCTTGTGTAGTAGAAATGGGGATGCGTGGCCTTGGTCAAATTGAAGAGCTCGCATTAATAGCTGAACCAACTATGGGTATTATTACGAATGTTGGTACAAGTCATATCGAGCTATTAGGCTCTCGTGAAGCCATTGCAGAAGCTAAAGGTGAGTTAATTCGTTGCTTGCCAGAGAATAGTGTGGCTATTCTCAATGAAGATGATCCATATGTTAAGGCTATGGATAGCCTAGCTAAAGGTAAGACTATTACCTATGGTATCGAACGCAATGCTACATGTATTGGCAGTCATTTGCGCTATAAAAAAGACGGTATCAAGTTTACTTGCAAATGTTATGACGAAGTCTTCGATATTTTCTTGCCTATGATTGGTGAACACAATGTATATGATGCATTGGCGGCCATCGTGGCAGGCCGTGTGCTGGGGATTAAATCCAATACAATTCGTAAAGGCTTAAGCGAGTTTACCGGCACTCCTATGCGCCAAGAAATCGTACCATTTGAAGATATCGTTATCTTAAATGACGCATATAATGCAAATCCTTCCTCTATGGCTGAAGCAATTAAAGCGTTAGGTCAATTAGAAGGAAAACGTAAGATTGCCATGCTTGGAGATATGCTTGAACTTGGTGATTTCTCTGAGGAAGCTCATCGTGAAATCGGTCAACTATTGGCTGAAGAGGGGTATAGTGTGGTATTTACCTTCGGTGATGCAGCTGCTTTTATAGCTAAAGAAGCAAAAAAAGTAGGGTTAACTACATTCCGTTGTAATAGCCATTTAGAAATGGCCAATGCTTATAGCGATATTCGTGAAAAAGGGGATGTTATCCTTGTAAAAGGTTCCCGTGGTTTGCGAATGGAGCGCGTTGTTGAAGAATTAAAAGATCGAGAATAAAAGGTAACGGCTAGTTATATCTAGCCGTCATCTGTTTATTAATAAGTAGAGGATTCATATGATATATCATATTCTATTAGCCTTTGTAGTGACCTTTATTATTACAGTCGTGCTAGGTAAAATCGCTATTCCTATGTTGCGTTCTTTGCACGCACAACAAAGTATTCGTGAGGAAGGTCCTGAAAGCCATCAAGCAAAAGCTGGTACACCTACAATGGGTGGCGCTTTCATGATGATTGCTCTCGTTCTTGGCGTTGCTATTTTTGCACCTTGGAATGTAGGCACAGGAATGTTATTGTTCCTAACATTAGGTCATAGTCTATTAGGTTTCTTTGACGATTTTGTAAAAGCCGTTAAAAAACGTAATCTTGGTTTAACAGCTAAGCAAAAATTATTGGGTCAATTTATTTTGGCAGCTGTATTCTGTTACTGCATTACTGAAATTATGGTTGTTCCTACCACATTGTGGATTCCTGTAGCAGATGTACAACTTCAATTAGGTTGGGGTTATTATGTATTGGCCTTCTTAATTATCGTAGGTGCCACAAATGCTGTGAATCTTACAGATGGTCTCGATGGTCTCGCAAGTGGTACGTCCGCAGTGGCGGCGATTGCCTTCTCCGTTATTGGCCTTATGGCTGCATCTATGACGAACTCTATTGGTGCTGAAAGTGTTGCTTACTTTGGTGCTATTGTAGCCGCTGTATGCCTAGGCTTCTTGGTATATAATGTAAATCCTGCTAAAGTATTCATGGGTGACACAGGCTCTTTGGCTTTAGGTGGTGCCTTTGCAGCGATGGCTATTTTAACTAAAACAGAATTGCTACTCGTTGTGATCGGTGGCATTTTTGTTATGGAAGCGTTATCTGTTATTATCCAAGTTATTTCCTTTAAGACACGCGGTGTACGCGTATTTAAAATGAGCCCTATCCATCATCATTTCGAATTGTCTGGATGGGCAGAACAAACCGTAGTTAACCGCTTCTGGTTTGCTGGTGCTGTTTTAGCCGTTATTGGTGTAGTATTAGCGACCATAACTTTATAAGATAATACTTAACGGAACACGTAAATAATGGTATGCTTATAGGATAGGAATACATTATTTTGTTGATAATTTAGGTGATACAGATGGAATACGGAGATAAACATATACTTGTGCTTGGCGCTGGCGCCAGCGGTATAGGCGCATCTTGGGTATTAGCCCAAGTGGGTGCTCATGTTGTGTTAAATGATTATAAGCCTGTAACGTTGTCTACAGAGGAGGAAGAACGTTTAGTTTCTGCTGGGGTAGAAATTATTACAGGTCGTCAAGATGAATCCTTGCTAGATGGCGTGGATCGCATTGTTATTTCTCCAGGTATTTCTTTAGATATTCCCATTGTAAAAGCTGCTCAAGCTCGCGGTATTGATGTAGTTAGCGAAGTAGAATTAGCTTACGAAGTATCTAAATCACCTATCGTAGCCGTTACGGGTACAAATGGTAAGACTACGACTACAACCTTATTAACTAAAGTGCTAGAAGGTTCTGGAAAGCCAGTTCGCGTTGGTGGGAACATTGGGGACTCTCTTAGTGAAGTGGCCTATTCGATGCCAGAAGGCGGTTTTTTAGTAGCCGAGTTATCTAGCTATCAATTAGAGACAATTAAGCATTTTAGACCTATTGGGGCTATTATGCTCAATATTACGCCAGATCACTTGGCGCGTCATAAGACGATGGAAAACTATATTGCAGCTAAGGAACGTATCTTTGAAAATCAATTAAAATCCGATTTCTTAGTTCTCAACATTGATGATTCTGTAGTAGCTGATATGGAGCATCGTGCGCCTAGTCACATTCTACAAATTAGCCAAAGACAAACTGTCGAGAATGGTGCATATTATGATAATGGTCAGTGTTATGTAGTAAAGAACGGCATAGCGACAGCCGTTATTGGCGATGAAGATATCCATATTCCAGGTAGTCATAATATTGAAAATATCTTAACGGTTATCGCTTTAACGTATGCCTTAGGAGTACCTGTGATGGAAATCCATCGCATTATTAGTGAATTCCATGGTGTAGAACATCGGTTGGAACGGGTTAAAACAATCGATGGGATTACGTTCTATAATGACTCTAAGGCGACCAATGTTGATTCTGTAGTTAAAGCTTTGGAATCTTTTGGTAAACCAGTTATCCTATTGGCTGGTGGTCATGATAAAATGACGCCTTTAGAAGAGTTTATGCAACTTGTTAAAGAAAATACAAAAGCTGTCATTTTCATGGGGGAAGCAGCAGATCGATTTGAAGAGGCTGCAAAAGAGGCTGGTGTAGAGCCTATTTACCGCGCTGTATCTATGAGAGATGCTGTAGAACAAGGTTATAAATTAGCTGAGTCTGGTGATATTGTATTACTATCTCCGGCTTGTGCAAGCTATGATTGGTACAGCTGCTTTGAAGAACGCGGTGACGACTTTAAAGCTTGTGTTCAGATGTTGCAAGAAGGGGGACACCATTAATGAAAAGAATCATTATTTCTGGTGGTGGCACTGGTGGACATATATATCCAGCAATAACTATATATAAGGAAATCATGAAACAACACCCTGATGCAAAGGTTTTATATGTAGGGACTAAGGAAGGCTTAGAGGCTACATTAGTTCCTAAAGAGGGGATTGAGTTCACTACGATTCCTGTACAAGGTTTGCAACGTCAATTATCATTGGGCACATTAGTCACATTAGGTAAAACTGCGTTAGGCATAGTTAAAGCTAATGCTATAATTTGTAAGTTTAGACCTGATGTAGTAATTGGTACGGGTGGTTATGTATGTGGGCCTATTCTTATGGCCGCTGCATTACATAATATTCCAACTATAATTCAAGAGCAGAATGTCATTGCAGGCATTACTAATAAAATTTTGAGTCGTTTTGTTGATGTTGTAGCGGTGGGCTATAAGGATGCAGAAGCATCTTTTTCAAAAGCAAAACGCGTAGTGTATACTGGTAATCCAGTGCGTCCTGAGGTGTTAGTTGACTCAAGAACAGCGGGACGTAATTATTTCAACTTAAGTGATGATACTTTCACAGTCCTCATAGCAGGTGGTTCTCGGGGGGCGCGAACCATCAATAATGCCATGATTGATGTACATAAGCATTTCCAAGGTAAAGAAGGAATTAAATTAATCCATATTACTGGAAATAGAGAATATGATTCTGTACTATCTCAATTGGGTATTACCGATGGGGAAGACTTGGGTGAATCATCTTTAATTTTGCCGTACTTACATGATATGCCAAAGGCTTTAGCGGCCGCTGATTTAGCTGTGTTTAGATCTGGTGCTATAGGCCTTGCTGAATTAGCAGTTCGTGGTATTCCATCTGTATTGGTGCCGTATCCATATGCAGCGGAAGACCATCAAACCTATAATGCGCGTATCTTTGTACAAGAAGGGGCGGCTCACATGATCGTTGATAAAATGTTGAGTGCTCATGACTTAATAGGGGAAATTGAGATGTTTATGGCCAACCGTGATTTGTTGGCACAAATGGGAGAACGAGCATTGCAGTTGGGTAAACCAAATGCAGCTCATGATATTGCTAAACTTGCATTATCTATTGCAAAGTAATAAGGAGAGCTTTTATGTTAGACGGTATTCACAAGATTCATCTCATTGGTATCGGTGGATCTGGCATGCGTGCTATAGCGAATATTTTAATTCAAAAAGGGTATGACGTATCTGGTTCAGATGTGGCTGAATCTGCAGTTATTTCTAAGTTTAGAGAAATGGGTGCTACGGTTCATATCGGTCATAATAAAGAATATGTAAATGGTGTAGATGCAGTAGTTCGTTCTACAGCGATTCGTGAGGATAATCCTGAAATCGTTGCAGCGAAAGAACAAGGGATTACTATTTTACATCGCTCTGATATTGTAAAAGCAGTGCTCGATGTAACGGATGGCATTGCAGTAGCAGGGGCACACGGTAAGACTTCTACTACATCTATGATTGGTCAAATCTTAGTAGAGGCTGATGCAGACCCAACGGTAATTATCGGTGGTGAAGTAGATTACCTTAAAGGTAGCAGTTGTCTTGGCAAAGGCCACTTCTCCGTTGTAGAGGCGGATGAAAGTGATGGGTCTTTCTTGAAATTGCGCCCGCATACTATTGTTATTACTAATATTGAAGATGATCATATGGATCACTACAAAACGATGGATAATTTGCTTAATGCTTTCTGTGAGTTCGTAGAAACACTTCCAGAAAATGGCAAGGCCATCGTATGTGGTGACAATGAAAGTATTCGCTATGTTATGAATCGCGTAAAGCGCAACTTTATTACTTATGGCTTAGATGATAGTAATGATTATGTAGCTAAAAATATTCACTATGTAGATTCTACATTGGTATACGATGTATATCATAAAGGTGTTAATATTGAGCGCGTTCGTTTGCGTGTACCTGGTGACCACAACGTATTGAATTCTTTAGCGGCATTTATTGTTGCTCATGATTGTTGTGGCGTAGACACACGTGTTATTACTAAAGGCTTAGGCAAATTTATCGGCGCAAAACGCCGTTTTGAAACGAAAGGTCATGTAGCAGGCGTATGGGTTGTAGATGATTATGCTCATCATCCTACAGAAATCAAAGCTACTTTGAAAGCTGCAAAAGAACTTGAGAAACATCGTGTCATCTGTGTATTCCAACCACATCGATTCTCTCGTACAAGCTTGTTGAAAGATGAGTTTGCTACTGCTTTCACTAACGCTGATGAAGTGTACATGACAGATATTTATAGCTCTGGTGAAGATCCGATCCCTGGTATTGATGGGCATACAATTCCAAATGCCATCAAAGAGGCTACCGGTCAAGATGTAA
>ERZ773207.554-NODE-554-length-13860-cov-14.467802_pt1 | contig 13860 bp, 14 predicted proteins | sample MGYA00580997_ERZ773207 | MGnify/ENA primary metagenome ERZ773207 (study PRJEB29015, sample SAMEA2738170) | human oral metagenome | biome: human oral; feature: human-associated habitat; material: saliva | place: China | collected 2239 ... | reverse complement strand
CTTGCCCTCGTGAGGCGTGATCACCTCTTGCGCCAGCGGGGCCACTTCGGCATCCCGCGGCCCTTCCAGGTCTCCACGAGACCCGCAACCCAGCGGACGGACGCGAAGACCCCGTAGCCGGCCCCGGCGAGGCCAGTGCCGACCACGAGCCACCGACCGATGCCGAGACACACGCTCACGTCCACGTCCAGCGCCCACTGAACACCCGTGATGAGCCCGGCGATGCCCATCCAGAGACCGGCGACGACCATGGCCACCGGCAGGAGAACGAGGCACATCGCGGTGGCGGACCAGAGCTGTCGCGCTTCCAGCTTCGCCGTCGCGGCGATGATCCGCTCCGCCCGCGCGTTCGAGGCGTCGAGGCTCGCGGTCATCGTGGCCGAAGCCTCCCCGGCGACCTGCTCGACAGCCTTCTCGACCCGTTCCTCGGTGCGCTTCTCGATCCGCTGGACCGCGCCGCCGACCTGGCTCACGAGCTTCTGGTTCGCTGTGACCTGCGCCTTCAGACCCTCAATCGCCGAGGCTGCGCCCCTGCACGAGCAGTACCCTACCCAGCTCAACCCGGGTACGCCCCTGCCGGTCCTCCCGTATTCGCCCGGCTTGTGCTCCCGGATCTGGTATGGCGCGGGGTCCAATGCATCGGCGGTCCAGGCCGCGCGCGACGGCGTGAACCTCATGAGCTCCACCCTGGTCTTCGAGCATGGCGACAAGCCTTTCGGTGACATCCAGGCCGAGCAGCTACGCGCCTACCGCCAGGCGTGGGTCGAGGCCGGCCACGACTGGACGCCGCGCGTGTCTGTGTCGCGTTCGATCTTCCCGCTCCTGTCCGAGCGTGACCGCGGCCTGTACGGTCTGAGTGCCTCGGGTGATCAGGTCGGCCACCTTGACTCCGGCGTCGCCACCTTCGGGCGCACGTACGCGGCTGACCCTTCGACGCTCATTAAGCAGCTGAGTCAGGATCGTGCCCTCGCGGAGGCTGACACCCTCCTGTTGACCATCCCCAATCAGCTCGGATTCGAGAAAAATTGGTCGATCATCCGCAACTTCGCGGAGTATGTTGCCCTCGCGCTCGGGTGGGAGCCTGCCCGTCCGGGTCTCCTCCCGACGGGCTACGACATTGACGAGGCCGTGGCTGAGTAGGAGGTCGCGGGACCGCGAGTGGGCAGAGAAGACTGACGGGAAACGTTAATCCGGGGTGAGAGCATCCGAAAGCTCTCACCCCGGTTTCACTTTCTGTGTGTGCTGGCCTACACTAATTGGACAGTATCCACGCAAGACAACGAGGTCTCTTCGTAATGGCTCGACGCTCCAAGGGCGCGGTGTCAATCAATCCGCGGTCCGCTCAGAATATGTCCACCCGACAGGCAGATTTCTCTAAGAAGAAGGGGAAAGTCAGTCCAGTCAAGGCTTTTGGTGCTATCGGTGCGCTGATCTGCATCGCGGCATCCCTTTTTATTCAGCTGCCAGGCCTGGATGTGTCAGGCACTCGCATGTTCGGTATCTTCCTGGCGGCGATTCTGCTGTGGGTGACGGAGGCGGTGCCGCTCGCGGGCACGGCGGTCCTGGTCATTTTCCTGGAGGTCCTGTTCATTTCGGACCATGCGCTGCTGAGCGTGGGTGAGGGTGCCCCGGCGTACACGAAGTTCTTCGGGGCACTGGCTAACCCGGTCATCATCCTGTTCCTGGGCGGCTTCATGGTGGCCGACGGCGCTGCCAAGTACAAGCTGGATCGCGCCCTGTCGGCGGTCCTCCTCAAGCCCTTCATGGGCAAGCCTCGTCTGACGGTTATGGGCGTCATGCTGATCACCGCGATCATGAGTATGTTCATGTCGAATACGGCGACCACGGCGACGATGTTCGCCGTTATGATGCCGGTCATCATGGCCCTGCCCGAAGGCAAGGCGCGCACCGGCATTGCCCTGTCGATCCCCGTGGCCGCGAACGTCGGTGGTATGGGTACGCCGGTTGGCACGCCCCCGAACGCGATCGCCCTGGGCGCGTTGGAGAACGCGGGCGTCAAGGTCACCTTCCTGCAGTGGATGCTCGCGGCCGTGCCGCTCATGCTGGTGCTCCTGGCCCTGTCGTGGGCGTTCATCGCGTGGCGCTACATTCCCTCCGACGCGAAGTTCGATATCGACACGTCGGCGCGCTTCGAGAAGTCGCGCAACGCAATCGTCTTCTACTCGGTTGCGGGTCTGACGATCCTCCTGTGGATGACGGAGTCACTGCACCACATTTCGGCCAACGTCGTTGGCTTCCTGCCGGTCGTCGTCCTCCTGATGACGAAGGTGATGAGCGGCGACGACCTGCGCGCCCTGGACTGGCCGGTCCTGTGGCTGGTCGCGGGCGGTATCGCGCTGGGATCGGGTGTGTCCGCGACGGGCCTCGATAAGTGGATGCTCGGTTCGATCCAGTGGGCCTCGATCCCCGGTGTTCTCCTGATCTTCGTGTTGGCCCTCGTGGGCTGGGTGACTTCGAATGTCATTTCGCACTCGGCGTCGGCGAACCTGCTGATTCCGATGGGTATGGGCCTGGCGGCGACGGTGTCCACGAGCGCCGCCGAGATCGCCATCGTCATCGCACTGGGCTGCTCGTTGGGCATGTGCCTGCCGATCTCGACCCCGCCCAACGCGATCGCGTACTCGACGGGCACGACCCCGACCCGCGAGATGGCGGTAGTCGGCATTGTTGTCGGCGTCGTTGGCATTATTCTTCTGGCGTTTGTGGCTCCGCTGACCTGGGGATTCATCGGGGTGATGTGACGTGTCCATGGACGAGGCTGTGGTCGGCTCGGGCGCGAACGGTCGCCCCAGGCCGGGGCTGGCCCACGGGTGGACGCAGGGTCCCGCGCAGGAGGATGCCTCGGTCATGGCGCGCACGGATGTGCGCTGCGGAGGTCACCGCGCGGGGTACCCGATTCATATGCTGGTGGTCGGCGACGATTCGCGGCATATCGCGGCCCCGGTAACCAGGGACCTGTCGTATGCGTTCCCGCGCTTGTGCCTGGATCGAGTGGACGGCATTGGGGATTTGGCGGCCTACGAGGCGAGCCTGCGTCCCGGCGATCATGTGCTGATGGGTCTGGCGACCTCGGAGGTCTCCGACATTGATGCGATGATCGAGCATGCGGCGTCGATTCCCGTGCTGACACGCATGCAGTGGGTGGTCGTCACGGATAAGTCCGAGCATCGTGATCTCACGGGCTGCATGCAGTCGGGGGCGCTGTCCTCGGTGTTGAAGGCGCCGTGGACGGTGCCGCTGCTGGCGGGCCAGGCGTATTCGACGATGGTGCGTTACCTGAGTGGGTGCGGTTATTCGCAGCGCCAGATCCGCAACCTCATTGCGGATCCGCCGCCGTTCGCCGTCCAGGGTCCGCTCTTGGAGGGCCTGGACCGTGACGAGCGCGAGGTCGTTATGGAGCTCCTTGCGGGCGTCGAGCGGGTGCTTGGCCAGCGTCCGCGCCTCATCATCCCGGAGGGTACGCAGCTGGTGACGCAGGGGCAGCCGGTGGGTGCCGTGTACCTGGTGCTTGAAGGACAAGTGTCCCTGCACAGGGATTCCCCGCAGGGTGAGGTGCTCGCGCACTTGGCGACGTCGGGTCCGCTCATTGGCCTGGTGTCGCTGGCCAGGGCGGAGGACGCGTTCTTCACGGGCGAGACGGCGACCGAGGCGACGGTCGTGCGCCTGACGACTGAGCAGCTCCAGATCGTCATCTCCGAGGACCCGTCGATCGGCGGAACCTTGACGGCCCTGGCGATCCGTTCGCTGACGCGCCGTCTCATGCGCGCCGAGGACCTTCACTTGCAAAACGCGATGCTCGCCGAGGACCTTGAGGCCCAGAAGGAGGCCCTAGCGGCCACCCTCGAGGACCTGCGCGCGACTCGCGCCGAGCTGGTCGAACGTGCGCGCTTCGCGATGCTCGGTGAGCTGAGCGCCGGTATCGCCCACGAGCTCAACAACCCGGTGACCGCTCTCGTGCGTGCCGCCAAACACCTGTACGAGGACGTCGATGCGGCCCTCGCGGCCCCAGCCACGGCCTCGTCGAGGGAGGCCATGTCCCGGGCGTTGACCGCGCCCCCGCGCTCCACGTCGGTCGAGCGCGCCCTCATGAAGGAGCTCTTGCCCGTCGTCGGTGACCGCACGCTCGCACGTCGGCTCGTGCGCGCGGGGATCCAAGGGGCGGACGGTGCGCGCGCGCTCGCGCAGATCCCGGGAGGCATTGACGCGTACGAGGCCGGGGCGCGCCTGGGCGGGTCCCTGCGCTCGGTGCTGGCCGCGGGTGATCGCGTCATCGAGCTCACCCAGTCCCTGAAGGGTTATGCGCGCCCGGACGCCGAGGACTTGAAGCCGGTGGACGTGCGCGAGGGCATCGACGACGTCCTGCGGCTGACCGCCCACAGGGTGCGGGGTATCCGCATTGACTGCGACTATGAGGATGTGCCGCTCGTGCGCGCGCACCCCGCGAAGTTGCAGCAGGTGTGGACGAATCTCATCATCAACGCGGCTGAGGCCATCGAGGATGAGAACGCAGACTTGATCGCGGCAGCGGAGGCTTCGGGCGGTGTGCCCGAGCTGCCGGCACGCGGCGACGCCGAGGCGCTGATCCGTATCACCGTGCGGCCGACGCCTGAGGGAATCACCGTCACCGTGTTTGATAACGGGCCGGGCATCGATCCGGCAATCGTCGAGAAGATTATGGAGCCGCACTTCACCACTAAGGCGGGGCGCGTCCGATTCGGGCTGGGTATGGGCATGTCCATCGTCCGAAGCATCATCGCCGATCATGGGGGGACTCTCGTGATCTGCTCTGACCCGGGGTCCACCACTATGCGGATCTCGTTGCCCACTCAACCACAAGAGGAGGAATCATGACCCTGACAATCCTGTCCCTCGAGGACGAAGCGGACGTGCGAGACGCGCTTGAGCGTGATCTTGAAGAGTTTTGGGACAAGATCCGGCTTGAGGTCGCCGAAGACGTCGACGACGCGTGGGCCGTGATTGATGAGATCGTCGAGGATGGGGACGAGCTGGCCCTGGTTCTCTCGGACCATCGCCTGCCCGGCAAGTCGGGGGTCGATTTCCTCGTGGAACTCATGCAGGATGATCGTTTCGCCGCGACACGAACGGTGCTGGTCACCGGTCAGGCCGACCAGTCTGATACGATTCGCGCGGTTAACCATGCGGGCCTGGATTACTACATCGGTAAGCCGTGGGACCCCGAGGAGCTACGCAACACTGTGCGCGACCAGCTCACGGAGTATGTCCTTGAGGCTGATATTGATCCCTTGCCGTACGTGACCGTGCTCGATGGCGTGCGTGTCATGGAGGCGATTCGCTGAGTGCGAGTGCGGGGCTGCCGCCCGACCGTCGTTGGTTGGGCGGCAGCCCCGCACTATGCGTCTGTGAGAGAAACGAGGCCGTGGATGCGTTGCGCTGATGGGAGTGTTCGCTGGTTTCCTGGTGCTTGAACTCGACGGATGAGGCAGAACCCCAGTCCCCGCTAGGGGGACTGGGGTTCCTATCAAGCGTTGCCTCTCAGAGCAACCCTTTTCCTGATTGAGGGTTAATCAGGAGAAGAGGCCAAGAATGCTACCAACAAAGGTGAGGAACGCGTTGATAACTGCGGTGATCTGCTCAAACATCGCTGCTTCTTTCTTCTGGTCAGCTCCCAGTCCACCTGGAGGGCTTGGTTCGTCGAAATTTCATCTCCGGAGGCCTTAAATATATACAAAGGTGATCGCGCGGTCAAGTTTTACACCCGTTATCTTTTCGTGATTTTTAGCTGACGGATCCGAGTTATTTCTTTCATTTCGTATGAGTGTGGTTTTGTTATATTTACTTGTAATGCGTGCATTCGCGCTTCATTTGCGGGGTAAGTGTGGGTCGCGTTTTGCAGTTATGGCAAGTGGTTGCAGAACCAAGCTAGAAGAGATGCCGTTACTATATGGCTGACCAAGAGGTCAGTTAAGCGTGATGCGCCCGGAATCTGCGCCGGTGCCCGCGTCGGCCATACGATCCGCTGAGGCTAGGTGAAGGGCCGCCACTCGACCGTGGATGGTCGAGCGGTGGCCCTTCGTTGTCGTGTTGCCCGTGGCCGGGGGGGGGATAGTGCGAGGCTGGCACTTCGCCGACCGCCTCGCCCTATCGTCCCTTACCGGTGCAGGAGCAGCGCAGTGTTGATGGTGCGGCGAGGCAGGCGTGTCGCGTGGCGCATGATGTGGGCGGCTTGCGCCCGATTTCCGTGTGCTTCACGCAGCGCGGCACCAGCGAGCTGGTGGAGCTCCTCGTACCTGTGTGTCGTCGCGTATGACGGCTTGCGTTGGCTGGTGAAGAAACGGGCCGTCGCCCACAGGAGAACGCCGACGAGGTAGGCAGCGAGGCCCACGCCGACGACGCTGAGAACTGCGGTGGTGCTCATCGCTCGTGCCCCGATTCGGTTGCTGCCCCGCGTGAAGCGGTCGTGCGCGTCGCGGATGCCTGCCTCGCGGCGGAATCGGGTGCCGAGGCCTCGGCCGGCTGGAACTGCGTGGTGCTCGACCGGGATGACATCGGGTAGGTGGGTGTCGTGCCGACCTGTGCTGCGGCCGAACCAGGATGCGCCATCGGATAGGGGCTGGAGGTGAGCGGGGCGGCGGGTTCACTGCACACGAGGATCTGGGCGACGTCGATGGGCAGCCCCGCAGCCGAGGAGACGTATCGGATCGTCGGCACGATCCCGATCATGGGGATGAGCCGGTGAATGTGCTCCATGAGCAGGGGTTCGTCCTGCCGGATGCGCTCGAGGTCGAACCCGTAGAGCTGTACCAGGCGCTCGCGCTCCATCTGGAGGTTCTTTTCGCGCACGCCCATGACGACCGCGTAGAACATGGGCGTGAGCATCAGGAAAAAGAAGATGACGAAGAATACGACAAGGGTGAAGGGCAGTGCGTCGTTATGCATGATCGGTGTAGAGGGAGAGGAGGGTATTGATGGTGGCAGCGGGGAGCAGGGTCTTGCGGCGCAGCTTGCGGGTGGCTTTCGTGCGGTCGCCGTCCGTGTCGGCCAGGACTTGGTGCACGAGGGGGTCGAGCTGCGAATAGCGGGTGTTGAGAGACTTCCGCTTGAATTGGGTGCCAAGTGCCTTTCCGAGTGGCGACACGAGCACGATAAATATCATCATCATGATCATGAAGATGAAGAACAGTGTCGAGCTGGCTTCGTATGTCACGGGCGCGCCTCCTTCCAGATCATCCGCTCAGTGCGGTCCAGGTGTCACGCGTGGCGAACCCGTCTCGTACCGTGCGGTAGATGTATGCGCTACCACCATCCTATGGGCTACCGGGGCGCGGGTCTAGTCTCGGAAGAAGACATGAGAAACGGGAAAAACCTGCCCAGAACCTCCCGGTGGAACCTGCGATAACGCTGTCATAGCGGATGACACAGGGATCGCTGCAGGCCTCGACGATGGTGAGCGCAGCGGCCCAGGCTGTCAGCCTCTGGTACGAGGGGTGCCCGGGTCATTACACATGGTGATGCCCTCGAAACCAGCGGCACCCAGCACCTGGAAGATGTCGTCAAGGAGGACCATCGGCTCGGCCGTGCCCGCCGCGAACTCTGGATGGCGGATCTCGATGGCGGCCATGCCGAGAGGGTCCGAAACGGGTTCGGTGTCGAACTTCTCCGACAGCAGCTGGTTCGCTTCCTCCAGGTCGGCAGGGGAACCGAACGCCCAGGTCACGGCCTTGTTGCCCGCACCCGTGGGGGTGCGATGAATGTACATGCGGGTCATGAGGATGCGGCGACCGTGGCGCGGGAACACGTCACCCACGCGCATAAACAGGGCGATGTCGGCCAGCTCCCCGCCCAACGGTGAATCAACGAGCGCGTACCCGTACGCACCGATACCGCGCAGGGTTAAGGCGTCCGCGAGAAGCCCGATGACATCATCCCCGAAGGGCTCGGGCTGGAAGTACACGCCCTCGCCGACCCTCGGCGCATCCGGGCCGAGCAGTGTGATCTCGAAGCCGGCGTCCGCCAGCGCGTCCCGAACGAGCGCCACGTTGTGCTCCGGGAAGGGGTGTAGCGCGGCCGCGTTCGCGGCGATGCGTTCGATGAACACGTAGGTGGAAAAACCAAGCTGAGCCATGCATACATTGTAAGCGCGTGTCAAGCTCCGCATGCGACGAGGCCGTGGCACCCCGGGCGGTCAGGTGACCACGAGGGGAGACCACGGCCTCGTCAATGAAAACGGGTCAGCGCAGGCACAGCCCTTGCTCGTGGAGAACCTCCATGATGGGGGAGACGTGCGCACCGCCCACGCCAATGTTCGTGGCGACCAGGTGGGTGAAGGACTCGAGGCGCGAGCCCGAGCGCAGGTCGTAGTACTCGGTGACCTCGCGGTCGTAGTCGGCGAGCGTCTCGGAGTAGGACTCGACGCGCGGGTACGTGTTCTGTGCTGTCATCACAGACAGGGGCATGCGCGGCTTCTGGCCGGGCTCCTGGTCCGGGTGGCCCACGAGCAGGCCGACGATCGGGAACGTGAGTTCGGGCAATTCCAGCACCTTCACGACGGGGCGAGGATCGGCGAGGATCGAGCCGAGGTAGACGGTGCCCAAGCCCATCGACTCGGCGGCCACGACCACGTTCTGCGCGGCCAGGAGCGCATCCTCAAGGGCCGTGAGGAACAGGTTGATCGAACCCAAGGCCTCCGAGGAGATACCCTGCTCGGTGCGGATGCGGCTGTTGCGGTACAGGTCGGCGACGAAGATGAACAGGTCGCCCTTCGTGCCGCCCACGTAGGGCTGGCCGGACGCGGCGCCGATCGTTTCGCGGACCTGTGGGTCCGTGATGTGCAGGACCGTGCAGGACTGCAGGAACGAGGAGGTCGCGGTGTGACGGGCCACGTCCATCAGCGTGGTGACCTCGGCCTCGGTGAGGGGTTGGTCCTTGTAGGCGCGGATCGTGCGGTGGGCGAGCTGGCTCGCAATCGTCTCGTTGGTCATGCGTTCATTCTACGATTGGGTGCGTGAAACGAATAGATCCCTTCGGACCTTTTGCGCTGGCAGCAAACGTCACGCCCGTCGCCGTGCCTTCCCCGGCCGGCGAGCTGAGCGGCCTGCTGACCGGCCCGAGCGCCCCCGCCCTCGTCGATGGCACCCCCGCGATTTCCGCCGCCTCGGCCCCGGACGCAGCGGGGGAGAATCGCGCGCTCCTCGTTCCCGGCTACACGGGATCCAAGGAGGACTACGTGCCCGTCCTGCCCTTCCTGGGGGAGGCGGGCTGGGACGTCCTCGCCTACTCGCAACGAGGCCAGGGCGGGTCTGCCGCGCCCGCCGGCCTGGGTGCGTACGGGATGAGCGACTTCGTTGGCGACCTCATCGCCGTCGCCGAGGCCTGGGCTGGGACCACGGGGCGCGTGCACCTCGTGGGCCATTCCTTCGGCGGTATCGTCGCGCGTGCGGCAGTCGTCTCCCGGCCTGATCTCTTCGCCTCCGTCACCCTGTTCTGCTCGGGTCGCGCCGTCTACGACTGGATGAACACCCTGCCGATCCTCGAACCCCTGCCCACGGGTCCCGGCGCGCGTGAGCAGGTGCTGCGCACCTACTTCCCCGACATGAACTTTGACGAACCCGGCGTCGGATGGGCCGAATTCCAACGTGTTCGCGCACTGGACACGGCCTCGGAAAACCTGGTCGGCATCGCCCGCATCCTCTCCCAGCTACGCCCTGACACCCCCGCGCTGGCAGCCACGGGCGTGCCCGTGCACGTGCTGTACGGGGACCAGGATGAGGTGTGGCCGCCCGCCTGGTACGCGGAGGAGGCCTCGGATTTGGGTGCGCGAGAGAGTGTCATCCGCGGTGGCGCGCATAGCGCGCAGCTGCAGTTCCCGCAGCAGTGGGCGGACCTCGCGCGGGCATTCTGGGCGGAGGTGGAGTCCGGGGCGCTGGTCTGGTCCCTGTGATGCGTGTGTACGTTGTCCCAAAAGCTGGCATCGTGACGCATCGTTGTAAGGTCCGCTGCCTATGATGGAGATATGAACAAGCGTTCCATCCTCACCGCAGTGCTCGCACTCGGCCTGGGCGTCACCGCCCTGACCGGCTGCTCCGACAACACCGGCGCCAACTACGTGACGCCCAGCAACGTCGAGACTATCCAGAACAGCATCGCCGAAATCGGCGACCAGGGTGTCAAGGTCCCCGAGAAGCGCGACCTCAAGGTTACGCTGCCCGAGTCTGACAAGGCAGCCGACTACAAGGTTGAGGTCTCTGACCCCGAGACCCTCTCCGTTGGCAAGCCTGAAAAGAACGTCATCACCCTGCATCCCCTCAAGGTGACCGGCGAGGACGCGGACCCCGTCACCGTCACCGTCACCGACAAGGACGGCATCACCACCGACTTCAAGGTGACCGTGACCGAGGGCGCCAACTGATCTGGCACTATTGACACTGACCTTGTGAGGGCCCGGGATCGTTGCGATCCCGGGCCCTCACGTATTGATACTCAGTCGGGGTGCCTCACAAAGCATCGATAAACTCCCGCAGTGCCCGCCGCGGTAGCATCAGGTGATTGTCAGCTCCGGGGCATGATACAAACTGCGAGCACTGGTTGAGGTAGAACTCGCGTGCCCGGTCGTCCGCACAGTGGACCATGAGGGCCGCGAATCCCACCTCATTGCTGAGCATGTAGGCTCGCAAGAGCGCATCTTTGAGGAGAGCTGCGCCTATGCCTCGTCCCTGCGCGCGTCGATCGACGGCAAAACGCGCAAGGAGCAGGACGGGACATGGGTCCGGGCGTCGACCGGGTTTGAGGGCATCTGGGAGTTTGCTGCGTTCTTTTGCTCCCATCGCCAGGGCGTAGAAGCCGAGCGTTTCGGGTTCCTGCGTTGTGACGAAAACGCTAGCATTTCCGGCGCTGTGATTCTGCCACGCGAAGCGGTGGAACCAATCGTCGATCTCGGCGTTTCCCGACTGGAAGCGTGATCGGTCGTCCCTCCGCTCAAGGGGGCGAGGCTCCTGCAGGACTGTTGTGTACATCAGTGGTCGGAAGCGTTCGGTGCACTCAGGTTGATGTGAGTGCCGAAGGGCGAGGGGCGATCAAAGAGTTTGCGCAGCTTGGGATCGTCCGTCGGCGGTGCTTGCAGAATCTCTTCGAAGCGGGCGTGGTCCTCTTCGTTCAGGATGAAGAGGCGCTGGTCTGCGAGGCGGCGCTGGGCTTCCATCGTGACGGTGGACAGGATGAAATCGCTGATGCTACGGGCGTCCTGTTCGGCCGCCCGACGAATGAGTGCATCCTGTTCTTCGGTGAGGCGCAGGTCCAGGCGTCGTGTCTTCGTGGTGCTCATGTGAGCCTCTCTTTCGTCTGTACGGAAGTTATCCGTACATGGGCTAGCGTAGCATGATCCGGTGCCAGAGTTAATTTCTTTTGTGTTTTTACAAGTGATGTGCGACATGCTGTTATGACACAGGCCCGGACTGGTTCACGACCAGTCCGGGCCTTCCCGTATTGATGAGGCGTCAGCGCAGGATGCGTGCCAGGAAGTCCCTGGTGGCCTGCTCGCGCGGGTTGTCGATGACCTGCTCGGGCGGGCCCTGCTCGACGATCTGGCCATTGCGCAGGAACACGACGCGGTCGGCCGCCTGGCGGGCGAAGCTGATTTCGTGCGTCGCCATGAGGATGGTCGAGCCCTGTGCCTTGATTTCGCGCACGAGGTCCAGGACCTCGCCGACGAGCACCGGGTCCAGCGCAGCCGTGATCTCGTCCAGCAGAAGTAGCTCCGGGTTCGTGGCGAGCGCACGGGCAATCGCGACGCGCTGCTGCTGGCCGCCCGACAGGCGATCCGGATACTCCTTCGCCTTATCCTTCAGCCCGATGCGATCCAGCAGCTCCAGGCCGCGCTCGTGCGCGCAGCCCTTCTCCCAGCCGTGCACCTTGCGGGCCGCCAACGTCACGTTATCCAGCACCGACATGTGCGGGAACAGGTTGTAGTGCTGGAACACCACGCCGATGCGCGCACGGATCTTATCCGCGTTCGCGCGCGGATCCGTGATGTCTTCGCCGCCCAAAAAGATCTGCCCGTCATCCACCCGCTCCAGCAGGTTGGCGCAGCGCAGCAGCGTCGACTTACCCGAACCCGACGCGCCCAAAAGGACCACGACCTCGTGCGAGGCAACATCCAGGTCCAGGCCGCGCAGCACGACGTTGTCGCCGAAGCGCTTGACGACGCCCACGGCACGCAGGACCGGGGTGACCGACCGAGCGGTGCGCGCCGATGCCTCGTTCGTTTCGGTGACCGACATCAGACGGTACCTCCCATCTGCTCGCGCTTACGCAGCCGGGCCGTGTACCAGTCCGACAAGCGAATGAAGGGGAACGACAAAACGATGAACAGCAGGCCCGCAACCACGTACGACGTCATGTTGTAGGTCTTGGCCTGAACCATCTGCGCCGAGCGGATCGCGTCCACCGCACCCAAGACCGAGATCAGGCCCACGTCCTTCTGCATCGAAATGAAGTCGTTCATCAGCGCGGGCGTCACCTTGCGGATCGCCTGCGGCACGATGATCATGCGCAGCGTCTGCCCGTGAGTCAAGCCCAGCGAACGGGCCGCGTAACGCTGGGACGGGTGTACCGAGTCGAGGCCGGCGCGCAGCACCTCGGCCACATACGAGGAATACGTCAGCACCAGCGCAACAGTGCCCAAAACAGCGGTCGGGATACGCGTCGTCGGATTGAGAGCGGGGATACCGAAGCCGATCAGGTAGAGGACCACCAGGAAAGGGACGCCTCGGAAAATATCCGTGTACGCCGCCGCCAGGAAACGGATCGGGAAGAACACGGGCCCGCCCAGCGTACGCGCGGCCGCCAGCAGCGTCGCAAACACGGCGACGCCGAGGACCGCGACCAGCAGAATCCGAATGTTGAGCCACAGGCCGGACAAGACCTGCGGGAAAGCCTGAACGAAATACTTGCCGTTGAAGAAGGTGTTGCGGGTGGCCTCCCACCCGTCGGAGTTGACGACCACGGCGATGAGGATGCCCGCCACCACGATCGTGGAGGCTAGGGAGATGAGGACCGACCGGGTCGTCTGCTTGCGTCGATAAGCGCGCCGACCACGCTCCACCGCCGAAACGGGGGGCGTGGCCAGCGCGTCACTCGAGTAGTCACTCATGAGCCCGGGGCCTCACTTGAGGATCGGCACGTTCTGTGCCTCGTTCAGCCACTTCTCCTGCAGCTCGTCGAGCTTGCCGGACTCAGCCAGGCGATCAACAGCTGCGGAGACCGTGGGGGTCAGCTTCGAACCCTTGGGCAGGACGATGCCGTAGTTCTCGCCGTCCTGGGCGTCCGCGAACTGGCCGACGACCACACCGTTGTCAACCTGCGTGGCGATCATGTTGAACGCGGTGGGCAGATCAACGACGATCGCGTCCACGCGGCCCGTCTGCAGGGCTAGAACCGTGTCGTCGGAGGAGTTGAACATCTGCAGCTTCTGGGACAGCCCGGGTTCTAGGGTGTCGGAGGCGAACTGCTGCGACGTCGTGCCCGCCTGGACGCCGATCAGGACGTCCTTCAGGTCCGCGATAGACTTCGCATCGGCGGCGGGGGTGCCGGCCTTGGCGATGATGGCCTCGGACGTCGTGTAATACGGGGACGTGAAGTCGACGGCGTTACGACGCTCGTCGGTGATGGAGAACTGCTGAATGTTCAGATCCCAGTCCTTCGCGCCGGGCGTGATTGACGATTCGAAGGTGGCGCGCACCCACTGGACGTTGTCCGCGCTGTAGCCGAGTTCCTCGGCCAGGGCGTAGATGACGGCCGACTCGTAGCCTTCGCCCGAGGCCGGGTCGTTGTTCAGGATCCACGGCGAGTAGGCGGGATCGGAGG